>Ga0116227_10014595_pt1 | contig 11917 bp, 7 predicted proteins | sample S1TSphgellanicum_FD_89693 | JGI IMG/M metagenome (GOLD analysis project Ga0116227, IMG submission 89693) | Host-associated microbial communities from peat moss isolated from Minnesota, USA - S1T2_Fb - Sphagnum magellanicum MG | ecosystem: Host-associated > Plants > Peat moss > Unclassified... | reverse complement strand
TTATAAATTTAGTTTTATACAAACATTATTATGGAGCTATAGAAAATCAAAACCGCGCAGAGCGTTATGCATTCGCAGCAGGCAGTTAATTATTCAATTGCTGGAAAAATATGAATCCTCAAAAGTTAGCAAAAGCGATAATTTTTAGCTATATTCGTTTGATAAATCATCAGCCGCATATCCGTGGCGCAATTTCAATTTTTTTTGTGAAACCTTATCGACGTATTAGCTCGCGCTGTCCTTGCGGTTAGCAAAGGCAAATATATGGGCTACATCGTTCGACTATGGTTCGGCTATGGTTCGGCGAAACTCATTCAATAGGTATACAAGAACAAAATCCGATCAAAAATAGGTTGAAGTATGCCAATAGCTGCTTAAGGGATCCCTAAACGTTCAGGTAACAAAGCAAATGAACTGACCATTGCGTATACAGACAACGATGACTTTATTAAGTAACTTAGGGGAAAATAAAGTATATGTTTAACCTTCTAGCACAGTACATCAAAGGCATTGCGGAGATTGATGAAACCAGCCTGAACATTATATTTAGCAAGTTCAACTTGCTTAAAACCCGTCGCAATCAGGTATTGGTAGATTATAATGAAGTATGCAAAAACCATTACTTTGTAAACAAAGGCGGTATTAGGGTATATACCTTAAATCAAGAGGGAGCAGAAACTACCCGTTATTTTGCGTTTCAGGGCGAATTTGGTACGGCTTTACCTAGTTTAATTGACCAAAAACCTGCATTTGAATACCTGCAAACCATTGAAAAATCAGAACTTTTAACCATCAGTCGGACAGATTTCTATTTTTTGGTGGATCACATCCCATCCTTCGCCCTAGTATACCGCAGCATACTGGAAAATGGATTTATAGCAGCCCAGAAAAGAATATATGGGTTTCAAGGTTTTAATGCGATGGAAAAGGTAAATTGGATAAAAACCCATCAACCCAACTTGCTGCTTAGGGTTTCGAATAAAATGGCTGCTTCTTATTTGGGTATTTCCCCTTCTACGTTGAGCCGGATTAAAGCCAGGCTTTAAAAACGTTGACTTAGGTCAACATTTTTAAAGTAACATCAAGGTAATTTTGTAAAAAAACGAATATGAAATCAAGCATATATGTAGTTTTATTCTCTTTTTTAGCGTTTAATTCATACGGACAAACCGATCGGGCCGAACAAAGTAAAAAAGTGGAAAGCCTGTCATCAGCGCCATTTCTGATAAAAACCGAGCAAATTTCATTGCAGACAGCTATCGAGCTCACCAATTTAGCGAGAAAGAAAGCGGCTTCCTTAGGTAAAGAAGTTTCTATTGCGGTATTGGATGCCAGCGGACAAACGATAGTCATTACCCGTGGTGACGGTGTTGGGGTACACAATACAGAAGCTGCCAGGCGCAAAGCTTTTACGGCTGCCTCTACAAAAACAGCAACGTTAGTTTTAGCCAGAAATGCAAGAGCCAACCCGGATACACAAAACCTGGCTAATTTACCAGAACTCCTATTGTTAAGCGGCGGAGTTCCACTTTATCATGATGGCAAGGTAATTGGTGCAATTGGTGTTGCAGGTGGTGGAAGTCCTGAAAATGATGACCTTATCGGAAAATCAGCCTATATTCCGCAAGCTGGCATTATAGCTCAATAAAGTAAATCCAAATTGTATCTACTAACTATAAATAAATATCATATGAAAAAATTAATCTTTGCTTGGCTACTGAGCTTATCAGTAAGTTTAACTTACGCCCAAACACCTACATACCGCTTATCCAGCCACATTCTGGATGTATCTACCGGACTTCCGGCACCAAACGTGACCGTTAAACTGGAAAAATTAAACGAGGGTACGCAAATGTGGACAGCAGTAGATCAAAAGAAGACAGACGAAAATGGTAGAATTACCAATTTTTTGGAAGAAAAGAAATCGGAAAAAGGAATTTACAGATTGACTTTTTTGATTGCAGACTACTTTAAAAGTAAAAAAACAGAAAGCTTTTATCCTTTTATTGAAGTGGTGTTCCAAATTAAAGACGATAAACACTACCATGTACCAATTACCTTATCTCCTTACGGTTATAGTACCTACAGAGGTAATTAACGGTACATCGGTTTCTTTGTCAGATTTACAAATGCTGGTTAGCCACTGCTAGAATAACTTCTAAAAACCTTAATAGTGGCTTAATACACCATTACCTAATTTTGCTGCAGCAAGATGATGGAAGGTAAATCTGACAAAGAACTTTTTAAAGCGATACGCTTGGGTGACGAATATGCTTTTCAATGCCTATTCAATCGCCACTGGCAGTCCCTATTTAATTTTGTCTACAAACTAATCAACGATGAAGATCAGGCAAAAGATGTATTGCAAAATGCCTTCATCGAAATTTGGCATCAAAAAGAAAGCCTGCTGGTAGCAGATTCTATCCTTCCATACCTCATGACTATCGCTAAAAATGAGGTGATGTCCTTGTTCCGGAAGGATAAGGTCCGCCTGGCTGGTAACGAAATTTTGATGGCCAGCTTAAAGCGGGTAAACCATCCGGATGAATATTTGATTGCCGGAGAACTGCAATCCGCAATTGATACGGAACTCATTAAAATGCCGGCCAATATGCGTCAGTGTTTCCAGCTGAGCAGGTACGAGCAGAAATCAATTCGTGACATTGCAAGCGAGCTGAGCTTGTCTGAGCAAACCGTAAAAAACAATATTTCAGCAGCATTAAAACAGCTGCGTACCCGTTTAACCAGGTATGCTTCGGGCCATCCGGCATTGCTTTTACTGCTTCTGGTAAACTTAACACAAGCTTAACCCTACCTTAAAGTACTTTTTGGCTTTTCAAACGCTTTACAGTAGAATGAAAGCGAAGGAAAAACAGTTTTTGACTGAGAAATTTAATGGCTATCAAAACGGCCAATTAAGTGACGCAGAAAAAAAGATTATTGATGACTGGTTTGATGCTAAAATGGACGAGCTAAGCCTGGCGGCTAACCATACTCCTATAACAGTAGCAAAGCTGGAACAGCAATTATTTGCAAACATCAAACAGGCCATACATCAGGATCGGCTTAAGAAAAACTGGTCCAAAAATGGCTGGCTTCAAATGGCCTGTACAGTAATGATACTTTGCGGACTTTCATTTTTTATATTGTCCGATCAGCTGAAAAACAAAACAGAGGCTCCAACTACCTGGCAAAGCTACAGCACTTTGAAGGCTGAGGTTAAAAAGATGGTACTGCCTGATGGCACCATCATTTGGATGAATGCGGAAACGAAAATCCGCTTGAGTCCGGATTTTGGTACGTCAAATTCCAGAAAGCTACACCTGGATTATGGAGAAGCCTATTTTGAAGTGAAGCGAGACACCTTAAAACCATTTTCTATCACTACACAGCAATTTGTGACCACCGTTCTGGGCACTTCCTTTAACATTAAATCTTACCCCGAACTGAAATCTTATCAGGTGGCCGTAGCTACAGGAAAAGTAAAGGTGGATTGCCATACAGCTGGAAAAACCATTCAGCTGAGCAGCGGATTGCTCAAAGATCAAGTGTTGACCTATAACCTGGACACGAAAAAGACAGGGATTATGCTTCAGGATGTTGCACATTTGATAGAATGGAAATCAAAGCGTAGCCTGAACTTCGAAAATCTGACTTTAGCTCAAATTGCTGCAGAACTGTCCAGACAGTACAATATTAAAGTTCAAATATCCGGTACGCAACAGTCCGGAAAGACATACCATCTGCAATTGGAACACCAGCCCCTTCAAAGGCTGCTTAAGCAGATTGTACTAAAAACTGGTATAAGTTACCAGCTCAGCAACCAAGTTTTAATCCTCAATACAGACCTATGAGATAGAAGAGCCGACAGCAATTAAAAAAGCCGAAAGTGTTTCCCCCACTTCCGGCTCCGTATGGAACTGAAGCAGCTCCATTCCACTTCACTAATTCAGAAAAATTATTAAAGTAAATAAATATGCAACATTATTACCAGTATTTAAAAAATACGAATACAAATATTTTGTTTTTGATCAAGCAAAACCTGATACCTGCAATCGTCATCTTCTTGCTGATGACCAGTAATTCCTATGCACAATCTACAGATGCCTCAATCACCGGAAAGGTTACAGACGAAAAAAGCGTCGCCATCCCAGGAGCATCAGTTGTAGTTAGAAATGAATCCAATGGTTTCCGTGCGGTAACCAGCACCAATAAAGAGGGTGTTTATGCATTCATCCAACTTCCGCTTGGAAAACCCTATACCATCACCGTAACTTATGTTGGTTACCCAAAACAAGTTAAAACTGATTTTGCCCTGAACCAGGGAGATAACATTGTAGCCAATTTCCGCATGACCGAAAGCAGCAATGAACTAAAGGAAGTGCAGGTGAATGCCAATTCTCTAACCAAACGGATAGACCGGCTGGGATCCAGTACAGCAATTACGGCTCAAAATATCCAGCAGCTGCCAACCCAAAACAGGAACTTCAATAACTTGTCTGCCCTGGCCCCTACTACCAACGGAACCAATATCAGTGGTCAACGCGCCTCCTCAACCAATTACCTGATTGACGGGGCCAGTGCCCGAAACAACCTGACTTCAGGAGCAATTGGAAGCGGCCCCTATTCCTTATCACTTGAAGCCATCCGGGAATTTGAAGTGGCTACCAACGTATATGATGTGATTAAAGGCCGTGAAGGCGGAGGTACAGTAAGTGCAGTAACCAAGTCAGGCACCAATACACTTAGCGGATCTGTTTTTGATTACTTCCGTTCAGACTTTTTAGCCAGTCCGTATGACATTCGCGGAAATAAACGCAAACAAAAATTTACCACCAATCAATATGGATTCAGTTTAGGCGGTGCCATTGTTAAAGACAAGCTCCATTTTTTTACTGCCCTGGACCGTCAGGATGAAAGTATGCCGTTTTTTATTGCCGATATCCGCGACAAAGCTGATGAAATTACTTTAGGGATTAGTAAAGGTGCATTGGATAGTGTTGTCAATATTGGCCGTGCAAAATATGGTTTGGGAGCTGGCCCTCAGGTAGGTGAATTTAAAAGAAAAACACTGGCCAATACCTTCTTTACACGTTTAGACTGGCAGATCAATGACAAACACCGCCTAACGCTGAGAAACAATTACAGCGACTGGCTTAACCCGGTAAGTAACGGCGACAACTCCAACATCAACCTGTTTGAGGTTTACGGAGATTTTAAATCCCGGGAAAACAGCACCCTGCTTTCCCTGCGCTCACAGTTTAAACCCAATTTTCTGAATGAGTTTAAATTGCAATTCCAGTCGGCCACCAGGAATTATGTACCCAACAGCGAATTGCCTGCGGCAAATATTCCAAGAGCAATCGTAACGGTAAGGTCTACCCTACCTAATGGTACTTTAGGTAGTAAAACCGTACAATTGGGTGGCCAGCGTTTCTTCCCCGAAAACAACCTGGAAAACCAATTTCAACTGGTAAATACGTCTTATTATACCGCAGGCAAATATAAGTTTACATTTGGTACAGACAATACGCTGACTTACATGGACACCTATATATCCAGTGAGCAAAACGGACGCTTCATTTTCAACAGTCTGGCAGATTTCGATAACCTGAACGCTTCCAGATATGCCAGAGAGGCACCCATTAATGGCGAACCTTCTGTGCAGCAATACATTTTAAACGCCTCGGTGTTTGGACAGGTCGAGTTTGATATCGTACCGAATATCAATGCCATGTTCGGTTTGCGCTATGATGTAACCAGTTACCTTACCCAGGCAGATTACAACCCGATAGTAGAAAAAACCCTGGGTTTAAGAACAGACAGTAAAATCACTGATGCGGGTAAAATCCAGCCCCGTGTGCAGCTAACCTGGGACGTTAAAGGGGAGAAAAAAGACATTATCCGCCTGGGTGGAGGCTTGTTCTCTGCTGCTCCGGTAAACTATGCCCAGGTAAACAACATCCAGAACAGCGGTACTAAAGTCGCTTCTATCGATGTGTCCCGTCCTGCTACCGGCCCCAGTCTGGTACCAATTCCTGATTTCCCGTCCTACAGAAGAGATCCATCTACTGCTCCAGGCATCATTGCCGGTGTACCTTATGTATCCACCATCAATCTGAATGATCCGAATCTGAAAATGCCTTCCATCTTTAAAGCCAATTTAAGTTACAATAAGATTATTGGTGACAGGTTGAGACTGGGTATCAATTTATTATATTCCCATACCAAGAACAATTACGTTTACCTGGACAGGAACCTGGTTGACAATCCTTATTTTCGTCTAGCCAATGAAGAAAACAGGGGTGTTTTTGTTCCTGCTGCTTCGATTACAGCCGCGGGTATCACCAACAACGTATTGGCCAGAAAAACCAATGAGGTTGGCCGGGTGCTGATGCTGACCAATGGTGCCAAATTGGAACAAAAGGCCATGATCCTGGATGCCAGTTTCAGATACCTAAAAGATGGTTACCTGAATGTGAGTTATACCTTGAATGACGCGAAAGACAATTCATCTTATAACGGAAACGTTGCCAATACTTCAACTTTCAGACCGGTGAAATCAGATCCTCGTGATCTTTCTGAAATGAATTACTCGGATAACCAATATCGGAACAAATTGGTACTTTATGGTACCACGCCAACCTGGAAAGGTTTTTCTTTGAGCGGAACTTTCCGTGGCATTGGGGGCTCACGTTACTCGCTGACTGTGGATGCCGACATTAACGGTGACTTTGTAGGTGGACCTGGCGATGACAATGACCTGGCTTTTGTATTTGACCCAAATCATGCAAATACCAGTGCCAGCGTTAAAGCATCTATGGAAAAGGTTTTGAATAATCCGGATAACAGAGCGAAAGATTACATCCGGGAAAGTCTTGGCAAGATTGCCAACAGAAACGGTGGCATAAATCCCTTCTCAGGAACATTTGATTTGAGATTAATGAAAGAATTTAAAACTTATCAAAAACAAAAACTAACCCTAAGTGTAGACGTGTTCAATTTTGCCAACCTGCTTGATAAGAAGAAAGGTGTGAATTACAACCTGGGCAACCAGACTTTATTACTGGTTACTAAATTTGATCAGGTTAAACAGCAATACGAGTACCGCGTAAATGAGAACGTAGGGGTAACACAAGCAGGGGGTACACCTTATCAGATCCAGCTTGGTGCCAGATACGCTTTTTAACCTTTAATAAAACACAATTGATTTAAACAATGGACTCACGCAGAGATTTTATTAAAAAAGCAGCCCTCCTTTCAGGAGGTGCTGCTTTTGTTACCAATTTGCCGCCAGTTATTCAGAAGGCACTGGCCATAAACCCAGCTTTAGGCAGTACTTTTTACGATGCCGAACATGTTGTTTTCCTGATGCAGGAGAACAGGTCTTTTGATCACGTGTTTGGTATGCTGCAGGGTGTGCGGGGATTTAATGACCCCAGGGCGATTGAGTTGCCCAACAAAAACAAAGTGTGGTTACAATCCAATAAGGAAGGAGAAACGTATGCCCCTTTTCATTTGGACATCAAGGAAACCAAGGTAGCCTGGATGGGCTCTACACCGCACAACTGGACAGATCAGACCGATGCCAGGAATGAAGGAAAGTACGACAAATGGCTGGACGTAAAAAAGCCTTACAAGGTAACCTATGCTCACATTCCTTTAACTATGGGCTATTGCAAACGGGAAGATTTCCCTTTTTATTATTCGCTTGCAGATGCTTTTACAGTGTGCGACCAGAACTTCTGCTCTGTGATTGCAGGTACACATCCAAACCGATATTATTGGATGACGGGTACCAATAGGGAGAAAAATACAGCAGAAGGATTGGCCCATGTATGGAACAACAACAATTATGACAAGCCTACATTGAACTGGAAAACTTTCCCGGAGCGTCTGGAAGAAAACGGGGTTTCATGGAAAATTTATCAAAATGAAACCACCATGGGTTTTGGACTAAACGGTGAGGAGAGCTCCTGGTTAAGTAATTTCGGCACCAATGTGATTGAATATTTTGAGCAGTATCAAATACGACTTCATCCTGGTGCTATTGGCAACTTAGCAGAAAAGAAAAGCGCATTGCTGGAACAAATTGCCAATGCCCCAAAAGAAAACCTGAGCGCAGAAGCGCAAACAAAGATTGAAGCGGTAAAAAAGCTATTGCTCAAAACAGAATCGGAAGAGAAAAAATATACCATGGCGGCGCATGAGGCACTTTCGGATCATACCAAAAACTTAAACGCGAAGGCTTTTGTAACCAATTCTGGAGATCCAGACTACCATGATCTGGCCGCTTTTAAGTACAATGAAAAAGGTACAGCACGCGAGCTTAATGTTCCAAAAGGAGACATTTTTTACCAGTTTCGAAAAGATGTTGATGAGGGTACATTGCCTATGGTTTCCTGGCTAATGACCCCTGCAAACTTCTCTGACCATCCAGGTTCGCCCTGGTTCGGTTCCTGGTATGTTAATGAAGTGATTGAAATTTTGACCAAAGATCCAGAAAAATGGAAAAAAACCATTTTTATACTCACTTATGATGAAAATGATGGTTATTTTGATCACGTTCCACCATTTGTGCCGCCGCATCCCTTTAAAGAACATGCAGGAAAAGTATCTGAAGGGCTAGACACGAGTCTGGATTTCGCCACCAAAGCACAGCAAACCAATCCTTCAATGAAGGAAAGCAATTATAGGGAAGCTCAGATTGGTCTTGGGTACCGAGTGCCCATGGTCATCGTGTCGCCCTGGACTCGTGGCGGCTATGTATGTTCGGAAGTTTTTGACCACACCTCTTCTTTACAATTTCTGGAAACATTTATTGAAAAAAAACTAGGTAAGAAAATCGTCGAAGAAAACATCAGTTCCTGGAGAAGAACGGTATGCGGCGATCTGACCTCGGCCTTCAGGCCATACCATGGAGAAAAAATTGAGCGGCCTAAATTCCTCGATAAATCCTTATTTATGGAAAAGATCTACTCGGCAAAATTCAAGGATGAGCCTGACAACTATAAAAAACTAAGTCAGCAAGAAATTGCACAAATTAACAAAAAACACCTCGAATCGCCTTACTTTCCACAACAGGAAAAAGGTATCCGCTCTTCCTGTGCACTACCTTATGAACTGTATGTGAACGGAGCAAGCCAGAAAGACAAATTTAGCATGAGCCTACATGCAGCCACCACCGCATTTGGGAAAAAAGCATCCGGCTCTCCTTTTACGGTGTATGCCATAAATCCTTTTAAAGGCGAGATAATGCGCAGCTGGGATTATACCGTAAAAGCCGGTGATACCTTAACAGATGAGTGGTTATTGAAGGATTTTTCTGATGGAAAATATCACTTGCGCGTCTATGGTCCTAACGGTTTTTTCAGAGCATTCTCTGGGGATGCGAACGACCCTGCCCTGCAGATTGAATGCCGCTATGAAAAAGATGCTAAACAACCTTTAAAATTGAATGGCAACGTAATTGTTACCGCCACCAACTCATCTGCAAAAGCTATTGAAATAGAGCTTAGCGACCTGAGTTACAAGACCGGGAATAAAACGATGAAGATTCCGGCAAAGCGTAAATCCAGTGTGATCATGGACCTGACTAACAGTTACAACTGGTACGATTTCGGCGTAAAAGTGATGGGCTATGCTAACTTTGAGCAAAGGTTTGCCGGCCGGGTAGAAACCGGATTGGTTACCAAGACCGATCCTTTAATGGGTAAAATGAGCTAATCACCATGCTGGTAAAACCTCATTTACTTTTCCTGTTAGGTGTTTTAATGCAGTGTTTACCTACCATTGCTCAAAGCACAAAAACCAGCCTATCGGGAAGCGTATGGAATGAAAGTAGAACTGCTGTGGCCGGCGCCTACATTACCATTACCCATCTTCCTACAGCCACCGTATATGGCTGTGCAACCAATGCATCGGGGAGGTATTTCATTTCCGGGTTAAGGCCAGGTGGCCCCTATCAGATCGAAACCCTACATTTAGGCTTTAAAGAATACCAGGTCACTGGTATTTTTTTAAAGCTTGATGAACCTTTGGTGATGAACATAGAGCTTGAAAACAGCATCAAAAAACTACCTGAAGTAAAAATTACCGCAGTAAAAGCGGGTAAGCTAGTACATTCAAAAAAAAGCGGACCTAACTTCAATATCCAGCAGCAAGACATCAGCCTGTTACCTACCGTAAAACGCAGCATTGCAGATTTTGTAAAACTAAGTCCGCAAGCCTTTGGTCCCGCTATAGCGGGGGGCAATTACCGGCAGAATTTCATCACCATAGACGGCTCAGAATTTAACAATAACTTTGGTGTAGGAGACAACCTGCCAGGTAACGGGGCACAGGCCATTGCACTGGATGCAATTGCAGAAATATCGATCAACGTAGCGCCTTATCACTCGATCTGGGAGTCAGGTTTTATTGGGAGCGCGGTAAATATTGTGAGCCGCTCTGGAAGTAACCATACTGAAGGCTCAGTTTACAGCTATTTTAGAAACCAGGATACCTACGGTTACCAGGCAGCAGATCTAAAGATAGATAGAAGACCAGTTCAATATCAGCTCGAAGGCTTAAGAATAGGTGGACCTGTCCTTAAAAACAAGCTGTTCTATTTTTTTAATGTCGAACAGGAAACTGAACACTACCAGCCGCAAGCTTTTCAGGCTGCTACAGACGAGCATCCCTATGGTTCATTGCCAAATGTTGCCAGACCATCAGCAGCAGAACTGAATACGATCAGGAAATATTTGCTGGATACCTACAACTACGAAACCGGCCCCTATCAAGGTTATGATTTTAAAAACAAAAGCAATAAAATTTTGCTTCGACTAGACTGGAACATTGCTAAAAACAGCAGCTTAAGCCTCCGATACAACCAATTGCACAGCAATAAACCAGAATTGGTTAATGGGTCCAGAAGCCCCCTTGCGCCCTATTCTTCAAGTCTTGGCCGCAGAACCGCTAACGCAATCCCATTCAGTAAGTCCAACTTTAACACGCGATCAGACTTCTACTCCCTTGCTGCAGAGTGGAACAACAGGCTGAGCCCCAAAATAGCCAATACGATGCGCGCCTCGTACACCCGGCAGTATGAACCCCGAGGATCAGAAAGCCGCCTTTTTCCATTTGTGGACATATTAAAAGACGGCAGCCCATTTACCTCATTTGGGTATGAACCTTTTACCTACGGAAACAGCAGGGATGTGTATCTACTTTCTTTTACTGATCAGGTAAACTGGACGTCTGGGAGGGGCAGTTGGGTAGCAGGCTTGCAAACAGACTATAGCCGTACAAAAAATAGTTATATGCCTTTTGGCACCGGCTATTACACCTATGCTTCCTGGGATGATTTTACCTCAGGTAACAAACCACTGGACTATGCCCTAACCTATAACCGGCATCAAGGGGAATCACCAGCGCAATACAGCTTTGATTATTTAAATGTTGCAGCATTTATCCAATACAGTATCCCTCTAAATGAGCAGCTCAGCTTTACGGCAGGATTAAGAACCGACCTACCGGTATTTCCCAGGGCACTTCCCGAAAACGAATTGCTAGCCAATCTGACTTTTGCTGGTGGCAAGCGGCTACACACCTCACAGTTACCAAAAACGACCTCACTTTTTGCCCCTAGGCTAGCTTTTAACTATGACCTGACAGAAAACAAATCCCTTAAGCTACGGGGCGGAACTGGCATTTTTACCGGGAGGATACCTTTTGTCTGGATCATCAGTCAGGCCAGATATTCAGGAGTTAGCCAGCTAACCCAAACCTGGCAGGGCTATCCAAATACCCCTGGTGTATTTAATCCGGACTATAGGCAGCAATATGCTCCGCAGCAGGCCAACGCACTGCCATCTGTAACCAGTGTATTGTCCAGGGATTTCAAGATGCCCCAAAGCTGGAAATCAAGTCTGGG
>Ga0116227_10014594_pt1 | contig 11917 bp, 11 predicted proteins | sample S1TSphgellanicum_FD_89693 | JGI IMG/M metagenome (GOLD analysis project Ga0116227, IMG submission 89693) | Host-associated microbial communities from peat moss isolated from Minnesota, USA - S1T2_Fb - Sphagnum magellanicum MG | ecosystem: Host-associated > Plants > Peat moss > Unclassified... | reverse complement strand
CGTTCAAGCTCGAACCCGACGTGCCGCACGCCGAGCGCTACGGTCCCGACGGCGCGACCTATTGGGTCGCGCGACGCGAGAAGACGACCGCCTGAAGGGCCCGGTGTTCGTGCCCGCGGCGACGCAGCGGATCGTCCGGGTCGCCACGGCCGCCGACGCCGAAGCCATCCACGCGATCTATGCGCCGATCGTCGCGGCTACGGTCGTCTCGTTCGAAGTCGACGTGCCTTCGGTCGACGAGATGCGCCGGCGCATCGTGACGACGCTCGAACGTTTGCCCTGGCTGGTCAGCGAAGACGACGACGGCCGACTCGATGGCTACGTCTACGCGAGCCGGCATCGCGAGCGCGCCGCGTATCGATGGTCGGTCGACGTGAGCGCCTACGTGCGCGCGGACCGACGCGGCAAGGGCATCGGCAAGCGGCTCTATCAGCGGCTCTGCGACGAACTCGCGGCGCTCGGCTACTTCCAGGCATTCGCCGGCATCGCGCTGCCGAACGCGGCGAGCGTCGCGCTGCACGAGTCGGTCGGCTTCGAGCCGCTGGGTGTCTATCGCGCGGTCGGCTACAAGCTCGACGCGTGGCACGACGTGGGCTGGTGGCAACGAGCGCTGCAGCCGCCCGGTTCGTCGTGCGGATGGCCGGAGCCGCCGCGCCCGTTCGCCGGTGGTGTGCCGTGTTGACAGCGTCGCGTGTCCATCGCCGATGACACGCAGGGACCGCGGAGCGCCGGCTGCGCAACGAGGCGACGCGTGCCGAGCGAGTTCCGGCAAGCGACAGCGCCGATGGAAGCGCCGCGTGGTCGTCGTCTTCGCGCAGGCGGAGACCCTGCGTCGTTGCCTGGGTGACGCCGCTGGCTCGCCGCGTCCGCGGAAGCGATCATGCGCGACGATCGATCGGACGCCTGCAGATCGAAAGCGATGAGCCCCGCACCACCCGCCGCGCACATCATCCTCATCCACGGCACCTGGGCCCGCCATGCGGACTGGATGCAGGCGGACGCGCCGCTACGCCGTCATCTCGCCGAAGCGCTCGGGCCGCGCATGGCGGCGACGACCGTCAGCACCTTCGACTGGACCGGTCGCAATTCGCAGCGCGCGCGGGACCATGCCGTGCTGAAGCTGCAGGCGCTGATCCGGCAACTCGTGGCCGACGATCCGACGCTGCGCATCCATCTGGTCGGCCACAGCCACGGCGGCAACATCGCGTTGCAGGCCGTGAGCGAGCCCGATGTCGCCGCGGCCGTCGACGGGCTGGTGTGTCTCGCGACGCCGGTCATCCACGCGACGCTGATCGCGTCGTCCAGCGACGGCGGCGGTCGCGCGATCCGCGCGTGGACGACGATGGCCGCCTTGTTCCCGGTGGCATTGATCGCCGATCGTCTCGCGTTCGACGGCGGCGTGCTGTGGACGCGCGGGACGTCGATCGCGACCGTGGCCTCGATCGCGGTCGGTGTCGCAGCCCTGATCGCGCTCGTGCGTTTCGCCCTGCCGCGGCTGACCGGCTACCGACGCATCACGCGCCACAACCGGCATGCCGCGGTCAGGCTGAATGCGCTGACCAAGCCGCCGCGCCTCGATCCCGCGCATGTCGTGTTCGTGCGTCATGCCAGCGACGAGGCGATGATGACGGCCAACTTCCTCGGCCTGCTCGGCTGGTTCAGCGACCGCGCGACGATCATCCTCGGTCAACGCTATCGGCGGCTCGACGCGTTGCTCGGCTCCGATGCCGGCCGACGCCTGTCGATCGTCTTCGCGGTCGCGAGCGTCGCGTTGATCGCGTGGTTCCAGTTCGTCCGCGCACCCGAGATCAGAGTCGTCGTGTTCGCGCTGCTGGCGACGACGATGGCCGTGCCGCCGCTGACGTCGCTGGTGCTGCGATTGGCGCGCGCTCTCGGCACGCTGCGCACGCTGTTCCTCGGCGTGATCGTGATCCCGATCGGCTCGTTCATCCGCCTGTCCATCGAGCCGACGCCGCCCGGCACGTGGACGGTCGTGATGCTGCCGGAGCGCCCGGAAGACGAGGCCTCCGAAGTCGAGGCGCCGATCGTCGACGCGCATTGCCGCGTCAATCAGCAGCCGGAGTTCCTGGCGTTCGTGAGCCGGTGGGTGGCGCGGCGGATGGCTGAGGCTGCGCGGTCGTGAACGTCGGCGATCGACGACCGCCATGCCGTCGGCACCACCGCGTTCATCACGGTATGGACGTGATCGGCTCGGGCACTTTCAACGGCACGCACACCGTCAGCCGAGCCGTTTGACCACCGCCGCCCGCATCAACAGGTCGAGCTGTGTTTCCAGCCGGATGACGCGTCCTGTCAAGTCCTCGATCCTCTGCTGCTGCGACTTCATCGCTTCGGCCTGACGCGTCACCTTGTCCTCGAGCTTGATCATCGAGGTCAGCGCGCCCCAGACCCTGTCGGTGAGACTCATCGGGTGAGACTCATCGGGCGACACTCATGGCGCGACAGTCCTCGGGCGGCACCCATCGAGTCAGGCCCATCACGCGGCCTTGCGTCGCGTCGGGGCAGCGCTTTTCTTTTCGAGTCGATCGATCCGTCGATTGCTGGCCTCGATGAACGCCAGCGCGTCGTCGATCGCCGCGCCGGCACGCTCGGCCGACTTCTTCGCCGCATCCGCGAGGGCGGCGAGCTCGGCATCCGCCTCTTTCGCCTCGTAGGCGAACGCGCCACGCCGCATCAGCTCCGAAACGGACAAGGAGAGCTTCTTCGCCTTGACGGCGATGCCTTGCTTGTCTTCGGCCGTCGTCTGCACGACGATGCGTTCCACTGCGAAGGTCATGGCCATGCCCCTGTCATGTCGTATGGACATGCTATGTACATCGCGGGGCGACGTCAAGCCGCTGAACGGCCTAATTCATCATCCCCATGTGCCGCGGCAGCCACAGCGACAGGTCGGGCCAGTACGTCACGATCATCAGGAACACGAGCATCGTGCACAACCACGGCAGCACGGCCACCGTCAGCTCGGTGATGCGCATCTTGCTGATGCCGCTCGCCACGTAGAGGTTGAGCCCCACCGGCGGATGACAGAGACCGACTTCCATGTTGGCGTCGATCAGGATGCCGAGGTGGACCGACTCGATGCCCAGACGGATCGCGGTCGGGTGCAGGATCGGCGCGAAGACGAGGATGATCGACGACGGCTCCATCACGTTGCCGGCCAATAGCAGCAGCACGTTGGTGATCGCGAGGAACTCGACCTGGCCGAGGTGCTGGCCGAGCATCCAGTCGGCCATCGCCTGCGGGATGTTCTCGTGCGCCATCAGGAACGAGAACAGCGTCGCGTTGGTGATGATGTAGAGCAGCATCGCGGAGAGCGCGGCCGAATTGAGCAGCACCTTCGGCGTCTTCGACAACGGCATGTCCTTGTAGACGAATACCGAGATCACGAACGAATACACCGCGCTCATCGCGGCCGCTTCGGTCGCGGTGAAGATGCCCGCGTAGATGCCGCCGATGATGATGACCACCAGCAGCAGACCCCAGATGCTGTCGCGAAACGCGCGCCACTTCTGCTTCCACGTGGCCTTCTTCATCCGCGGATAGCCGTTCCGCTTCGCGAGGAACCAGGTCGTGCCGCACAGCATCACCGTCAGCAGCATGCCGGGGATCAGGCCGGCGACGAACAACGCGCCGATCGACGTGCCGGTGGAGATCGCATAGATCACCTTCGGGATCGACGGCAGCATCAGGATGCCGAGCGAGCCGGCCGTGATGACGACGCCGGCACCGAAGCGCATCGGATAGCCCTGCTTGACCATCGCCGGCAGGATGATGGAGCCGATCGCGACGACGGTCGCCACCGACGAGCCGCACACCAGCGCGAACATCGCGCAGGCGATGATGCCCGCGAGCGCGAGGCCACCGTGCCAGTGGCCGACCAGCGTCGTCGCGAACTTGATCATGCGGCGCGCGACGCCGCCGTGCGTGAGGAAGTTGCCGGCGAGGATGAAGAACGGGATCGCCATGATCTCGAACTTCTCGATGCCGGTGAAGAGCTTCAACGCGACCGCCTCGACCGGCACTTCGGTCAGCAGGTAGAGGAACATCAGCACCGTGAGGCCGAGCGCGATCGACACCGGGATGCCGGTCAGCATCAACGCGATCAACAGGCAGAACACGACGGCGATCTTGCCGCCCGCGACGGACGTGACGATCAGCGCCGCCGCGATCGCGATCAGCCAGATCGACGCCTTCTTCTTCGCCCACGGCTCGTAGCCGAAGGGATTGTCGACGGCCGACGTGAGGACGATGGGCCGGTCATCGATCGTCCCCGTGCTCACGTCGCACCCCGCAGGTTCGCGACCTGGCCGATGCCGGGCAGCTCTTCCATCTCCAGATCGTCGAGCCCTTCGACGGCGGCCTCGTCGTGCTTCGGCATCTCGCCGGTCTTCCAGAACGCGACGCCGACCTGCATGAAGCGATAGCACATCAGGTACGAGCCCATCCACACCGCCGAGTAGACACACCACGTCGGCCATTCGAGGTCGGGCGTGGTCGGGCCTTCGGGCAGATCGCCCGTGTCCCAGCCGAGCGCGTGGAAGACGGCGTAGTGCATGCCGTTCTCCCAGACGAAGCGCAACCCCAGCGTGCCGATGACGCCGGTGAAGAAGATGCCGCCCGCGATGGCGAGGTAGACCCCGGCCTTCCGCCACTCCGTCGGCAGTCGCGCGATCAGCACGTCGACGCCGACATGCACGCCTTCACGCACGCCGTACGCCGCGCCGAACTTGGCCATCCACACGAACATGTAGATGCACAGCTCCTGCGCCCACGACAGGTTGATCTTCAGCGCGTAGTCCTGCAGCAGCGACAACGAGAGGTGCAGATTCGGGAAGTGCTGATGGACGTAGTCGTAGTGCTGGATGTCCCAGCTCGCGCCCGATGCGGCACGATGGATCACGGCCACGAAGATCAGCAGCGTCGCCGCACCCATCAGCGACGCGATGATCCATTCTTCGATGTGGTTGAGGAATCGGTTCAGCATGGGTTCATCGATGCTTTCCTCGAAGTGTTTGCTTCATCGAAGTGTTTGCTTCATCGAAGTGTTTGCCCTTGATCGAAGTGTTTGCGCTTGATCGAAGTGTTTGCGCTTGATCGAAGTGTTTGCGCTTGATCGAAGTGTTTGCGCTTGATCGAAGTGTTTGCGCTTCATCGAGGTGTTCGCGCTCATGCTTCGCAGTGCTGTCACTCTCTACGCCGTCGTTCCCGCGAAGGCGGGAACCCAGCGGCGTTAAACACCCAAAGTCACTGGGTTCCCGCCTTCGCGGGAACGACGAATTCGTCTTGGGTCGGTCGATGCGCTACTTCACCACCCCGGTCTCCTTCTGCACCATCTCCACCAGCTCCTTGCCGATCCGCGGCTTCATCTCTTCCTGTACCGGCAACAGCGCTTTCTTCCAGACCTCCCGTTCGCTATCGGTCAGGGCCAGCACCTGCACCTTGCCCGAGGCCTTGATCTGCGCGAGCGCCGCCGCGTTCTCCTCGGCAACCAGCTTCGACTCGTAGTCGGTCGAATCGTGAATCGACGACGCGACGACGCCCTGCAGATCGGCGGGGAGCTTGTCCCAGAAGGCCTTGTTCATCACGACCGCATAGCCGGTGTGCGTGTGATAGGTCAGCGTGATGTCCTTCTGGACCTCCATGTACTTCTGCGACGTGTAGCTCGACAGGATGTTCTCGGTGCCGTCGACGACGCCGGTCTGCAGCGCCGTGTAGACCTCCGAGAACGCCATCACCTGCGGCAACGCGCCGAGCGCGCGCTCGTTGGCCTCGAGGACCTTCGAGGACGGGATGCGCATCTTCAGGCCCTTGACGTCGCCCGGCGTGCGCAGCGGCTTGTTGGCCGAGATCACATGGAAGCCGCCGCTCCAGAACGCGAGACCCTTGATGCCGCGCGGCTCCAGCAGCGCGAACAATTGACGACCCGGCGCGCCCTCGGTCACCCGCTGGAACGCGGCGTCGTCGGGAAAGAGATAAGGCAGGTCGAAGATCTCGAACTGCTTCACGCCGAGCGGCCCGAACTTCGACAGCGACGGTGCCAGCATCTGCACCGCGCCGAGCTGCAGCGCCTCGAGCTCTTCCTTGTCCTTGTACAGCGACGAGTTGGGATAGACCTCGACCTTGATGCGGCCGTGCGAACGTTCTTCGCAGAGCTGCCTGAAGCGCTCGGCACCGCGACCCTTCGGCGTGTCGGTCGTGACGACGTGACTGAACTTGATGACGTAGAGGGCAGGCGCCTGCGCGTCGGCATCGATCGCGACCAGAGCGAGAGCCCACGACATCGCCGCATACGCGATCGCCGGGATGCATGGCGTGCGACGGATGACGACAGGACGTCGCGCCACGAAGGACGCGAAGGAAGCGAGCAGATGCATGGTGACCGGGCGACACGAGGCGCCCTCGAACGGCGAAGACCGACCGGCGATGGCCGGGTCGGTCGCGTATTCTGGATAGTCGATGCGCCTCGCGCAACGCGGGGTTTACCCGATCGCCGGACGCCTCGAAAGCGGCTTGACGCGGCTTCGATCGAGACCGGATCGGCGTCGCTGCGTCGCTTGCGTCGATCGGTCGATCGGTCCATGCATCGGCGAGTCCATGCAACGTGACGTCGACGCGCAAGACATCGACTCGTCAGTGCCGCAGCGCCGGAATCAACGCCATCAACCCGTCGACGATCAGTTCGACGCCGAGCGCCGCGAGCATCAGGCCCATCAGCCGCGTGGCCACGTTGATGCCGGTGCGGCCGAGCACGCGACTGATCGGGTCGGCCGCCGACAGCGCTACGAAGACCAGCACCGCGATCGCGAGACCGCTGCCGATCAGGTTGAGCTTCTGCAGCCAGCCGCCCTGGTCGGACGAATAGATGATGACGGTGCTGATCGTGCCCGGTCCCGTGAGCAGCGGAATCGCGAGCGGCACGACGGCGATGTTCTCCTTCAGCTCGCCTTCGATGGCTTCTTCGGGCGTGGTCTTGGTGCCGCCCGGCTGCGCGTTGATCATCGAGAGCGCCATCAACAGCATGATGATGCCGCCGCCGACCTGGAACGAGTTGACCGAGATGCCGAAGAAGTTGATGACCTGCTGACCGAACAGCGTCGTGAACGCGATGACGAGCGCGACCGTCAACGACGCCATGCGCACGATCTTCTGCCGCTCGGCACGCGTGTTGGTCGCCGTGAAGCTGATGAAGAACGGGATCGCGCCGAGCGGATTGACGAGCGCGAGCAGCGAGATGAAGGTCTTGAAGGAATCCATGGATCATATTGTCGTCGACCGGGGACCGCGCGAGAACGAGGCGTTCCCCACTCGACGGATCAGCCGAATCAGCCGGATCAGCCGACGTAGAGGACGTCGATGGGATCGACCCGATGGCCCGCCGCTTCCGCGTCATGCGCGACGCGCAGGCCGCACCGTTCGAGCAAAGCGACGCTGGCCCGGTTGTCGGGCTCGACGGTGGCGAGAAAGCGATCGATGCCATGACGCTCGACCAGATGGTCCTTCATCGCGCCGACCGCCTCGCTCGCATAGCCACGACCCTGCGCCTCGCGCGCGAAGAGATAGGCGATCCATGCGGTTCCGGCGACCCGGATCGTCGCCTGCACGAAGCCGACCGGACCCGCTCCGTGCGGCATCACGATCCAGTTCAGCCAGCGTTCGGTGCCGTCGGGTGAAGTCCGCGTCGCGAGTCGCGCATAGACCTCGCGCGTGTACTCGACGGTCGCATGCGGCTTCGAGTCGAGATGGCGATAGAGCACCGGATCGCGCAGCACCTCGAACATCGCATCGGCATGCGCGGGCTCGAGCGGTTCGAGCGTCAGGCGTGCGGTCCGGATGACGTCCATCGCACCGGGGCGCGCGAGCGCGTCACAGCTGATAGTCGCCACCCGGATCGTGCGCTTCACCGCGCACGAGGCGATCGATCATCGTCGCGTCGACGTCGGGTGCGACGAGTCCGATGAAGCGGTGCACGTAGGCCCGGAGGATCGCGCCGCGCTTGATCGCGAGATGCGTGGTCTGCGAGCCGAACAGATGGCCCGCGGGGATCGCGATCAGGCCGGCATCGCGATCCGCATCGAACGCGATGTCGGCGACGATGCCCACGCCGAGTCCCGCTTCGACATAGGTCTTGATGACGTCGGCGTCGATCGCGGCGAGCACGATGTCCGGCGCGAGCTTGCGCAGCGCGAACGCCTCGTCGATCTTCGAGCGGCCGGCGAAGGCGGCGTCGTAGGTTACGAGCGGGAACCGCGCGAGCTGTTCGAGCGACAACGGCTTGCCCTTGACCTGCGCCAGCAACGCATGACCGCGCGGCACGATCGCGACGTGCTGCCACGCGAAGCACGGCAGGCTGACGAGACCATCGGCCTCGGCGAGCGCTTCAGTCGCGACGGCCACGTCGGCCTCGTCGCGCAGGACCATCTCGACGAGCTGACGCGGGCTGCCCTGCAGCAGCGACAGATGAACCATCGGATGTGCGATGCGGAAGGCCTGCACGACGCGCGGCAACGTGTAGCGCGCCTGCGTATGCGTCGTCGCGATGGTGAGGTTGCCGCGCTCCTCGGCCGCGAAGTCCTGGCCGGTGCGCTTCAGGTTCTCGGCTTCGAGCAGCAGCCGTTCGATGATCGGCAGCACCGCGCGACCCGGCTCGGTCAGCGCGGTGAGGCGGCGTCCGTGGCGCACGAAGATCGGGAAGCCGAGCTCGTCCTCGAACTCCAGGATGGCCTTCGACACTCCGGGCTGCGACGTGTGCAGCGCCTCGGCCGCGAGCGTGAGATTGAAGTTGCGACGGACGGTCTCGCGAACGAAGCGGAGCTGGTTGAAGTTCATGGGTGCCGTAACGCCGATCTGAAGCGATTGGCCGTCATGCCCGCGAACGCAGGAACCCCGCGTCGTTGCCCGACAACCGCCTTACCACTCGACACCAGACGACGCTGGGTTCCCGCTTTCGCGGGAATGACGGATGGATATCGTCGCCGAACGAGCGGCGCTTTCAAACCACCGCGCCCGCCTTCTCCTTGACCGGCTTCACGAGGTCTTCGCGTTTCACGCCGAGCCACTTCGTGATCGGCGCCATCACCAGCACCGACGAGTAGATGCCGAACAGGATGCCGATGGTGAGTGCGAGCGCGAAGTAGTGCAGCGTCGGGCCGCCGAACAGCAGCATCGACAGCACCATGGTCTCGGTGAGGCCGTGCGTGATGATGGTCCGGCTCATCGTCGACGTGATCGCGTTGTCGATGACCTGCTCGACGCTGGCCTTGCGCATCTTGCGGAAATTCTCGCGAATCCGATCGGCGATGACCACCGACTCGTTGACCGAATAGCCGAGCACCGCGAGCACGGCGGCGAGCACGGTCAACGAGAACTCCCACTGGAACGCCGCGAAGAAGCCCAGGATGATGACCACGTCGTGCAGGTTGGCGACGATGGCCGCGACCGCGAACTTCCACTCGAAGCGCAGTGCGAGATAGATCACGATGCCGATGATGACGAAGAGCAGCGCGAGCGCGCCGTCCTGCGCGAGCTCACGTCCGACCTGCGGCCCGATGACCTCGACCCGCGTGATGTTGACGCCGTCGCCGCCGGCCTTGAGCACGGCATCGGTGAGTTTGGCCGAGTCGAGCTTGGCGTCGGGCGTGGCGATCGAGGGCGACGCGGCCACGTCCTTCAACGACAGCCGCAACAGCACGTCGCGCGCGGTGCCGAAGTTCTGCACCTGCGGCTCGCTCACGCCGACCTTCTGCAGCGCGCCGCGCAAGGCCTCGATGTCGGCCGGCTGCGAGTAGGCGGCCTCGACGACCACGCCGCCGGTGAACTCGATGCTGAAGTTGAGGCCGCGCGTGACCAGGAAGATCACGGCCGCGATGAAGGTGACCAACGAGACGACGTTGAACACCAGCGCGTGGCGCATGAAGGGGATGTCGCGGCGGATGCGGAAGAATTCCATGATGATGTCTGGTACTGGTCGCTATCGATCCAACGAGGCTTCGTCGGTCCCGCATTGATGCATGAGGCTTCGTCGGTCGCTTGCCGATTCGATCGAGCTTCGTCGTTCGCTTGCCGATTCAATCAAGTTTCGTCGTTCGCTCGCCGATTCAATCGAGCTTCGTTGGCCGCTGACCGATCCAATCGAGCTTCGTCTTTCGTCCAACGCTACAACCCAGCTTCGTCATTCCCGCGAAGGCGGGAACCCAGTGTCGTTGCCAAGCGAGCGGTTCAGCCATGAACGCCGCTGGGTTCCCGCTTGCGCGGGAATGACGGCACGGAACGGCTTGCGGGACAAGATCGCTACGCCTTCGCCGTCGTCGTCGGCTTCCACACCTGCCCGATCGCCACCTTCGTCAGCCGCTTCTGCTTGCCGTAGATCAGATTCACGATGCCGCGCGAGACGAACACCGACGAGAAGATCGACGTCAGGATGCCGAGGCAGTGGACCACCGCGAAGCCGCGGATCGGACCCGAGCCGAAGGCCAGCAGCGCGAGGCCCGCGATCAGCGTCGTGATGTTGGAGTCGACGATGGTGCCGAACGCGCGGTCGTAGCCTTCGGCGATCGCGGCCTGCGGCGACTTGCCCTGTCTGAGCTCTTCGCGGATGCGTTCGTTGATGAGTACGTTCGAGTCGATGGCCATGCCGAGCGCGAGCGCGATGGCCGCGATGCCGGGCAGCGTCAGCGTGGCCTGCAGCATCGACAGCAGCGCGATCAGGAACAGGAGGTTGGACGCGAGCGCGATGACCGAGATGACGCCGAACAGCACGTAGTAGATCACCATGAACACCGCGATGGCCGCGAAGCCGTACACGGTCGACAGGAAGCCGCGCAGGATGTTGTCGGCGCCGAGCGACGGCCCGATGCTGCGCTCTTCGATGATGTCCATCGGCGCGGCCAGCGAGCCGGAGCGCAGGACCAGCGACGTGTCGGTGGTCTCGCTCGGCGTGAAGAGGCCGGTGATGCGGAAGCGGTTGCCGAGTTCGCTCTGGATCGTCGGGGCGGTGACGACCTCGCCCTTGCCCTTCTCGAAGAGGATCAGCGCCATGCGCTTGCCGATGTTGTCGCGCGTGAAGTCGCGCAGCGCGCGGGCGCCCTTGGCGTCGACGTTGAGGTTGATGTCGGGCCGCTGGTTCTCGTCGAAGCCGGGCTGTGCGTCGGAGAGGTTGTCGCCCGAGAAGATGACCTGCTTCTTGACGATGAGCGGCTGGCCGTTGCGGTCGGTGAAGCGGTCGTCGCCGAACGGCACGGTGCCCGCGATGGCGGCCGCCTGCGCTTCGGACGAGTCGTCGACCAGTCGGGCTTCGAGCGTGGCCGTGCGACCGATGATGTCCTTCGCCTTCGCGGTGTCCTGCACGCCGGGCAGCTCGACGACGATGCGGTCGGCACCCTGCTGCTGGATGACCGGCTCCGACACGCCGAGCTGGTTGACGCGGTTGTGCAGCGTGCTGATGTTCTGCTTCAACGCGTTTTCCTGTACGGCCTTGATCGACGCGGGCTTGAAGGTGGCGACCAGTCGGGTGGTCGCGCCGTCTGCGACCGTCGCGATGGCGATCTCGGGCAGGTTGTCTTCGAGGACGTTGCGCGCCTGGGCCGCCACGGTCGCGTCGTTGAACGCGATCTCGATGGAGTCGCCGGTCCGCGTGATGCCGTTGTGGCGGATGTTCTTGTCGCGCAGCAGCGTGCGCGCGTCGCCGGTCAGCGCGTCGAGACGCTTCGACAGCGCGCTCTTCATGTCGACCTGCATCAGGAAATGCACGCCGCCGCGCAGGTCGAGACCGAGATACATCGGCAGCGCGTGCACGGCCGAGAGCCAGCGCGGCGAATCGGAGACCAGGTTGAGTGCGACGACGTAGCTGGCGTCGTCGGCGACCGGGTTGAGCCCGTTCTGCAGGACGTCCTTGGCCTTG
>Ga0116227_10014593_pt1 | contig 11917 bp, 6 predicted proteins | sample S1TSphgellanicum_FD_89693 | JGI IMG/M metagenome (GOLD analysis project Ga0116227, IMG submission 89693) | Host-associated microbial communities from peat moss isolated from Minnesota, USA - S1T2_Fb - Sphagnum magellanicum MG | ecosystem: Host-associated > Plants > Peat moss > Unclassified... | reverse complement strand
CTAAATAATGATTAAACACTATTGTAAATTACCGGGAAATGTCTTAAGCCGCTGAAAGCAATGCATTTCCCAAGCTAAACCAGTATTCAAATGTATAAAAAATTTACAGAATATTTTTGTATACCTGCGGGTTACAAAGATAGGTCTCCTGTATTGACGGGCGCTGTAATGTTGCAGCAAGCCACGTTGAGGGGGTTAAATTGGACTCTTGTGATGAAATTAATAACCGGACTATTGCTGCTGGCAATGATGCAGGTAAGTGCAGCGACACTTGCCCAGCGCATTACCATTAAAAAGCAAAATGCAAAGATGGAAACTGTTCTCGACGAAATTGGTAAAAAAAGCGGATACGATGTTTTTGTGGACCTGAAAACACTGAAAAGTGCAAAGCCTGTGACCATTGATGTGCGCAATGCAACCATTGATGAGGTACTTAAAAAGTGCCTGGAAGGGCAGAAATTTGATTTTTCTATTGAGGATAAAACCATTGTGATCAAAGAAAAAACGTCTTCGTTTCTGGATAAAGTCGTTGCTGCTTTTGCAGCTGATATTGAAGTACGTGGACAGGTTGTCAACAAGAAAACCAATGAGCCACTGAGTGGCGTATCCATCAAAATAAAGAATAAAAAGATAAATTCCGGTACCAATATCAGAGGAGAGTTTAGTGTATCTAAACTTGATCCGAATAGCATCATTACTTTCAGTTTCGTAGGCTTTGATTCTGTGCAGGTCAGGCTCGGTGAAATCCAGGGATTGCAGGATGGAGGAAACACCTTCTCTAAAAATGTTTCCATCACTAAAATAAGTGAAGGCTATTTCGTTACCGTTTCATTAGAACCTTCTGTATCCTATCTTGATGAAATGATTGTTCAGGGATATGGAACTACAGATCGTAGAATGGCCACCGGTAACATCGCGAGGGTCACGGCGGAAGAAATAGAAAAACAGCCGGTTATGAATCCGTTGCTGGCTTTAGCCGGCAGGGTACCAGGTATGGTTGTTACGCCCAACGGTGGTTATGCCAGTGGCGTAGTCAAAGTAGAAATCCGGGGTCGAAGTACGATCAGTAAGAACTTTACTTCCGATCCGCTATATATTATAGATGGAGTTCCTTTAACCTATTTGGAGATTGGTGGGAATTCTAATTATCAAAATGGATCATCCGGTGTAATGCAGGGTGCATTTCCAAGTGTAGGCGGCGGTCAGAGCCCTTTATTTAACCTGAACCCAACCGACATAGCCAGCATAGAGGTGTTAAAAGATGCAGATGCGACAGCAATTTATGGTTCCCGGGGTGCCAATGGCGTAATCCTGATCACCACAAAGAAAGGAAAGATAGGCGGTACTTCCATTAGTGCCAATTTTTCACAAGGAATCAGTAAAGTTACCCACTATTGGGACATGCTCAATACCCGGCAATATCTGGATATGCGTAGACAAGCCTTTAAAAACGACGGTGTTGTGCCTACATTACTCAATGCTCCGGACTTGATGGTCTGGGATACCACCAGGTATACCAACTGGCAAAAAGAGTTGTGGGGGGGGACAGGAAAAATGACAAATATGGATGTCGCTTTATCTGGTGGAAATGAAAGTACACAATTCCGGATTGGTGGAAACTATACCCGGCAAACAGAAATCCTGACAGCCTCTGGTGCAAATAGAAAGGCAAGTCTGATCTTCAACCTTAGCAATTACTCCCTAAATCGAAAATTAAAAACCAATTTGTCTGTTAACTATTCCTATTCAGATGTCAATAATGTGCCTACACCTAATGCAGTAACGCTGGCACCAAATGCGCCTCCGATTTATACCAGTGATGGTAACATAAATTATCAGGAATGGAATGATGCAGGGATGTCAGATCGAAATCCCTTCGCCAGTATAAAATCAATCATACGGTCAGAGACCAATTTACTAATGACTAACCTGAATCTGGCTTACGAACTGTTCAGGGGATTTGAAATCAGCAGTAATTTTGGTTATAACAATAGTCATAATCTCGGTGGTGGTATGGTAACCATTGCTTCACAAAATCCAATCGACAATCCAACGGGGAGTGCTAGCTATCTGACCAATGACAATCAGAATTGGATTGTTGAGCCACAATTCAATTATAAAACTGACATTGGGAAAGGACGCTTTTCGGCATTGCTTGGAGCCACCATGCAGGCTACTAAAGGGGCGTCGCAAACCATTGTAGGTCTTGGATATGAAGATGATAATCTTTTAGGCTCTATTGCATTGGCACCTTTTAAAATGTATTTTGATAAATCCGGACAATATAAGTATGCTGCTGTTTTTGGCCGTGTTAACTATACCTGGGACGATAAATATGTGATCAATGTAAGTGGAAGACGAGATGGATCTTCCCGTTTTGGTAAGGGAAAACAATACGGCAATTTTGGGGCCTTGGGTCTCGCCTGGATTGTCTCTCAGGAGTCCTGGATTAAAAATATACTTCCTTCTTTTGTAAGTTTTATAAAGTTGAGGGGGAGTTACGGAATTACCGGTAGTGATGGGGTTGGTGAGTATCAATACTTAACACAATGGTCAAGTGCGCCAAATTATGTTCCACTTTATACTTATGGGGGGATTACACCTTTGGCGAGTATGCATGCGGTAAACCCTGACTATCGCTGGCAGGAAAATAAAAAAACAGAAGGGGGGGTAAACCTCAGCTTTTTAAAAGACAGAATTAATCTGGAAGTGGCTTATTACAGTAATCGTTGTAACAACCAATTGCTGTTGTTGCCAACACCTATACTTACAGGTTTTGAGAATGTTACCGCAAACTCTCCTGCCGACATCAGAAACAGTGGCTGGGAGGTTACGCTAAGTGCCAAGCTCATCAATACCAAAAACTTCAGCTGGACTGTGAATATGAATGGATCCGTTAATAAAAATGTGCTGCTGGACTATCCGGATCTTGAACATTCACCTTATGCAACGGAGTATTTTATAGGCAGATCACTTAACGCAAAATATTTATTGCATTATACAGGGATTAATCCACTAAACGGACAATATACTTACGAAGATTATGGTGGTGATGGTATGGTACGCATTAAAAATAGTGTCGATCTACCAGGAACAAATGGTGATGACCGTTACCTGCTCACTACTTTAGATCCTAAATTTATTGGTGGTTTTGGGAATGATTTCCAATACAAGAACTGGAATTTAGGTCTGTTTTTTCAGTATAAAAACCAAATGGGCTACAATAGTTCTTATATAGGAGAGGCTGCGGGAAGTATGCTCAATATAGGTGCTGATATTTATAGTAATCATTGGCAGCAGCCAGGGCAACCAGCTAAGTATGCCCGTTTTACAACCAAATCTGAGCTTAGCGATAGTTACGTAAATGCCTCTGATTTAGCCTATACAGATGCCTCATATTTGCGATTGAATAACGTTTCTTTATCCTATACTGTACCCGAAAAAGTAATGAAAAATAAACGGCTTCGCATCTTTGTCCATGCTCAGAATTTGTGGGTGTATACTAAATACCAGGGCATAGATCCGGATACCCAAAACTTTGGTGCAATGCCTACTGCCAAAGTGATCATTGCAGGCCTTTCACTTACCTTATAAATTAAAGATCATGGTTAATCAAAATATTTATATCAATAGGATTTTATTGCTCATACCAGTCCTTTTCTTATTTTCATGCAACAAGCTGATAGAAATTCCTGAACCCAAAGATACGCTGACTACAGCTAAAGTTTTTTTGACTGATGCTCAGGCTACAAGTGCTATGGCAGGGGTACTTACTAAAATGATCAATGGTACGCTCTCCGAAGCGTCTCCCTCTTTTAGAGGAAAAATAACTGTGCTTAACGGTCTTTCTGCTGATGAGCTCATTGTAAATGGTTCCGGTGTTGATGTTTTTGCTTCAAATTCGCTTAACTCGTTCAGTACTGATGGATTATGGAAAACTGCTTATGAGACCATTTATGGTGCCAATGCGATTGTTGAGGGTATAGCAGCTTCAAAGTCTCCGGCTTTAAAAGCAAAAACAAGATTAGAACTGACCGCAGAAGCCAAATTTATCCGGGCTTTTAGTTACTTCTACCTGGTTAATACTTATGGAGATGTTCCACTGTCCTTAACTACTGATTTTAATCAAACCAGGAGTTTGGCCAGGACACCCTCGGCTACCGTTTATCAACAAATCACCAATGATTTGCTGGACGCTGTGAAAGACCTGCCAGAAGACTACGCTGCTGGTGGCGGTGAGCGCATACGCGCAAATAAATGGGCAGCGAAGGCATTGCTGGCCAGGGTGTATCTTTTTACTGGTAACAATGCCGGGGCGGTTAAAGAGTCTTCTGATGTAATTGCACAAACTGCACTTTACCAATTGGAAACAAGTGATTTGAATCGTGTGTTTTTGAAGAATAGTTCAGAGGCCATCTGGCAATTACAGCAAAATTCGTTGGTTGATAACACTGGGACTGCCACACCGGAAGGTTATGCTTTGTTACCTGATTCCTTGAAGACGGGGGCAGTATCCCATTCGCTCTCACCTTTTTTGCTTAAAGCATTTGAACCTGGTGATTTGCGCAGGTCAAAATGGGTAGACAGTACCGATGTTAAATCCGGAAATGTAACGTCCCGTTACTTGTTTCCTTATAAATATAAAACAGGAAAATTTAACAGGTCTATTGGCGGCGTAGCCACGGAATATTACATGGTACTGAGGTTAGCCGAACAATACCTGATCAGGGCGGAAGCTAATGCGCTGGCTGGGCAGTTAGGCCTCGTTGCCAACGATCTCAATATCCTGCGGAGGCGCGCAGGCTTAGGCGATTTATCCAATGCATTGAACAGCGCGCAGTTACTGGCTGCCGTGGCTAAGGAAAGGCAAACTGAACTTTTTGCAGAATGGGGACATCGCTGGATGGATTTAAAAAGAACCGGTCAGGCAACAGCAGTACTTTCCCTTATTCCAGCTAAGCAGCCCTGGAGAGGAGATTATCAATTGCTGTACCCAATTCCAGTTGAAGAAATCAGGAAAGATCAGTTCCTGACTCAAAATCCAAATTATTAATACAATTACATCATTAGCAATTGCATGTTATGAAAAAATTGACCTTATTATATCTTTCTATCTGTTTATGCTTATCAGCAACCCTTTCCTGTAAAAAAGAATTGAGTCCGCAGAACGTAACCTCGCTTACTATTGTCAGCGCCATATCAGGCAGCCCGTTAATGTTGGCTGATTTTACAGGAAAACCAGCGGATCAATTCTCTGGCGAAGGTCTGTTCCTTTACTATGGTATTTACGACCCCAATGCTCGTTTAGCTCCCCTGGTAAGAGAACAGTCCTTGGCGATTTACAAATATCCTTATGTAGCTGGAGATCCGCAGTTTTATAAGCTCACCCTAAATCCAAAAATTGGAGAGGTCAATACCTTATTTTTAACCGGAACTCAAAGCCATCCAGAGCATTTTGTAGTTAATGAGCTGCCACCTTATTATGCCGTAAAGGATAGCCTGGTTGGTTTGCGGTTTGTAAACCTGTCGGCTGGCAGCGGCCCTGTACAGGTGAAAATCTCGGGACAGGGATTGAATACAGCTATTATCAGCAATAATTTAGCTTATAAAAGCATCACTACCTACCTTCCGGTACCAGCCAATTCGAAAATCGGCGACCTATTCGTTGAATTTTATGATCAGGCCTCGGGTACTTTACTCGATACTTTTACGCTAACTGGTGTAGGAGATACGCTGAAAGATAATCCATGGAGGTACCGCAATTATACGCTTGCCTTAAAAGGATTACCCAATGCGGCGAATCCTGATGATGAACAAGGAATATTTAAGATCGATGACTATTAAATAAAAGCTTTACAAGCTTTCTTCCCGAATACACTTATTTAAACCAATAACTATGGAACCAATCGTTCGTATTAGCGGGCTGTCGCACCGTTATAGTACCAGCTGGGCTATACGCGACATCAATTTAGAAATCCCGCGCAGTGGAATTGTAGGATTGCTGGGCTCCAATGGAGCCGGTAAATCGACTACCATGAATATTCTTTGCGGGGTATTGACACCAACTACCGGATCGGTGATCATCAATGGCATTAACCTGGCCAAACAGCCGGAACTGGCCAAACAGGAAATCGGATTCTTACCTCAAACGCCACCATTATACATGGATTTGACAGTAGACGAATACCTGGTACATACCGCAATTTTGCGCTCCGTAGAAAAAAAACAACTGAAAAAAGCGCTCGAAGAGGTAAAGGAACGCTGCGGGTTGTCGCACATCAACAAAAGGTTGATCAAGAATTTATCTGGTGGATACAAACAAAGGGTGGGTATTGCCCAGGCCATTATCCATCATCCGAAATTGGTAGTCTTTGATGAACCAACCAATGGGCTTGATCCAAACCAGATTTTGGAAGTGCGTGCCTTGATCAAGGACATCGCCGCAGAACGTGCCGTGATCCTTTCTACCCATATCCTGACTGAAGTACAGTACCTGTGCAAAGACATTGTGATGATTGAAAGTGGTAGAATCGTCTTTGCAGATACCATGGAGGCTTTTGACAATTATATTGCCCCACATAGTATGCTGGTGGTCATGGAAAACGCCCCTTCGGCAGATACATTAATGGCCATTGAAGGGATTGTAAGAATAGAAATGTTGACTGAAAAACAATTGCGCATCTATTTTAACGGCGATCGAAACATTTCTGAAACCGTTGTGCTGGAAAGTGCAAAGCAAGGCTGGCGCTTACGTGAGTTGAATATGGAAAAGAATTCTTTAGATGAAACCTTTGCCCAATTGTCCAGGATCTCTAACTAAGTAGTAAAGTATATAGATGAAAAAAATAATACAAATAGCCAGGCTGGAACTCAGCCTGCTATTTTATTCCCCGATTGCCTGGTTGCTCATCATGGTGCTCTTTGTGCAGATGGTCCTTACGTTTGTGCCAATGGTAGGGGGCTTGCAGCACCTGCAAAATTTCAAATTTGACCTTAATTTCATGACAGACCGCTTCCTGACTGCCACAAATATAGGATCAGGAGGTGTTTACGCATTAATCCTTAGAAGTCTGTACTTGTATACCCCGATGATTACCATGGGGATCATCAGCAGGGAAATCAATAGTGGCAGCATTAAATTGTTATATTCTTCGCCGGTTAAGTTAAGCGAGATTATTTTTGGAAAGTTTGTTTCCATGCTTGTTTTTAACCTGGTCATCATAGGCATCATGGGACTCTTTTTTATTTTTGGTGCCTTATGTATTGAACATTTTGACTACCCGCACCCACTAGTGGCTATGCTGACCTGTTTCCTTTTGCTGAGTGCTTATTCAGCCATCGGGATCTTCATGTCGAGTTTAACCACCTACCAGGTGGTCGCGGCCATCAGTACCTTTATGGTACTGGCTGCTTTGAATTATATTGGTAGTTTTGGGCAGGGGATAGATTTTGTCCGTGACCTGACCAATAGCTTGTCGATTGGAAGTCGCACAGCGTTAATGATCAAAGGTTTGTTGAACAGTCGTGATGTCATTTACTACCTGGTCATATCCGGAATGTTTCTGGCCTTTACTGTGACCAGGCTCGACCTGGCAAGAAATTCAAGACCATTTTTGTACCAGGTTAGCCGATATATACTCATTATAATTGTAGGACTTGCGGTGGCTTATCTCAGCTCCAGACAACCTGTAATTGCCTATTACGATGCAACAGATACGAAGATGAATACCATTGTTAAGGCAACCCAGCAAATACTGAAAGATATGGGGGATGAACCCGTGGAAATGACCGAATACATTAACCTGATGGATCATAGTTATTCAAATGCGGCTCCTATTTACCGGATCACAGATATAGCGCGTTGGGAGCCATATTTACGCTTTAAACCAAACATTAACTTGAAATGGGTTTACTATTATGACAGTATCCCCAATCCCCAGTTTTATGCTGCCAATCCTGGGAAAAGTCTGAAAACCTTGTTTAAGGAAACTGCGAAGCAATTGGATTTGGATACCAATGATTTCCTGGAACCTCAGGAGATCCGTAAAATGGTTGACCTGCGCGGAGAAAACGGACGTGTGGTGATGCAGCTCAAATACAAAAATAAAACTACCTTCCTAAGAACCTTCGATGACGGTGGGTTCTGGCCAGAGGAAGCCGAGACGGCTGCGGCCTTAAAACGTTTGATTGTGACGCCACCTAAGCTTGTTTTCGCTACAGATGGCTATCAGCGTAGTGTTGACAAAGTTGGTGATCGGGACTATAAAATGTTCTTCAATATCAAAACTGTACGCGCTTCATTGATCAACCAGGGATTTGATATCGACAGCATTGCTGTAGAACAAAATGAAATACCAACGGGGATTGCCGCATTGATCATTGGCGATCCAAAAGTTGCCTATAGTCCGGCAGCGCTGGCTAAGATCAGGAAATACATTGCTGATGGTGGAAACTTGTTAATTGCAGGCGAACCAGGAAAACAAGGTGTTTTGAATCCTTTGTTGGAAGCACTGGGGGTAAAAATATTGGATGGAACACTTCTGCAGCGCAGCAGGGATTATTCCTATAACCTGGTTACACCCAGGCTCACTAAGGAAGCTTTACCCATGTCTGCTGGCTTAAATTATCCTTATAAAAAGAAAATGGTAATATCGACACCTGGTGTAGCGGCACTCAGTTTTGAACCGCATGCTGATTTTAAAACCAAGGCCATCCTGATGACCGATGCAAAGCTGAGCTGGATTAAAAAAGGATCCTTTGTGTTGGATTCGGCGACATTGGTTTTTGAAGCTAAAAATGGTGATCAGCATGGCGCCTTTCCTGAAGCATTGAGTTTAAGCCGAAAAATAAATCGTAAAGAACAGCGGATTGTAGTGACCGGAGATGCTGATTTCTTCAGCAACAAGGAACTGGGACGATCAAACTTAGAAACGGCTAACGGATCTTTGGCTATGGCAATTTCTACCTGGCTTGCTAACAATGAGTTCCCCGTAGATATGTCGCGTCCGGAACCGAAAGATAAGAAACTGAAGCTGAATAAAGCGGGAGTGAAAACTGTACAAATAGTGTATTATGGACTCATTCCGGGTGCTATTGTCCTGCTGGGCATGGTGCTTTTGATCCGTAGAAAACGTAAATAAAGATGAGCTTTATAACTGATAAACAAACCATCGACGATTTGAATATCTTCTCCAAATCGGGGAGTGATTCAATCTATCACATTTTTAATAAAACGTATACGCAAGGCGGGGCTGCTTTGCTCGAAGATATGTTCAGGAACCCGCTATCGGGTGAACAGGCAATCAATGACCGGGTAGCCATTTTAAGGTATTTCCAGGAAAGTAAAACGCAATTTCCTTTGCAAGGAAACCGTTTTGAAGAAGCTGAACGTTATTTGGGGAATACGGATCCGCGAAGCCGTCTGTCTAACCAGGGCTTTAGTATGGCCGATTTTAAAGCGGCCGGACAAAGTGTAACTGCATTGGTTGAGATTTTGCAGGGCTTAAAGAGCTTTATGCTGGATATTGAACCCAAAGTATCAGGTAATCCCTATGCTAAACAAGTGGGCCTTGTTTTAACTTTGTTGAAAGCCAAAGAGCTGGAACTCATCTTTGCCGATCATGGGAAAGGCAAAATCTCTTCTGGTAAAATTGTAGAATACGATAACATTTTACGTTTTCAGCAGCGTGCGCTAATGGAAAAGATCCTGCAGCAGATCTATCATCTGGACGTTTACATTTCTATTGCGCGTGTAGCCATAGAAAAGGGGTATATTTTTGCCGCCGCTTTAAAACGTGATGCCAATCGCTTAACCTTACAGGGGGTATATCATCCCTTGCTACATAAACCGGTAGCCAATTCTCTAACAATGACCCCGGATAGCAATATCGTATTCTTAACGGGGGCAAATATGGGTGGGAAATCTACTTTTATGAAATCCCTGAGCATTGCCATGTACCTGGCACATCTGGGCTTTCCCATCGCAGCAAAAAGCATGGAGTTTTCGGTTTGTGATGGTATGTATACCACGATTAACCTGCCTGATAACCTGGCCACGGGCGCCAGTCATTTCTATGCTGAAGTGCTAAGGGTTAAGAAAGTAGCTGTAGAACTTGGAGCGGGCAAAAACCTCTTTGTCGTATTTGATGAGTTGTTTAGAGGTACCAATGTAAAGGACGCTTATGAAGGTACCATAGCAATTATGGAAGCCTTTGCCAGCAAGCCACATTCACTCTTTGTGATCTCTACGCACATCATGGAAGCCGGATCGGTGCTAAGGGAAAGATGTAGCAATATGATCTTCCGTTATTTGCCTACGCGTATGGAGAACGGTAAACCTGTTTATACCTATACACTTACCGAAGGAATTACGGATGACCGTCATGGGATGATCATCATCAACAATGAAGGCGTAATTGATTTGATCAAAGATCAAAAACAAGCGAAACAACCACATCTGAACCTACTGGCAGATAAGCAAACGATAGAAGATCTGAACCTGCAGGGTAAGTTTAAACAACAATCCATTTACAGCTTATTTAACCACTTGCAAACCCGGGGTGGAGAAAAGGTTTTGGAAGGCATGTTTGCCCGGCCGTTAAATCATCCGGAACAGATCAACCAACGCAGTGCCTTATTTGCCTTCTTCCAGCAACATCATGTCGTTTTTCCAGTGATCCGCTCGCAGGTAGAATCTATGGAAGATTACCTGGCTGGTGGGGCTGGGGCTGCTTTGCCAAGCGTAGCCTGGGGAATCTTTGCGAAGAAATTCAAACAGGTACTTTTCCACAATGCAGCGTTGTTACAATTGCAAGCCGGGCAATCGGTTACCATTGAAGTGTTGCAGGCTTTCCGGGATTTCTTTAAGGAACTGAAAGGAAAAACAGGTGTAGAAATTTATCAGAAAGACCTGGATACGGCATGGAAAGTGTTGCAGGATTCCAGGTTGGAAGGGATATTAAACGCAGCGGAGGGCCAGCTTTCGCTGGGGCAGCTGATCCGAAATGATTACGTCATCCGGCACGCGATGATCAATCAGATGGAAACCTTATTGAAACTGATCTATGAGCTGGATGTCTTTGTGGGGGTAGCAGCTATAGCAGCGGAGCAGGACTTTGTTTATGCGAAGGCTTTGCCAGCCGAACAGATGGTTTTGGATATGGAAGGTTTCCGCCATCCCGCCCTTAAAAATGGCGTCAGCAATAATTTACATTTAACCAGGGAACGCAATATGTTGTTCCTGACCGGGGCAAATATGGCGGGTAAATCTACCTTCATGAAATCGATGGGAATTGCGGTTTACCTGGCGCATATGGGCTTCCCGATAGCAGCAAAGCGCATGGAATTCTCTGTAAAAGATGGCTTGTTCTCTTCGATCAACGTATCTGATAACCTGGATATGGGCTATAGCCATTTTTACGCCGAAGTATTGCGTACCAAAACGGTAGCACAGGCGGTAAGTGAATCAAAAGATTTGTATGTATTGTTTGATGAGCTGTTTAAAGGGACCAATGTGAAGGATGCTTATGATGCTACCCTTGCGGTTACCAAAGCGTTCTCTGAAAACAGAAACAGTTTCTTTGTGGTCTCTACCCACATCATTGAAGTTGGAGAAGCCTTAGGTAAAGTATCGGATAATGTACAATTCTCTTTCCTGCCTACGGTGATGAAAGCTGGTGTTCCGACTTATCCGTATACGCTGGCCAGTGGAATCACGACCGACAGACAGGGGATGATCATTATTGAGAACGAAAAGATCGTGGACATCATTAAAGCAGAACAATATGTTAATTAAATATAAATGCTTAGGGCTTTTATCAATTGTGGCACTTTGCCTGCCCCTGGCTTGTAAAACCCAGATGGATAACCAGCCCCTGGTTCTTGAGCCTGAGCTCAGGACAGGTAAACTGGCCAATGG
>Ga0116227_10014592_pt1 | contig 11918 bp, 5 predicted proteins | sample S1TSphgellanicum_FD_89693 | JGI IMG/M metagenome (GOLD analysis project Ga0116227, IMG submission 89693) | Host-associated microbial communities from peat moss isolated from Minnesota, USA - S1T2_Fb - Sphagnum magellanicum MG | ecosystem: Host-associated > Plants > Peat moss > Unclassified... | reverse complement strand
TGGTGATGGAGTGAGGGGGGAGGGATTGGTAGGTGGTAGGTAGGAAGGGGGAGGTAGGTGGTGGGTAGGAGGGGGGAGGTAGATGGTAGGTAGGAGGGGGGAGGGAGGTGGGAGGTAGGAGGGGGGGAAATTGTGGGGTAGAGAAGAGGTGGAAAAAAAAAAAAATCCGGGCAGGGAGGATGGGATTTTTGTTCATCTGGAAAATGGCCTCAACGGGTGCATTGGTGGCTGCTAATTCACTCCAGCCAGAGAAGAGTGAAGAGAGGCGGCGTTGATCTCTTTTGGCCCCCGCTTCTCTTTTTCTTCGACCGGTCTGTCTTTTTTTCTCATCCAACTACATTTCATCCAAATTTAGATGAGAATTCAAAAACCTTTCGTTTCCCTTCGTGAAAGCGATTACATGGGATGAGATACGCAGACGAAGAGAATCGATAGATGCATATTCCTCGATCGATGCATTAGGGACGGAAAATCGACTACCCTTCCGCTCTCAGTCGTCGACTATAGGTGTTCATCAGCCTCTAATCCGTTGGGCAAGAAGCTGTCGTCGACAACGGTCAGGGACGTTTAGTGCAAAACGTGCCCGTTTTCAGACATTCAAGACGAATTTAAGTAATCAATCATAACTAAAGCTGGTCCAGCTGTTGGGCAAAAACAAAAAATTGAGACTGGCGGGTATGGTCAAATTTTGGATGGGGTCCGGGGGAGGGAGCGGGCCAGGGGGGGGTTCCCATGGCCCCCAATCATCGAGCCTAGAATTGGCCCGGGATTTTGTCTAGAGACTTGGGATCATGGTTTTTTCTTCAATTTTGTGATATCAAAAAAATTGGCAATTTTTTCGCAAAATTAGTCGAATTTACACTTTTGGTTTCTTTTGATTTGTCACAGTGTCATAACTAAATTGCATATGCAACTACTATCACAAACATGATGTTAAATAACTCATTTTCAACAAAAAATTATAAAGTGTTAGATCCAAAGATGTTGAGATAATGTTACATTTATAATACCATAATATTATTACTACCCACAATTGTCATGCTAACAACCATTAGACAATTGACAAAGGACAGTGGAACAACTATAACAATGCCTTTTAGCTCTCAATTGGAATTGAAATGGCGAAACATGTGTGAGACTATGGTACAACTACAACATTACCCAATTAGTACAACTATAAGACTTAAAAGGTTTTATTTCTCAAGCCATCTTGTTTGTGTTGTGTTTTGGTCTTTATCTTGAATCAATATCTAGAATTTTAACTTCTATGTTTACTGTTCATGGACATGATTTTAAGACGCATGTGGCATATCAAAATGAGTCAACAACCAATCACATCCCTAATATGTCTCATGAATAGAGTGAATATCACATTACTAACCTTAGATCTTTGTATTTCTAGGCAATTTTGGCATGCTTCCATTACCAGATTGACTCATGTATCCTCTACCATGTGTTATCATGTGCACATCCACACATTTGTGCAAGATTTGATTTTCATGTAGCAAGTGGCTACCTGGAAGTTTAGTGACAAAAGAAAACCAAAGTTGTCACATTACACCTCACTACTATTTGATCATGCACATCGGTGCATATAAATTTAGTCCCTAAATCCCTAATGGACATTATTTTTCAAGATTGTAAATAGATATTTTAAAATTCCAAATGATAATGCTTGTTGTTCTCCAAGTCACTATTTTTTGAATCATAAAAAATGTGAGCTCAAATTGCTTTGAGGATATCTCTAAAATAAAGTGAAAAAAATCATCCTTCTCCTAATAGACTAGACTTGAAATGTGATTTCAATTTATCTTCAACCCCATCTTTATTTTTGCAAGAGATACAAATGAAAGGGCCTTCCCATAACCTTGAGGTTTGTAAAATAATTAACCGACGTGCACTGATATGCCACCAACTGGTTGAATGTTGTTGTTATAGGTGGCACATATGAATAGCCCATTTCCTACATGCACTAATGACTTTGCACCCAACTTCCACCTAAACAACCCAAGATTGCATTTGAAATCCATTGCAATTGAAAAAAGAGGTGTGGGTCCTTAGAGCTCCCACAAAAAATGCAAGTTTCTTGTCCGTCCATGTCACATGAGGTTTGACTACATAAATGTAGTACTCGATTGCAACAACATAACCTATAATTACCCTTGTAGCCATTAGTAATGGGATTCCAATTCTAGAATTCAATGGGTGTTGAATTTTGTTTCAAGGAGTCTATATGACATGATAGTTCAATGTAGCACTATAAAGAAGTGGTCAAATGTTTCACCCTATAAATATTTGCCACTTTGTGGTGATAGGGTGATACATTACTATGTTCAAATAATCCTTTCAATGTCACACAACCACTAATGACAAACAATTTGTTTGTACTACAACTAATGTAAATGCATCTTTTGCATTTTTCCCATATTTGCAAACCCTCCTTTTATTTTGTTTAGGGATGTAGACCAAAACTACATTGATATGTGGGTTGCATGCATGTGGTGTTTGTTGACACAAAGTCCTTTGCTACATAGGTTCACACTAGCAAGTTGAAATTGTTCCATGACAACAACCTCCAATGAACTATTGGTAATGGAATCATAGACACACACAAGTGGTGACATCAAGGAAATGCATGCTAAGCCAACCACCATCTAAAAGGTAAGCTCTTCATCACCAGAATTGAAGAATGTGGAGGATGGTAAGGCTGGTATCAAGTGCCATCTTTGTGTATGTTTGAGGTTCATTTATTTGAACCCCAAGGTCCTTTCATTCAAACTACACTTGAAATACAAGGAGATTGTAGGAAAAGGTGAAAGAGCACACATAAACACTTCCAACCATAGATAGCCATGCTTCCATTCGGAAGAGTCATTCATGAGCATGCAAAACGTGGCCCTTTTACTCATGGTGTTCAAGAGGAATTTTGGGTGGGAAGGTGCAAGAATTGAAATTTGGCATGGTGGTAACATACAATCCCTTAAAGCAAAGAACTAACATTTGGTCAAATAATATCTCAAGCATTTTTCACTCAAAATGTAGAGGCTAGTTGCTATTGCAAACCTGCCTCCTCCCTGTTCCATTTCCCATGCTCAAATGAATACAAATCCCACTTTTTGAAGAAATTCAGATTACATATGCGAAAGAAAATGTTAAGAGAAAGATGTGATCATGGGGTTGGAAACTGAAAGTATTCACCAAAGATAAACACTACAATTCAAGACTTGTTTTGGAGGATTCAAGTAGGAAAGGAAGGTAGGAGCAAATAAAGAAATCCTACCACATTGTAGAGGATGTTAGGGTTGTTGGAGGGGAAGTCAAATCGGTTTTTTGCACTTCTTGTACCTTAGATCCCCAATCTATTTATTGGTTTCCTCATATGCACAATCTTTTTGTTCACATGCAAATGCGCATCCACATAAGTAATCTATTTGTTGCTACAGGTTGTACACAAGAAGAACCCCAACATTAGAGGCAAAGAGGCAAATTCTAACAAGTAGACTTCTTACTCCACCATTCAACATAGAATCTACTAATACTGATCATAAATTGTGCAAGTGATGTTGTTCAATGTAGTGGTGTGCAAACTCCTTTATACATAAGAAGTCTAATGCATAAATGCAATTGATAGGTCTTTTTAGATAATTAGGTGTTCTCATTGGTTTCTTCATGTCTCAAGATTTGTGTAGGTTAGTGGAGTGTTCTCTAATATGTTACATTATGTACACGTGTGAAAAAAAATCCTTGTTATAAAATCCATTGTACATTTGATGGCATTAATCTGAAACATGATCTTGGGCACATGCAGGAACATGGTGAGAGAATAAGGTGTGCATATTTCTGAAGGTTTGATCAATAATCTAAGTTCTTAGTTGAATGTTGGAAGTAGCAACTTGTTGTGGTGTGAACCTCTGAAGAAAAAACAACCATTGGTAAGCTTGCAAAAAAAAATTTCAAAAGCAAAAGAAGGTATTTATTAATCAATACCTACTCTTAGATAGTACTTTCCATCATGGTTGAATCTCATTGCTAGCACCACTCCCTTAAAGCCTCTAGTTTGTCGCACAATTGTTGCCTACCTTGATGCCACATTTCCCATTCTTGTTGTGGTTCTTAGTTGAAATGGATGTTACTACATTGTTGCAAAGACAAGGTTGGATAATAACAAATTTACAAAATTATTAAAATGGACTTGCAAATATGGCAACTAGTCTTGAAACATTTTGCAATAAGAAACTCATCCTTACTTAGGATGCTTGGATTGAAAATGCAACAAGAACTCCATTCAACAAAACATGCATGATTCACTAGTTATTTAGGTTTAATCAAATACTCCGTGAAGCATCATTCAACATCTGATTGGTGCACAAAAGTAACAACTGTGCAAGATCAAATTTACAACTAAAAATGATGATGGAAATTGATGCATACCTCTAGACTTATCAAACCATGTATTTTGCTTCCAAAACTTATGCTTGGCACATGAAAATGGTGCATTTTCCAACCTTTAACCCTATTTACAAATGTCAAACACCAATAGGAATTTGACAAAAACCTTGACATAATGTCTACTAAAAAGAACTATGTGTTCAACAACCATGAAATATAATTGTTGAACTTTGATTACATGATCTTTCTACCACATATCTAATGTTTTTACAATTGTTTTGTCAAGTACACATTTGGATGGTTATGTTCCCCATGTTGCAAAGACTTTAAAAGAAAGTTTATTGAAAGAGAAACACATTTAGGTAAATTGAAAAGAGGAAGAACAAGAACCTAGCACTATAGCCATGATAAAATCCCTAATGAAGGATTTGGAAGATGAAGTTAGCTTGAGAAATACCTTGGCAAGTAAGCAAGAGAATCCTTCTAGCATGCAGAACAAGGTTAGAATATTGCAATGATCTAACATAAGGATGGACTCTAACTACTTACATTTGCCTACGAAGTTTGGATCGGAACCAAGAAAATTTGCATTTCAAGGATTCACATGTTGCAAGTAAAGAACGGATTAAGGAGAGTACTTACATGCAAAATAAAATAAGTCTAATGCAAATGACATGTGGTTACCTTTGGGTGAGTTTTTTTTTTTTTTTGGGGGCATAGTACACATATGTCTAGCACTTATGAAAGGGGTGGACAAAGGTTCATTCTAGAGGCTCTTGATCGCAATGCTTCTTTTAATTAAAGAACCAAATTTCTCCTCTATTCTAGATCACCCTACATGTGATTCAATGTAGGCTTGTCTATATAACATCAGTTGTGTGACATTTTGTAAATAAGAGGTTTGTTGCAACAACAACCTCATTAGCAACAAAGCATGTTTGATCAAAAACCTCACATTCTTCAAGCTCAACCACAACCACAACAATATGTTCTCCCTCTCCCTATCGCATGCTTTCTACTCACAACAATCCACCATCACCCCTTCCTATTCATCAACAACAACAAACCTCTATGATGCACAATAATAAACCTTCTTCTTTATCCCAAAAACAATGAAGCAGAAGAATAGTGAAAAAAAACAGCGATAAACAAAATGCCTAAACTATGGAATTAAACTCGAACAACACATTACAACCAAAATGTGAAAAAAATTGAATGTTGAAACATTTAGGATGACCATACGAAAAAACCCCATGTACAAGTTCCTTGAAATTCTTGTCATTGGAATTTATTTTTTAAATAAAAACTAATATGTTGAAAAATCCAACCAATCATGGCCAAGGTTTTTTTTTGTGGTGAATTTTTGCTACTTGGCAACAAAAAAAAAGGGTTCGTGAATCCAACAAAATGATTTTTGAAATTAAAAAAAATAAAATCACCATATCTCAAGAAAAAAAGTTAGAAGTCACCAAATTTAGACAATGTGTTCCATTAGGTGGCTAGAACTAGGCATGATTCCAAAAAAGATCTACTAGTCCACTAGGACAATCACCATTTATTGCTAATTAATGTTGAGGATCGTCACCATTACACCTACTTGAGGAACTTGGAAAAAAAACCCTGATCATGGCCTTTTGGCCCATGCTTTAATGAATTTTGTGCTCACCATTTTAAAAAAACATGTTTAAAACTTTTGAGAAAAAATCATGACAAAAAGTTTGCAGATTAATCATGGTTTTTTGGGCTCATGGTTTAACAAATGTCCAACCCATTTCCAAAAAACATTATTAAAAAAATCTAATTTTGGACCATCAAAATGTTACCAATCATGGTTTGTTTACTCATGGTCGAATGGACTTGCTACTAAACCCACCTTAAATAGGCAACAAATAATTAGACCATGAAACATTATCCATAATACACTTCATATTAATTTTTCGTCCATTTACATTTTCATGGTCTCAAGAATGTAGAAGGATTTTTTTTAATAGAAACTTTCATACTATGCACATAGCAAAATTTGATTTTGTTTTTGGAGATAGTTGCTATTTTGACTATATCACAAAATTGAGGAAAAACAACATTAGGGGTCATGATGAATTCCAACCATGATGAAAGATACAAATGTGGCTATTAAACCCAGATATTTCATCACAAAAATTTCAAGTTATTATTGTATAAATTTTGTACAAAATTCAATTTTCATAGGTTTGTACAAATATCACATGAATTTTATCTTATAATTAATATGAACAATACTTTTATATATTCAATATATTCAATATTCAAATAAATGAAATATTTAAAAAAATGACATACATAAATATTCATATTTAATATTTTAAAATATAACTATACATATTTAAATAAATTAAAATCATATATATATATAATGTTTTGTATATATACATATTTTGTGATATGAAAAGTTTGTGATCTTATTGCAATTTTTACTAATTAGATGGATGCTTCCCAAGGTCAATTTTTTGCAATGAACCATTTTGATCAACCCATCACCTAAAAAAGAAAAAAAAAACCTCAAAACCATGAAAGCTCCCTAAAGTAGAAGGTTCCATTTCAAAATGTGGAGTTCCTTTCCTTTGTCCACTTTTACAAGTTTCAAGAGAATAATTGTGAGCAAGTGATGTGTTATATATGCACCCAAGAGAACAAATTGTTAGAATTAGACCTTCAATGCTACAACTTGAAGTGGGTGAAAAACATGGAGTGAGAATGAAATCCATAGGGGGAAATTCAATGGAGACCACAACACAATTGCATGCTCATGTTTGCTCACCAGATCATATTGGCACATATTGGCTCTACTCTTTTTTGTGTTGTGTAATGGCAGGGCATTACACCCTGTGAACCGAGCACAGTCCTGAGGTCCAGTGTGTAATTCCCTGCAGCGAGGACATTATCAGGTGCATTGATGAAGGCAGGCCAGTCCAGCACCGCATCCTGCTGGTACACTGGGAAATTATGAACTGCAATTTCTCGCATATGGTGCATTTTCACAGAACAGAATGCCTGCCTACAAGGTCATTAAGACAATGTTATTTTGAGCCTGCGGAACACTTCTCACAAGCAAAATACCTGTTCCTAACACTCCTGCATGGCTTTTAATACAGTAAATGCACCAAATAGCATCCTCCATACCATGAATGGTTACCACAAAAGTCCTTTCCAGAGTTTCTTCCTTGATAAATCATGAATATGCATTGTCACTTGGTGTTGGACCTCCACAGAGGAGACTGACTCCAATCCCAACTCTCCCTCTAGTTCCATCAACAGATTGAAATTGATAAGGAATATATATGACACCTAACACAACCTAAAAGTTGAGATTTGAGGAGATAAAAATGTTTCAGTTTGTCTAGCCAAAGCTCTCTTCCCAGGAGCACTCATAACTGAAAACGTACCTATCCCCACTTTTCGTTTCCACAAATTTGACAAAATGTAATTCTACAAGCTCTGCACCACCTTCTATAGCTCTCTATCGAAATGCACATAACACAGCCCAAAATGTGCAAAAACACTACGACATTATACTTCTCTCCAGCACTGACAAATCTAGAAGGCATGACACCAACATTGGTCATCATCTGTGAGCAAAGCACACAACCCAGCTGAGACTTTAGATATACTTACAGACACCAGGTGTTCCAAGTGACTGGAACAGCTGAATATTCAATGCAGTGGAGGACGAGGAGATCGAGGCCTTACAGGTGTCTTTGATGGGCTCACCCTGAACAGCCAACAGATAGGAGTACTGTAAGCTTGAAAAAAGACAAAAACCAATCCAAACAATTGTCAAAGTTGATCTGGAACAGAAACAGAAATCCTCACAAAAATGTGAGCCCTTTGTTGACCAGGATTTGCTCACCTAATTGGAAGTGAGCCCAATATAGCCCCACTGCAATTCAGGGCAGCCATTGCACTTTCAGCCTGCAAAGGAGTAATACAAATTAATATTTCAGAGGGGACACCAATTCCCCTTTTTACCAGCAATTTGGAACAATTGTACTATTTTCTAGTCTGCAGTGAACTGGCAATGGACTGCAACTACCTTTTCATGCTTAAGAACATTGAAAAGGATCTTTAGTAAAAGGCAGATTATCTAGTGTGCGAATGTGGCCACAAACATAGAATTTTGGTGGAATGGCCATCCCATTTCCAAAACAACCCCAAAGGGAACACTTGTTGGAAACTCTTTGACCAGATTCATTCATCCTGCCTCTGACATCATCGGCCATACTAGTTCCTTTGGGGCTATGGTTGATCCATGGACCTCTTCCTGAGTTCCTCTATCTGAGGATTACAAAGAGCATTAAATTGGCTCTACAAAATTGTTAGCCCTGTACACACATGCAACACCTACAAATGTGATGTATCAATTTGCTTACCAAAGTCCTGCAAAACATGCAATAACATCTTTATTGACTGTCCAGATTACTCCTACATCTTAGGGCAACATTATACCTAAAATTACATGAAGTCACACACAAATGTTGTGGGGATGGAGTAATGGGCCATGGCGCAAAAGCAAATCACCCCATAGACCCACCACACAACATAAAGCCTCCTCTCCCACAAACTTATATACAAGTCTACATGTCATGGTTTATAGACATATAGATACATAGATATGTCTATAAACCATGACATGTAGACTCATATCTATGAGATTGTAGAGAAAACTCCACAAGAAGGTAAATATAACATGATGACAGCACACAAATGTGTTTGAGCACTGCAAAGTGAGCCCTACACCATTAGAGGTGACCTGCAAGCATACAGGGCCAAAGATGTGGTACAACTTCTCTAGGTAATATCTCCTGTCACTGTTGTGGAGATTATTAAGTGGCCAACAGATGAGGAGAGCACACCCACCATCACAAACTCTACAAATGCAATCCGTGTAGAATGGTGGTAATCCCCCAATAGTCTTAGTCGTGCAACCTGCACATCCCATCTCCAGGCAGTTTCCAGAAAACTGTCAGAAGGTGTTTGGTTCAGCAAAAAAGGCCTCATTTCATAGTGACGCCTGCATAACCTAAAAAGGAGAAAACCTTTTACGTGCAACAAATGGCAACAGGAATTTCTCAGATGTGGTCAATCAAGAGTATGCCACTCCATGCTAGCTTACCTCACCACACAAAGACTCAAAGAACAGCTTTACATCAGCCTGTGAAACCTGCATCCAAGGCGACAGTTCCTCAGAGAACACCTTCTGGATTATCTGGCATGTGAAACAAAGACATTTCCCTCTTGAGAAGCTGAAATTACTCAGTCTGAACCATCAACCAGAGTGGGATTTGTGTTCCACTTCACCTTCTTGTCAATATTTGTGCAGTATACAGTGCGGGCACATGTCTCCCGATCATCTTCAGTCTGTCAAAACCAACTTGTAAAACATAAACATAGGAGACCACAAGCACGTTACTGAGGCTGTTGTTTAGCATGGAATCTAAATTGATAATTATGAATAAAGCTTGTGTTTTTTGTGTCAGTTCAACATTACTTCATGCTTCAGAGAAAAATAGATTCTGCCAACTTCTTGGCTGAAATCTTGCATACTTGGAAAGGACCCAACCCCAAGATGTTGTTCAATCCATAGTAGCAAGAGTGGCTTTTGGCCGATGAACTTAACATGCTATGTTACAGCTTTCTTGTCAAATACTAGACCATGACAATATAAATTGCATCACATGTGTACAATGTTTGCCACTCAGTATCTGGAGACCCAAATCCCCAGATCAGGAAAGAAAAGGAGGCTCATCTTACACGAGGTAGGAAGGTCGGATTTACTGGCACAATAGCTGTCTTGGAAGGGAGAACACGGACAGGATAGTACCCCAGCATTGTGCCCCCAAGACTCAAAGCTGCACGGGCACCCTCTGATTTATCATGCAGATACACACATCACCACAGGATGAGTGAGAGACAGTTTCAGGGCAAGAAGTTTGAATAAAAGAAAGTTCCTGGATGCAATGGCTTCATCATAACCATTATACTTTTGGAAGGTGACACAGACATTATTACCTTCATCTGTGAACTCAACAAATGCAAACCGTAACACAGAGTTTGGGTCCCCACACACTCGACAATCCACCACCTGAAGCCACAGAATAATGCTATAAGTAAGTCACGTGCAAACCAGAGTGACAAGATTGAATTTTCAAACAGCTTTTCTTGAGCAGTCTAAAAGTTTACCTGGCCACATGTAATGAATAGTGCGGCAAGCTGTTCTTCTGTAACCTTTCACATACAAAACAGCAAGGCAAACATACTTAGTATACACGTTGTCTTTACCAATCTACCAACAAGAAAAACACATCTGTCCAATCCTTGAGAAGCCATTGTGCACACATGAAAACTCCAACCATGGTGCCTTTTGACAGACTTCCCCAGTATGTTCTGCAATTGTAGTTGCAGAGTGGATACCTATGTTGAATAATATCTGCTACACATAAGCAGGCTGTCATTCATTCAAGTGCCAGGATTCATGTGTCCTGATTTCAGCTGGTAAGCTCCATGAAGTCACAGGGAGATGGTTGGTATTCACCCAATGCTTACCTTGTTGCTGCTCTATCTTGCCACCATATATATGTATGGGAACATTGTCCCTTGGTAGAAATTAGAGCAGAGCAGAGACTTGAAGTTGGGCTTCTTCTTAGGGGGCATCCTGAATGACTTTAAAAGCAAGCAAGTTACGTGGAAAGGGTGATGACAGAGACCTGAAGCTCCACAGGGAGAAGAGACAAGGGTAATAAGGACATTCTTACCTGCTGATCTATGTCCGACACATACACCGTTCTTCGAATACTATCTTCACGCTGTGCCCGATTTGTTCGGCTATTGCTGCCTCGCTTCCTACTGCCGCCATTGTTGCCATTCTTTGAATTTACATCAACCAAAGCCCGGCACCCGCCCGCACGCAAGCAATATGGCTGATCAGATAAAGGATCAAAGAACAGAGATAATAGCTCAAAGGAAAAAGAAAGGAGGCGAGCAAAGCATCTGTTGTTACCCGGCGAGAAATTTGCTTGGGAATTGATGCTGCGAGAGCAGCAGCGGAAGACGCATTAGAGTGCGACGGTGGAACAAACTCCTTGGCCAGAGGATTAAGCTTCGTAAGAAGCTCTTCCAGTTCCCGCATACTATCATTACTCACAATGCTACTACCGCCATCCAAGCCTGCCGCTGCTTCATAGTCCAAAGCCTTACTGCTCTCCCGCACCACAACGCCCCCACCATTCACTTGGGGCACTTGTGCTTGCATTTGCTGCTGTTGCTGTTGCGTCTTCTGCTGCGCCCCTTGCTGCTGCTGCTGCTGCTGCTGATCCCGGGGGGTAGCTTTGTCATACAGCTTATCTCCTCCGTTCTGTTGTACTACGTCCACAGAAAGAAGAGGATAGTTTCGTGCAATCGGGAGCATGTTCAACCCCAACCCCATTTCTGCAACAGCCATGGCGTCCCTCCCCCCCCCCCCCCCCCCACCCCCCCCCCCCCCCCCCCCCCCCTCC
>Ga0116227_10014591_pt1 | contig 11918 bp, 10 predicted proteins | sample S1TSphgellanicum_FD_89693 | JGI IMG/M metagenome (GOLD analysis project Ga0116227, IMG submission 89693) | Host-associated microbial communities from peat moss isolated from Minnesota, USA - S1T2_Fb - Sphagnum magellanicum MG | ecosystem: Host-associated > Plants > Peat moss > Unclassified... | reverse complement strand
TGGGAACCCGTAAGGGATATACGAAGCGAAATCTTTGTAGAATCCCACTCCTAGAAGGAGTGGGAGTGTCAAACAACATCAAACCCATTGCCCATTGCCCATTGCCCCGTGTTTCATCAGAGTTCCCTACTTTGATGAAACCTGTCAATGAGGGGGCAACGTAGAAGATACCGATGGGGTTTCTTCGAGTGTTCCTGTCCAAGGTGTAGTGGGATTATCTGAATCCTCTTCTAAAGGTAAAGTAGGCATTGATGAGTCATGTGTTGGTAAAGGGTGTTTGTCTTCAGAAGTTATCAACACGTCAAGTGCCTTAAGCGCCTCTGAAGCAGATTGATAACGCTGTTGGAAATTTTCCAGCACCATTTTGCTGAGAATCCTAGCCATAGCGTGGCTCACTTCTGCCTTGTCAACCCATCTCAACTCTCCATTAGCATCTCTTTCTATTTCATGGGGCGCTATACCAGTTAAGGCTTTTATCCCAATCATGCCAACTGCGTAAATGTCACTGCTGTATTGTGGACGCCCAAAACATTGCTCGCTTGGTGCATAACCCTTAGTACCAATACCAATAGTGAAGGCACTTTGCTCTTCATTATCAAGCAGTTGTGTTGTAACTTCTTTAACGGCGCCAAAGTCAATCAGTACCAGTTTACCGTCTGAGTCTCGCCGGATAATATTGCTGGGTTTAATATCCCGGTGAATCACACCATTTTGATGGACAAATGCCAATGTTTGCAATAAGTCCTGCAAAATCTCCCTCACTTTAGTTTCAGAGATACGTTTGCCTGCTGGCAGATCCTGACTCAGAGGATGACCGATGACATACTCTTGAATTAAATAAAATTCTTCTTCCTCTTCAAAATAAGCAAAAAGCTGAGGGATCTGGTTGTGCGTTCCCAGTTTTTGCAGTGTTTGGGCTTCTGAATTAAATAAACGTCTGGCAACTATCAACTGTTCTGGTTTAATGTGGGCTGGTTTTAGCTGCTTAACAACACATTGAGGGTTGCCAGGAAGTCTGGTATCTTCGGCAATATAAGTTTCGCTGAAGCCTCCTGAACCAAGAACTTTGGCAATTTTGTAGCGTCCGTCAAGGACTTTCCCTGATATTGCCATTTCCCTTTGCTGGAGTAAGTCTTTCAGGTCATCCTGTTGAGAGAGAATTTCTCGGACAACATGGTGAGATGAATATTTTTGAAAAACATCCAACAATTGACTTTTCCTTAATATTTCCCTAGCCATTTCTGTTCCCATATAGCAGAGTCCGATGGTGGCGATCGCAACTACTGGAACAGCAGTCGGGAGAATTAACTGACCATAGATAAATAACACGTAGCTAATTCCTCCCCAAGTCATGGCAAGGGTGAGGCTGAAAAATAATCTAGCTATGCCTCGCTTTTTTCTTGCAACTATTACCCCGCATCCACCTACTAAACCGAATACGAACAAACTAATTCCAACAGACTTGGGAATTGCTTCTTGCATCGCTTTCCCTTCCATTAAAGTTGAGATCGCATTGGCGTGAATTTCTACTCCCGACATTCCCTTAGGAGACAGCAAGCTTTCGTCAGCAGCTACTAGATAATAATCGTGTCCCAACTGGGCTGTTGCTCCAATTAGCACGATTTTGTCTTTAAAAACCTTTCCCTGCTGCAAATATGTGTTCCAATTTTGTGGATCTAGTACGTATGAGAAGGGTATAACGTCAAATGTACCCCCAGGTCCGTCAAAATAAATTTGATTGCCCTTGGGTCTAGGATAATTTACTTGGGCTGCCCTCAGAACTGCTTCATCAAAGGAGGGTATTTTCTCCATTAGGGCATCACCTAACGATTTGGTAAACTCGCTAGCCAATTTGCGAACCTTACCATCTGCCTGTAGCGGAAAATTAACCGAACCAATAGATACAGACCCTGTATGAAACATCTGCTGCGGTAGCTTCAGTTGCATAACGCTACCTTGGGCTGTCTCAGAATTTTCGTAGACCGCAGCTAAAGTAACTTGACTTCCATGACGCTGCAATAACTGTTGCAACTTTTCATCGTCATCTTTACCGTAGCTGCTTGGTGTATCAAACACTACATCTAACGCCACAGACTTTGCTCCTGCCTGAATCAACTTCTCAGTGACTTGGGCGTATGCCTCACGTTTAAAGGGAAAAGCTTTCAATGGTTCCCAATAAGCATACTGTTGTGGATTTGTTCTATAGTACTGTGCTGGTATTGAGATGGACTGATCGTCAATTGCCAAAATCACTATGTCTTTGGTCGGAGTTATCGGTCCTCGGATCAGATAAAACAGTGTTTGCGCCTGACCTTCCATAAATTGAGCTAGGCTCAAACTAGAAGCTGCTAGTAGTGCTGCTCCCACTACTGAACCAACGTTTAGCAAATGACCTAAGTGAGCCATTAGCTTTGGTGAGCGTGCGAACCCCGTTACAGTGGCTTTTGTTAGTTTACTTAACTGTCGTTTAGTAGTAGAGACATATTTTTTAGTTAATGTAGAGATAGGTTCTTCTGCCATATTGTTTTATGTATAACGCCTTTATTGATGAAAAAGTACTAGAGACACGATGTTCCTCGCCTCTGTACACTTAGGAGCTAGGTAAGACTATGACAGTTAAATTTCTGCCCTAAATGGATAATAACCATCAAAATCAACCATTATTGACATTTAAACTCCATTCCTATATGGATAGGGTTCTCCTGACTTCTGTACGAGCAGGTAAAAGTTGCTCGTCGTATCAGATCATTAAATGTTATGTAAATTAAACTTGCCCCTACCAATGGCTTCTGCTTCCTTTCTTTTTGTCCAATAACTCTGTTTTCTGACTTATATGAAAATCTTATACCTCTGCGAAGCGTTCTCTATTCTTTACAAAACTTGCGTAATTGTTACTTTTTTGTAGATACCTGGTTTTTGTGGCGCACCCGTTACAGTAGGAGGTATATAACCCAGACAATGTACAACTTTTCATTGTTTGATTTAGCTACCTCGAGTTATTGTTCCACAGACACATGAGTCGTGGCAAGAGTCTGCCACGAGCAGTACACTGCTCCTCTACCTAAGAGGAAGCGAACGAGTGAGAACTTCTGGTTAAGGCGTCTAGGTGCTTTGTACATTTGTGTAACGTTTGCCGTTCACTCTATCGGGTTTCATTAAAATTACGTAAAAGTTAGCCAAATTAGGATTTAAGGCAGATGCGATGCCTGATCCACCCTACTTGTTAATAGGCGGTTGTGACACCAAGAACCATCTAAACAGCAAGACTGGCTAACCTAGTCGCATTCCTTAGCCCCTAGAAGCCGTTCATTAGGCTTCAATCCCACCTTTTTTCCTTTGAGTACAAAGGTTGAGGGACGATAACACCCTACCCTAAGTCTATTAAATACCTCTTTGGGAGTAAACTTAACTGATATACAGCTAAGAATGCTGTTCCTTAGTCAATTTATTGGTAGATTTTGATTACGGGATGTCTATGACTATGCCGAAGGTGAAAAAGGTTTAGCACATGATAAGCTCAACATCAATGCTTCAGCCGATTTTCTATTGTGACAGAGGTTAAATCAAAGCTATATATGACAATATGTTTATAGATATTAGCAAATTTATGATTTTATAATTGCTATAATCTATTGTTAAATCTAAATTCTTTTCTATTATTAGGTGTAATTTTCTATGGGTTCTCCGATGAATCGTCTGTCTATTTTTGTAGACGGAAACAATATGTTCTATGCCCAACAAAAAAATGGCTGGTTTTTTGACCCACGACGCGTTTTAGAATACTTTAGAAACGAGCAGTCAGAAACAACCTTAATCAATGCATTCTGGTACACTGGCTTAAAAGACCCACAAGATCAGCGAGGTTTCAGAGATGCTCTCATTAGTCTAGGATATACAGTCAGAACTAAAATTCTCAAAGAATACTATGATGATTCCTCCGGTCGTTACTCCCAAAAGGCCAATTTAGATATAGAAATTGTCGTAGATATGTTTAATACAGTAGATCAGTATGACAGGGTTGTTCTATTCAGTGGGGATGGCGACTTTGAAAGAGCTATCGAACTATTACGCTCAAAAAATACCCATATTACAGTGGTATCAACAGAAGGAATGATAGCGAGAGAATTACGTAATGCTACGGATAGATATATAGACTTGAACGATATACGCGACCAAATAGAAAAAACGGAAGGTCTGTAGCCTTAGCAGTTATTGTTTACAAAGGTAAGAGAAAGAAATAAAAATTTAAGGTATTTTAAGCGAAAAATCAACATTAAACAATGAGCAGGAAATGAAGACTAAAGCAGATAGAATCATCATTTTTGATACTACACTCAGAGATGGCGAGCAATGTCCGGGTGCAACCCTGAATATAGACGAAAAGCTCGCGATCGCCAGGCAATTGGGGCGTCTGGGTGTGGATGTAATAGAAGCAGGCTTCCCCTTTGCTAGTCCTGGAGATTTTGAAGCTGTTAGCAAAATTGCCCAAATTGTGGGAACAGAAGATGGTCCGATAATTTGTAGTTTGGCAAGAACACGGCAGGATGATATCAAAGCAGCAGCAGCAGCGATCAAACCTGCTGCTAAAGGGAGAATTCATACTTTCATTGCCACAAGCGATATTCACCTCAAGTACAAACTGAAAAAGACAAAATCAGAAGTGATAGCGATCGCCGAAGAAATGGTAGCTTATGCCAAAACCTTCGTTAATGACGTAGAATTTTCTCCTGAAGATGCCGGACGTTCTGATCCAGAATTTCTTTACCAAGTGTTAGAGCGAGTAATCACTGCAGGCGCAACAACAGTTAACATTCCTGACACTGTCGGCTACACCACACCCGGCGAATTTGGGGCGCTGATTAAGGGCATTAAAGAAAACGTACCCAATATCGACAAAGCAATTATCTCCGTTCACGGACATAACGATTTAGGTTTGGCAGTTGCCAACTTCTTAGAAGCGGTGAAAAATGGTGCGCGTCAGTTAGAATGTACCATCAATGGGATTGGTGAGCGTGCAGGAAATGCAGCACTAGAAGAATTGGTCATGGCTTTGTACGTGCGGCGGCAATATTTCAACCCGTTCTTAGGACGCCCAACGGATTCTGAAGAATCCCTGACAAACATCGATACTAGACAAATTTATAAGACCTCGCGCCTGGTTTCCAATTTGACGGGAATGCTCGTGCAACCAAATAAAGCAGTTGTCGGGGCAAATGCCTTTGCTCATGAGTCTGGCATTCACCAAGATGGTGTGCTGAAAAATAAGCTCACTTATGAAATTATGGATGCCCAATTGATTGGATTGGCAGACAATCAAATAGTCTTGGGCAAACATTCAGGAAGAAATGCTTTCGGCACTCGCCTACGGGAATTGGGCTATGAATTGTCAGAAACTGAATTAAACAAGGCATTCATCAGGTTCAAAGAGGTAGCGGATAAAAAGAAAGAAATTTCTGATTGGGATTTGGAAGCGATCATTAACGATGAAATCCAACAAGCCCCTGATCTGTTCCGTTTAGAGTTAGTGCAAGTTTCTAGCGGCGATCGCGCCCGCCCAACTGCTACAGTCACCCTTCGGACCCCAGAGGGTGAAGAATTAACCGATGCGGCGATCGGTACAGGGCCAGTGGATGCTGTTTACAAAGCCATCAACAGGGTGGTGAATGTGCCAAACCAGTTGATCGAGTTTTCCGTACAGTCCGTAACAGCCGGTATTGATGCTATTGGGGAAGTCACCATCCGTCTACGGTATGAAGATAGAGTGTTTTCCGGTCATGCCGCAAACACTGATATCATCGTAGCATCAGCCCAAGCTTACGTAAATGCACTTAATAGGTTGTACGCAGCATTACAAAATGCTCAAAAGCCAGAGCAAGTAAATGCTCATTAGATGGCGGTTCGTGTCGTCCTATTCACCCTAGTTTCTCGTTCCTACGCTCTGCGTAGGAATGCATTCGGGAGGCTCTGCCTCCTGTGAGCTTCTTTTTCAGCATCCATAAATTAAGAAGCTAAGTACTGCATTTCATAAATTCGTGGCGTTTTGGTTCGTAGTTGCGCTTTAGCGCTAAAGCGCAACTACGAACGAGAGACATTATTTTCCTGAGCGTCACGAACTTGTGCAATCCTGACTTTTCCCGTTAGAAAAGCCTGCAATTGCAGACATATTCAAGGTATGCCCTGCCTTTTGTTGCCACATAATTGGCAGGACAGCCCTCATACATCATGTTAATTGCACCAAAAAGATAAGTCTCAAAGTGGCGATCGCCGTACTTCAGGACTGCTTCAGCTAAAGCATAAGAAAAGGGTAAACCCTACACCCCATACCCTCTTGCTGAGGGAACTCCAAGAAATAAATTATCACGCTTGTTTTGGTTGTTGACGGTTGACTGTTAAGCGTCAACTGTTTTGTATTGGAAGTACTTGTTTGTTTACTTACCAAACAATTCCGCGATTCCTGTGTAAGGGGCTAGAGGAATAAATTCGCATTGCAACACCCCAGCTTGTACCATTGGCAGCTGCGTTACTGCATCATTCGCTGCTTCTAGATTGGGTACCTCAAACAACAGCACTGCGCCACTGTGGTCGGCAAAGTAGTGTACCGTGCGAACTAGGTCTGCTGCGTAGTACTCCCAAACTTTCGCGGATTCAGGTTTGACTAGGGGTAAAACTTTCTCTATTGCAGTTTCTGCAACTACTCGTGCAATGAGTGACACTCCTACACCGCCGCAAGCGGTCGGTGTAGGCTTCTAGCGTTCCGAAGAACTTCTAGAACTTCCTCCGAGGTACTAGCTGTCGCAGTGGTAGTAACTACCACTTTCCCTCTACGGCGTTTTATAGTGGGTTACGTGTCCTGACCCACTCTCGGTTTACGAGAAACCAAGGTTAAACCTATGTTCCTTGAAGATTTTACACACCGAAGGTAGTTCGCACAAAGCTATACACTTCTCGGTGAAACCCCCTATCTTCAGTTGTCAAGGTGCAGCGTGTGGTTAGCTATTTAGGCTTTACCATCACTACTTTATGATAGCATAGTGGGTGTTTATTGTGTACCCATTATGAAAGATTCAAGATTAAGTTTAAGAATGTCTTCCCGCAGATTGAATAAGTTAAGGTTATATGCAGCCAGCAAGGAAAAAACCGTTACTCAAATTGTCGAAGATTGGGTTGATCGATTGCCAAACCCAGAGATAGGCAATTCCGACGATCGAGGACTCGCTAACGCTGCGCTATCAAACATCTCACTTCCTGGTTGAGTGGTAGTCAACTTTGGTCGGAGATGACGAGCGTCATTGCCGTGCCTTATATCTCGCCGTTGAATTCGGAGTACCGAATTCAACGGGAGGCTTACGGCGGAATAGCTAAAACTTGCATAAATACCTCTTCTTCGGTTGAAAAGCTTTATTTTAGAGCAGCCTAAGTATTTTAACCAATCTGATCTGCTGCAATCTTACAGCTTCTTGCTAAATCTATAGCAGTTCTCAGTTGTGTCAAATACGCCCCATTGTAAGGGCGCAATGCCTTGCGCCCCTACATCTGTATTGCATCCATTCGAGAATCGCTATATACCAATCTTGCCTGCTTCTGTTTGTAGTCGATGCCTGCAACCTTCATAATTAAGATTGGACGAAACGTATCGTGTTTTTTACGAGCGAGGTAATTCGTATCGTCTATTTATAAGAACAAAAAAAATATTTAACTAAAGTGTAGCCTGCACCTATGTCAAAACAGATAGAGAACAACGATGCTCAGACACCATCTTCCGCCAAATCGTCCTCAACTCGTAGACGGAGTGAGCGTTCCCATCAGGCAATTCTCAAAGCGGCGGCTGAGTTATTAGAGGAAAAAGGCTATGGAGGTGTTAGTATTGAGGCGATCGCAGCCCTTGCAGGAGTAGGCAAACAAACGATTTATCGCTGGTGGTCTTCTAAAGCTGCGGTAATCATGGAGGCTTATGAAGTCCAAATCACACAGAATGTTCCGACACCAGATACAGGTAAGGTCAGAGAAGATCTGTACCAAATTCTGCGACAACTGTTTACTATACTGACCACAACAACCGCGAGATCTGCTGTCACTGGACTCATTGCTGAGGCGCAAATGGACCCCAATGTGGCTGAGGCTTTTCGCCAGCAGTTCGTTGCTAGTCGTAGGGAAGCTACCCGCACAATTTTGGCAAGAGGAATCACACGCGGTGAACTACGTACAGCCCTGAATTTGGAATTGGTAATCGATGCAATTTATGGTCCAGTTTGGTATCGATTGCTGTTAAAGCACGCGCCGTTGGATGATGTATTAGCAGAAGAATTGGTAAATTTGGTTATGGAGGGTATAGCTAATTCCAGTTACAGCAGAAGTCAGGAGTCAGAAGTCAGAAGTCAGTCCCAATGAAACAAGTTTCACCGCCAAGCATGAAAATGTTTTTTCCCCCTGCTCCCTCCCCTGCTCCCTGCTCCCTCTTCCCTAATGACAATCACATTCCCTATCGCCTGCCCACTTTCCACTGCTTCATGAGCTGCGGCAATCTCGGATAACGGAAAGCGCTGAGCAATGACGTGATGTAAAACTCCTGCTTTTAAGCAAGTGGTAACATCCTCTGCGGCTGCTTGATGGGCGGCTTTCGGCATAACATAGACCAACACATAATGAACCGTGATGTTTTTGTAGACTAACGAGTAAAAAGGGATCTGCGGTTGAGTGTTAGAATCCGAGGCATAGGCGGCAATGACTCCATTGCGCTTCAGAATTGCCAAGTTTGTCTCCAAATTACTAGCAAAATCAACTTCAACGACGCGATCAACACCTTCTTTGCCTGTAATTTCTTTAATCCTCGCTGCCACGTCTTCTGTTTTATAGTTGATGACGTAATCTGCTCCCGCCGCACTGGCGATTTCCGCTTTCTGGGATGAACTCACCGTGGTAATGACCCTTGCACCACCCCACTTTGCCAACTGAATCGCGTAATTTCCAACCGCACCAGCACCGCCAGTGACTAAGATTGTCTGTCCAGTTACAGTGCCATCACTGAAAACACTGTAATGGGCTGTCATTGCGGGTACACCTAAACAAGCGCCTTCAGCAAATTCTGTGTTATTAGGTAATAAAACAGCATTTTCACTCGGTACAACCACATATTCCGCCGCTGTCCCAAACGGGCGACTCAGGGTAGCTTCATAAATCCACACCCTTTCCCCAACCCTTTCAGGGGATACGCCTTCTCCTACCGCGTCGATTACCCCAGATCCATCATTGTGTGGAATTACCCTTGGGTGTCGCATTTTCAGCCCACCCCAACCACTGCGCTGCTTAACATCTGAAGGATTGACCCCAGAAGCATGAACTTTCACCCGCACTTCACCAGAACCGACTTCGGGGATATCGACTTCGCCCACAGTGAGAACGTCTTTGGCGTTACCAAGTTTTTCATACCAAGCTGCAAGCATTGTTTTTGTTACCTGATTTTCTATAGTTTATGGGAAGTCAGGAGTCAGAATTTATCAGAGTTTGGTATCGGCATCTGTCACCTGAAGCAAATACCCCGGAGAAATTTCAGCGACTGAAGCGCACATAGTGAGTGCTACTGCTGAAAGTGTAATTCATTAAGAAACTGGTCTTCGCGTCGATCTACACAAGCGCAATTTTGGGTTGCCAGACCGCTAGTTGTCCATGACATCTTAAGCATCAATGATCTAAACTGGAGATTGACAAGCACGCTTGTATTAATAGGGTCTGGAATAATAGGTTTTGTCATCCTGACATTTCTATTAACACAGAAGCACTATAAAAGCAGGAGAAAACTGATGTCTTTACTTACTGACGATACTATGCAATCTATTAGCTCTATTACCGAGGAAAATCTAAAGATAAATATTGAACTAACAGAAACAATTGATAAACTGGAGGAAATATTTAACTCTAATCACACTCAACCTCCTCAAGATTTTTTTGAGCAAATTGAGTTGTTAATAAAATTAAGTGACGAGGTTAGACAGACAAATGATTTTTCATATCAAATGGATTTAGCAAAAAGAATAAACAAGGAAGTGAGAGAGTTTATATTAAAGTTTCAAGATTTTTTACCAAATGAATCACTGAAAGAATTTGATATTTCAGAAATAAACTTCAAACAGATAAAAGCAGAATTAGCTATCAGACTAACAATTCAGAAATTTACTGAACTTTATGGAGAAGAGAATACGCAGAATAAAGATATGGTTCTATATAATTTTTTAAGAGAGCTATCAGTATTACTAGAGAAATATATACCCTATCTTTCTGAAGAAGTATTACAAGCGATAAGACAGTTTGCAAAAGGTGTAATTAATAGCTTGGATAAACATCACAAAGATGAAAAAATTGAATGGGTTTTTAGTATTTTTAAGAATGTAGCCAAGGGAATTTTATGGGAAATTGATAGTTACATAACAAAAAGAAAAGAAATTTTCCCAAGAACAAAATCAATTATAAAATTCCTAGAGGAAAAGCCTGGCTGGGAATGGGACAATGACCTTGAGGAATGCTTGAAATACGTAAACGAAATTAGATGATGAATGGCAAAAATATATTTGATAGATACAAATCATTGCAGTTCTATCCTTAAGAGAGACACAAATGTAATAAGACGAGTCATTGAAGTGGAAGAAAACCTAGCCATTAACACAATAATCTACCAAGAACTTATCTTAATGGCTGAAAAATCCCAAAGGAGACAAGAAGTCATAAAAATGATTGAGGGAATTATTGAAGGAATGACATTTTATGAAATAGATAAAGAAACAGCAAAAATTCATGCACAGCTTAATGTTGAAATATGTAATAGATTAGGACCTAAGTCCAAGGAAGAAAAAAGAAAATTTGATATAGAAAAGATAGGCTATAAACCCCATGATCTATGGGTTGCCAGCACAGCTATACAACATAATTTAACTGTGGTGTCTGAAGACGGAGTTTTTAAAAAAATAAGTGAAATTAGAGAATTAAGAACAGAATGTTGGATATAGAAATGAAAACATATAGATAAAAGTAAAAAACTATGATTAGTTTTAGCCCTTCTACAAGTTCTGATAGTGATACTTATAAGCTAACTTATAGTGTGCTAGTTAAAAGTGAGCCTGATGGTAGATTTAGTGCTGTGGTGCTAGGGTTATCAGACTGTAGAAGCTTAGGGAAAACTGAAAACGAAGCTCTGGAAAACTTACAGCAGCTTTTGCACAAACATTTAAAGAATTCAAAAATAGTTACTTTAGAAATAGATTCTCCCCAAACTGATAATCCTTGGCTCAAGGTAGCTGGAATGTACAATGATAATCCACTTTTTGATGAGGTGTTGGCTGAGATAGAAGCAGAACGTCGTAAATTTGACGTAGAAATGGAGGAATACAACTATGACCGCAATTTCCAGACGACTGACTCTTGAGAATTACCTGAATTACGACGATGGCACTGACACCCAATATGAGCTGGTGGCTGGAGAGTTAGTTGCAATGCCACCAGAAAGCCCGAAAAACGTTCAAATCGCTCTATTTTTACTATCACAGTTGCTAAAGTTTGTTCCTATCAACAGATTAAGTAATAAAGCTGAAATTGTCGTTAGTGGTTCCCGTGCTACAACTCGCATCCCAGATCTGATTGTGTTAACTGATGAACTTGCAGCAACCTTACAAGGTGTAACGCGATCCACTATCACTCTGGATATGCCCCCTCCTGCCTTGGTTGTTGAAGTCGTCTCCCCTGGGAAGGTAAATGAAGATCGGGATTATCGTTACAAACGTTCAGAGTATGCTGCTAGGGGAATTTCTGAATATTGGATTGTTAATCCCCAGACTCATAGAGTGAGCGTGCTGACACTGGTTGAGGGACTTTACGAAGAGATGATATTTGAAGGAAGTACGGCGATCGCCTCTTCCACCTTTCCAGAACTA
>Ga0116227_10014590_pt1 | contig 11918 bp, 8 predicted proteins | sample S1TSphgellanicum_FD_89693 | JGI IMG/M metagenome (GOLD analysis project Ga0116227, IMG submission 89693) | Host-associated microbial communities from peat moss isolated from Minnesota, USA - S1T2_Fb - Sphagnum magellanicum MG | ecosystem: Host-associated > Plants > Peat moss > Unclassified... | reverse complement strand
CCCAAAGCTGAAAAAGCATACCATGGAATTTGGAAGCCAAGTTGCAACCCTTGGGCCAATGTTCCAGCATTTAGTAATATCCTGACGTCAACGTTGTAACATTTATTAGTAACTTGGGGCCAAACAACAAGCCAAAAATGCTCAAAGTTGGCCCCAAGTTTTTTTCGGCCCCAACTCCTAGTGTAAAGCGGGCCTAAGATTCAACAAGTGTTGGTAGATGAAAGCCAACAAAGAGAAGCCAATCAGGAAAGCAAACACAAATTCATGCACTTTTCTTTCTTTTAGTTTTTCAAGTCTTTTTTGCTTCTGTTTGACGAGGCTAAAAGCAACTTGAGTTAACATCCATCCACAACAGACCAGATTAAGCTAAATTTATACCCCAATGGACCCCTCCCAATCCATCTTTCTGAGGAGTAGGTCATGGGATGGCTGACATGTGCTTCCATTCTCATACCCATCCACAATGGATCCACCTATTGCTTTGTTTGGGATGACACAAAATGCTCATTTACTATTTGTCCCTTTCAGCCTCTTTTCTGACTCTGCAAAGCACTCCATGGTTTTTTCTTTCTTTTTTCCTTTGTACTTAAAAAGCACCTTCCCACACAGAAAGAAAGATGCTTTCATCAATTGAAGTGAAGTGACCTTACACCATTCGCATGCATGCAAACCTTCTGCCATTCAAATAGAAAAGCCTCTCATACTTCAGGGGAAGGCCCGCAATGACTCCCTCAATTTTCAGGCCTACACCCTTGGGCCAGAGGCTATCACCCTCAAGATAGGGGATGCCACTGGAGCAACACTTCCGCTATATTTAATAGAGTTATCCGTAAAGTCATGCCCTGTTGGGTCTGAGTTGCACCCCTCATTTGATGCTTCATCACCTCCTGGCTGTTCTCGGCAAAGTCATGAAATTTTATTAAATAAGGGTATGAAATACTGAAACTCAGGGTTAATTGCACCAGGCTCGAGAACATTTATAACTACATAGCAGCAGTGATTGGTTGAAGGAGTTCAGGAAAAGAAAGGACAGGGCAAACTCAGGTTAGCACCAAATTTGCCTCTAAACTGAGTTTCATGCCCCCATTGAAGCCCAACCTACTTTTTTTTCCTGTTTTTTGAAATCTCATCCCCTATGTGACCAAACAGGGGATCTTTTCCTGACTTTACGGATAACTTTAATATATAAATATTATCTCGCAGAATTCTTTTCTTCATTTGAGAAAAGAAGAAAGGAAATCATAAGGTGCTTTCTCAGTTGATTTTGTGTAACATAAGGAGTTGCAGTATTGGACGTTTCTCAGTTTTTTCTGAGAACCGCTGGTTCGATTTTTAGAAGAGCTTGAAAGAATGCCTCGATTCTTTAAACAAATTTGTTTTTATTTTCAAGAGAACTGGGCAGGGTTTCAAACTTTTGGAAATTTTTTTTTTCATGTTTGGTTCTCTCATAGTTCATACCACTTGGGTTTCAAAGGTGGTTTTCACAAACTGGTTGCCTCAAGTTCAATTTTTTTAAATTATAAAAATGACCAGAAAAGGTAAAAATAACAAAGAGTGAGAAAAAAGTAAACATTTTTTTTCTTCCAACATATTATATGTCTAAAACTTCATCTTCTTCAAATACTCTTTCAAACTCCTTTAATTTCTCTTTTAAGTTTAAATCTTTCTCAATTACCTCCACCCAATTGCATAGTGATTTCCAATCAACCCTAAAATCCCTTGGCCAATTTTTGTTCATAAAAATAAATTTTTGTAGATTGTTCATTTGTAAGATGTCTTCTTACATTAGTAAGTGTGCCCATTAAAGAAAAAAATCTCTCAATCTCAATTTGTGATTTTACGACACCTATGATTTGACAAGCTAGAAAACCAATTTTTAGGAACATGGTTTCATGCTTCCCCCATCATTGAAGAAAACACTTGATTTTTCTGGGATTCATTAGGTAATGTTTAAAAATCAACAACTTTCTAATGACAAGTTCTTTTGCTAATCTAGTTGTGCTAACAATTTGTTTAAAAAAATCCAAGTTGCAATTTTCTTCAACTATTTGTTTTACACATTAGAATCAAATTCTACAATTGAATGCAAATGACGATAACACTTTAAAAACATAAAATATAAAAATCTTTGGTCGTATTCTTCAACAATAATCACACCTTCCTCATGATTAATAAAAAACATTAAATGAAAGCTTTTAAACCTAGGGTCCACCATCAAATATAATATATTATGAATATTTTTTTCATATATTTTTGAAAAAAAAAGGAAAGATTCATAAACATCACATATTTTCCTTTTGATGTTGGAAACAAGCAAAGTCAATTCAAGAATAGTCTCAAAATTATCATTAATCAAATTGACTTGGGCTAATGGGTTGTAATTTCTTCTTTAAAATTTAAGCACATAGTTATGGCAAATTGCAATGCATCAAAAAATAATTGATGGCCACTAAATTAGTTCAAAACATAAACACTCACAAAAGAAGAAAGAAAAAACACACATTTTAAAAATGTGCCAAGTAAAAAGACGGTGGCACTTTCCCACTAATTCAAATAGTGTTCCATCTATTGTAGCAAAGGACAACATTTTTAAATTACATGATGTCTTGGAACATAATGATTTTTCTTGCAAACTTGCAATCAAAATTATACATACAATGTTAGTATTTCCAAATGGTGCAATTCAAAGAAAATTTAAACAAAAAAATTCAAGTAATAAAATATTTAAAATCAACCTTGTCCTTATTAAAATATGCAATTTTCTTAAATGAAGATTAAAATTTGCATAAACCTTGATCCATTCATGTCTACCTTTTCTAGTTTTTTTAGGCCAAGTTATACATTTTTACAAATCAAATTGTGCACATTTGATTGAAACAAATTTAATATTTTTGTAAACTTTTCTTCAATTATAATGTATTGGCATGTTTTAAAGAAAAAACAAGTTCTTTGAAAAGGTTCATCTAATCTTAAAACTTTGCACCTCAAAAATAGATTTTACAATAATTGTCATGGTATTCAAATACCTTAAACCTTTCAATTAGACAAGAGTGATGATTTTTTTTTTTTGATCCATATTGGTCAAACAATTTTATCAAATTGTTGGCCAAGGCTTGACTAGTAGGTTTTCTTGCTTCAAACAAACTAATGCTTACATGTTGAGATTGTTAATCAAATCCCAAGAAATTAAGAAGAAAAGCATATATATTGTGCACCCCTTTTAAAATCCATAAGTCAAAACTTGTTGTAGAAATGGAATTGGCCAATTTTGTCAAAACATGATTTTTTGTTTTCTTCACAAAATTAAATAATATTTCTTGGAAAATTTGTTTCTAGAAAATAAGTGTAAAACCAAACGTTTGAATTAAACACTTTTCACAAACTATAAAGGTAATTGACTCTTCACAATCAAGAGGTTAAAATCTTGCAAAAAATATTTTTGTCGCACATCATCCTTTTTAAAAGGATCTTTGACATCAAAAAAATAATAACAATATGTTACATCTCACATTAGACCTTTTCTTCATTAGTTATCTTTCCACATCTCCTCTCACATGATTACTAATTTCCTCTTCTAACCTTTTTGCAATAAGAACATGATTTGCATCCACATGTTTTTTCAAAAAAAATATTCCATAGGTCTTATAATATGTAATTATACATTTTAGTGGTTGGATTAAGTGCATTCACAAGATTTGAAGGATGCATTTTATGATTTGAAGATTTCCATTTCAACATCATTCCTATCATTAACAAAATAGAAGGCCAAACATAATGCATTTTTGTGTTATGCCGTTTTCATATTTTCCTTTGAGCATGGAGTTTTTACATATGCATTTGCAATATTTTTTTTGCATTTCTTTTTGCTCTATTATTTTCCATTTGGAGACTTGGATTATTTTTTTATCCTTTTGCAATTTCTTCTTCCATAGTTGTGCCATTGAAATAAATTTGACTTTAATATTCAATTATTATTAAATTTTCATTTTCACTTTACTACATCATTTTTCACAAAAACATTTGAAGACAAGTGCGTGTTTTGCTAAAAAGAACAATTTTTTTAATGTTTAAGTTAAAATGAACTATGTTATGAAAATCAAATCAAACCATATACAAGCATTTACAATGGTAGAATAATTCATTTTTTTCTCCTCTCTTCATCATACAAAAAAATGCAATGTGCAAAATATAATGTATGAAATAAATAGCATAATGAATGAAAAGTAAACCTTGGACGCAAAAAACAACAAACAAGCGATGAACATACAAAACATATTAAACAAAAAAATTCAAGAACAAATGGATGCAAACTAAAATAAACACAAATACAATGGAACAAACATGAAAAAAAACAAAAAAACAAACTTGAACTTGAAAGAAAATTGAAGCTTAAACTTGAAAAGGTTGAAACTTCAAGCTCCTTTTCTCACACCTACACAAATAAAGGGGGGAAGTACCAAATCGAATAAGAGCAAAACCAAAAGTGAACAACAAGCAACAATAAGGCGATGGAAAGCAACAAGTTAGAAAGGTATTTGAAGAAGGTCACTTCTTGCATTGCATTGTTGTCCAATAGCAACTTCCAATAGTGAACAACAAAGAGGTTTTAGGGAACATTAATAATGAATAACAAAAAGGTGCTATTGAATAATAGCAATGCATTGCAACAATGTGTTGAGGAATAACAACAATATGTAGCAATGAGTTGTTAGAGAACAATAAAAATGATTGTTAGAAGCACCTGATAATATTTCAAGTTTTGGAAGTGAAAATAATATGAGCAGAAAATGAAATACATTTTTGCAACTTTGATGTGACAAATAATCACTTAAAAAATAATGGGAAAAGATAATACAAATAGACAACCAAATTCCTTACATGAACACATAAAGCTTCTGACAAAATCCACAAAACTTGAGTACACCAAACATTTAAGTTTTATGAAGAAAATCCAATAGTCATGCAAAAAAACAACTTCAAGAATAGACAAAATTTTATTTGTTTCACATCAAAGAACAAAACTCAACTCTACCTCTACACACACAAAAACCTTTACATTTAAGTACCTTGAAATAATAGGGGAAATCCCATCTTCAAAACAATGATTACCTTAAAATTAGTTGGTTTTAAAAACTAACTCTAAAGCTAACTATACTCAATCTTATCTACAACTAGGAAATCATAATTAATAGTGAAAAGTTTATCACTAAACTTTCCGTTTTAAAAATAAGATAAGATTTTCAGTAATAATTTTTGGTAACAATTTCCAATAATAATTTTTAATACCATATTTTTGATATTTTTTTTTAATAACATATTTTTGGTAGTCATTTTTGATAATTATTTCCAATAATATATATTCAACAACTATTTTTGATTGTCAAAATTAGCAAACTATTTCTTGTAATCAAAATTGGTAAACTATTTCTAGTAGTCAAAATCAATATTAACAATTCTCATAATAAAATTCCTAACAATTTTTACACCTTTAACAACAATGAGGCATTGAAGAACAACCATAACACATAATGAATTGTTGAAAAATGATAGTAATGTGTAGTAACGAATCACTAAAGAACAATGACATTGAGATGTTGGGGTTTAATAGTATTGAAGCTTTGAGGAATAACAACAACACACAACAATGAGGTGTTGAAAATTAGTGGCAATGATGTGTAGCAATGAAGAACAACATATTGCCAACAATAGTGAAAAAAAAATTAGCAAAAAGATTTAAAACATAACAACTTCCTATCCCACAAAATCATAGAATGGGAAATTTTGTGATGAAAATGTGCAATGTGCAAATGTGCTCCACAAACTCAAAACACAAACAAAACAACACAAGAAAAGGCTATTTTAAAGTTTGAAGGTTCAACCTCATGGACTTGTAACACAACAAAAATAAAATGAAGAGTGCAAAGTGAAGAGGTGTGAAGCTCTTCATCTTGAAGGAGTTAAAGACGGAGACATGAAGAAAAATCTCCATGCACACAATGACTGCGTGACCTGGCTTCACTTTCAAAACTTAAAATCTTAAACCTATTTTTTTAAACCCCAACTCACCAACCTAAACAGTAGACTCTAAATTCTAGACCCCTAAGCTTGCTAATCATTAAAACCTTGACATTGACACGGGATAAAAGAATTATTTAAAAAAAACCAGTTTTCAAGTCACCAATTTTCAATCCAATGAAAATGGTTGAGGCGGGTTTCAAACATGGTATCACTGAAGGTCCTGGTGGATGGTATTCAAAGTGAGAACATGCCTAGAATCCTACCTGATTCTCGCATTATTTATGATACCCACCCAAGATTGATAAGCGCCCAGAAGGGGGCCATCCTGGGAATGATAGCCTTGTTTGAATTTGGCACCAAGAAGGAAAGGAAGCACCTTATGTAAGAAGTGCCATTCTTTGTCAAAACAAAAATTATACTAAAAGTAAAGCACCCTCCACATACAATTCTACTAATTCTTTATGTTTATATTACAATAATCATAGTAATGCATTTTTTCTTTAACATTTTTCAAAGAAAGGAGATGGAACCCACACAATTGTAACACTCTTACTAAGATTTTATTATTATTTTCAACATGTTTTTAAAAAAGGTAAGGCTCCATCATTACTCCCTATACATACGTGCTACATGCCCTTGGTTGATATAGTGGTGGAGCTTTTTTGCCATCAATTGGGGAGCCAATGGGTCAATTTTGAAGTTTGTAGAGCATTTTGTGTAAGGCACCTCCTCCATTGGAACAAACATTTTCCTAAGGGTAAGGCAACCTCATAAACATTATGTCAAAATCTTGTAATGTAGTTGGAGGTTGCATAATTTTTCCTTTACCAAAGACAAGTGCTTCAAAAAATTTACACTTGCAAGAGTGGGAATTTCATTTTTGAAAAACTCACTTGTATTTATTCCCTGCGATACACACCAAGTATCACAAAGAATAATAATAATAATAATAATAGTAATGTAATGAGGCCTTTACATCCCAAATGCATTGACAACTTATATTAGTGTCCGAGGCCCTAAGGTCTTCTTTTTGGCATATACCCTATTTTTACCCACTTAAATGCAATTACCCTCCCTTGGGTAGGGATAGACTTTAAATACATGATTGTTGGGTAGGGTAAAAACATGTTAAATCTAAAATACTTACCACACAAATGAGGTAACAAAAATATATATTAGCCAAGTAGGGTATGAATTTACTATTTACTCTATTATTTAACCTTGAATATAACAAAGTAAAAGACTAGTGTGCCCAACAATGGTTGGAACCAATGTTGGGTGGCTACTAATGTTGTGCGGGCATTGATTTTAAAAAGAAGGTATGGTCCTAAGTATTATATATTATATATTGTCGGTTATCCTTTTGGGTAATGTTAAAAAAATTTTAAACAAATATTCTAGGACCTCCAAATATGGTTTAATTTATTTTTTCTCACTCGCGACGATTATCAGGTATATGGTTTAAGGTTGTTTGAAGTGGATGCAATTATGAGTACATTTAAGATTTTGGATTATGATTTCAAAAGTTTTCATTTATTCAAATTGGCATGGATTTTATCATCTAATTTTTTTACACATCTCATAAAATTTTTTTTTTAAAAAATAAAATAAAATACATATCACATATGTGCATAATGCAAGGTAGGTTTGTAACCAAAAATTGATATAAAAGTTCTGATCTATAGCTTAAAATATTAGGATCCTATGATCATCCATGTGAATAATTTTAAATTCAAAATGATGCAAGAAACCTTAAACTCTAATAGTACCCATCTAAAACATTAAAACCCGAGGAGGTCATTGGGGGTTCCTCCGTAGAAAATAAGTAGGAAAAAGGTTTCAAGACATTTTACCCTAGTTCTACCATGATCAATGGTTCATGAGTAAAGGTTTATATCAAGTTCTTGATACCCAGACCCAAAATTGTCGGTTTTAACACTCGAATCTAGGTACCCACACAACATTGATGGTTACCTGCTTTTGCAAGTAAGAATTATGGATTATGATTCCAATTAGTAATGATTGGGATAAAGTTAGGTCTAATTTGTAAACCATATCTTATCATTTTAGAAATTGAACTTGGAATTGCATTCTCAATTCTATTTATGTGTGAAACCATAATCAGAACTGAGATTTAAAAAAAGACTAAAACTAAAAATAAATTGAAATTAACCACCAGTTCCAATTTGGGTTACTACGACTTGAACCAAAATCAAGTATGATTTGGAAACCAAAATCAAATTTATTTATTTTTGAAAGAACTAGATTCCTGGTTCCATTTATGTGAGACATCAGAACTAAGCCAATTCTAATTTAGATTTTAGAACTGGAACCAGAGGTTCTTCATAAAAGTAAAGAACCACCCAACACCAGTTCAAAGTTCAAACCCTCAAGCCTCCCACCAATCTTTGGTCATTTGCGTTATCTCTCTTCCATCAAACCATGTGAGTTTCTGCAGTTCAAACCTCCATTATGACAAAGTGCATCCAAATGGGCTCATTAACCATATATGGTTAAACATTGGTTGTTGGTGACAACATGGGTGTGGAGTGAGAGGATGCCCATGTGAACAACAGTCATGCATAGATATGTATGTTGGAGAGGGGCATAAATATTGGATTCTTAGTTTGAGAGCGTTGAATGGCCGGATAAGGGCTTCAACCACATTGCCAGGGACCCTCGATGCATTTACTTCCTGAGAAGGGTCTATCTTTAGGCCCTGCCAGGATTTGCTGTAGGTCCTGTCACAAACCTTGGTGAACAAAGGGCAAAGTCAGACAGTAGGTGCGTATTTGTTTTGTTTCCCAGAATCAGGAGGTCAAAGCTCAGGGGTAGCAACGCTAAGCAAACAAGTGTAAAAGACCAGCAGCAAAGCTAAGCAAACAAGCGTAAAAGACGGCCGCCTGACCAAAAATTCCACGCAATTTCACCTACCTACCCAACTACCTATGTCACCAACCTACCAACTGACATATTCACCTATGCTTCCTACCTACTTCAATACCTACCTAGACAACTTATCCAGCAACGTGGGTTATCAACTTCCCTACTCATCTAGGTCACCCACCTACCCACTTGTCTCAGTTACTTATCTAACCTACCCATCTACTTAAGCTATTTCTATCACCTACCTACCTGCCCATTTACCGACCTTCTTCGATTACCTACCGATCTATACTACCTACCTCCTTGGACTACCTCGGTTGGTCTTCACACGAAAGTGGGAAACATGGATTGGGGGTAAACCTAGTTTGCCTTCGAGTTTAGGAGGTTTTTCTAGTTTGGTCCCTATTTTTGTTTGTGTGTTTTTGTAGTTCAAGAGTGACAGTCTCAATCTCGAGTACCACTATTAGTCTCAGCCTGGCCATATAGGTTAGGTTCCCAGATAGGCTAGAGCCACTTTACAGATATCTCAAATATAATAAAGTTGTCCGTAAAAAGTCAGGCGATTAGGGGGCGAGAACGGCCGGTTTCGGCATAATAAGGCATCAAAATAGACTCAAGCTAGTTTTTACACCACTTTTGGTGGTAAAGTGAGTTTCATCCCCTCTTGCGTTTCTCCTGAGCGCCTCCACTTCAGCTGCATATATTTTCATCGCTCCTACCTGTACAACTATTATAATTACTCTCGAACCTTGTGCATTAAATGCTGAGTTTTAATAAATTTTTTAAACTTTGAGGATACCACTGCAAGAGGGGATAGGGGGTGAAAGAGAGGGTGACTTTACAGATAACTTTAATGTAAATGAAATTTGTGCTTTGAACAAAATCTGACAACTTGGCTGTGACCACATTTGGGTACTGCACATTCTGCGAACAGAAGGTTCACATCCATGACCTACTTTCTTTCTACTACCAGAACTTCGCAGGGGATGGTCGGAATGTTCCACACGTGAGTGGATGGATACTAGTAACCCAAGTACCTAGGACCTACCTTGGCAGCTTCCGAAATTTTATTTTATTTTTGAAAATTTCAAGATTTCTACAAATAATATAAATTAGTAGAGAAGGAAAATACTAGAGAACCTTTTGAAATATTTCAGGATTCTTTTTTGGGGACATGGAACCTTAAAAAATTATTTAACTATTCCATGCACATGTGTTGAACAGGGTTTTTTCTTTTCCTTTTTTCAAATTCCTGAAAGGTTAATTAAATGATAATTAATGAAGGGGATCCTGAAATATTCCAAAAGGTTCTCTAGGATTTCCAGATTCTTTTTTTTGTTTCAAATTCCTGAAATTCACTAATGAATTGATTTTGGAAGGTTTCCATTGCCAGAAGTGAGGAAACAAGTAGTAAAAATTGCCACATTCCTCCTATATTTGGTTTTCAGGGTGTAGCCATAAATGTAGAAGCTTGATTAAACAAATTGTATTTCATAGCTGATTTGTAGCCAGATTTGGCTAAATCTTCCTAAGGATGATGGACATTCTTCCTATGGATGATCACCACTTAGGCTATATTAAAAAATTCCTGAAAAAAAAAGACTGTTTTGTACTTACTAAACTGTTTGGGTGACATACACGTGCACTTTTTTCAGGTTTTTTCCTATGTGGAACAGGCAACCATCTGCTGGTTCCACTTTTGTAATGTGAACCAACAGTGGAGAATATGCTTGAGAAGTGGATCAGTGATGAGGAAAACCAGTTACACTTTGGAACAGGTCCTGTTAGAACCAATTATAACCTTGCAGAATGGTGACTTGCTCTCTCAGGCTCACAATGTCCCTGAGTGGAATGGGCCCTACCGGACCCATTTCATGGGTAGTACATTAAAAAGTCTAGTTGACACAAGAACAGGGCTGGAATGGCCAAAAATGTGTACATCCCACTGTAAGCTTACAGTGTGTCCATGAACTTGGACCAGTAAACAACTACTGTTTCTGTTGAAAAGAGTATACTTTTGCCCAGCAGCACTTAGAAGAAAAACTTCAAGCTTTTGGAGAAAGTTGCAAAGTTGTGTCATATGTTCATATCATATGCTTCATACTATTTAGAAACAACAATGGCTTCAAATGGGGTCTAGGATTCTTTGGTGTATAGATAAGTTCAATTTAAACTCTCGCCGTGTTTTAAAGGATGATTGGAATGCTGCTCAACTCGGAAGAAATATGTGATATTTCAAAAAACAACAATTGGTGAAAGAACATCCTTAAGGGTGATGTTGTCAACATGAAACAAAATTTGAGATCATTCTTCTCAAAATCCTCATCATGCAACAAGTTGCATATATAACCTAGATATCAAAAAGTCACCATCCCTCCACAAAAATTACTTACCTACAAAATTAATTGAAATTGACAGTCCAAACAATCTCAGGCTAGTTAGGTCTTTGAAACAAGATGGACAGAAACTATAAAATTATTTTCACAGGTTTTATATCCATTCATGAGACAAAGATATACACACTAAACATAATACATGATTGGAAACCAATATACACAAGTGACAATATAATAATACAAAAGGTCTCCAGAAAACAAGTAGAGCATTCTGTGTAAACTCTTCTACAGTGAGGAAGGTCTAGATACTTGCAAGCTGTAAGCAAAGGCACATGGAGATCGTACTCAATCATAACTGGTACCATGGGTCATACAGACACTAAGTTTCCAATTCCTGCCATGTTCATACAAAAACGATGATCGAAGTTTAATGGTAGTGCATTGATCACGATGTGCATGGACAAGATGGTGATGCAAAGCGTGGAGATGATCTCAAGACATAATTTCTGTGACAGTGGCAATTTTCTCTATATCTATTGCATCACCAACTCTGATAATGGGATGAGTCCCATTATGAGGAAGAAGTGATTCATCACATGTGAGATTCTGCCCGAAGAAGGCCTGTTCACAAGAACAATTAACAGAGTCAAAAGGGAAGATTATGATTGTACCAAACCT
>Ga0116227_10014586_pt1 | contig 11924 bp, 6 predicted proteins | sample S1TSphgellanicum_FD_89693 | JGI IMG/M metagenome (GOLD analysis project Ga0116227, IMG submission 89693) | Host-associated microbial communities from peat moss isolated from Minnesota, USA - S1T2_Fb - Sphagnum magellanicum MG | ecosystem: Host-associated > Plants > Peat moss > Unclassified... | reverse complement strand
TCTTCTGTAAACCTTGATTTCCTCATGATTTGTGACTCCTTTAATTTTAAGTTTTATCACAAACCTCTAATTTCATGTGGACCTATTTATGGGGAGCAGGTCATCATAGGGGGGGGGTAAACGAATATTCAGGAGGAATTACCCGTTAGAGATGTAGATTCGGTAGAGCCCGTTTCAAACACTGCGATTGTACCCTATCCAATCGTAAAAACCATTTTAGACTCAATGCCGAGAAATTCGACGGAAAGCGATTTTCGTTCTCTAATAAACCGAATATATTTTTAAGCATAGACACCGAGCTGCCGGAAAAATTTCAATTTGCTCTTGAGTCGGAACGGGTAATCCGAAACAGATTGAGCATTTTTCAAAAAAGCGCCGCGGCTTTTTGAATTTTTCTCATGTTTGGTGTGTTTTGGAAGACGAACAGGCGAAATAACGGTAAACGTATACTATTTTACAAAGGAACCATTCTTAAAGTTTCGCTTCCCACATCTTTTCGGAAAAGCCGACAAAGCCGAAATCGGACCCGAGCAAAAACGGTCTTTTTACAAGCATCCCGTTAGAGCGAAGAAGAGCAAAAGCTTCTTCGAGAGACAGAGCAGGAAGCTTTTTAGCTAGCTCCATCTCTCGGTAGAGAATCCCCGAAGTATTGAAAAGCTTTCGTACATCGGAGGAGAGATATTCAACCATTGCACGCAGTTCGCTTAAGGAGGGCGGCGTTTCGGTGATCTCTTTTTTTTCAAAAGAGATCTTTTTCTTCTCTAAAAAAAGCAAAGCTTGTTTGCAATTAGAACATTTCCCGTAAACATACACTGTAATCATAGATTTACTTCCCGATGAAAAATTGCGGATCATTGTAGGGGACTTTTCGTTTTTTGGAAAGAAGTTAAAAAAGATGTGTAGAAAAAAATTGATTCAAAGAGGGTTTTTACGTATGTTCCGGAAGTACGAGTTATCACAAAGGATCCTCTTATGTCGAATCTTATAGTATGTAAAAAAAAGGCAACAAGATTTGCTTTTTGTCTGTTCCTTATAGGAGTTGCGATACTCTCTTACGGAGGAAATTGGTGGCCCGGAATTATGCTTGCAATCGGTATACCTCTGGCTATAAAACAATTTCTCTTAGGTAAAAGATACGATGTCCTAGTCACTTTATTTGTATTTTGCGGAGTGTTTGCGAGCGTTTGGTTCGATCTCTATCGCAAACCGGTGCTCCCCGTGCTTTTCATCACGGGAGGAATTTATATTCTCTTCAGAGATTTTTTCGAAAGCTCTCTTCCGAATGAAAAAGAAAGAGAAGAAGATCTAAACGAAGAAATCGAAGAAGAGCAGCACGATAAATAAGGATCTTCATGAATAATCCTTTCCAAAGTTTATGCTCTTTACCCTCAAAGGGCAAGATCTCGTACTACAGCTTGGCCGCTTTTGAAAAAAATACCGAAAAAAATATTCGAAGGCTTCCGATCTCCATTCGAATTATCCTGGAATCGTTGATTCGCAACTGCGACGGAGAAAAAGTCACCGAGCAAGACGTCCTCGATCTCGCAGATTGGAACCCTAAAAAAACGAGCCGTAACGATATCCCCTTCACGGTTTCGAGGATCCTTCTACAAGACTTTACGGGAGTACCTCTCCTCGTAGATCTGGCCGCCATGAGGGATGCCGTGTCGAAACAAAATATGAATTCCGATCTGATCGAGCCTATGGTTCCCGTCGACCTCGTAATCGATCATTCCGTTCAATTAGACAGATCGGGAACGGAGGATGCCTTTTTATTCAACCTCGAGATTGAATTCCAAAGAAATCGGGAGCGATATGAATTTCTTAAATGGGGTCAAGAAGCTTTTAGCAAACTGAGAGTAGTCCCCCCGGGAATAGGAATCGTACACCAAGTAAACCTTGAATACCTCGCAACGGTAGTATCCTGCAAAGAAACGAAAGAAGGAATTGTTGCCTATCCCGATACCGTTCTCGGAACCGACTCCCACACGACGATGACGGGAGGACTCGGGATACTCTGTTGGGGCGTCGGAGGCATAGAAGCGGAAGCTTCAATGCTCGGACAACCGTATCGATTGCAAACCCCCGAAGTAATCGGCGTGTTGCTCAAAGGCTTTTTGAAAGAAGGAGTGACCGCTACCGACTTGACTCTTACGATCACACAGCTCCTGCGAAAAGAAAACGTCGTGGGTAAGTTCGTCGAATTCTTCGGAGACGGAGTCTCTTCTTTGACCGTCGCCGACAGATCGACAATCGGCAATATGGCACCCGAATACGGTGCTACGATAGGATTCTTTCCCTCCGACGATAAAACTCTCGAATATTTGGAACTCACGGGAAGAACGAAAGAGCATATCGCATTTGTCAAAGAATACCTGACCGCACAAAATCTCTTCGGGATACCGAAAGAAGGAGAGATCGATTTCTCAAAGGTTGTTACCTTGGATCTCGGCTCGGTCATCCCTTCCGTTTCGGGACCCAAAAGACCTCAAGACAGACTCTCTCTGGGCGATCTCAAACCCTCGTTCGAAAAGATCCTTTGTCTTCCTAAAGAAAAAGACGGATACGGCAAAGAACCGTCCAAAAAAGTCTCGATCCGATCGGACGGAACCTTTAACCTCGCCCAACATCATATTACGGGGGGAGTTTCGGAACTTGAAAGTGAAAAAGAGATGCCTACTTTCAGCGAAACGGAAATGGTGACCAACCGCCCCTCGACTCAGGGTCAGATCAGCCCGGGCTATATAAACCCTCCCTTATCCGAATATATTTTGGATCACGGTTCGGTTACCATAGCCGCAATCACAAGTTGTACGAATACGAGCAATCCCGCAGTTATGATTGCAGCAGGGCTGCTTGCAAAAAAAGCTTGCGAAAAAGGGTTACGAGTTTCTCCGAAAGTAAAAACGAGCTTGGCCCCCGGATCTCGAGCCGTTACCGACTACCTCGAAAAATCGGGATTACAATGCTTCTTGAACAAACTTGGTTTTCATCTTGCGGGCTACGGATGCACTACTTGCATAGGCAACAGCGGACCTCTGGACGAAGAGATTGAAAATGCGATCAAAGAGCACGATCTCATCACTGCAAGCGTCTTAAGCGGAAACCGAAATTTTGAAGCAAGAATCCACGGCGCCGTAAAAGCAAATTTCCTGATGTCTCCTCCGCTTGTGGTAGCTTTTGCCATCGCGGGCAAAGTAAATGTTGATCTGCATAAGGAACCGCTAGGCTACGGACTTGAAGGAAAACCCGTTTATCTAAAAGACGTCTGGCCAAAAGATGCGGAGATCGAAGCTACGATAAAGTCTTGCTTAAATCCAGAGATATTTCGAAAAAGATACGCTCACGTAGACTCCGACAACCCCCTTTGGGGTAAAATCGCCGTTACCAAAAGCGCAAACTACCCCTGGAACCCTTCGAGTACCTATATTCGAAGCCCCCCTTTTTTATCGGACTTCGGCATGCAACCGAGGACAAGACCTCTCCTACAAAAAATGAGAGCACTTGCAATCCTCCCCGACTCCGTCACAACGGATCATATTTCCCCCGCAGGAGCCTTCAAAGCCTCTTCTCCTGCAGGAGAATATCTTTTATCTCTCGGAGTTAAGGAGTCTTCTTTTAACAGCTACGGAAGCAGAAGAGGGAACCACGACGTTATGATGCGAGGGACCTTTGCAAATGTCAGATTGCGCAATAAAATGAGCTCCCGAGAAGGCGGATTTACAAAACTGATTCCCGAAGGAACGGAGATGAGCATCTTTGTAGCTTCTCGAACCTATATGGAGCGAAAAGTTCCCCTCATTCTTTTTGCGGGAAAAGACTACGGGATGGGCAGCTCGAGAGACTGGGCAGCCAAGGGAACTTCCCTTCTCGGAGTAAAAGTCGTCGTCGCAAAAAGTTTTGAAAGGATCCACAGAAGTAATCTTGTCGGGATGGGCGTCCTCCCTCTGGAATTCAAAGAAAATACGGGACCGGACGAACTCGGGATAACGGGAGAAGAAGAGTTTTCTATATCGGGGATTGAAAACCCCACCCCGGGACAAGAGGTGTTTCTTGAAATAATCTCCAAAGCGGGAGTTAAAAAAATCCCCCTTCTTTCCAGACTTGATACAAAATCCGACGTCGATTACTACTTAAACGGCGGTGTCTTGCCCTACGTGTTAAGAAAGCTTTTAAAGCCCTCTTAACACCTGTAATCAAGATGCATTACCTTCTTCATCTCTTCCAAGGTAACGGCAGCGGTTTCCGCGGCCCTCAAAGATCCCTTGAGCAAAATGGCCATAACGGCACCCGGATCTTTGGCAAATTCTTCTCTTCTCTTTCGTATCGGATCTAAAAGCTCGAGAAGTTTTTCGCTTAGTCTTTTCTTCAAGACGGAATCTCCGAGCCCCCCTCTCCCATAATGAGCTTTAAGCTCTTCCACACCGGGGGCATCGGAGTCAAACGTGTCAAGGTAGGTGAATACGGGATTTGCTTCAACGTTGCCGGGATCTTCGACGCGTAGATGCCCGGGATCAGTCCTCATCCCCTTCACTTTTTTGGCAACGTCGGATTCGGAGTCTTTGAGGTAAATACAATTGCCGAGAGACTTACTCATTTTTGCATCCCCGTCAGTGCCGGGAAGTCTTGCCATCTTGGGAATGAGAGCTTTCACTTCTTTTAAGACGTCTGCTTTGTAAATCCTGTTAAAGTGACGTACCGCTTCGTTAGTCTGCTCGATCATCGGAAGCTGATCTTCTCCGACCGGGACAAGATCCGCTTTAAAGGCGGTAATGTCGGCAGCTTGACTTACGGGATAAATCATAAAGCCCGCAGGGACATTCTCCTCAAAGCCTTTTTGTCTGATCTCCTGCTTAACCGTCGGGTTGTGCTTGAGTCTATTCCATGTGATCAGGTTGAGAAAGTACATGGTCATCTCGGGCAGCTGGGGCACAAGCGACTGGATAAAGATCGTAGATTTTTCGGGAGAGATTCCGACAGCCAAATAATCGAAGGCAACTTCGAGTACGTTTTGCCGTACTTTCATCGACTGATGCGCATTATCGGTAAGAGCCTGAGCGTCGGCTATCATCACAAACTGCGTACAACTTTCTTGCAAAAGCACCCTGTTTTGCAAAGATCCCACGTAGTGGCCCAAATGCAAGGGCCCCGTCGGCCTGTCCCCCGTTAAAATGATTTTTTTCCCGCTCATGAAATTCTCCCTTTCGAGGCTTAAGAGTAAAATACGCTCGAGGTTAAAGTCAATTTGAGAGTTTACGCGCAACTTTTTTTGTAACGGAGGTTTCTAATTTTTCTCACTAAAAGCTCGGGCATCGGCGTTTTATTTTTCTCCAAAGCAACTGTCTAAAGGAGTATATCGCCGAGAACGTGCATTTGACGGTACAAATGCGGATCAATAAGCGATCCGCTTAGATTAAGCTCGGCCGTGAGTTTGGCAACTTCGGGGAGATTCTTATCGATTACGTACCTGTTTACATTTTGGTCTCTTGACGCACGCCGATTGCAATGGCGGTCGCAATCTTGTCTAGATTGTAGCATCCGTCGATACTACAAAGGCCGAAGTAAACCCGCCTAATGCGGGCATTTTACATGTACCATAAAGCTTGCGACTTTAGTCGAGAGTTGTTTACAGATCTGCCGGAGGGAGCGACCGATAATTTTTTTTGCAACAAGCCCGTTTCCGTTGCTCGCGGAGGGAGGGGGGGTACACCTGATTGGAAATTCCTGCATTAAAGCTGTCGATGAAAACTTCTTCGGCAGAAACTCCCGGCATTTCGGCACAACGCTCTGCAACGGATGAAAGTTCATCGCCTTGCAGATATTGTGTTCCTAAAAGGCGGGCAGTCTAAATTTACTCGTTTTTTTAAGCAAAAGTTAATTCTTTTTCTCGAGAAAAATTATCGATCTTAAGACCTAGGGCCCCAGCATAGTATTTAAAATACCCAGATTCTTCTCTCCCTCCTCTCTTACATCGATAGGAACTTCGGAACCTCCGAGCACTCTCTTTACCGCCTCTCGCATTTCGCCGTACTTCCCCAGAGCCATGCAAACCCTGGCTTGCAAAAGAAAGTAGCGCCAATTGTAGATGTCGGCCTGCGTGTAGAAAATCTGATTAGGATTTAGATCCGGGCACCCGGTTAGAATTTGGTAAGCCGACTCGGGCAGGCCTTGCTCCAAATAATACTCTCCCAGGTAATACAGGGGCTCCGCCCTTGAAGGATCGCGTCGATGCGCTTCGAGATAGTCCTTTACCACCTCATCAAAGGGAGACTTGAAGTGAGCTTTTAAGCGAGCCGTCATGAACTGCGAGAAAAAAAATTCACCGGGATCGTCTACGGGCATTGCAGCTCTTTTTTGATAACTTTCCAAAGCACGTGATAAATCGTCGGCCATCAGATAGGAATTGGCAAGATGAAATTGGTAACGTGAGTTACCGGGCTCGGTTTCCAACGCTTTTACCAGGACGGCCGCATCTTTTTTATATTTATCGGGATCTCGGGATCTGGCTCCCAACGAGGTGTCGGAGTAATTGATAACACCCTCGATCATTTCTCGGGTCTTTTCTTCCGCGCAAAAGGGTGTTTCGTGAAGAACGCCTTTCCATTTCCAGTCCAAGGCATTTTTTAGCAAGAACCACTTAACGCTGTCGCTTGCGTCTTTTTGCTTCAACCTGATGCTATACATGTCTTTTGTCATATCGGGCAGCACAAAATCGTCACGGAAGACAAGCATCTCGTCGGCATCGATAACCAAAGTATAGGCAGCTTTGTTTTTGGCTAATTGCAGCGCTTCGTTTCGGTTGTGTTCAAAGTTCACCCAAGGTCTCTCATAGAGCTCCCCCGGAATGTCTTTCATGCATTTCCGAATCACTTCCTGCGTGCCGTCCGTAGACCCCGTATCCACAATCACCCAGGTGTCCACCAATCTCTTGACGGAAGAGAGGCAGTTTTCGATCACGGGACTTTCATTTTTAACGATCATGTTCAGACAGATGTTATACTTTTTGTCCGACTTAACGGTGACCTCTCTATCTAGCAAAAAAAACGGAACGAGACCGAGCAAAAAAGGAAACGACAAAAAGAATATGGTCTTTTTCATATGACCCCCCGGTCATTAAGAATAAGCTCATAAGGTATATGAGAAAAAAATTTGGTTGCAAAGAAAAAAATCTTCCCAAACTTTTAGAAAGATAGATTTAGGCTACTTCCGGGAAGGCAGCCTAACTGTATCCATTTTTTTAAACCAAATCCAATTCGTTTGCCTATTAAAAAGTTACCGCTTTTCCCCCTTGTCTTAAAGAAGAAAAACCGTTAAAAACTGTGTTTATGAAAAAATCGGATGAGATTTCCTGTCCCGTAACTCCGCTGCCCGAATCGATCGGGCCTTACAAGATCGTAAAGAAAATTGCCTCGGGAGGTATGGGTGAGGTTTTCTTTGCCGTTGACCCCTTCTGCCAAAGAAATCTGGCGTTGAAAAAAATCCGAAGCGACAAAATGGATGTGCCGGGGTTCAAAGAGCGGTTCTTGAAAGAGGCCAAAATAGCCGCCAGACTTTCCCACCCAAGTATCATCCCGATCTACCAAATCCATCAAACCGATGAGGAAATCTATTATACAATGCCTCTTGTCGAGGGAGAAACCCTCAAAGAGATCATACACACGACAAGAAAGCAGGAAAAAGAGGGATTACCCCAACACCCGATCGGCTCTTCGATCCCCTCTTTGATGCGTATTTTTTTAAGTATCTGCCAAGCGATAGCCTACTGTCATGCAAAAAGCATCTTACATAGAGATCTGAAACCGGAAAACATCATCATAGGACCTTACGGAGAAGTTCTCATTTTGGATTGGGGTCTTGCAGATTTCATCCACTCTCTTGAGGACGAACCCGTTTTGGAAGAAGATGACGATAGCGAATCTCCCGGACTGACGAAACCCGGCAAAATTGCGGGAACCCTTGCGTACCTTTCTCCCGAAAGAGTCTTCGGGAAAAAAGCGTCTTACGCATCCGATATCTACTCCCTCGGAATTATCTTATACCAGCTTTTAACCCTCAGATTCCCTTTCAAAAGAAAAAGCGTCAAACAATACAAAAAAGAACTGGCTCACGAGTCGATCATCGCCCCTGCCGAAAGAGCCCCCTATAGGGATATTCCCGCCGGCCTTGCTCGAATCGCAAAAAAATGCCTGGCCAAACGTCCCGAGAAAAGATACGTAAGAGTCGAAGAGATTTTAACCGATTTAAACAACTACATCGAAGGGCATGCCGAGTGGATACCCTATTCAAGCATCCGAGTCGAGTGTAAGTCGGACTGGGAATTCCAGGAAAACATTTTACTTGCCAAGCATATCGCCATCACCGGGAAATCGGATATCATGGAGTGGGTCAATTTGATGATCGCAAGCGACTCTTTTACGGGTAAAATCAAACTGGAAACTCACGTACATATTAAAGAAGAGGGTAAAGGGCTCGGATTTTTGCTCAACTTGAAAGAACCCGAAGAGGGACGAGATTTTCTGCAAGACAGCTTCTTTATTTGGATCGGCTCCGAAAAAAACCCGGGATGCGGACTTTTCCGCTCGAACGTCGAGCTCATGTCCAACCCGGACCTTTGCCTCAAAAATACGCTGTCCCATTGCATTAAAATAGAAAAAACCGATCACCACATCAGACTATATATCGACGAGCTCCTGGCCTTTGATTACTTAAGTCATACCCCGTTTCAGGGGTCTAGGTTCGGGATTCTTTTAAAAGATGCCGATCTCGACCTCGGAACGATCTTGGTCTCGAAAAGCAGCCCCAATATTTTAGTCAACTGCCTTGCCGTTCCCGATGCGCTTTTAAAACTGGGACACTTTAAGGAAGCCTTGACTTCGTATCGACAGATTGCAAGCTCGTTTACTGGAAGATCCGAAGGAAAAGAGGCTACGTTCCGAGCAGGTATCGTTCTGCTCGAAGAAGCTACAAAAAAGAAAAGCAGGAAAGAAAAAGAGGCGCTCTTCGAAGAGGCCCTCGAAGAATTTAACAAATTGAAGGAAAGAGGAGGGTCTCCTCTCGAATATCTCGGAAAATCTCTCGTTTATAAGACAACGAGAGAACTTGGAGAAGAGAGCAAGTGCCTCGAACTCGCTCTTCGTAAATTTGTAAAACACCCCCTTATAGGGCTCGTGAAAGACCAAACGCTCTTTAGATTGCACGAAGCTTCCTATAAGGACAGAACGGCAGCTTACGAGTTTGCCCTGCTGACTCTGCGCCATATCCCGGAAGCTTTCGCCAAGCAAGACAACCAAAACCTTCTGCGCCATTTACAAAAAAGCTGCGAAGGGCTTTACTTCTTAAGTCCCGAAGACTCCCGGTTTCACTTAAGCATAGAGCTTGCTTTTTGGCTTAAAAAAGAGGGCGTCCTGACCGAACTTTTTTCTCGGGCTTCTACTCTTTCTCAAAAGATAAATACGCTCTACTGCCTGCTATACCTCGGCAGACACGGCAAAGTGCTCGAGCTTGTAAGCGAGCATCCCGAAACGAAAAAACTACTGTCTCCCGTTTTGGATTTTTATCGCAAAGGCTTAAAAAAGGGAGATCTCTCTTATGAAGATCTTTCCGATTTTGAAAGAAGAAGGGTGCTTACTTTCTTTTCGGATCAATTCTATCTTTGTAAAAAACCGGAGAAACTCGCAATAGAAGAGCTGCTTACCAACATTTGCTCTCAAGACCTTTCCTTCGAGGAAAGGCTGTTCTTTGAAAGACGTAGAATCGCCGCTCTTTTTTACCTCGGGAAAACGGATGAAGCCTTAGCAAAACTTGAAGAGATCCCCGCTGTGTTAAAAGAGGGGGAAAACTACAAGTACTACGTCCTTGAAGCATGCGCGGTGGGTGCCGTCAAAGGCTTTGGCGCTGCAAAAGAGTTTCTCGGCAAGAAAAGCGATATGAGCTTCCTTTTCTTTACCCAAAAGACGGGCAAAAAGAAAGACTCGCACCGGAAGATCTTTTTTTGGGAAAAAATAAAACAACTGGAAGATGCCTGCCTTATCTACAAAGCTGCAGGACTCGATGAGAAAAACAAACAAACCGAAAAAATCTTAAAAACGGAATTTAGAGAAGCAAAACTCGAGCTGCAGGAAGGTTAACCCGGGGGGCCTTATATGCATTTTTCTAAAAGACTCACTACACTTGCCTGTCTTTTTGTTTCAACGATCTTCACGTCTCCTTCCCTCCACGAACATCGGATAGTTGATCGATTTATCGAGCAAAATAATCTCCCTCCCTACTCCAACCTAAGCGTCAACAAAAACAACCAAGTCACTCTCTTATGGGAAAGTCCGGCAGCCCCGGGCTAAAAAATACTCTCCCGAATTTTGCCCTCCGGATATAACAATCTCTCCGAGCGATCAAGTGCCGCTCAAGGCGCTGCACTACTCATAGAATGGACGATGAGGAAACCTGCGACTTTAGTCGCGGGAGGAAGCATCGCCCTAATAGCTCAGGTGTTACAAGGAAAATTTTCTTGAGTGAAATTAATAAAAAACTCTACAAAGCAGAAAATGGCGGAATAGAAGTAAGAGATGTAAACCCTGCCTATACAAGCGTTCGTTGTGCAAATTGTTCACGGATAGGACAACGCAAAAACACAAATTTACTTGTTTACACTGTGGTCTCTTGACGCACCCCGATTGCAATGCCTGTCGGAATCTTTTCTAGATTGTAGCATCCGTCGATACTACAAGGGCCGAAGTAAACCCGCCTAATGCGGGCATTTTACATAAAGCTTTCGACTTTAGTCGAGAATTGTTTACATACGGTTTACACTTATGACGGATACGATCCTTGGATCTACACTGCGAGAGGCATTCGTACAAAACGGCTTCGCAATTATCTTTTTTGTGAAAACACCGATTAAAAATCTCTTTTTCAAAAAAAAAAAAATATCCATACTCCGAATTTTACATTAAAAAACCAGGAGCCCCCATGTATTTTTCTAAAAACCTTTTTTTGGTAACATCGCTTGCTTGCCTAACTCTAGGAAGCGGTAATGCCTTCGGAGCAACTTCAGTCACCGGTTCGGGAGGAGATGACAGCACAGGCACGCTATCTGCCGCTATCGATACCGTCAACGCTACGCCATCGGCCGGGCCCATTCAAATTGAAAGCGGAATTACTCCCACTTTAACAAGCTCCCCCTTTTCAACTATTACCGGCTCCATGACTATTGAATCCAGTGTCACGAGCAGCTCTCGAACGATTAACGGTAATAATGTGGGAAACGGAATGCAGATAACGGGAGGAACCGTTACTTTCACTTCCGATATCACGCTGGAAAATGCCGATATTTTGTTATTGTATGAGGGCTCATCCGCTGCAAACCTAACCATAGCAGGGCCTCTTGTCAATAGCAGCCTCAACTTTGTTGATCAACAATCATCTCCCGTAACCGTTACCTTATCGGGACCTAACTCGAGCAATACTCAATTCATTGCGCTTAATTTAGGTTCAAATGCAGGTACGTTGAATATCGGGAGTGCAATAGGACCCGATTCCACTATCTTAATCAACGGCGGAACGTTGCACATAAGCACGAATCAAAATTTAACCAATACCTCGGGTAATGACGGTATCCAATTGTATTATCCTTCTACAATTACGACGGATACGGGAAACACACTTAACATTTCACAGCTTACAATTGCAAATAGCTCAGCAACGGCATTAACGCTAAACGGACCCGGAACAAATATAATTCAAAAATTCACATTTTATTTCGGTAGCGCCTATATGTCTACAACTATAGACGGAGTTCTCGGCGGAACATCGGGACTTACCGTAATACCGGGAGGGGAGAATAATACCCTGATCCTTAATTCGGTTAACACCTATACAGGCCCTACGGTTGTCGGAAATTCTTCAAATTTTCCTTTAACTCTACAAAT
>Ga0116227_10014584_pt1 | contig 11925 bp, 8 predicted proteins | sample S1TSphgellanicum_FD_89693 | JGI IMG/M metagenome (GOLD analysis project Ga0116227, IMG submission 89693) | Host-associated microbial communities from peat moss isolated from Minnesota, USA - S1T2_Fb - Sphagnum magellanicum MG | ecosystem: Host-associated > Plants > Peat moss > Unclassified... | reverse complement strand
TTGTATCTATAAAGTTCTACTACTATGTAAGAAATGTAAGTTCATTTAAGCGTATAGTCTTCAACTTATATTTTCTTGGAGTCTTACACGGTTAAGAGTAAATTATGTTGTAACAGTTATCGGTTTGTATCTATAAAGTTTTACCACGTAAGAAACGTAAGTTCATTTAAGCGTATAGTCTTCAAACTTATATTTTCTTAGATGTCTTAGATGGTCAAGATTAAATTCGGTTGTGATAGTTATTTATTTTTATCGGTTAAGTTTTATCATAAAAGAAATGTAAGTTCATTTAAGCGTATAGTCTTCAACTTATATTTTCTTAGAGTCTTACACGGTTAAGAGTAAATTATGTTGTAACAGTTATCAGTTTGTGTCTATAAAGTTTTACCATGTAAGAAACGTAAATTCATTTAAGCGTATATTCTTCAAACTTATATTTTCTTAGATGTCTTACATGGTTGAGAGTAAATTATGTTGTAATAGTTATTTATTTTTATCGGTTAAGTTTTACCATATAAGAAAAGTAAGTTCATTTAAGCGTATAGTCTTCAAACTTGTATTTTCTTAAATGTTTCATATAATCCAGGATAAATTAAATTATTTTATTTTCTCCGATTCTGCTTTCATTCTGGCAATGCGATGTTCTAATTCTTCAGAACTCATGTTTTCCCTCAAACTATCAACTTTAATTGGAAACGATAATGGTGTAAAACTTTTAGGATTTGTAATAATAACCTCGCTATTTTGAATTCTTTCCAAAGCTGCACCTAATCTGGGCTCTTCCAATTGCTGATAAAATACCTCATCGTAAGCCTGTCGCAAAAGTAAATTATGTTTATCATAATCACTAAAAACATTGAAAAACAAACCTGCAGATGACTGCAAGTGTTTATTCGCAACATATTTGCCTGGATAACCTTGAAATACCAATCCGGAAATACAAGCAATATCCCTGAATTTTCTTCTGGCCATTTCTGTTGAATTGATGCTTAAAGTAATATCTTCAGTTAAATTTTTTGGTGAGAAAACTTCATAAGCAATCGATTCATCCATTGGGATTTCTGTTTCACTAAGTAATTCAAAGCCATAGTCATTCATAGCGATAGAAAAACTGATTGGTAATAATTTACTTAGTCTGTAGGCTACCAATGCAGCTAAAACCTCATGTACCAGTCTTCCTTCAAAGGGGTATGCAAAAAGATGAAATCCCTCTTTATTATTGATCAGTTCAATTAATAATTCATCATTTCTAGGTACATGTGACCGCTTTTCCTGTAATAGAAATAGCGGATAAACAGAGTCTAATTCCTCATCCTGATGTGTTTTATCCAATGCTTCATTATATTTTTTTCTTAAAACCGATCCTAAATTGGATGATAAAGGTAGCCTGCCACCATTCCAGCTGGGTGATATGGCATTATGCTGCTTGCTGTTTCTAACAATTACCGTCATATCTTTGACATGTACAAATTCCAAAACACGACCTGCCAGACGAAAATTATCACCGGCTTTTAAACGAGTTACAAAATACTCTTCAACCATGCCAATGTAACCACCCGAAAGAAATTTAACCTTCAGCATGGCATCACTAACAATTGTGCCGATATGCAAACGGTGCCGCATAGCCAATTGCCGGCTCTTTACTTTCCAAAGGCCATCTTCATCTTTAGTAACCTTTTTAAACTCATTGTAAGCGCCTAAACTGTCACCACCTGATGTAATAAACTGCATCACCCAAGTCCATTCTTCAGGCAAAATTAATTTGAAAGCATGCGTATTTTTGATTTCTTCATAAATGATTTTATCATCAAAACCATCGCCAATGGCAAGGGTAACTAAATATTGTACTAAGGTATCAAAGACCATAATAAAAGGTTCTCTGCTTTCAATATTATTGGTTTTTGCTGCTTCCTTAATTGCAGCGGCTTCAACCAATTCCAGTGCATGGGTAGGCAGAAAATAGATCTTGGAAACTTCATTAGGTGAGTGTCCTGAACGGCCCGCACGTTGCAAAAACCTGGCTACACCTTTTGGCGATCCAACTTGCACAACGGTATCTACAGGTTTAAAATCTACGCCTAAATCTAAAGAAGAAGTTGCAATTACAGCCTTTAGCTGACCAGTATGTAAAGCATCTTCAATCCAGTTTCTCAACTCAAAATCTATAGATCCATGGTGAATTGCAATTCGGCCCGCCAATTCTGGTTCTATATTTAACAGATGCTGATACCACATCTCAGACTGGCCACGTGTGTTAATGAAAATTAAAGTCGTTTTACTTTTTTCAATAATGGGCAACAGCTTGTAGGCTAATTTTAAGCCCAAATGGCCGGCCCATGGTAAGGTTTCAATATCATCTGGCAGAATAGACTTAATTATAATTTTCTTTTCCAGATCGGCTTTTACAATAATTCTTTTTGCTTCCTCATTGGGCTCTAAAACATCCAGGGCCTCTTCTATATTTCCAATGGTTGCTGAAATTCCCCAGACTCTTAAAAATTGATTTTGTTCCAACTTCTGTAGTCCCTTTATTCTTGATACTGCAAGTTCTACCAACACGCCCCGTTTACTACCTAAAAGCTCATGCCATTCATCTGCAACAATACATTTCAGGTTTTTAAATAGGGTAGAGGAACCTTTCTGCGCGAGGAGTAAATGCAGACTTTCTGGTGTTATCAATAAAATTTCTGGCATTGATTTCTTTTGCTGAACTTTCTCTGCCTGTGATGTATCTCCATTTCTAACACCTACATGCCAGTCTAACTCAAGTTCAATTAAAGTTTCCCTCATGGCTCTTGCTAAATCTTTAGCCAGCGAACGTAGCGGTGTAATCCAGATTAATTGTAAACGATCTTTTGCCTTCTTATTACTAGCCTCTGATGCATTTAAAGCTTCGATGGCTACAGCTAAAAATAAAGAAAAAGTTTTTCCAAAACCAGTTGGAGCATTTACCAAACCACTATAGCCATTAAGATAATATTGCCAGGCATCTTCCTGAAATTTAAAAGGTTTACGCTTGTTTTGCTTAAGCCATGCTTTTATCTTTTTGTAACCTTTGGTTTTGGTTTGATCCATGTACAGTTTCGTATTTTATATTTTTTTCAGGGCTTATAAGATTTCTAGCCATTTATAAACGTTGATTCCAGCAGCTGGCGTAAATCTTCAAGTGTATTAATTTCGGCTGCTTTTTTATCTTTTCGCCAGCGTAAAATTCTTGGAAAACGAAGAGCCAAGCCAGCTTTATGTCTTTTACTCTCGGCAATTCCTTCAAATGCGATTTCAAAAACCAGTTCTGGTTTAACTGTGCGCACTGGTCCGAATTTTTCTATAGCGTTTCTGGTTACAAATGAATTTACCTCTTTAATTTCCTTATCTGTTAAGCCTGAATAAGCTTTGGCTATAGTAACTAAATTCTCCCCATCACGAACGGCAAAAGTATAATCAGTAAAGAAATTTGCTCTTCTGCCACTACCTTTCTGTGCATAAATCATTACGGCATCTACTGTGTAAGGATTGATTTTCCATTTCCACCAATCACCACGTTTTCTACCACTATGATAATGAGAACTCAGCTTTTTAAGCATAATGCCCTCACTGTTGATGGATCTTGAGGTTTGTCTCAATGTTGCCAATTCTTCCCAGTTTTTGCAATTAATCACCGGCGAAAGAATAACAGCACTTTCATCTAAATTTTCAAATAACTGCTCTAAAATAGCTCTTCTTTCGCTTAAGGGATGTTCTCGAAAATCATTGGTTTCATACTCCAGAATGTCGTACACAAAAAAACCGATCGGCGCATCATCCAACTGCTTTTTATTAATCGTTTTACGGTTTAATCGCTGTTGTAGGGTGCTAAACGATAAAACCTGTTTATCTTGTAGGGCTAGAATTTCTCCGTCTAGTACAACCCCATCAGGCAATACATCAATTAAAAAATGAAGTTCCGGAAACTGATCGGTTACCAGTTCTTCTCCACGGCTCCAGATAAAAAGTTCACCATTTCTTTTCACTATTTGTCCTCTAATGCCATCCCATTTCCATTCAGCCTGCCATTCGGATAGATCAACTAATTTTTCTGGCTCCTGCTCTAGGGCATAAGCCAGGCAAAAAGGATAAGGCCATGAATTATCGGTATTAACATGGGTACCATTAATTAACTCATGGAAAGTTATTTCATATGGATTCCACTTACCCATAATGCTATGCATAATTTGCGCACTATCTAAACTACTTTGTTTAGCCAGTGCATTGACCAGCATTTTGTTTGAAACACCAATTCTGAAATTTCCTGAAATGAGTTTGTTAAAAATGAAGCGTTCCTGTGTTTCCAGGTGATTCCAGGCATTTAAAATAAACACTTTCTTAGTTTCATCGTCTTTACCTTCTAAATCATGCAGGTCTTCAATCCATTTATGTAATGAAAAATCCGATGTATTTTCAGCAGGCGGCAGGAGTAGTGCGATGGTTTCACTTAAATCACCAACATTTGAATAGCTTTCAGAAAATAGCCATTCGGGGGTCTGTGTAATATCTATAGCCCAATATTTGAGTAAAGCAGACTTAATTGGACGTTTGGGTTTTTTACCTGTAAACAGTGCAATTACCCAAATTTTATCCTGATCATCTGCGTGATTAAAATAATCAACCAGTGCAGCAATTTTATCATTGGTTTTATTGCTCAGCTCAAGCTGTTGAATTAGTTTTGCGAAACGTTTCATTCTGACTTTTTATTTTCTGTTTCAACATGATGATTTTCAGCATCGGCTAAATCAACTTTATTTTCTTCGTCATCTTCCTGGCCAAACTTGGTCATTACTTCTTCTGATTCAATTCCCTCATCATTTAGAAACCGACTAAAAGCAGCGGTAAAGCCATGTGTAACATAAACCTTTTCTGCACCAGTTGCAGTAATGGCATCCATTAAACCTGTCCAATCGGCATGGTCGCTTAAGGCGAAACCTGCATCTGCACTTTGCCAGCGGCGATGTGCCCTTACCTGCATCCAACCTGAACAAATTCCTGTTACCGGATGAGATAAGTTCTTGATCCATCGGCTATCTCTCATGGCTGGCGGAACAATAACAATTCCTTTTTGCAACTCATCTTTTGTAGTTTCTGGTGTAATTCTAATGGTTTCAGGAAGGTTTACACCCGCATCAATAATCACTTCGTTTAAATTTGCGATGCTATTGTGTACATAAATGGGAACATCGCCCGCAAGGTTTTTAATCAGGCGTTGTGCTTTACCAAGGCTATAGGCAATTAATACACTGGTTTTTTGCTGTTGGATATTATCATTTACCCAGCTTTTAATTCCATTGAAAACCACTTCTTGCTTTTGCCATTTATAAACGGGTAAACCAAAAGTACTTTCCGAAACAAAAGAATGGCATTTTACAGGTTCAAAAACGTCGCTAATGCCGTCATCTTCAGTTTTATAATCACCAGAGATAACACATACTTCTCCTTTATATTCTAAACGAACCTGAGCTGAACCAATAATATGACCAGCAGGATAGAATGATATATTGACCCCATTCCGAACAATACTTTCACCATAATTCAATGTTTCTACATTTAAATCCTCACTGATACGCCTTTTAATGATCGGTTTAGTGAGCGTATGGCATAGATAATATTTGTTACCAAAACGAACATGATCACTATGTCCATGCGTAGTTACAGCATAATCTACAGGCCACCAAGGGTCTACATAGAAGTCGCCTTGTTTGCAATAAATGCCTCTTTTTGTAAATTCGATTAATGCCATATATATTAAACAATAAATCAGAATTTAAGTTTTGAAATGATATCGGCTAATTGTCCGATAAAATGAAATATCGGCTAATTAGCCGATAAAATGAAATATCGGGTAATTAGCCGATAATTTTGTGAAATTGAATAATTTCAAATATCTTAGTGTTATGATTTGCATTATAACAGGTGATATTGTAGGCTCTAGAAAAGTAAAGGATAGTTGGTTATCGAACTTAAAAAGTGCGCTTAAAGTGATTGCAGGGCAATACAACAAATGGGAGATTTACAGAGGAGATAGCTTTCAGATAGAAGTTGAACCTGAAAATGCAATCAAAGCAGCAGCGTATTTAAAAGCCTGCATCAGGGTTAATAAGCCAGCTGATGTTAGAATGGGAATAGGGATTGGGACAGTTAAAAGTAAACGCAAAAAGCTTTCTGAATCAAATGGTGATGTATTTGTGAATTCAGGAATTGCTTTTGATAGCTTAAAACAAGCAAAAGTTAATTTGGCTATCAAAACTGATTTTAATGAATTTGATGAAGATATTAATGTAATGATTAGGCTTGCATTAATTGCGATGGATAGCTGGGGAATTGTTGCTGCAGAGATGGTAAAACTTGCATTAGAACATGAAAATCTATTACAAAGTGAGCTGGCTACCCTTTCAGGTAGAACACAATCATCTGTTAGTGAGGCCTTAAAGCGTGCACACTACTCTGAATTAATGGATATGGATAAACTGTATCGTAAAAAATTGAATCAAATATTTGCTAACTGATGGATATCTATCTAATTAAGCTCATCCTTGCACATTTAATAGGTGATTTCTTTCTACAACCAAATTCCTGGGTAAAGGATAAGGCAACTAAAAAACTAAAATCAAGAAAACTATATATACATGTAGCTGTACATATAGTGTTGATTTTTTTAGTGTTCCTAAGTTTTAGCGAATGGAAGGTAGCACTTTCAATAGGGTTATTGCATTTGTTTATTGATGGGATGAAAGCTATTTTTCAGACTCGAAAAAACGCTCGTGTATTGTTTTTTGTCGATCAGATTTTTCATTTTTCTACCATTTTTTTAGTCTGGCATCTTTTTTTCAATGGGCATCTGGATATGAGTTATCTTAATGATATTAAGTTCTGGATTTTAATTTCCTGTGCTTTGTTTTTAACCATGCCAACTTCCATTATCATGAAAGTAATTATTGCCAAATGGTTACCAGAAAATGATGATGAAAGCCCTAAATCATTGCAAAATGCAGGAAAATATATCGGAATTTTGGAACGGGTATTAATTTTTATCTTTATTACGACCAATCATTTTGAAGCAGTAGGATTTTTACTTGCTGCAAAATCTATCTTCCGCTTTGGTGATTTAAAAGAAGCTCATGATTTAAAGTTAACGGAGTATGTTTTAATTGGAACTTTACTAAGTTTTGGAATTGCTATTGGCATTGCGCTGGCAGTAAAAGGATTTTTAGTTTAGAACCTTTTTAATGATAAAACTTAATTAAAATAAAAAGCGGGGCTATCGAAACTGATTCCCCGCTAAAATTACTTTATAAATTGGTATTTATCTTGCTCCCGGAGGACAGTTGTCTTTCAAGAATTTAGTAAAAGTAAGTGATAAATGCTCACTTGTTCCTTCACCTTCAGAGATGCTGTGGGTACGATTTGGATAACTCATCAATTGAAAAACTTTTTTGTTCTTAATTAATTCATTGATCAACATTTCAGCATTTTGGTAATGAACATTATCATCTCCGGTGCCATGGATATATAATAAATTACCCTTTAGGTTTTTAGCATATGTAATAGGAGAGCCTTTTATATAAGCATCCTTACTTGGGAAAGGTGTCCCCATATAACGTTCCTGATATACATTATCATAAGTAAGTTGATTACCTACTGCTGCAATGGCAATTCCTGTTTTGTAAATTTCCGGATATTGGAACATCAGGTTTAAAGTTGATGAACCGCCACCACTCCAGCCCCAAACTGCAACACGTTCTTTATCCATAAAAGAATTTGTAGCTAGTAATTTTTTTGCAGCCATTGCCTGATCATGAACATTCAGTACACCAATGTTTTTATAAATGCTTTTGCGCCAGACCGCACCCTTTGGAACAGGTGCACCTCGGTTATCCATTGATATATAGATGTAGCCGTCTTTAGCCATATCACCTGCATATAACCTGTTCATGCCGGCGCCATAAGTATCAGCAGCAGTTTGTGATGCCGGTTCGCCGTAAACATAAAATACCACCGGATATTTTTTGTCAGGATTAAAGTTGTCTGGTTTTTTCATCCATCCGTCTAATTCTACGCCATCTTCGGTAGTTACCTTAAAAAATTCTACTTTATTTTTTGGCGGTTCTTGTTTAGATAGCTGCGTAGTGATACTTCCATCCATTGTAAATGGATTACCTGTTGTGAAGTTCATCCACTCCGTAATAGGTCTAACTACAGAACTATTATAAGTATGACGTGCAAAAGCAGCGTTTGGCGAAATGTCGTAATTATGTGTTCCAGGTAGAATGGATGGCGTTATTTGCTCCAATTTACCTTTGCCATCCAATTTGGTTTTAAATAAATATTTTTGAGTGGCATTGGTTGGTGATGCTGTAAAATAAACATAATTATTTTTTTCATCTATTAACTTGATGTCGATCACATCATAATTTCCTTTAGTAACCAATGTTTGTTTCTTGCCATCGCGGCTTACCCTATATAAGTGGTTCCAGCCATCCTTGTCAGATAGAATGGTAAATTCTTTATAATCGGATAACCATTTCCACTCATCCTGAGCATCAATCCAGGCTTTGGCAGATTCGGTATAAATTGCCTTTGCTACACCAGAATTTGCATCACAAAGGAAAACTTTACTTTCATTCTGCTCGCGGCTAAGTTGCTGTAAAATAATCTCATTGCTATTTGGAACCCATTGCATACGAGGAATATAATGCTGTATATTATCTCCTGGAACATTTAGCCAGTTGGTTTTCGCTGTTGTGATGTCAACTACTCCAATTTTGCATGCCGATGGATTTTCACCCACCTTTGGGTATTCTACTGGTATGGTAAAGGGATAAATAGAATCAGTATTGTTAATCATCAAAAAGTTTTTAATTTTCGTAGCATCTATTTGCCAATAAGCAATGGTTTTGCTATCTGGGCTCCACCTGAAACCATCACGGCAATCAAATTCTTCTTCGTAAACCCAATCAAAAGTTCCGTTAATCATGCGATCAGTTCCATCTGTTGTTAAGGCTTTTGTTCCTGATCCGTCAACATTTTCTACATACAGGTTGTGTTTGCTTACATAGGCCACTTTGTTTCCGTCAGGAGATATTTTAGCAAACATCAGGGAAGAGGCAGGTTTATCTTTTCCAATCTGGGTAATTTTATTTGCTGTTAAATCTGCGAGCCAATAATCACCCCGGGTATCATAACGCCATACTTTTTTACTATTGGTATAAATTAATGCCTTTGTTCCATCAGCTGAAAATTGAAAACTTCTCACGGCGATTGCATTACTTGAACCCGCTGGTGTAAGTAATCCTCTGGAAACAACTGTTTTTTTATCGTTCTTAGGAAGGGTGACTAAAACAATTTCCCCGCTTGAAATCTGATAATAAGAGTTTCCATCTTTTGCCCAATTGATGCCTTGTGCATGCGCATCAAATACAGCAAAAGCAGCGATGCAAATGATGGATAATTTGAATAATAAGTTTTTAATCATATATTTTTTAATCATAAAAAAAGCTTTTTAACTTTTCGGCTAATTTAAATAAAAAGCCGGCAGTTAAAAAGCCTAATATTAATCGATAGTGTTTAATTATTCACCACCACCTTGCATTTTAGCAAGGTCTTCCATGGTAACTACTTCGTAGCCAGTTGGAACATCTTTAGAGATTGCGCCAACCTTTCCTTCAGCAATAGATTTAAGGGTTGTTGTTGTTTCGATACCACGTTGCACTAAAGTATATTTTACAGGGAAAGCGCCAAGACCTGGAAAGTAATTCTGAGAACCAACATTTGGTAAGTCTACTTCTTTAGTTGCCCAAAGTTCATGTGCGCCACCTTTATCATCTTTGAAAGTATATTTTTCAGCATTAAAACCACCAACAGTTTGTTTCTGACCAGTAGCTTTGAAATCAGAGAATTTCGGCATTTCGCCCATTACTTTTGCAACATCTTCTTTTGATTGTTTTACAGCAAATTGTTTTTGGGCAATTGGCACATCAATTAAAAGTAAGCCTGTTTTATCATTATTGTCAGAAACGATCCCAATCATTGCTGGTCCTTGTTCCATTTCAATTTTAGTAAGGCCATTGTTAAATTTAACCTTTAATTCTGCTGGTGGTTCTTGTCCACCCATTGCAGATTTTTGCTCATCCGTTAATTTATATTCCATTCCATAGATAAGCGTGCCTTCAGTTATTTTCTTTTGGGCATGAGCGATTACAGCTGTACCTACTAATATAAAGGCTACAACACTTGTTTTAATTGATTTGAACATGTTTTTATTTCAGTTTAGTTATTTACCAGTTAATTTTTTCTTTATTCAGAAATGATGCCACACCTTTTTTAAAATCGGCACTTTCACGCACCCGGGCATTAATCTGTACAGCGGTTTCTAAAGTTTTTTCTAAAAGCGGTTTTGTAGTTTGACTAATCAGTTGTTTCGTAATCATTAACGAATTTCCCGAACTCTCGCTACACAAACTTAAAGCAAATTCTTTAACCTTTTGATTTATTTCTGGTGAATTTGTTACAAAATTTATTAAATTATATTCCAATGCCTGCGCTGCCGGAAAAATGTTCCCAGTAAGTAAAATCTCTCTGGCAATGGTTTCGTTAACTTTCTGCATCAAAAAGCAAGAAACAATTGCAGGTACAAAACCAATCTTTACTTCAGTGTAACCAAAGCTACTTTCCGGAGTTGCAAAAATAATATCACAAATGGTTGCCAATCCGCAGCCACCCGCAATGGCATGTCCTTCTACCTGGGCAATTACAACTTTTGGCAGGTAATAAATAGTGGTAAAAAGCTTTTTCAAACGGTTTGAATCAGCTATATTTTCTTCAAAATTATTATTTTGCAGCTGTTGTAAATATTCTAAATCTGCTCCAGCACTGAAAGTACTTCCATTGGCATTCAATACAATTACTTTAACCTGCTCATCTTCTTCTGCCTGAAGGAATGCTAGTGTCAACGCATCAATAAGTGCTGGATTCAGCGCATTACGTTTTTCAGGACGGTTTATCGTAATGGTGGCTATTCTGTCATTTACACTGTATAAAACCAGTTCTTCCATATTATTCGGTTAATTGAACCAAATATGCAGGATTTTTCTTTAAAATTTGAAGGTGTGCTTTAATATTATGCTCATTTTCTTTAAACCATTTAATTTTGTAATCTTTATTCGTTGCGTCTACTATAATATTTTCATATTCAACTTCAGGTGGAAGTTTATTTATTTTAAAAGTGGTATTGCCCGTAAGCCAGATGGCATTAAACTTTCCTCTAGCATCCAGTTTTTTATAATTGAAGGAATTATCGATAATCAAAATTTTGTATTGATTAAAAATAATCTGCTTGTTTTTGAGCACAAAATGGGGCGTAATGGTATCAGTTAATAAATTAATAGTTTTAATCAAACTAACCTTTGATTGATCTAGTGCCGGTTGAATGAAAAACTGAAAGGTCTTATCATCGGGATTTAAATCGGTAACCAAAATAGCTTGGTTGCCTTGAATAAATGCTGTAGCATAGCTTTTTCTTAAAGTATAAAAGATAATTTTCTTTTGGTTAACAGCCTTATAGTGATCATAAACCATTATGAATTGGTAACCAATGAAAATGGCAATAGAGGCAAAAAGAAACTTTTTATTGTACTTCGCCATTGAATATATAAAAAATGCAAGTGATAAAGTCAATAAAATTAATGCAGATAAGCTCATCCACAATGATGAAAAAGTGGCATAAGGTAAGTCGGCTATCCATTTTAAAACCTGATTGGTAGAAATAATTATCCATTCAAATATTGGTGCAAGTTTATCTAATAAGGGAAGGAGTATGGCAATTCCTAAAATCATAATGACTATGAGTGGAATTGAAATAAATAAGTTACCCAAAAGAAAGTATACCGGAAATTGATG
>Ga0116227_10014583_pt1 | contig 11925 bp, 13 predicted proteins | sample S1TSphgellanicum_FD_89693 | JGI IMG/M metagenome (GOLD analysis project Ga0116227, IMG submission 89693) | Host-associated microbial communities from peat moss isolated from Minnesota, USA - S1T2_Fb - Sphagnum magellanicum MG | ecosystem: Host-associated > Plants > Peat moss > Unclassified... | reverse complement strand
TGCCTCATTGGACGTGGAATTATTGTTGCCATTTCCAGCCGCCTCGATTGTCGCTGCATCCAAACCGCCTTGAACAAGCGTGAGCATGAGCGCGCCACCGAACCTTTCCCAAAAATGATTATCGACGGCGCCAGGTAGCCCGCCCCTTCCCAACTCATCGGTGCCAGGCGAGTCCAGGGTGACGATCACATGATCAGGCGTCTCGGCGCGGGTCCAGTCGACAAAGACGCGATTTTGCCCTTGGAGCAACCCGTTCTGAAGTTGGCCAACTATCTTTGTTCCGGCGTCGAGCAAGACCACATTGCCTGTAGACCCACGAATATCGATTGGCACTACGCACGTGACCAGGCCAGGCAGTTCACTGTTGATCGCCGTCTGCATGGTGCAGGGGATGACCGTACCCTCAGTGATCACCATGTCGGGATTCTGGATCACGCTGGCCTTCTCCCCATCCAAGACGGTGGGTTTAAGCCGCATTGCCAATGGCGAATTGTCCTGGCCAAGACCAGCCAGCGAGCCATTGCCGGCGCCTTCATCCGGAGCAGAGGCAGAAACCGGCTGCGACGACGGTTGCGGGGCGGGCGCTGCGACAGTCTCCGCTCCGGAGAACGCCATAATTGGCGCCGTTGCGGGAGATTGCTGGTTCGACATCCCAAAGGCGGAAGCCGCCTGCGGTGCCGCCGCGGGCATGGGTATTGCAACTGGCTCAGATTTCGGAGCCGCGGCTGGCGGCGCCATAAATTGCTCGCCGCCATTCGTATAGGCGGTGGGTGTCGACTGTTGAGAGTTGGCTTTCTTGTGGCTGTAGAGTGCATTGAACCATATGAAGCCCAGCGCCAGTACACCGAGCAGCCCAACGAATCCCAATTTGGTTCCGATACTGAGTTCCCGGCGAGGACCGCCGGCGACGGGCGAACGGCCGTCTTGTATCGGGGATGGCGGGCCAGCTGACGGGGACTGACCGCTCATTGGGCCGCCCCAGTGCCGCTTCCGGCGTCCTCTATAACACGCGTTACCTGGGCGCTCGTGGTGCCCGTACCAGGGTTCCCGCCGACAGAATTGAAGGCGAGGTTGTAGATATTCAGTACCGTGTTGCCGTCACGTAGGCGGAGCTCCCGCGCCGTCTGGCCGATTTGAACTGTGTCGCCATCGACGGTGTAGTTGGTGGTAGCTTCTTTGCCGTCTGGATCAACGACAAAAATGGCGGGGATACGCACGTTGCCGGCAAATTGGAGCACCGTTGAATACCCATTGTCCCAGATTGATAGCGGCGCGAGGCCACGATTCCCCTGTGCGACATATTTATAATTGCGTGCGCCGTCGAATGGGTTTGTTCGCTCGGCATTGAGTAAGGAGAGCGCAGCCGTCTGGGTCGCCTTTTCAAGCGCCACTTCGTTCAGGTGCGCAACCGCGGCCGCTTCAGCCGCCGCTCGCGCCGCCGCCACAGCGGCCTCGTCCGCCGGGTAGGTGAATTCAATCGAATAGAACACCCCGTCCACGCCATCAGCCATGGATGGCGCGCTAACCGTCTCGATCTCAAACACGTAGCGACGCAGGGACCCGTCCGGGCGCTGCGTGAGGACGATAATCGGCTGGAGTGGGAGTGTGGCACTTGGCTTGAGAAACAGATAATTTCCTTTCGGCACCGCCGCTAAGTGCAAGGAGTCTGTTTCTGCAACTGAAGTGACGATTTCCGAAGGTGCGAATGTAATAACCATGGTTGCACCCACTACGGTTGAGAGGTGAACGACCTGACCGGGATTGTACGGGACATAACGCATCCGGGTGTCGAAACTCCCGCTGGAAGGCAACTGCTCTGCGCAAGCGCCCCGCAACATCGAACCGCTGAGCAGCAGGCATAGAATCAGAACGCGATATTTTGTAGACCGTGGCGACACGATCATGGTGCCGTATCCTCCTCCGACTCATAGCTCGTGACGATAATACCACCTGGATCGCTCAGACGCTCAGACGCGGGCATTGTATCGACCTGCTCGAACTGAATCGTCGAAGTCCAGGTAGTGGTTACCGCGGCATTTGTACCTGCTTGGAATATTCGCTGAAAACGAGCTTGCGCCACGTTCGGCCCAATCAAGGCAATAGAGATCGGCTCAACGGTGAGAACACCATTTCTCCCTACAGTGACCTGTGGCGATTGCGGATTCGGGTAGTTGAACCATTGCTGATAAGCCACCCGCGTAGCGGCATCCGACATGCCGGAGACAATGTCATAGCGATAGCGGGCGGTATCAAAGGAATAGCCTTCTCGCATCTGCACATATTGCCAGAGCGCTGCGCGGATGACGGCTTGGTTAGTCGACGGTGGCAATGTTGAGAGTGCGACAGAATTATCGATCGTGCCGTCTGGACGAATTACGAAATAGACCGGCACAAGCTTAGTCAGGGGCAACAGAGAGGCAATAGCCCATGCTAATCCAATGTTCGCCAGCATCGAGATGCCCAATGCGACGATTGCCCCTTTGGAAATGAAACGAGCGGAACGGGCTCTCGTCTCTTGAAACGAGCGCACCTCCTTATAATGCCGCTCGAGTAGCGGAGCAGTAATTTGAAAGGCACCCGTTTGATCTGACATCGTTTTCCTACCGGTCTGTCAAAACAGGTGGTGAGGCAAGATCGTTCGACGATGGCTGCCAGTGCCCGAGATTCAAGGGAAACAAGGGACCAGTTGCAACGGCTAAGGGATCTGAATTCGAGCAGCCAGCCAACAGACCCAAAGTGACTATCGCGAGAATTAGGCGAGCCACTCGCCCTATCATAGCGAGCACGCGAGGCAGCGGTTTCGATGAGATAAATTTGCGATAGGCAGCCCATAGCAGAAAGACTACCATCGGGATCTGCATCAGATTAACGACGACATTGTTGCCGAGCTCTTTCATCTAAGATCTCGCAGGCGCGGTGCGGGAACCCCCGCGGACCGCTTGTAAAACACGGCCGGCCTGCATTGCCGAAACTGCCATACCGAGTGGACTGACGGAAATACCACCACCGATGAAGCTAGCGACCGCCGGGAGGAACGCACAGATAAGGCTGCCAAGCGTCAAAAACGCTAGAAACTGGATGCAAATGGTAACCGTCTCCCCGGTACTCGCAAGGGTCAGACTGGTCATGCTCGTATTGAAATATGCGGCATCGCCGTTGATAATAATGCTGAGAACGATATCGATGAGCAAAGTAAGAATCGTAAGCCCAATCAGTTTTCCGATAAAGCGATCAGCCACGGCGCGGGTCGCCGCGAATAGGTAGCCAGCAAGTACGAACGGGCCAACGCATACGACAACATCGATCATGATTCTGGTCGACTCATATATCAAAAATGTAAGTCCGATTGGGAAGACAATGAGGTCTTGGAGCAAGCCCAGCTCAACTGAGTAGAGAACATTATAGAAATTCAAATTCTTCTCGGCCAGCGCGAATAGCTCATTGGCTTCGTTCCAAATCGCATCGAATTGATGAGCCGTTGGCTGAGCTCCAGTTACGCCTAAAAATGAGGATGACAGCCAATCAGGAATGCCCGTCGTGAAGAGTGAGACGATATAATCATCGTAAAGCGTCGTCGACATCAGAATACCGACAACAAGGCTCACGGTTATCACGCGCGTTATCCCTGTACGCACGCCGACGTCACCTCGCATGACAAGTATCCCGGTGACAACTATCCAAAGCACAACGACCGCAGTGAGGGGACCCTGGATTGCTGACATTCCAGCATTCACGGTCGCCGTCATTCCATTTGTGAATGGCTGCTGAATTGTTTGATCAAAGACATAAAATGGTTCAAGATCGCCCGCGCTTGCCATAGCCTATCTCACTGCGCTTTTGTGTTTGCTATCGTGTTAGATTTAGCGCCGGCATTCAACGTTGCGGCAGCCTTAGCGTAATCTGCACCAGCCAGTTGAGTATCGGCGGAAGCGACATTCTGACATGCTGCTGGTGTCATTGTGGACGCGTCGCCTGCGCAGCGCCGTTCATCGACTTTTAGCACATCCGGGTGTTCCACATACCATTCAGCCGAGTGAGTCGCCGGCGGAGGTGGCGGCTGGATAATGATAACTTGTTCTGACATGCCTGTCTGGTGAGAGTGGTTCAACTCAGATAAAACGCTTACGCATCCTCCGCCTGCGAGAATGACCAGGAATCCGATCGAAAGCTTCGTGGCTGTGGGTTTCATCACGGCTCCGCTCCGTCGGCGGCGGCTGCCTGCTGATAATCGGAAGCTGCGCTTGTCATGTCTTCTACGAACTGCTCGTGCTCCTGCTGCTGTTGGGACTGGGCTTGTTCCATCGCCAAAACCTGAAGGTTGGTTGCCTGTGCTTGCTGTGCTTGAACAAACTGTGATTCACTCGCGATGCGGCCATTTATCGCGTCCACTTGTGTAATAGATTTCGCACCGTTCAAATCAGCTTCAAGATTTGGCAGTTGCTGCAAACGCTGATCGATAGCCGATAGGTTGTTCGATGCGATTCCCTCGATATTTGCAATAGCTTGGGCGTTAGAGTTGAGTTGATTACTCGCGGTCGATCCGTCTGTGGGGGTGTAGACATGATTCTGACTAAAATATGTCTGTGCTGATCCTCCATAAGTGTTCGCTCCTCCTACAAGACCGGATAGAGCATTGGCGACTGGCATGGGATTCTCGAGGGCCTGATTTTCCAGGCTGGGTACCATGTTGAGTATATTGGTTGGATTGGTGAACATCTCATATGTCTGTTCTAGCTGAGTAAGCTGAGCCTTCAGTTGTTCGACGGCAATGATAGATTGCGCAGCCGTCTGGATGTTCTGGGCTAGGTTCGACGCATCGATCACCGGCACCTGGGCGGCGGCAATCTGCGCCCAGCCACAGAACGCAAGGACAGGAATCATAATAGAGATGAGCTTCTTCATAAAATGGCTCCTCAATCTCTGGCAGTCTGATAATTGCTGTAAAACTCAGGCAACCATTTTTCTGGTTCGTCGCCAAATTTCCGTCGTAACTCCTCCGCAAGCCGAACGGTGTTTGCACGGCCCGACAGTACGGCGATATACTCGGGCATATCACCAAGATCGAATTCACAGATGACGCTTCCTTGTTCACGCTTCAATAAAAAGCGACGCTTTCCCACGACCAGGTCTTCACGAACAGCGCGGTATTCGGCTTCAGTACACTTCAAGCCGTTTAGATACGTGTTGCGATCCGCTGTCGGTGATGCAAACATGATCTTTGTTTGACATTGAGCGACAATGGAAGGGCCGAGCGGGCTTTCAAGAATATGTTCGGGCATCTGAAGAGCCAGAAAGACGGCACCATTGCTTTTACGAACCGTGAGAAGAAGGTTATCCACCACAGACGCGAACTGCTGATTTTTGAGATAAAATCGAAATTCATCGACACTCAAAACGACGCGCCTTCCGTCGAGGATTTGTGTTACCCGATACAGCAGATAGGCCCCGGCCGGAGCACATACCTCGTCATGCTCCAGCAACTGCGTCATGTCGAAGCCGGTGATTGCCTCATCAATTTTGACGTCGTCCTTATCACCATCGAAGGCCCATCCGAGTGCGTTGCCGCGGCACCATTTTTCCAGTCGTGCGCCTAGCCCAACCGGGTCGGAGTGGCCAAGATATTCACGAAGACCCGCAAGGGAGCGAAGTTCAACCGGCATACTTAATTGTCTTGCGACCGCCCGGTCCAAGCGTTTTTCCTCGTCCGGGCTGATCGTCCCCTTACCGTCGCTTTGGATGAGAGCGATGATCCAGCCACGAAAGAAATCTCGGTCCGCCTCGCTGTCCATCAGCCCCCGCAACGGTGCTAGTCCAGATGCCTGTCCCCGGCGCAATTCAAGGTACGTCCCTCCACTGGCTCGAACCAGCAATTCCCCACCGCGATCCTTGTCAAAAAAAACGACTGATCCACTTGTGCCCGAGACAGCATTGCGGTCGGCCATGGATTGCTCGAACATGGCGAGCAAGAACATCAGCAACGCTGTTTTGCCCGAGCCAATTGGCCCGAAGATGATCGTCATAGCCACATCAGCCACATGCGGGACGTAATCGTACGCGGTGCCGCCATCAGTTCGAAACCGCGCGATTGGCCGTCCCCAATGGCCATGGCTTCGCCCGGTGGGGAAATTGTCGAAGCTGGCTAGCCCCGCAAAATTTCTGGAGCTGATGGCACCAGGCCGGGTCCGCCATTCGATATTACCCGGCAGTTGCGACCAGAAGGCCGCTTCAAGGCCAAGCCGCTCCTCCACGACGACAGCCCCTGAGTCTGCCAGGCGGCTGCGTGCTCGCCCTGCACGGTCTTCTACCTCGCTCAGGGAGGCACCATACACTGCGAGAGACAGATGGTGCATGCCCATGACGAACTCATTGGAGGCGAGGGAGTCGGCTGCTTCATCCAGACCGGTAATCTGGCTAGACGCCTTGTCCTGAGCGCTGACCATCTGGGCGGATTTCAGCGACAGCCTATCCTGCGCTTGGGCGCGCGTGACGAAGCAAAAGGATTGCGCCAACACGAGGGGGAAGGGTGCGGATAGCAGTGTATTCAGCATCCCTGGACGCGTCTTGGCGGGATATTCCCTGAAGGAAAAAACTGTCCCGAAAGAGCTGCGGTCCGGCGCCCGTATCTCTACGCCGCGCCGGCCGCAGATAACCCGATCAGTATATATAGAATCACCTAGATGCCCTGATACAACAGGCACGCGCATCGGTCGTCCCGTGATGATAAGCCGCAATGCTTCGGCAATCTCTGAAAACATGACGCCATCACGTTCATAAACACCAAGACGACGGGGCTGAAATCCTTCCAAGCCATTTGATAGGGCAAGCCATTGATCCTCGAGCTCGCGGGCCAACCCGTCTGCGACCGCTGGAAGCCTTTGGCGCCATTTTGGCCAGGTACTCCCAAACCCAGCGCCGAGTAGATGCCGTGGCCGGACGATCAAGGTGATGAATTGATCATTCCGGTAAATCCGATCTGAGAGAACCTTCATTTGGTATGCTGAATCAAGGGCAGCCGCAAAACCAGAGCGGAATTGGCGCAGGGCCTGGGGCGCAACGTCCAGATATCGAACCAAGTGCGTATAGAGGGCGACATTATCGTCCGCGACATTTCGGTACAATGTATTGAGAAGCCGAAGACGTGCGTTACGAGCAGCATGATCCGCTAACTCGAAAGGCTGGCCGGCGACAGCCGCCATTGCCATAAGCGAGCCGTTATCCAACAAAATAGCTTGCGGGCCCACATGCCCTAAATAGGGCAAATATTTTTCTGCGCTTCGTTCCGTGCGACCGCTATCCCCGAGCATCGGCCATACCTCGAGCGCGCTTGAGCGAATAAACAGGGTTCGGTGATACCGATGCACCGCCCCATCTTTTAGTGTCCACCGATCGGCCAGCCGTGCGGAGATATAGTAGCGCCACGCCAACTGCATTATAGTCTCGGGCGACGAGCTCCCGCGCAGCGAACCACACAGGAGCCATCACAATCAAGTAAAGCGGATTCTTGAAGACAACGACTATCAGTCCTGTTGCAACCAGCATGATGGCACCCACGGCCAGTGGGACGCCCATAAACATCGCTGGGCGAGTAGCTGCAAGATACAGCGTGTCTGTCTCCAGTGGTTCCAACTCAGCCACCGCCTGTCAACGTTTGTCCCAGGTACGAAGCACCGAACATGATGACGATTCCGCCCACGATGCCCGCGATGACACCAAGCGAGGCACGGCCAAACATGAAAAGGAAGCCAATCGCGATAAGACCAAGAACTGCAATGGTTTCGCCAAATGGGCCAAGAATAAAAGTACAAACATTGTTGATCATGGTCTGCGGGCTCGCACCTCCCGTGACCGTCTGCGCATGTGCCAGCGATGGCACTAGAACCATCGAAAGAATACCGGCCGAATAGTCGAGAGAATTCCTATGCGGCCGAAACACGATGGCGTGGGTAACTAGGACTTTTTTGAACATGCTTACCTCTTCCTTTGGTTGCTATCGGGCGAGTTATCCGCGGTTGAGAAATCGATAAGCCATGATGCTCCGTGTGTGGCGGCGTAATCGGCAGACGCTGACACATTCCAATCAGGCGGGGCATCCGAGAGGTACGGTGCCCTATGGAGTCCAGTTGATGGAATGGGTGGTAGCAAGGCGCTTGCGGCATTTTTTGCCACCAAATGCGCGTACCCGTTCATAATGCCCGCAAACGGAGAGCCGGTGTTGTAGCGCGAGAGTGCTATGAGCATTGCGACTTGTTGCTCAGCGGGCGTATTTCCCCCACCATATGCGGCTCGGAGGATCGCGGCGCCTGCAGCGAGTGAATCGCACGGATCAAATGCTTCTGCGATCGACATACCAAGCGCTGGCAGATTGCGCGAATTTACTTGCATTAACCCAACGTCGACGGAGTGCCCTTTTGATATCCAATCCTGTGCCTCTAAAAGCGCAAAATTCTGGTTGGATGGAATGTCCGTGACGCCCGTTGTGTTATCGTGAAGTGCCGTCGGATTTAATCCGCTCTCGGTCTTCGCAAGCGCTGCTAAAGTGGATACCGGCACAGACGGCGCGCATCTGGTCGCAAGGGCGCTGAAATCAGACATCGACAACGATGCGGCGCTCGCTGGCAGCCAGGTGCCTAAGAGTAAAATGAAACTCGCCGAGACTCGCTGACCTACCTTTCGCATTTGAAATCCCTACCCTTGATGATAAAGGTCCACGACATAAAACTCAGCCAACACGACCGCACGCCAATATCCGGATATGCGACGACCGCTTGTGTCCCATAAATGTTTGGGGCTTACGTCCTCATACATCTCTGCCTCTGCCATCAACTTGGCTATTAGGTCTATCAAGATTCGGGCAAAATACCGGAATTTTACGTCCTTACGATGCCAATCGGATTTTGGTCATTTTCGGGTGGATGCTAGGTCTATGATCGGTTTCTTCGCCAGGCGAAAGCGCATCGGTGTCACACCAGTCAATCTGCGAAAATGCTCAGTAAAATGGCTCTGTCCGGAGAATCCTAAGTCGTTCGAGATTTCTGCAATGGAAGCCTCGCTGGTTATGAGCATTTCTTTTGCGCGGTGAATCCGGCGCGAAATTATGAAATGATATGGAGCAATTCCCATCTCTGATTTGAATACTTCGCTGAAGTGATGGACGCTAAGGCCCGCCAATTCTGCAAGTATAGTAAGACCAATATTTTGACCCAGGTTCTCTTCTATATAATTGACCACTCGGCTTAATCTGGCGGTGCTCATGCCACCTGTGGCAAGTTGAGCTTTTTTCGCACCGCCATATGTCCGAAAGATATGAACGATTAGCGCAGTTGCCAAAGCCTCAGCATGAATGCGTCCGCCTGCACCACGCTGCGCAAGCTCCACTTTCCAAGCCTCGGCCATCCCAGTGATTACGGGGTCTCGGATCGCAATCTTTGGTTCCAGTTCTATAAAATTCTCGCCGAAAACGTCAGCGACGACCTTAGAGGCAAAAGTTCGGTCAATTGCCATGAACAGCATTCGTGAAGACGATTTCCAGCTCTTATATATTAGGGTGTCTGCGGGGTGAATCTGGATATGGCCGGCTTCCAATGTCGAATGTTGAAACTGTCGGCTCCCGATGGGAAGCCATGACATCTTGAAAATATTCCCCTCATGAATGGACACCGTGCATTGAGTCGTTCCTACCTGGGCACCGGCATTTTCATGATGCGTATAGCGTCCAATCGTTACTGGACCACACGTCCACTTTTGCGATATGTCGATATATCTCGGGCGGCTCACCACATTGGAAAAATCAACAAGGTCTGCTCGCATTCCCTCCGAACGATCCTGCACGACACCTTATTCCTCACCGAAGGTAAAAGCTGGCTCGCGGCTTGCACATCCGAGACTTTGTTGAGCGGTTAAGGTTAACGAAGGAGGCGTTTGTATCATGGCAGGTCTCCGAAGATTAATTTTACATGTCGTCGAATCCGTCCTCGTATTTTAACAATCGATGTAGCAGTTAGTCGGGCGCAAACGCTGTTCCGGCGATTGGATTACGAAAAACCTCAGACTTTATGTAGTTGATGAGGGCACGTATCCTCGGAACATCTTTTAGGTTCCTGTGACATGTTAGCCAAAATTTTAGATGAGCGGCGAATCCGTCTAAATCTAAAATCCTCAGGTTCGGTTCTCGATGCTGAACCCCGACAGGTTGAAGGCTTATTCCCACGCCATTTTTCGTCGCTTCACCTAATGCCCATGAAGAGTTAGTGACGTAGGCGACGTGCCGGCTAGCCTCGATCATATCAGCCCAGCGTGACCACGCGCCGTCTTTGGGATAATGCAAATGGTCACACAATCTATGATGGATGAGGTCATTAAAGTTCTTTGGGTGACCGAAGGTGTCCAAATATTCTAATGATGCGCAGGGCTTAAGCGTCATGCTGTTTACCGAAAGGACGACGGTATCGGGATGCTCAGGTTTGTGCCAGGAGAGGGAAATATCGACGTCACGGCTGCCTATTGCTGGCATTTCGGTCGAGCACAAAACTTCAATCGTGATGCCAGGGTAGCGTCGATGAAATTCTTTTAGGCGCGGGGGAAGCCAGTAGCCGCCTATGCCCTCAGAGACCCAAAGACGAATCTTACCCGATAATCCCATTTCCTGCGCGACGCGGGCCTCGATCAGCTTCACCCGTCCCTCGATATCCGAGACGAGTTCAATGATTGCCTCACCAACAGGCGTGATGTAGATGCCTCGAGGCGTTCTGTTGAAAAGGGTGAGTCCCAACTCCCGCTCCAACTTCAGTATGTGACGACTAATAGTCGATTGATTTAACGGCGTTTTGCGCGACGCAGCATTGAAGCTGCGCGTGCGTGCCACCGACAGAAATATCCTCAAATTATCCCAATCCAAGGTGCCCATGTTATGCAATTTTGCATCACGGTTTGGCAGTTTCAAGAATTCTCCGACATTACCTGACACTAAATTAAATCTGGCCATGTCGTAAGCCGTATTGCGGCAACACGCTGATGCTCTCGACAGGCCGGATCTGCTTACTGAAATTTTTCGGTGGTCCGAATGTCCAAACCTAAAAGTCGAAGGAAGAGCGATGCCTACCCATAACTCATCGAAGGCGCTAAGAATTATAGTTTGTCCCGTTTCTGGTTGGGACGATCTGATGAAAGTCATGGCGATCCGTGCCGCCGTATATATCGGGGAGGGAGGCCGGTCCTATCGGCATGAATTTGATGGCAATGATCATCATGCCACTCATATGCTCGCAACCGTAGACGGCGAGCCGGCGGGCTGTTGCCGGATCAGATACTTCGGCGATTTTGCAAAGCCCGAACGGCTTGCTGTTCTGCCGAAATTTCGGCTTGGTCGATACGGAAAAAGGGGAGTTCCCTATGAGCTTGCGCTATCAGCATTCGAATTCTGCGCGAAGAAGGGATTTCGGACAGTCTACGGACACGCGGTTGAACACCTGGTGTCTTTCTGGGCCAGGTTTGGAACCGCCCCCATGGATAATGGGGAATTCGAGATTGAGGGCTACAAGTGTGTCGCCATGTCCGGTCCGCTTCGACCTTCCGAAGGCGCGATCGGGCTGAATTCCGGGCATCTGGTGCTCGTTCGGACAGAAGGTCATTGGGACCGTCCAGGCGTGCTTGAAGAATTGGGGCAAGACCAGCCTAACATTGCGGCGTGACAAAAGTTGATCCCGCGGTAAGTCGGAACCCCATCCGCGGGGCTTAACTGCAAGTGTAGTCATTTCCCAGCGTGGCTGATCCCGCCTTCCAATATCTTGAAAATCCTCGCATCCGCGCATTGCGCCACGTTAAAGCGCAAGAACGAGCTGGGCGCATTGGACCGCGAGAATGCGTCGCCCGGCGCCAGAATCACACCCTCGTTCAGGGCAAATCTGGCCACGTCAGCGGCGCGCAAGC
>Ga0116227_10014582_pt1 | contig 11927 bp, 10 predicted proteins | sample S1TSphgellanicum_FD_89693 | JGI IMG/M metagenome (GOLD analysis project Ga0116227, IMG submission 89693) | Host-associated microbial communities from peat moss isolated from Minnesota, USA - S1T2_Fb - Sphagnum magellanicum MG | ecosystem: Host-associated > Plants > Peat moss > Unclassified... | reverse complement strand
GCGCCGAGATCATCTAAACAACCATTTTCTAAGCGACACGTGTTGCCCGTCAGCTGAGATGCGACCGGCCGCCACATAGGTTTATCGAACCAATTCCACTCCACTGTTGCCACGTGCAATCGATTGCGTTATTTAGCATTGCCGCCCTGAAATGGGCGGTCAAAAACAATGCACCGCGGGGCCTCGACGCCTCGACGGTTAAAAGAAATCAGGAGGGGACGTTGACTAAACCACTCATTGGGCTGCTGCTGACCAGCGCAGCCATCTGCGCCATTGCGACCTCCGCCATGGCTCAGACCGCGCCGCCGCCGGCGCCTGCGGCCGATGCGCAAACCGCCAACCCGTTGTCGGAAATCGTCGTGACGGCGATGCCAGGCAACCCCATGGCCAAGATCAAGTCTTCAGTCTCTGTATCCACCTTGAGCGCCGCCGACATCGCTGAGTCCGCGCCCAGCAGCGCCGCAGATATCGTCCGCGACATCCCCGGTTTCCGCTCGGAAGCATCGGGCGGCGAAGGCAATGCGAACGTATCGGTCCGCGGCCTGCCCTTGGCGTCGGGCGGCGCCAAGTATGTGCAATTCCAGGAAGACGGCCTGCCGATCCTGCAATATGGCGACATCGACTTCGCCACAGGCGACCAGTTTCTGCGCGCCGACTTCAGCACGGACCGTGTGGAAGCCATTCGCGGCGGCTCGTCATCGACAGCGGTCAGCGATGCGCCAGGCGGCGTGATCAACTTCATCGACAAGGACGGCAAGGTCGCTGGCGGGGCGGTCGGCATCACGACGGGCCTGGATTACGACGAAACGCGCTATGATTTCGATTACGGCTCGCCAATCTCAGACGACACACGCTTCCATATCGGCGGCTTCTACCATTCAGGCGAAGGGCCGCGTTCGACTGGATATGACGCCGTGTCCGGCGGCCAGGTGAAGTTCAACATCACCCACACAATCGAGGGCGGCTTCATCAAGTTCGACTTCAAATTCCTGGACGACCGCTCGCCCGTCTTCCTACCGGTTCCGGTCGAACTGAACGGCTCGTCAGCCACCAACTATCCAGGCTTCAGCGCCAATTCAGGCGTGACCCAGACGCCCTACCTGCTGTCCGACACAGCCATCAACGCCAACGGCCAGCGCGTGACCACCAGCGTGTCCGATGGCTATCACTCCAAAGAAACGGCCTTTGGCGGCGAATTCTACAAGGCCATCGGAGACGGCTGGACGCTTGACGACAAGTTCAGGGTCTCCAGCATCGGCGGCGGTTTCGTCGGCCCCTACACGCAAAACGTCAATTCGGCGGCGGGGCTGGCGACGACGCTCGGCTACACCGGCGGAACCTTCAGCTACGCCAATGGCCCCAACGCCGGCCAGCCGTTCAACGGCTACGCCCAGGAGCTCGCCCTGTTCAACGTGACCCTGAACGATGTGGGCAACTATATGAACGACCTGAAGCTCAGCAAAACGTTCGGGGACATCTATGGCGGCTCCTCCGGCGTTCAGGTCGGGTTCTTCGCCTCGCGTCAGAATATCGTCGAAGACTGGCACTGGAATACCTACCTGGAGCAGGTGTCGAGCAAGAACGCGGCGCTTCTCAATCTCACCAGCGCTACCGGCCAACTGATCACCGCCAATGGCCTGTTCGCCTATGGCGAGCCCGCGTTTGGAAACTGCTGCATCCGTTACTACGACGTCCACTACAGCACCGCCGCCCCCTATGTTTCTGGGAACTGGCGGAACGAACATTGGAATATCGACGCCAGCCTGCGGTACGACATCGCCACCGCGTCCGGGACCTACGGCGGCGCTACAGGCGCGTCGGTCATCAACGTCGGCAATACGCCGACCTTGACCACGCCCGATCTGACTGTGCCCGTCGTCAATACCTACTATCCCGTGCAATACACCAAGGGATATCTCTCCTATTCCTTTGGCGCCAACTATGAGGTCGATCCCAACATGGCCTTCTTCGCGCGCACCAGCGAAGGCGGCCGGTTCAACGCTGAGCGATTACTGTTTGGCGGCGGCGTGGCGCAGTCGGGCCCCTCAATCGGCAAGACCTCGCAAGACGACGCGGTCAATGAGGTTTACCAGACAGAGGGCGGCGTCAAATATCGCAGCCATGGCGTGACGCTGTTTCTGACCGGCTTCTACGCGGTCACCAACGAAACCAACGCCGATTTCACCAATCTGATTGAGGAATTTTTGAACGACACCTACCATGCCTATGGCTTCGAAGCGGAGGTCGCCTACAGGTGGCGCGACTTCAGCTTCCGGGGCGGCGCGACCTATACCGACGCCACCATCGTCAAGTCTCAAGACGCCCCGGCCAATGTCGGCAATACGCCCCAGCGCCAGGCGCCTTGGGTCTATCAGTTCACTCCAAGCTATTCCCACGGACCGTTCACGGTCGGCTTGAACGTCATCGGCACAACCAGTTCCTTCACCAGCAACGCCAATACCCAGGTGCAACCTGGCTATGTCGAGGTGAACATGTTCGCCAACTACAACATCACAAGCCATCTGCGCGCGACCATCTCCGGCAACAATATCTTCAATGTGATCGGCGTCACGGAAGTGGATGGAACCAATATCGCCAGGTCGATCAATGGGGAGACGTTCACAGGCTCGCTGAAGTATTCCTTCTAAGTCCGGGCGTAAGCGGCGCACGTTCCGCCCGGCTAACGCCGGGCGGCGCCCTCCCCCATCCCCTACTCCCCGTTGCCGTCTTCCTGCTGTTCGGCTTACATGACGGCGATGATTGCGATCACAGACTCGACCCCCACCGGCGAATGGCCCCTGCCCCGCCATCGACAGGAGCGGCGCGCTTGATCGCCCCGCCGTCGGAGCTCGCCGCCTTCCTGAACGACAACCCTCACATCGAATTCTTCGATGTGCTGTTCACCAACCTGTCCGGCGTTCCCCGCGGCAAGCGGCTCCGCAGACATGAGCTGAAGCACGTCTACGACTACGGCCGCTTCCTGCCAGGCTCGATCCTGGTGACCGACATCACCGGCCAAGACGTGGCGGAGACGGGCCTGGTTTGGGAAGATGGCGACGCCGACCGCCTGGCCAAGCCCGTGCCGGGCACGCTGGTCCCAGCCCCCTGGCTCGGCATGGATGTGGGCCAGGTGATGCTGTCGATGTACGAGCTGGACGGAACGCCCAACGACCTCGACCCCCGCCACATCCTAAAGCGCGTGCTGGACCGTTTCGCCGCCGACGGCCTGACGCCGGTCGTGGCCTGCGAGCTGGAGTTTTACCTGCTAGACGCCGCGCGCACCCCGGACGGCGGCGTCAGCCTGCCCGCCTCGCGCTTCACCGGCGCCCGACCGAGCCTGCACGCCGTCTATGGCCTACCCGAGGTCGAAGACGCCGCGCCCTTCCTGCGCGACCTGTGGAACGCCTGCGACGACCAGGACATCCCCCTGGAAGGCGTGATCTCGGAATATGCCCCAGGCCAGCTCGAACTTACCTTGAAGCACAAGCCTGACGCGCTCCGCGCCGCTGACGATGCGGTGCTCTATAAGCGCGCAGCCAAGGGCGTGGCCCTGACACACCAGCTTGAGGCCTGCTTCATGGCCAAGCCGTTCAGCGAGCAGGCGGGCAGCGGCATGCACCTGCATATGAGTTTCAACGACGCCGACGGGCATAACGCCTGCGCCAGCGAGGACCCGCAAGGCACGCCGCTGCTGCGCCACGCCATCGCCGGGATGCAGGCTCTGTTAGCGCAAAGCCTCGCGATCTTCGCCCCCAACGCCAACTCCTATCGCCGGTTCAAGGCCAACTCCTACGCCCCCGTCGCCCCGACTTGGGGTGTGAACAACCGCACCGTTTCCTTACGCATTCCAGCCGGCCTGCCCCACACCCGCCACGTGGAGCACCGCGTCGCCGGCGCCGACGCCAATCCCTATCTGGCGCTCGCCGCCGTCCTGGCCGCCGCCCATTACGGCATCGCCCACAAGCTCGACCCCGGCCCCGCCATCGTCGGCGACGGCTACGCGGCGCCCCCGACACCAGGCGCGACCCCGCTTCCCACCAACTGGTTCGCCGCGGTCGATCTCTTCAGCGGCAGCGAGGTGTTGAAGGAGTATCTGGGCGAACGGTTTGTGCGCATGTTCACCACCGTAAAGCGTACAGAACAGGCGCGCTTCTTCGATGTGGTGACGCCGCTCGATTATGATTGGTACCTGCGCAATGCTTGAGGGTGCTGCTGCAAGGGCATGCGTGCTTCGAGACGCCCCTTTGCAGGGGCAAGAAACGCCAAAGGTCGCCGCCCCATGACCGAACAGCCCTGGAAACGCGCGCCCGGCCCGTTCTTCGCGACGCTCGCCCCCCCCGCTTTCTGGCTGATCGCCTTCTTCATCGTGCCCCTGGCTGTGATCTGGGGCTATAGTTTCGGCAGCAATGCGGGACTGACCGACGTCTCGGTCACGGGTACGCTAGCCAATTACGCCCGCGCCATTGAGCCCCTGTACCTGGGCATCCTGCTCAAATCGCTGATCTTCGCGGCGGTCACCACAGGCCTCTGCCTGGTGATCGGCTTTCCGGTCGCGCTGGCCCTGTCGTTCGCCTCGCCGAAGATGAAGCTCTGGCTGCTGATCGCGGTCATGCTGCCGTTTTGGACCAATCTTCTGATCCGCACCTATGCCCTGATGGCCGTGCTGCGAGACCAGGGCTACGTCAATTTCGCCATCGGCTTCATCTACAGTGGCGCAGCCCGGCTGGCAGAGCTTGCCGGCGCCCATTGGCCGGCGTTCGAGCCCCTGCCCTTGCTACATAACAACTTCGCCGTGGTGTTCGGCCTGGTGTATGTCCAGCTGCCCTTCATGGTGCTGCCGCTGTATGCGGCGCTGGACAAGCTGGATCGCTCCCTGATGGAGGCGAGCCTGGACTTGGGCCATGGCCATATGGCGACCCTGTTCCGTATTGTCGTCCCCCTCGCCGGCCCTGGCGTCGCGTCTGGCCTGATCCTGACCTTCATCCCGTCGATGGGCGCCTATCTGACGCCCGACCTGCTCGGCGGCCCCGACAGCCAGATGATCTCCAACGTGATCGAGCGGCAGTTCAAGATCGCCAACGATTGGCCGTTTGGGGCCGCCCTATCCTTTCTCCTGATGTACCTGACCTTCTTCTTCATCGCCGCCCAGACCACCTTGGGCCGGGAGCGTCAGAAGGCCCACGACGCATGAAACGGTCGCGACGCCCCCCTCTCGCCCCGCTCGACTATCTCAGTCGCTGGCCGCTGCGGGCCTGGCTCACCGGCGTCTATGCGTTCCTCTATACGCCGCTGATCGCCTTGATCGTGTTCAGCTTCAACGACAGCCGGCGCAATATCGTCTGGAAGGGTTTCACCTTCGACTACTATATCCAGGCGGTTCAGGACCAGGACCTGTTGCAGGCCTTCGCCAACTCGCTGGTGATCGCCTTTGTCTGCACCCTCGTTAGCGTGGCCTTAGGCGCGCTGGGCGCTGTGGCCCTGTGGCGGTTCCGCTTTCCCGGCAAGACCGCGTTCGAGGGCGGCGTTGCACTGCCCATCGTTGCGCCAGAGATCTGCATGGGCGTAGCCATGCTGGTCTTCTTCACCCGCATCCTGCCCTGGCCCGACGACCTGCCCTGGCCGCTGGACCTTGGCGCCATCACCATCGCCCACATCGCCTTCTGCTTTCCGCTGGTGATCGTGGTGGTGCGCGCCCGGCTCGCCTCGTTCAACCGCGAGCAGGAGGAAGCGGCGCGGGACCTGGGCGCCAGCGAACTCCAGACCTTCTTCGATGTGCTGGTCCCCCACATGCAGCCGGCGCTGCTCGCGGGCGGCCTGCTCGCCTTCACCACCAGCCTGGACGACTTCGTCATCACCTTCTTCACCTCAGGCCCCGATACGGAGACCTTTCCGGTGCAGGTCTATTCGATGGTGCGCTTCTCCGTGACGCCAGAGGTGAACGCCGCCTCTACGATCCTGATCGTCATCACCGTGGCGCTGACCGTTTTGGCCGTGCGGATGCAGGGTTTGGACGTGACGCGGGAATTTGCGGCCTGAGCAATGTGCTGTGCGGTGCTCACCGCCCCGCACCTCAAGCCGCCTCAACCAGCCCGCTGCGGCCGATCAGGCCCATGCCGTCGCCGATGTCTTCGCGCATGGCCTGGCCAAGGGCTGTGGCGTCGTTGCGTTCGATCGCGCGGATGGCTTCCTGGTGTTGATCGACCAGCTTGGCGGTGCCGAAGCGGCCGTAGACGACGCGCATATAGGGCCCAAACTGTAGCCACAGCGTTTCGATCAGCTGATTGAGCGTCAGGCGAGAATGGGCGCTGTAGATGTTGAAATGAAAAGCGAAGTTCCCCTCCATATAGGCGCTGACGTCGCCGCTCCGAAGCGATGCGTCGATCCGGGCGTCGATCTCCTTCAACCGTTTCAGCCGCGGCCCATCGAAGTGCGGCAGCGCCAGCATGGCGGACTCCGGCTCCAGCAACAGGCGGCAGCGCAGCAGGTCTTCGAACCGATCCGGCGTCATCGGCGGAATGCCGATCCGGCGCTTGGAGCGAATCTGCACCGCCCCTTCCGCCGCCAACCGGCTCAGCGCCTCGCGCACCGGGGTCTGGCTGACGCCCAGCTGCTGGGCGAGGCCGCGGGTGGAGAGGTTGGCGTCGGGCATGACCTGGCCCGTCAAGAAGCGATGGCGCAGATCGCGGTACACGCCGGTATGCATCAAGGGCGCGTCGATCAACGTCTCGGGATCGGCGTCTGCGATAGCGGGTGAAGAAGAGCGTGCGGCGACGTCTGGGGCCATGCGCCATCTCGCGCAATGTCGCGTCAACATGTCAACATGGCGATGTCTTGCGTCATGATCTGCGACATGTTTCGCGCGATGCTCGTCCGCACGCCGCCGCTCGCTTGACACCATGGGCCGGCCCTGCTTGTGATCACAGTTGAAAGGCGTGCGCGCGTGAGATGACCAAGCCCATCATCAGCTTTGAAAACGTCAGCAAGCGGTTCGGCAAGGCGGTCGCCGTCCACGACGTCAGCCTGGAGATCCGCGAAGGCGAGTTCTTCGCCCTGCTGGGGCCGTCTGGTTGCGGCAAGACCACGCTGTTGCGGATGCTGGCGGGCTTTGAAGTCCCCAGCGAAGGCCGCATCCTGATCGACGGTGAAGACGTCACCCACGCAGCCCCGAACAAACGTCCGATCAACATGGTGTTTCAATCCTACGCCGTGTTTCCGCACATGAACGTGTTCGACAATGTCGCCTATGGCCTCAAAGTCGAGAAGGTGTCGGCGTCCGAGCGCGCGCGGCGGGTGGAGGAGGCGCTGGCCCAGGTCCAGCTGGACCACCTCGCCAAGCGCAAGCCCGACCAGCTTTCCGGCGGCCAACGCCAACGCGTCGCCCTGGCGCGGGCGCTGGTCAAACGCCCCCGCGTGCTCCTGCTGGACGAGCCGCTCTCGGCGCTGGACGCCAAGCTGCGCGATCAGATGCGATCAGAGCTGTCGTCGTTGCAGGACAAGGTCGGCATCACCTTCATCATGGTGACCCATGACCAGGACGAGGCCCTGGCGCTCGCCTGCCGCTGCGCGGTCATGAACCGGGGTGTGTTGCAACAGGTGGCCACCCCCGCCGATCTTTATGAATTCCCCAACTCCCGCTTCGTGGCTGACTTTATCGGGTCGGTGAACCTGTTTGAGGGCCGCCTTACAGTCGACGAACCAGACCACGCCATGGTGGAGGCCGACGATCTCGCCCCGCCCGTCTACTTCGACCATGGCGTGACGGGCGCCAGTGGCGCGACGGTCTGGGCGGCGCTACGGCCTGAGAAGATTGAGCTGAAAAAGCACGCCGAACACCTGGAGCCGCCGGTCATGGAGGACGCGCCCCAGGGCTGCAACGTCGCCGCCGGCGTCATCCAGGACATCAGCTATCTCGGCAGTGAATCCATGTTCGACGTGCGCCTCCCCAGCGGCCGCATCGTCAAGGTGTTACGCTCCAATCTTACCCGTTGGGATCAGGAAGACTTCGCCATCGATGAGGCGGTCTGGCTGACGTGGCGGTCGTGCGCGCCGGCGCTGCTGCTGTCATGAACGCGTTTGCGAGAGAGCCCGGAGGCTTGCGTCCCGTCCTGGGCCTGATCGCCTGCACCCGCGAGGTCGGGGGCGAAGCCGCCCAGGCGGTGATCAACCGCTATGTCGCCGCCGCCAGTCGCCATGCCGACGCCTCGACCCTCCTGGTCCCGAGCCTGGCCGGCGCGGTGGACCCTGCGGACGTCATTCCCCGGCTCGACGGCCTACTCCTCACCGGCAGCCCCTCCAATGTCGAAACGGAGCGTTACGGGGTGGACGATCCGAACGCCGCCGGGCCGTTCGACCCTGATCGGGACGACATGGCCATGAAGCTAGTCGCCGCGATGCTCGATGCGGGCAAGCCGGTGTTCGGCGTCTGCCGCGGCCTGCAAGAGCTCAATGTCGCTTTCGGCGGCACGCTGCGCCGGGATTTGGGTGGCGACGAGAGGGCCGCGCTCAGCCATCACGCCGCGCCGGGCGCGACGCTGGAGCAGATGTTCGCCCATGAGCACGACGTGACCTTGGCCCCCACCGGCGTGCTGCGCCATAGCCTCGGCGGCCCACGCCTCCGCGTCAACTCCGTCCACTATCAGGGTATCGACACCCTGGGCGACGGCCTCACCGTTGAGGCGACGGCCGACGACGGGGTGGTGGAGGCGGTCTCGGCCTGGGTCGGGCGGGCGCCGGTGCTGGCGGTGCAGTGGCATCCCGAGTGGAACGCCGACGCCGATCCCCAGTCCGCTGGCTTCTTCCACATCCTTGGCCGCGCGCTTCGCGGCCTCCCCCTCGCCGTGTCCTAGAGATTCCGCGCGACAGACCGAAAAGGACGCGACCATGACCGCGCCGATCCGCAACTACGACATCGCCGAACTGCGCCGCCTCGACCTCGCCCATCATCTGCCCTGCCAGCAGGATCACAAGCTGATGGTCGAGCTGGGCGGCAGCCGCATTATCACGCGGGCGGAAGGCTGCACCATCTACGACGGCGACGGAAACGCGCTGTTGGACGGGATGGCGGGCCTGTGGTGCGTGGCGGTCGGCTATGGGCGGGACGAACTGGCCGACGCGGCCTATCAGCAGATGCTGGAGCTGCCCTACTACAACACCTTCTTCAAGACGGCGACGCCGCCGACCGTACGCCTGGCGACCAAGATCGCCGAGAAGCTCGGCGGAAACCTGTCCCACGTCTTCTTCAATACCTCAGGCTCGGAAGCCAATGACACGGTGTTTCGCCTGGTGCGCCACTATTGGAAGCTGAAGGGCCAGCCTAAGCGCCAGATCTTCATCAGCCGCTGGAACGCCTACCATGGCTCGACGGTGGCGGGCGTCAGCCTGGGCGGCATGAAGATGATGCATGCCCAGGGCGACCTGCCTGTGCCCGGCGTCGAACATGTGATGCAGCCCTACCTGTTCGGCGAAGCGCATGACGAAGACCCAGAGCTATTCGCCGAGCGAGCGGCGGGCGCGATCGAGGCGCGCATTCTGGAGGTGGGCGCCGAAAACGTCGCGGCCTTCATTGGCGAGCCGGTGCAAGGCGCCGGCGGCGTGATCATCCCCCCGCCCGGCTACTGGACGCGGGTGGAGGCCATCTGCCGCAAGTATGGGATTTTGCTGGTCAGCGACGACGTGATCTGCGGGTTCGGGCGGCTAGGGCGATGGTTTGGCTTCCAGCATTTCGGGATCAAGCCCGACCTGGTGTCGATGGCCAAGGGCCTGTCGTCCGGCTACCAGCCGATCTCGGCCGTAGGGGTTGCGGACCATATCGTCGAGACGCTGCGCGCCCATGACGGCGACTTCATCCATGGCTTCACCTATTCCGGCCACCCCGTCGCCGCCGCCGTCGCGCTGAAGAACATCGAGATCATCGAGCGCGAGGGCCTGGTCGAGCGGGTGCAGGGCGACATCGGCCCCTATTTCGCCGCCGCCATGGCCACGCTCGCCGATCACCCGCTGGTGGGCGAGGTGCGCACGCTCGGCCTGATCGGCGCGGTCGAGATCGTCAGCGCCAAGGGGACCAACCAACGCTTCACTGGCGAGGAAGGCTTCGCGGGCCCGCTCGTGCGCGACGCCTGCATCGCGCGGGGGCTCATGGTGCGCGGCATCCGCGACACCCTCGTCGCCTGCCCGCCCCTGATCATTACGAAAGACGAGGTCGACCGCCTGGTGTCGATCATCCGTGCGGCCTTGGACGGGTCGGAGGCGGCGCTGCGGGCGGCGCCGATGCGCGAAAACGCATTAGAAAAGGAAGATGCCATTTGACATGGCCGCGGTGTAGCTTTGTAAAAAGGGCGTAACTTATAGTTTACAACTCTCGCCAAATGTGCATTATGCCTGACAAATTTGAAGTCCGCCGAACAGCCGAGTTCATCGACTGGATCGTAAGGCTGCGAGATGTCCAGGCGCGATCACGGATCGCCAAGCGGATTGATCGCATCGCGCAAGGCGTCTTCGGCGACGCCAAGTCTGTCGGCGACGGAGTGAGCGAGCTGCGCTTCACCTTCGGGCCGGGATACCGGGTCTACTATACCTAGCGCGGCGATGTTGTGGTGCTCCTCCTGTGTGGAGGAGACAAGGATTCGCAGGCGCGGGACATCGAGCGGGCGAAAGCCCTGGCGAAGGAGGTGTTACGATGACTATCGAAACCAAGCCTTGGGACGCAGCCGAAGTGCTGAATACTCCGGCGGACATCGCCGCCTACCTCGACGCCTATCTCGAAGATGGGACCACCGAGGAGTTGCTGCAGGCGCTGGGCGCCATCGCGCGATCCCATGGCATGTCGGCCCTCGCCCGCGAAACCGGCATCAGCCGCGAAGCCCTCTACCGGGCCTTCAGCGACAGCGGCAATCCAACGCTCGACACCCTTCTCAGAGTCATGAAGGCGTTCGGCGTTCGCCTTTCCGTGGCCGCCTGATCCATGCCGGAATCAGCGATGCCGCCAGCTCGTCCGCGTTTTGCATCGTCCGCACAGACCCACACAATCCTGCGCCGCGATATGCTCCAGGGCGCAGCGATCACCGTCGCCGCCGCCCTCGCGCCCGAGCTGGCCCATGCTGCGGCGGCCGACTCTGAGCCGCAAAACACCCCAGGCTATTATCCGCCGCAGCGGACCGGGATGCGCGGCAGCCATCCGGGATCGTTCGAGGCCGCCCATGCCCTGCGCGACGGTCGGCTTAAAATCAGGGATGCGATTGAAACCGGCGAGACGTTCGACCTGATCGTGGTCGGCGGCGGCATCAGCGGCCTGGCGGCGGCCTATTTTTGGCGAAAGGCGCATCCGGACGCCAAGGTGCTGGTGCTCGACAATCATGATGACTTCGGCGGACACGCCAAGCGCAATGAGGTGGTGATCGACGGCCAGACGCTGCTCATGAACGGCGGCACGCTCTTGATCGACAGTCCCCGGCCCTACAGCCCGGTCGCCGCCGGCCTGATGAGCGAGCTGGGCGTCGATCCGGTGGCCTTGTCCAAGACCTGCGAGCGGCGCGACTTTTACCGAGAGGCGGGTTTGCGCCCGGCGACCTTCTTCGACGCCGAGACCTTTGGCGCCGACAAGTTGATCGTCGGCCTGGGCGGTTTCGAGGAGGCGGAGCCGACGCCGGACGGCATCGCCGCCCTCCTGGCCGACGCGCCCCTGTCGCCCGCCGTCCGGGCCGATATCGTGCGCATCGAAACGGCGAAGATCGACTATCTGCCGGGCCTGACGACGGCCCAGAAGATGGATCGGCTCTCCCGCGTTAGCTACCGCGACTTCCTGCTCGATATCGCCAAGGTCGATCCCGGCGTCATCCCCTATTACCAACAGCGCACCCATGCCGAATTCGGCCTCGGCATAGACGGAGAGCCGGCGTTGGATTGCTGGGGCGACGGCCTGCCCGGCTTTC
>Ga0116227_10014581_pt1 | contig 11927 bp, 3 predicted proteins | sample S1TSphgellanicum_FD_89693 | JGI IMG/M metagenome (GOLD analysis project Ga0116227, IMG submission 89693) | Host-associated microbial communities from peat moss isolated from Minnesota, USA - S1T2_Fb - Sphagnum magellanicum MG | ecosystem: Host-associated > Plants > Peat moss > Unclassified... | reverse complement strand
GTTGTGTGATAACCCAAAATGCTATGGGTTTTTTAAAAGGTTTTTTTAGAATAGCAATTTCTCCCCCCTCTAAACCCACCCCCCCCCCCCCCCTTGCACACATAAATTTTTTTTTTTCACCTCCCATCATTTGACCTTTCATTGGTTCAAGTCTTTGAACATCTTATAAACCCATGGTTTTTAACAATCCCCAAGGGGCATTGTCCTTGCCATTTCCCCCTCCCCATTTTTTTGGGGGTGGTGACTTCACATCGTTTCACACCACTCCACCCACATTCTTAAGCAATTGGGTTTTTGTTGTTTCCACCTTTACTTTAAGATTTTTACTAAACCAACATCATTTCCTTCTCAAGGCCTAGCCTCACAAAAACAATGGTGATGTCCCTTTTTAATGTCATCTATTACTAGCTTGCAACCTCCTGCCCACCCCAACTTGGGTGTGTATTCCCCTTTTCAAACTACTTATGGGTAAGTAGATTTAGCATTTACAAAACTTCATTTTGAAAAATGTGTATCAATATACCTTTTGTAACATTTTTTTTATAAAAAATAAAAAATTGAAATTCATTGAATTTGCCTCCTTTCATGTCAAGCCCAAGAGCAAGAACATGGTTCATAATCCTACAAATCAACCTTATATTTCAGTACCATCAACAATATTTTTCCCTACCTTTCAAATCCATCTAAGGTGGGATTTGTTAGTGGCAAGCCTTCTAATTGCATATACACACAACTCATCTACCTTTCGAAATGCACACATGCCAATGAACATATGGCATGTAATGTGAAATGTCAACCTCCATTGTTTAAAAAATCAATTTTCAAGTGAACAACTTAAGGTAGATAGCCAAAGAATAAACATTTAAAAAGTCAAAGGAGGTCAAATCCTTACACATTGTTGCTTTGCTTCTGAAGCTCAAAGAACATTTGTAGCCTTCCACCTAATGCTTCCAATGCCACAAAAAAAATTCAAGTGAAGAAATGGGGGAAGATATGGTGTTTGGTCCAAGGGGGTTCAATTTTCGTTGATGGGTGAATTAAAATAGATTAGGATTTTTAATTTAAAATATTTGATCCTTGCATCTTTGCCTTTAAAATATAAACAAGTTTGTAAAGGCCTAGTTGGTGCACCCATCGCATTTTAAATCATTCAAATCAAACTAAAAATGAAAAAAATATGACTATTACTCATCCTCTTCCTTTGTTTTCTGTGTTTATCCTTTACTTTTGATGTGCAAAGAACAACCGTCCAATTTGCATGTTCAATGACACAAAAAATATTCAATTTTGATAAAGAATGGAAAAAATATTAGAAAATGTTTGATGATAGGCAAAAGTTATCACAAACCCTAAACTTTAACACTTTCCTTCAAACAATAGACTTTTCATCAATGTGTCAACATAATTCTATCCAAAAACATGATTTGCATTTTAGTCAACATCATCATCACAAATCCCACACATTCCAACCTTTTACTTTGGACACCTTCCATGCCAAGGTTTGTAACTTCAAAAGCAACACAAATACCTACAATGATTAACACTTAAATAATCAATTCATGCCCCTTGCAATAGGGTGCCATTGGATAATAGGAACAAACTCAATTTTTTTTTCATATTCTCCAAATAGGGTGGATGGCTACAATATGTATATAGTGGTATGCAAGGGTGGTTTTTTTTGGGGGGCACAAGTAGATTTAGTTGGCTAGACAAATAATTGTTGTTTTTAGATGTGGTTATTTTGAGTAGTGTATGTTCATAATTGTGTGGCAAAAACATGCATGGTGTTGTCTATTCAAGTGGCTACATTTTTCTTCAATTCTTTTCCCCCATATCCAATATTTCCTACTTGATCAACAATTTTCCTATTGTCAAACATTATTGTTCACAACTTTTCAAAATTGTGGGGATAAAAAATAACAAACAAAAAAACAAAACCATTGGAGTTACTTTGTTAACCCTTCATAAATCCAGAGGTGGAGATCCGTGTGTTAGATCCAAAGCATAACATATAGATGAAATAAGTCTTTTGCATTCCCCCCTCCCATTTACAGTGCCTTGCCCACACACACATTTCAATTGTAGCTACCTTGCTCCATATCCATTTTTAGTAAATCCACCTTCCCCACTCATTCCATTTTGATGCATCTACCGTTATTTATTATGTAGAAAAAGACAATTTGAAAAAAACGATGAATATACATGCCCTAGGAGATGGTGGTGGTGGACATGTTGCAAAAAAGGTGCATACACAATTGGCAAGCTTTGCACCATGTGTGTTTACTACAATGTTGGGTAGATCAATAAAATTGCCATTAAACATCATTGTCATCAAGTTTGAATTATGAAAATGAGTTCAAAACCATATTTACAATGCATAAGCTTGGTGGCCAATTCAAGACTAGCATAAAAGTTCCAATGTCAGCATGTACTTACATTGTTTTTGTAGCCTATGACAAAGATTTGTCCTTTCCATTGCCTAAATCACCTACCACCGGTAAAAAAAATTCATGCCAAACAACAAAGCTTATCAAAATGGCAAAGGACCATTTTAAGTAAGGGTTGGAATTGAAATGCAACAAATATCATAAGCCTTTTTTGAAAATTACATTTGTACAACTTTCTCTTGTGGGTGCAAGCATACAAAAGTAGGCCAAAAAAATATACCTTGCAAGTAGAAACCACAAAAATTGTCAACTTTGAAACATAGAAAGTAGAACCTAATCTTTTAAAATATATTAAAAAAACTACATGAATGTATGTACGATGGTATGGACATGTCTTTTAAAGCTTAAGATTTTGTGTTTCCTTTTTTTGCAACCTACTTTCATTCTACTTTCCAAATATATGTTGTTGTCCCATATTGCACAAAGTACTGTAAAAGTATGTTAATTGATTATCATTTGACCAAAAAATTCATATGTCCTACTTTTAGATTGTTAGAGGATTGTTTTGACATATTATATGCAAGTATTAGTGTTTGGGTTCATATAGAAAATCATGTTTTAGATGCATAATTCTATTAATTTGGAAAACTACTTTTTAGAGGCTTCACATTATCATAATTGAAATATTCAAGTTTTAAAAAATATATATCAATATTCATGATAACTCAAACATCAATATCACAACATTTGAATAATTTGATTTTGAAAAAGTATCAAACATTAACTTGCAATAAATAAATAGAATGATGAAACTAATAGAGTACATGAAATTTGACCATATATGGTTTATTTAGTATAGCAAGTACATTCAAAATTTGTAGCATTCTTAAAAGCCTTATAATTAAAAAATGCAAACTCTACTTTTCACCTACTTCCAGGGGAGCCAGGGAGTTGTCCACCTTGGCCTCAATTCAATGACCTAATATTCCATAAACCTCGAGAGTAGGGACTATCTCGTGACTTCCCTTTGGGAGTTGTCCACCTTGGCCTTAAGTCAATGACCTAATATTCTATAACCTCCAGAGTGGGGACCATCTCGTGACTTCCCTTTGGGAGTTGTCCGAAAGGTCACACTGCCTTCTCATCTATGCACATATGAAGCTAAGGAACCTATTCTAGAACCATATGTAGGCACGGTTTATCTGAGTAGGTTGCAGAAATCAACAATGGAAGTGGGAAAGTACAAAGCACCCATCATTAGCCAGCCTTATTCTTGGTGCTACTTGGTGAAACATGCACATAATTGTGGTTGGGCCATTGGATTTTCTGGGAGCAGAGGATTGCGAATTGAGTGGGAAGGCATAGAGGAGTAAAGTTGGCTGATAAATGATTTCTAGAGGATTTGTTATAGAAGTGGGAAGGTGGAAGTAATTCTTCATCTAGATACTTTTTTTAATGATTGTCAATTGCCACAGCAGTTGCATCTTCATCCCTTGGTTCTTCTTTCAGTGTCAAGTAGGCTGCTGTCTCATGGAGATTTTGCTGCACACTGTTGGGGAACTTTTTCTCTTCATTCTCGTCCAAGGCAGGAATCTTGACTTTTGTTGTAAAAGGAGCAGTCTCTACTGCAACAATAGTAGAAGCTTGTACATAGTTATTATTTGTGTGCAATTTTTGAATGTTGGTGAAGTATAGATCTTTTTTAAGGCATCACTATCTTGTGAGAAATTCTAAGGGCTTGTTTTTTTTACTTCAGGACCATTGCTTCAAGAAATTGCAACAAGAACTCAGGATGCTTGATGGGGTATAATGGTTTTCCTAGAATTTGAGGCAAATTATTACACATTGTGGCTAGAAACATATTATAATTTTGGCTATGTCATCATATGTTTATGTCAGCAGATTATATTTTTGGCTATGTCACAAGAGGAATGAGAGTTTTTTTGGTTTTCTAGCAGTCAAATTTTAACATATAAATGGCCAGATTTCTGTAATGGGTGCTAGCAGGTAGCCAAAATGTGGACAATTTTAAATTTTTTACTTCATACCTAGTCTATAGCCTAATTTGGCCAAGTTTTCTTGTGTCTAATAGCTAGTTTAGCTACATCACAAAATCGGGAAAAAAAAAAACCCCTGACTGTCACCTGATTGATTCTCACCTGGAAATTTTTGCAAAAAAAAAAATAGATTGTAAGTGTACCCCAATTTTTATAAGAAGGTCTGATGGACTTTGCACCAACTAATGGTGAGTACAAATATTAAAACCAATCATTTATGTTATTTAGAATTCTTTGTTGCGAATTTTTTATATTAGACTATAGTGTTTATTTTCCAATTTTGTGCTTTAAAAAATTAGGCTATTTTTCGATTTTGTGGGCATTTTTTTCTCGAATTTACATTAAAGAAAGAGAATCCTCCAATTAATTTTTCCCCTAATTCTTTTTCTGTACCCACAGTGTTAGAGAGCAGGTTGCCCAAGTTGGACTTTGGTTTCCAGCAAGTCATTGGGAGAACCTGCTCCCTAGTAGGACTAGCAGGACCAAAACATGTTGGAAACCAAAATTTGCCCTAGCATTTAAACTAAAGAAAGTTGAAATTACTTTTTCTTTTCTTTTATTTGGTGAGTTTTGGGGACCAAAGAAAATTGTAGTGCTAAGTCCCTAGTGGAATTTAATCTAGAATTAGAGCAAAAAAGTTATACAATTGAGCACAATGTGCATGCATGTGGATGGAGCAAAATGCCCATCTATAATACCCTAGTACCTTGGCCAGTTCGAGATCAATTATATTATTTTTTAAAATGTTGAAATGTTGAAATTTATTTCTTGCAAATCAGAAAATATTGTGAAGGAAAATATTGAATCTTTAGTAATATTGCATTTGTTGAAATGAATATTTGAAAATCAATTAATTATTCAACAACAACATCTGTTGAAATTGCTAAGGTACTCCTACATTACATATCTGTTCCAAGCATTTTTCACAACACAATAATATTCAAATTTAAGGTGAAGGCAAACACCTACAACTTACAATGTGGAGGAAAACTTGGAAAGCCTAAATAATGCAATCCACATGCAATTGAGCAAATGGGTTGAAAGAAATATTTTGCATGGGCTAATGATCCCACCTTTAAACGCTTACAATTAGAATAATGCAGGGTCCACCTTGAAGGGAAAAAAAAATTGTTTAAAAAAAATTCCAATAAAGTACCTTTGGCTTAGGAAAGATGAAAGGAAGCCTCTCAGTAGCGCATGCTTTAGCTAACAACAAAGTGGTTTTTTTAAGAATTTTATTTTTTAAAATGGGGGTAAACCAAGGGTGGAGTGTTAGATTGTAACCAAAGGGGGTGGGGGTGTTTTTTTTGGTAGGGTCCAAGAGTAATATACAAGGGGGACCACCCACCAAGATATTTAAGCCAAACAGGTCCCCTAAAATTGGAACCCATATGGAAGCCTCCTCCCCCCCCCCGGTGTTTGACCATCTTTTGTTCGGTAACAACTTTTTCACCCTATTTTAATATTTTGAAGACCAAACAAAACTCCCCTTCTTTTGTTCAATAATAATGTTTTTTCCCTATTAAACTTTGGAACCCAAACAAAACTCTTTTTCTTCTGGAAGCTCATAACCTTCTTGTGTTTGGTAACAATTCTTTTCGCCCTATTAAACTTCTGAAACCAAACACAACACCCTTCCTTCCTTTGGTAAGCCCATATAACATATTTCACATTTCAATGGACCTACAGTATTTTCCTCTCTATTTGAAAATACCTCCTTCTTCACAAGGAAGATGTGTTCACCATCAATCGAAGAAACCTTACCAACTTCCCTACCACCATGCACATGTGGACCTTCCGTCATCAAGATTGACAAAATTATAATATACCTTTGTTAAAAAGCTTTACACTCAAGAAGGCATGCTCATGACAAGACATCAAACTCACCTACCCCCCTTCCCCAACATTGAACTTCATCATGCTCAGCTCCCCCTAATATGAAGGCTGTATGTTGTATCTTACAAGAAGAACTCTTCGCACCTTTGTCTTCTTAAAACCTCCTAAGGTCAGTAAGCAAATTGGCAAAGTCGGAATAGGGCATTTAGAATTTTTGGCTATGTCAGGAGGGGACTAATGGTTTTCTGTATGGAAAATTTTGGCCAAATTTTCCATGGAAAATCTTTTGTAGAGGTTGAAATCATACATTTCAGGTTGAAATTTGGTGAAATTTTGCCAAAAATAAAAATATTGGTGGGGAGCAGGGTAAGGTGATGAGTAATAATCAGTATTCATCTAGAACCTTGGATCTCAAAACATTGAAATGTTCCTGCGAGAACTACGAATTAAAGAATTGTGAGACATTGATCTCTCATTGTTAAAAGCTTCATGGCAAGACAAGGAGAGAGGCAGAACCACTCGAGCCAGCTCTCTACACAATGACCTTGTGCACTTCAAGGAGGGAGGGGAGCAAACAAGATTATAAAAGTCATCTTGTTTTGAAGCAAATATGTGCAATGCTCTCTTTCTTTGGATTTGACTTTTTTGCTCAATGGAGAAGCCTTAAGAAGTGTTGATGTTACTTTTGGACAAAATAGCTTCTAGACTTGATCAAGAAATAGTAGGAGAAATTTCATTTGAATTTTTCTACAAGCTTAGTACAATGACTAAAAGACTTAAGGTCATATTACAAGAAGGAGTACAACAAATTGTATGACTTGAGTGCTTTAAGCATGGCGAACAAAAGATTCTTTAGAAAGAATGAAGTTTGAAAGAATGGTTAATTTGCTTCACAATCTTAACCATGTTGCATGATGGACTTATTCCTTTATAAGATAAACTGGGCTAGTTGCATGTTGTTGCAAAATTTGATGAACTTGTCTTATTTTTTAGTGTTTTTTTTTTTAGGGGAATTGGTGACCAATGAGAAGATATGATATTGCCCTACTACTTCGGATTCCCTTGTTTCATGGTAGGGAAGAACATCAATAAAGTTGTCCTATGATTTGATAGGATGTGAATTGGATAATATTTTCATGTGAACATAACAAGTTTTTAAGGTTTTAATTTTTGTTTTCAGTGGTTGTCAACTTTCTACATGTTAATGGTGGAAATTATTCCGTTACTATTTGTTTCTCTAATATAGCTACAACAATAATTGTTTCAAGAAAGCTTGTGAGGATGGGTAGGAAGTTTTGTTTGTTTATGTATTATGTTGAACTGATCGGCACCAAGCTATGGATGGCTAAGGAAGGTGTGACATTGAATGGAGGTTTTACTACTAGGAGATGTGACCAAGTTCACCTTGTATTTCACTAAGATTTGAGTGAACTAAAACAAATATATTATAGGAAATCATGGTAAAACATGCCAATCCCCTAATGAACAGGGACCGATTGTTACAAACAAATCAATTAAATTAGTGAAACAATATGACAATAAGTGATGCCCAAATTCAGGTGGAAATCACACCTAGTAGTCAAATTAACCTACAACATTAGTCAATTAAAAAGGTTTTTCCACCAAGTGTGGTTAATTAATTTAAACCATTTTTTCATATTGTGTTTAATTAATTTATGAGAGTTTTTTCACAAATTATGGTTAGTTAATTTAAGGAGATTTTTTCATCTAATAACCATTAAATATGGGTAAAACTCCATAGTATTTTCATCTTGTAATTTCCATGTTTCCATCTAATAATTCAAGATGACAAATATAGAAACATGCATAGAAACTTATAAGGTTTGATGATCCTTGTTTGAACTTTTAGTGTGATTGCAATTTATGCAAATGAGGAATCATCATTACTCAAGGATGACATCTTGTTGCCATAAATTCCTTGACACACCACATCAATAACTCTATGACAATGGACAATTTGAGTGAGAAAGCAAGATAAGAAGGGGAATTTGGAAGCAATGCAAGCATGTTTTTCTTCATTCATGATCAATCTCAAGAGATCGTATATTTTACTTGTCATGATTAGTAGTTGTTGTATTTGATTTTAACTACACTATGGCAAACAATGTATTCTTGGTAGGATTGGTTTCTATAAAGGGTTGATGTTGAGGATTGATGACAAAAAGGGAGGAAGTTTGAGTTGTAGAGAAAGGGGCATGTAGAGGATCAATATGCATTTGAATTGGGTATTATAGATATTTGCTGAGTTTTTAAAAAATCCATGTTGTAAATCAAATATCTGAATGAACATTAGAAACCTCAGTTGGGTGTCCTTAGGCTGGGCAGAATGAGAGAAATGAGAATAGAAGTGGGAAATTAAAATAGACATATCTATAGTACAAATTTGCAACAAAAAAATGCCTTTCTTAAATGGTTCTAAATCAACTTGGTGTATGTCGTTAGTACTTGGGTTCAAACATTGAGTTCAATGAATTTCTGATATTAAGGTTTTCAACAAGGAATTCAATGTTTATTTGCATTGTTACATTTGTTAGAAATGGGTTAGTAGCTCATGTGGACTAATTGAACATTAAGGGTTCTAACCTCAAATTATACCTCAATAAATACTTTTGAATGTATGGTTTCATATATGGTCCAAATTATTTCCTACCATTATGACAAGTTAGGGAATAATCACCATGTGTGTACCAGTTGCCAATTGACACATAGAACATTGAATTTTGTTCCAACAGCTCTGTAACACCTATGTAATTCTGGTAGCATTGGGTTTTTAACTTTAGTGATGTATTTTTTTGGAATTAATTATGTTTAGACTTCTAAAAGTGGTGTTTCTACTATGAGTTATTCTACACAAAAAAGTTTTCTTTCTATACCTTTCTTTTTTTGGTTACAGTCCTTCTTGTTTTTCCAAATGACTTTGTTGAAGATTGTGTTTTTTGTTTTCTCCCTTTTTTTTTTGCCTTATTTGTTGTCTTTCTATAATCTACAATTTGAGCAATACATGGACTTGTAAAGGTTGCTATTGTTTTGGTTTTGAAGAAACTATGGATATATAGGTATTAGGAAGGTCTGATAGCACATAGGAAGCCATGGTTTGCACAACCATAAACTGACGACGAAGGAAGAACCAAGATTGTCAAGATCAAGGATTGTAACGAAGCTTTTATCCAACAATCTTATGACAAATCTAATAGTTGTGACAACATATTTTGATGTAACAAATATAGTCCATCAGAAAGTTTCATGGCCTCAAGTGTAATCAAGCGCACTTATAATTCTTGATTGGGAGGGGTAGTAGACATATGTTTCTAATTTGCCTTGTTTGTTGCATTTTTTTAATATGCATTCATAGTGTTATAAAGATTTCCATAGGTTGTTATTGCTATGGTTTTGAAGAAGGTTTGGATGTACAAATATTGAAAAGGTTTGATTGCATGTGGGAAATTTAGGGTTAGAAGTGCCGTGAAGTGAGGAGAAACAAAGATCATCAAGACTACGGATTATAGTGAAGCTTCTATCCAACAACATTATAAAAAAATTAATCGTAAGATTTGGTATTTATGATTGCATATTTTTATGTAGCAAATGTAGTCCATCAAAAAGTTTCATGACCTTGTGTAATCAAACACATTTCTAATTCTAGGGAGGGAGGATTGACCTTGTTTGTCATTTTTTAAAAAATTTATGCAATCATAGTGATATAAGGATTTTTAGAGGTTGTTATATGAATTGTGGTTTTAAAAAAGTTTTATATGTGGATATGAAAAAGGTTTTACCATGCACAAAACCGGAGTTTGTTAGTGCAAAGTGAGGAGGACTTAATAATCAAGATCATCAAGATCAAGGATTATAATGAAGCATTTATATGGACATCAATCTTGTAAGAAATTTAATGGACATTTAATAAGTGACTGCATATTTTTATGCAGTAAATATAGTCCATGTCATCCACTCTGCTTGATGGCAAACATTGTTCACTAGCGTTCTACTCTTTATTCTTGTCAATATAACAACTATCTTGACTTTGGCTATGAAAACTTCTAATTGATGACAACCTATTATTAATGCACATGGCCATGTGAAGTTGTCCGAGAGTTGACTACCAAGGTTATATGTGTATGCATGTCATTAGAATTCTTAAAGGGTTTACAAACAAGTCTTTTGTTGCAAGCCTTTATCCTAAGTAGTACATTGATACAATCCTTAGATTTTTACCCTATAATTTATTTTTTCTTTTTTTTATTCATCATGTAATTTTTGGGGTTGTTTCACTCGTTGTCTACGACTTTTTCTAACATTTGCAATCATGCACACATGAATGAAGAGGTATGTATTCAATATTATATATAAACTCACGATCTTTTTTTTAAAACATTGAAATGTATGGGGTGTTAATTTGAGCATTTGCTTGATCCTTCTCATTACCTAGAATGCAATCCTTCACATGGTGAGTTGATAATTTGATTCACACTTAAAGTAATTCCTAACAACTTTGTTTTTTCCAATTTTTATATATGTTATTATTGGAATAGATGTATTTATTCTTCTATTGCCATGTGTTAGTAAATGGCAAGTAAAAATGTTGAATCTGAAATTGTGAATGCAAAATTTTCAAACAATTTTATTTCCTTGTTAACAATGCCATGTTTGACATATAATGATTTGTGTTCATGACTATCTTTGTTTGCCCAAATGCCGTGTCACCAACTCCACATTGTCAAATTGTCGACTCCACGTCACTAGTGTTACATTGCCAACTCGTCAAGTCAACTTAATCTTGCCAATAGGATGCTAATTGTAGACATACCCAAATTCATCCATCCATGCCAAGTTGAAGAAATATTCGAAGGTTGCCTAATGAAGGGTTCAAACATCCCATTTTGTTGTGCGTTTGGCGGAGGGGGGGGGGATGGTGGGTGAGGTTGTGTTTGATTTTATGGCTCTTTGGAGCTTTAACCCTTAGCTTCCAGAGTTTTTTTCAACCATGTCTTGAGAGCAATTTGAATTTTTTAAAGCTTATAAGCAGGTTTTTTTTTTTTTTTTTTTGGGTTTTATTTTTTTAAGTTTTGTTTTATTTTTTGGGTAAAAGTGAATTTAATTGGATGCCCAAACTCCATCCTAAAAAAAAACAAAAAAACAAAAGGAATTTGTTTGAGCCCTTCATTAGGCTGCTTGAAAATCAATGGTTTTTTTTTTTCTGGGCAATAACTTTGGGCGTGAAATGAATTTTAGGCATTGAATTTTGTAAATTAAAAATTTTTTTTGGGGCAGTTTGAAGAGCATTCAGGCAGCCCACAAGGTGAGGTACTTATTACTGAATTGGCGATGTAACATTGGTGATGTGGAGTTGATGATTTGATGATGTAGAGTTGATGACACAGCAAACTTTTTTAGTTTTACCTGTGGGGAAATACTATAAAATTTCAGGAGAATTTGATTCAATTTACAACTTGCAGGGAAACTCACCTCATAGGGATCGGTTTAGGGTTTGCCCTAAACCCTAAAACCCTAAACCCACAAACAGGGACTTTCATTACATGTGGTTATAGGGACTTTGCAGGGACTTTTTGACCTTTTCAACTCATGTCCCACAAGGTCTTTGCACAGGATTTCATTGACATTTCCT
>Ga0116227_10014576_pt1 | contig 11934 bp, 6 predicted proteins | sample S1TSphgellanicum_FD_89693 | JGI IMG/M metagenome (GOLD analysis project Ga0116227, IMG submission 89693) | Host-associated microbial communities from peat moss isolated from Minnesota, USA - S1T2_Fb - Sphagnum magellanicum MG | ecosystem: Host-associated > Plants > Peat moss > Unclassified... | reverse complement strand
GATTCAAACATGGTGTCGAACTTTTTTTTTTGTTTTTTTTTTTTTTAATTATTAATAAACATTCTATTTTTTTTTTTTTTTTTTTTTCCAGCATTTTTTTTTTTTTTTTTGTTTTTTTTAAATTAATTTTTTAATTTTAATTATTATTTTTAAATTTTTAAAAATTGTTTATGTTTTGTGTTATTTTTAGTTCTAGTTTTGATTTTTTGCTTTGTTTTGCAGGGTTTGTAGTTTGAAATTTCTAAGTTGTGTGTGTATGTTTTTTTTTTCTATTGAGTTATTCCCTCCCCTCTTTGCTTTTGTAGGTAGTCTTTGGAGTTACAAGCAACAAGCCAAAACCCAACAAGCAAGGTAAGTTTTTTTTTTAATTTTCATTTTTTATTTGATCATTTTCAAAATTTTTAAATTTTTAGCTTCAGTTTCTCAATTTTTTTGTTACAATACAATAGGGGTAAACTAGCCCATCACCAAACATAGGCCAATAACCAAACACTTGTTTAGATCTTCCCATCTCCGCTTCATTTTGAGCCATTGAAAATGTTATGGGAGTGCTATCTCTAGCTTTATAAATCATCTTTGAAATGTAAACGAAAAGTAGTAATGAAAAAATAGTAAGAAGAAAAATAAGCTTTTTCAACTTACAAAACATGTTTTTCCTTTGTTTCAAACCTTATTATTTTCAAAGTTCATAACTTTTTAATTTTTTGTTCATTTTAAATGATTTAAAGTGCTATAGGAACGCCACTTTAAATTCTGCAAATTGGCTTGAACTCTAATAACAATAGAGCAATATGCAATTTTTAGGTGTTCAAGAACTGACTTTGTAATGTTCTTTGGTCTGTTTTTTTATAGTTCTTGACCCCCTCTTATTTTGCAAGGCAATAACATTCTCATTTTTAATCCATTTTTTACGATTTTTAGTGCCTCAAATGTGCCAAGAAGAGAGGTTCAAATTTTGTTTGCACGCCAGAACAAACAAACCCTTCCCTTAACATTGTTTGAATCCGGAAAACCTTGAGCACTTAAGTGTACTATGACCAGTGTCTCTACCCTTACAATTTTTTTTTTTGATTTTGCAAGAAACAAAAAGAAGACAAGAAATTGTCTCTAAAACTTGTAAGTTCTATTTCTTTAATTTTTTATAAATAAAATTAGTCCATTAAGTTTTTTTTTTTTTTGTTTGATCTTATTCTTTATAAACATTCATTTGTATTTGATTTGTAGTTTAGTAAATAGTTTGTTTAATTAATTTGTTTAAACTTATTTTTAACAGTTTATTCATTTTATTTGCAAGTTAACCTTGATTGTTGGAAGGAGATTGGTGTTTGTTTGAAAGGGCAATAATAATTTCCATTCAATTTTTATTCTTTGCATTAGGTCTAGAAATGAGTTATCATTGTTGTCTTTGTAAATGCTCTCTTTGAAAATTGTAGATATGAATTCTTAATATTAAAAAAGTAAAAAAGCCATCATTTATTAATTTATTTGGTTCATCATATGATTATAAGAAAGCAAAGATTAAAAAAAACCCAAAAATAAAGTTAAAAATAAAAAATAAAAAACAGAAAACCTTGATTTATGAGAATCAACTTGTGAGAATCACCCTTGAAAACCGACAGTTTGAAATTCTGTGAGACTTGTTGACCTTGAAAACTACCTAACCAGATTTATTTTTTAAATTCTGAAAACTAGGACAGTTCTCAGAATGGGAAATGAAAAAAAAAATTAAAAAAAAGACAAAATAGTGAAAACCGCCCAACATTTGTTGTGACCACTATTACACACAAAATTGGGCAACATTTTGGTAAAGGTGGCAACCAACATTATGCATTAAATTTGGCAACATTTTTATGGAGGTCCTGACCACCTTCACACACAAAATTTGACAAATTTTTGGTGGAGGTGGTGATGAGCATTGATTGGTTATTGATTTTTCATAATTATTGGGTAGGTTATTTTTAATTTTTGGAGTGTAAGTTAGGTTATCAATATGAATAATTCTTTTTTTTGATTGATTGTTAAGTTGTCAATATTTTCTTGTAATAAGCATCAGTTATGCATAAAGATAAGTTTTCAAATACCCGGTGATAATTGTTATACAATGGCTATAGGGTTTTAGAAATAAAAATAAAAATATGATTTATTTTATTTTTCTTTCTTTCACTCATCCAGCTCATAACTAGCTCATCTGAGTAGGTTATTAATAACTGAATTGATAGCCATGTTGATAACCGAGTCAAAAACTCGATAAATGGCCCACTGTGGTGGTGACCATTACAACACAAAGGCTTGCTAACATTTCAATACTAAAATATTACACTCAATAGGGGGTGTTGCTTGAAGGATTTGGGTGAAGTGGCAAAATAATATTGTGAGATTTGGCAAGGAGGAAATTAATGGCTATCATTTTTCTTGCTAGATTATCATTCTGGCAATGACAATGATCACAACCATTGCAGCTGGCTGGCCTGTAACTTGTTATACAGGCTTTCAGTTCAAATCTTTGAGTAGAGTACGATAGTGTTTAAACAGCAGATAAGATTTGCGTAACATGAGTACATAGGTACAGGAGTGTGTGCACAACTCACATCTTCATGAATGTCAGATTGTTGGGAACACTTGGGTCAAATATTAGATCATCTCAGATTGTTCTGAAACATTCAGTTGGGTTAAATGATACATCAATTGCAGAATGTTTGAATGTACACAGATATGATTGAATGCACTTTTTTTCTTGTACTTGAGGGAAGTGCACCTGGCAGAATCAGCCCATAGAGCGGCCTGTGATTCCTTGCCGTTAGAAGTACAGGGCTACAATACAGAATCAGCTTTTTCTCCTGTCTCTCAATTATGCTTTTCTGTCAAGTAGTGTGCGCATATGTTTTTTTCCATCAATTTTGTACTGTAGTTGAAGTTTAAAGTACAGGGCTACAATACAGAATCAGCATTTCCTCCCTCTCAATTGTGTTTCTCTGTTGAGTGTGTGGTGTTTTTTTCCCTTAACTTTGTGATGTGGTTGAAGTGGTGATCATCTGTAAGACAATTTAGGCACAAGATATGGAGACACAAAAGAACATGGTACAAAGTGGCCAGTGACCAGAGCAAGGTCCACGGTCCAGGGGGAACAGTGTGGTTTAGATTACTCATTGAGTTTAGATTATAACATGCCAGAGCTTACTGTCTAAATATGGCAAATTCAAACAAAATCCTCATAATGCAATGATCATATGTGCAAATTTTTCCCCCCAAAAAAAGCCTTTGTACGTGTTGTACTTGGGCTGTTTTTTTGTCCCAATGACACAAATTTTAGCCAAAAATAAAAACACTTTGCAAAGCAATGGGCATGAAATTATTGTCTTATTATTGTAAAACCATGTTTCAGGTCCATATGATGTTTACAAAACTTTTAATTTCCAATGGGCTATTCAGGTGAGGACAAGTAGATTCATGAGCAAACAGATCACATGGAGGCATTATCCATGTTAATAATGATGTGTAATGAGAGTGTACCTCTCTCTTACACATAGTACAACACATTATTGAAATTGATATCCTGTAGTAGTATTGTTCAATACGTCAGTCAAAAATCTATATCACACCACAATAGTCATACTACAATTAGAGCCAATTGATAAGTCTCAGAGGTTTTTCTCCAAGTGATATAGAAGATTTGACAATTTTTTCCCAAAAAATCAGCAAAACTAGTTGAATTTATAATAGGAAACCCAGAAAATTAGAAAATTAGTACCAAAAAAACCACTCATACTTCGTGGGTTGTTTTTGTTTTCATTCATTTTGCATACTTACATAAGTACTAGTGTCCGCACTACTTATATTCATACCATTATAATAAAAATATTATGAATTTGAATATACTCATATATGGTAATGGTATTATAAGGTTGGAATTGTATTTAATATCAATTTTAGTATCCAATGTTTCTCCCACATTAGAGTTCTCAAATTACAATGTTTGTTTGATTGAACCATTTTAAAAAAAAAGGCTCCATAAACTTGTGAGTAATTTTCTTTTAAATTCCTACCGGAGATGACATTGGCCATGTTACAGTAAAAATTATGTAGAAGTAAGATTATGATAATTCAAGAAAGAACAATAAATACACAGAGTGATTTGTGGCTAGAGTGTCAACAAACTACTGCAAGCAATTGCTTCAACAGGTGATTTGTAGGGCCCAGAGGGAATCAGTCACCCATCAGCACAGCACACCATCCGCTCTTAGTAACTACTACTAACAACTGACAAAGTAGGTTGTTAGTAATTAGTACCAGTGTTGGGAGATTGTTTTTACGAAGAATCTTTGGTTTCAGCTCTAAAAAACAAGTTAGAATAGTTTCTTTGGCTTTTGGGTCTGGTTCTTCACAAGGAAAAAAAATCCTGATTCGAGTCTTTTAAATCAGACACCCGGTTTCAGGTAACCTGGACCAAAATCGACAGTTAACTTCTGGTTAGTGCCTAGTTCTAGTGTTTTTTTTAATTCAAAAATCTTGGATTTGGTTCCAGTTCTTGAAAGACCAAGATCTGGGTTCCTGTTCTTTGGAAAAACCAATACCCCAATTGCAATTACAAATCTAGTTTTTCCCCAAAAAAAAAAAAAAAACCCCATTCCAGGTCAGATTTTACTAACTAAATCTGAAACCTGTGGTTCTAACACGCCTAACACTGGTTAGCATGCAGGTAGTCAAAAAAAAGCAACTGAGGTTAGCTAGTGAACTGGAATCGAACGAAAACTGTTTCATGAACACTTACCATCCATCCATCATGGTACACTACTGGTGGGTACTGGTTCATTCTGGCTGTAATCTATATGCTGGAATCATTTCAGAATATACCCTGCCACTGATGGATGATGGGCTGTTTTTTGGCCCAAAAATAACAAATTATTGAAAGAAATGGGTCTGGCAGGCACAGTTTGAATCTTCCAAATTTCAATGTAACTTGAAAATAAATCTGAAAATCTGGAAATTTTTCAGCTCATGTTTGGTGGAATTCTGTTGTTAACCCAAAGCTGACCATGACATCAATCCTGTCATCAATTGCAGACAATAGTAACTTGTGTAAGGGTTTCCTATTGCTGTTATCTTTTGAGATGACTTGCCTGCTGATGATTGCTAGTTTTTATGCCACAGATGATTGCTAGGTTTCTATCAGAATAACTAATTATTGGAAGAAATTAGGTCTGGCTGGCTGGCAGGCAGCAGAATGTTTTTTATTCAATTTATCATGTAGTTGTACAGGCTCCTATCATCCACAAGAGGAATGAGCCAAATTTGGACGATCCCGCGAGATCGATGATCAGGCTACTGTTCTAGAAGAAGAAGAAGAAGAAGAAGAGCCTAAGGTCGAGCACCGAAATGGGTCTGTTGCAGAAGAAGAACTGATCGAACTACGCAATGTGTCATTTCCGGTTCGATGTGCATGCTCATGCAATGTTCCTGATCCGGGAGCTGATCCTTGTCCAACTAGTACTGGACTTACGCACAGAGGAGGAGCAGCGTTCATGAAGCTTGTGATCCACATGAGATCGGGGCCAGCTGTTCGGAAGCAGCTTGTGTCACAAAGTATTAATAGAGCTGGAGTAGTGGAAGCAGATATTGCGATCGCTGCTAATATGGCAATTGGTAGATCAGGATGTCATGGATGTCATGTCTCTGGAAAGCTCGGAGAGTCAGCAGGGGTGAAAGATCTAGCTGCCAGAAGTTAGAGAACCCAGTTCATGTTATTGGAAAATCACTGCATCATGGTGGAAGTGATGTCGAAGAACTGGACGCCCATCACGTCGATTTTGCAAGCTCATCACGGTCAGATAATTCTTCTTCTCAAGGTCGTCTGATCAAGAGACTGGAACAGGAGTTGGAGATCCAGCCGTCTCTACGACCATTGAACACACGATTCATGTCGAGAACAAACCCCGCCCGACGACGATCCGTAGTACTACCGAGAACGGATCTCATGATCCGTCCTCGAGGAGCTGCTGCTGCTGCAGTAAGTCTCGGGTCGTCGATCAAGCGCGAATCATGGAATGCAAGTATTCGCACTGCTCAGGATTTCGAAGCGCAGCTACGTGACAAGGAACGGGCTTAGATGAAGAGGGAAAGAGCTCTGAATTACGGCCACTCAATCCGAAGGACCTCGTACAAGCATATAATATATTCCTCGCAACTGCATGATGTTGCCAAACTGTGCAACTCTAATTGGCCTGGATCAAGCGAGGAGGCTAGGAGGACGCCAGACAGACTAGGATGGGTGTGGAACTGGCTGGAACGACTGGAACCCGAGCCACTGGAGAAGGAGATCCGAAACCAGTTTCTCGCTGCTGCTGCTACTAATGCACATGATCAGCACCATCGCAGCACAAGAAGCTGCTCTTGGGATGATTCCTTCACATGATCAGCACCATCGCAGCCCAAGGAGCTGCTCTTGGGATGATTCATTCACATGATCAGCACCATCGCAGCCCAAGGAGCTGCTCTTGGGATGACTCCTTCACATGATCAGCACCATCTCAGCACAAGGAGCTGCGCTTGGGATGATTCCTTCACATGGTCAGCACCATCGCAGCACAAGGAGCTGCTATAGGGATGATTCCTGATTCCCTGGAAATTGTCTAACTCTCACTTCCAAAAATAGACTTAGAAAAAACGCAAGTAACAAGGAATTGTGCAACACTGGCTTTTTGTTGTTCTCAACATTGTGTTCCTTAACTTGCTCTCACCTTACTTTGTTGGATTTTTGTTGTTCTGGATTATTGTGTTCCTCAGCATGTCCTGATCAGTGCCTCACTTTCTATCAATGAATATTTCTATATTAAAATCTTGAGTCTTCAAAGTTTTAGAACTTTTTTTTGGTGATGGTACAATATTCAAAAGGTTCAATGTTACAATAGAAAAAATTGAACAAGTGGAAGGCACCCCATTGAACTAATTAATATGGATCACACTAGCATAACATAACTTCTTTGGAATGATGTAATTCTCATTTGGTCTTGGATTTTGAGGAGTGTTCACTGGGTGTTATTTTGTGAATTGTGAGTTCGTTGTTTTTTGGAACTTTCAATGGGACATTAATTCTTATTTTTAAATTGTTCTTGGTTTGAACTTGCTAAATAAGGGTTGAAGTTATTATGTAATGAACTATTTGTTTTCGATGTGTGTGAACTCATTAGTGGTTGAAGTTCCAAAAAGGATTGTCTAACTAGAAAGGATTGTAGAAGACAAATTTAGATTTTCATAATGTTTAGTGTGTTATAATTTTATTCCTATTATTACAATATTAAAGATTTTTTTAATTGAGGAATTATTGATTATTTTATTTAAAAAAATTGATTGGTTTACAATTAATTGTTGATATTTTTTTTAATGAATATTTTAAAATGCATTAAATAATGCAATTGATTTTATTTATTTATTTACAAAATAATTATTATTTTTTAAATGGTGTAAGTACATGTTTATTAGGTCAATTTGATGAAAAATAAATCATATCATGAGAATTTCAAAGTTTTGAAATTTTGAAACAAAATATTGCAGGAGAAATGATTTTTTTATTAAATCATTTGGCTAGTTTCTTTTTAATTCATTAGGTTCAAAATTTCAAACTTTAGATGCAAATCACATGTGCAAGAAATAATAATGCAAAAAAAGATTATAGTTAATTTTTTTAACTCATTTTTTTCATTTTTGATTTTTTAAAAATCAAAATATTTATGCATCATTATATACACATGGAAAAATCACCATCATTGCATGAATTATTTAATCTTAAACTATTCAAATTTTTTTACTTAAATTTGTTTCATATTATGGCTACAATCCTGTTTTCCTTTTTAAAACCCTACCCACGAATGGACCCATGTTGTTTTATTTGCTTCTTACATTTGGGAGGTAATCCATTAACTGGAGCACTCTGCTCAATCTAAGGTGTTTAACTAGGGACATGCACAGGGGACCTTGTAGGGTCGACCTTACCTAAACTACACCAAGTTTACTTCACATAGAAAGAAAACGTTTTTATTTTTTTCCCAAATCATCATCCTAAAAATTAAGTTGAGGCTTTATTTACTCACATTACAAATGGAATGTGTTTGAGACTTTCCCCATTGCATTGGGTGATGATTATTTTCCATACTTTTGCCCCTTTGTTGTTTATTCACATGGGTAATTTGACACAATAGGGCTCCAGCTGCTTATTATCACCTTGTTTTTCCTTCCCTACTGCCACTTGTGTTTATTTAAAATGTCAAATAATAATGTATGGACCCTGACAACCCTATGTGATCTAACAAAACAAATATGAAGAAATTTTGCAAACATTTAATCTTCTATTGTGACTGCCACCCTTCTCAAAATCTGAAGCAAGTGGTTTTGCTGATCATCATGGACATTGATGAGGGCGAGCTCAAATGCTCATTCTCATTACGTGATTTGTCAGGAGATGTAGATGGTGGGTGATTATGGAAAATGCATAATCACCAACATAAAACTTTCCTGATGTGAATGGTGGGTGATTACAGAAACTGCATAATCACCCACATAAAGTTTCCAGATGTGAATGGTCGGTGATTATGGAAAATGCATGAACACTCACATAAAGTTTCCCGATTTGAATGCTGGGTGATTATGGAAACTGCATGAAACCTAGGATGAATCTCAACTTTTAAATTACCATTTATTTTTTTGTAACATTCATTTGGGTACATGATTAAGAGCATCTCCAGCGGTGCTGAGTATGTGACTCCAGACAGTAAAATTTATCGTGAAAAAGTCAAAATGTGCTGGTTTATCTCAGGAACTTGGTTTTTCTGCACTAAATTCGTGCGCCTTGCCTGGCTGGTAAAGGGCGCAACGCAGTTGTGCACCTCCAAAAGAGGAGACTGTAATAAATTGGACTTGACTGCACCTCAGTATTTCTGATTGGTCGATCATGATTGGTCCAGGTGGTTTGCTATTAGTAGTACCCATGTAAATGCAGTTCCAGTTACAGTTTTATTGGTGGGGTTGCCAAAAAGAAAACAGCTAAACTTAGACATTTAATTTTATTATCGACAGTGACATACTGAGCACTGGTGGAGATGCTCTAAGTATTTGGGCCCCAGTCATAAGCTACTTAAGCGACACCTCTATTCTTCTTGACTTTGGGTCATTTCATAAATAGATTCCAAAGAATGAAAAAGTTCTGAGGGAGCTTTCTCATGTTAATATATGGTTGTAAGTGTTTTACTGGCATTGACAGATCAAGGCTTGCATGTAAGAAATGTGTGTGATATGCGGAGCAGGTGTTCTAATTGAGATTGTGATTTGCTACAAATAACTTTGGGACATTTGTGAAAGTTGTTTCGCAATTCCTGTACAATTTATAGGGGTTTAGCTAGCAAATTTTATGAGCATCTCCACCGGCAGCTATAAAATGGCTTGTACATTGGATGAAGTACAACCTTGACATTGCATGAAACTGGGTTTGGACCAAGGTCTACTTTAAGAAATACTTGACAAGTAGGGTTTTTTCTTTAAAAACCATTTGTGAAGCCTGGAGGGCCTATGCCTAAGTTTATGAGTAAGCAAACTTATGCCCTCTAGGCATGGACATAGAGGCATTTTATTTTTCACAAGGCCATGCATAGCGGGTATGGAAAAAGGTTGATGTCCACTGGACATAAACTCAGGCATGTGCATTAAAGAGCATGATCATAATTACATCATTTTCAAGCTTTCAAAAAAAAGATGAGCCCAAGACAAATGTGAATGTGAAACTATCCTGGAGAACTTACAAAAAATGTCCTCACAAAAGGTTGGGGCAATTTAATGACAAAATGGGAGGCACTAAAGGTAGTAATATATTTAACCTAACCTTAAAAATTATATCCTTAACCCTATTGCCCTACACAGGTTTGCAATGTGAGATGTTCACCCCACGTGGCATTTCATGCACTTTGCAAAACACAAGGCCCTGCCCCCCAAGTAGCATTTCCTTACCTTAAAACCTCAGCTCCTACTTGTAAGATTGAAAAATATGAGATTCTTTAGATAATCCACCCAATTACAAGTTTAATAGATAGGGTTTTACACATGAGACTATCAAAAGCTCACATGTTGCCATCACAAGGCTCCTAAATCCAAATAGGATATGCCAGATTGATCTATCGTAGGGTTTAGGGTTTGCCTCTTTGGTCAATTTTCATTGACCAAGAGGAGGTCATCATCAATTTCACTATGTGCCCCCTTTGCTTTCTCTCTCTATTCGGCAAGTCTTTGCCATCAAATTTTGCCACTTGCATCTATGATGCTTGAGGGGGAAGTTACTCTAAATAGTTAGTTACAACAAGCACATTCTAGAAATATAACAACATTCAACCTTGCAAGTTCTTTAACATGTCCAAAAAGCTACAACAAATGTCATTCCAAAAACATTGTAGCCTTTGACCTTCAAGGTTCCTTAACTTCTTCAATCATGACTCCTTGTAAATTGTTCCATAACAAAAATGTGATTAAATTTTATAGTTGAACATCAATTACCATTGAACATTGAAACGTTGTGTAATTTCCAAGCTGCAACAACATCCTGGTTGCTTTGATATTAACTAGTGTGAACCCGGTGCATAATGCACATGTGCCCCCCCCCGCCGTTACTTACTTCGGACCGGAAGCAACCTCTCCTCTTGCACGGTTGTTGTGAAAGCTCCCTGGAGCTACTGGCTAGACGTCATCCAAAAAAAAAAAGATAAAAAAAAAAGCAAATACGTAGCCTTAAATTTTTCTGCCCATTTCTTATTTTGTTTTTTCATTTTTGTTAATTTAAGAGAAGGGGGTAAAAAAAAAAACAACAAAGGTCCGAGCAGTTTAACTGTCACAAAAAACAAAAATCAACAAAAAAAAAAAAAAAAAAAAAAGACCGGGAAAGAAAAAAAAAAAAAAAAAAAAAAACAAAAAAAAAAAAAAAAACAAAGGTCCGGGCAGTTTAACTGACACAGAAAACAAAACCCATAAAAAATTTAAAAAAAAGTGCTAGCCCGGGCAATGCCCGAAAACTGCCCGGACAGACAGACATGTAACTTTAATATATAAGATGGTAGTCCCACCTTCACAAAATTGTATTTTATTAAGGGAATTGAAATTTGATTATGATACTTCAAGTTGAAATATTAATCTACTACTCAATCCAAATCATAATACTTGTACTGTCTCTAGATTTTACATGTCACAACCCCACTTTGGCCAAGTGTGGGGATGAAGCCCAACACTTGGAAAAGTTGGAGGTTTGGAGTCCTCTGGGACTCCTGAATGTTTAGAGCTCGACAGCAAGGCCCAAAACACCTTGCATTGGGGTGTTCATGGTGTCATTGGAAAGGTCTTGAAACATAGATATCGAAAATGGCCTCGCATTGGCCATTCGGACATCTTCAGCCCAAGTTATGGGCAAAAGAAAGGTCGGGAGTCACTGGCAGTTTGACTCCCGACCACTAAAAGTCGGGAATCGACCTCTTCCCGACGTGGCCTTGAAGAGTGCGACACGACGTTGGAGAGCTCTCGATGAGAGCTACAACATTGATTTAGGATTCGCCCGATCCGAGTTCGGAACGAGGAGCTATGGCCATTCAAAGTTTTGGGAGTCCAGCCGGGACATTTTCGAGACTCCATTTCGGGAGTCCCAACAAAATGTGCCATTCGGATGTGGCCTCCGTGACCAGCCGCAGAGAATACTATATGGGGGAAGGTGGTGGTTTCCCCCGAGTCTGGGCTGTGGTGAGTCTTGTGTGTCCAAGTGCCCGTGGCAAGTCGGGACACCCAAGGGTGTTTCGAATGCTAAACTAACCCGATTTGGTTGGTTTTTGGATGCAGATTCACACGAACTAAGCTAGTCCCTCTTCCTAGTCTAATCCCTGGGCTCCCAACTCGACCCTCTACCCCTTTTTAGAGTTG
>Ga0116227_10014575_pt1 | contig 11934 bp, 12 predicted proteins | sample S1TSphgellanicum_FD_89693 | JGI IMG/M metagenome (GOLD analysis project Ga0116227, IMG submission 89693) | Host-associated microbial communities from peat moss isolated from Minnesota, USA - S1T2_Fb - Sphagnum magellanicum MG | ecosystem: Host-associated > Plants > Peat moss > Unclassified... | reverse complement strand
GCGTTCTTCCGCCGCCGAGCGCGCCGCGCGCCGCGCCGAAATCCTCGAAACCCTCCGCGAGCACCACAACGGCGCCGACGCCCACATGGCCCACCCCGAAACCGCTTTCAACCTGCCTGAGTGGACCGGCGAGCCGCGCTTCTCCGCCGCCGCCCTGATCGGCAACGCCCCGCCAACCCTCTTTGCCATCGCCGCCTAACCCCGGCCCTCTGTCATCCTGAGCGAAGGGCGCAGCCCGCAGTCGAAGGACCTGCCACCAAGCCCGTCCCACCTCACTGTCCGGGCTCTTCGACCACAACTCCCCGGCCGCCAAACCCGGCCGTCAAACAGCCGCCCACGCACCACCCAGCGGGGCCTCCGATACAATATCGGTGGCCCCGCAGCCGTTTCCGGCCGCCGCCTGAGGTTTCCCCAAAGTATGGCCTGGTTCAAGCGCGAAGACCACGAGATCGTCCCCACTCCTGACCACGAAGTCCGCACCGAGGGCCTCTGGTTCAAGTGCGACGGCTGCAACAAGATCCTCTGGAAGGCCGACCTTGAAGCCAACATGATGGTCTGCACCAACTGCGGCAAGCACTTCAAGATCGACGCCCGCTCCCGCATCGAAAACCTCCTCGACCCCGGCTACCAACTCGTCGACCTCGACCTCGTCTCCACCGACCCGCTCGACTTCACCGACCTCAAGCCCTACAAGGGCCGCCTCAAACAGGCGCAGCAAAAGTCCGGCCTCAACGACGCCATCGTCAACGCCATCGGCACCATGAACGGCCGGCCGATCGTCCTCTCCGTCATGGAGTACGGCTTCATCGGCGGCTCGATGGGCGCCGTGGTGGGCGAAACCATCGCCCGCGCCGTCGACCGCTCGCTCGCCACCCGCGCTCCTCTGGTCATCATCTCGTCTTCGGGCGGCGCGCGCATGATGGAAGGCATCGCCAGCCTCATGCAGCTCGCCAAAATCTCCGCCGGCCTGGCCAAAATGGACGACGCCAAGATCCCCTACATCTCGCTGATGACCGACCCCACGACGGGCGGCGTCACCGCAAGCTTCGCCATGCTGGGCGACTTGAACATCGCCGAACCCGGCGCTCTGATCGGTTTCGCCGGCCCCCGCGTCATCGAGCAAACCATCCGCCAGAAACTCCCCGAAGGCTTCCAGCGCTCCGAGTTCCTGCTCGAGCACGGCTTCCTCGACGCCGTAGTCGCCCGCAAAGACCTCAAGGCGTACCTCACCGAAGCCTTCGCCTGGATGTCCGGCGCAAAAGCCGAAGCTCCCGCCGCCTAAACAGCCGCGTTATTAGAGCGCCGGAGGCGCTCCCTATACCAGCGAGGGGCAACGCCCCTCGTAGGGATGCCGCAAAAACCAGAGGGCTGTAAGCCCGACCTATAGCTTTCCAGAGAACAATTTGGAAACCACATCCCGTTAAGCCCACGGCTTTAGCCGTGGGATCAGACGCACCCCATAAACAGGGGCTTTAGCCCCGGCCCACACCAAACGCGTAAACTAACCAAGAACATGACCTGGACAAGCGCATTCGGCAAAGGCAGCGGCTGGCTGCTGCAAAAGATCGTCAACGGCCTCGCGCTCTCGCGCATCTCGCCCAACACCCTGACCTTCATCGGCCTCATCATCAACGTCGTCGCTGCGTTCTTCTTCGGCTACGCGCGCGCGGAAAACTACGTCCGCATGTTTCTCTACGCGGGCCTCGTGATCATCGGCGCTGGTCTCTTTGACATGGTCGACGGCCGTGTCGCGCGGCAAACCAACCAGGTCTCGGTCTTCGGCGCGTTTTTCGACTCCGTCCTCGACCGCTACTCCGACGTCGCTCTCTTCTTCGGCCTGCTGGTCTTCTACGCCCGCGGCAACCGCCTGCTCTACGTCTTCCTCGTGGCCTTCGTCATGACGGCCTCGCTGATGGTCAGCTACACCCGCGCCCGTGCCGAAGCCCTCATCGGCTCCTGCAAGGTAGGCTTCATGGAGCGCCCCGAGCGCATCGTTCTGGTCATCCTCGGCGCACTGTTTGAGCGCTGGGACGCAATGGCTCCTGCCCTCTGGGTGCTCGCCCTGCTGTCAACAATCACGGTCATCCACCGCATCCGCTACACCTACGTAGAAACCGAACGCCGCAAGCTCGCCGCACTCACCGTGTAACCCCTCACCCACGAGCACACCCGCCACAGAATTGTCATCCTGAGCGAAGCGCAGCGTAGTCGAAGGACCTGCATCCCCGCCTGCACCCGCACTCCGCTCGCAGCCTTCGGGCGACCATGCGAGTTTCCAGAGAAGCATCACGAAGCCACCCACTCTACGACGCGGCACAAATCCTGAAACGTCCTGCCCTGCCTTGATTGCCTCATGGAAAGCGATTCCAGCGTCGCCCGAAATCTTTACGCAAGCGCACAACTCCCGCTGTATAAGAAATCCATATGCGTCTTCTTCACAGCCTCTCGTGCGCCCTTCTCGCCCTGCCGCTCGCGGCCACCCTACCCGCGCAAACCCTCGGCTACCACGTCGCCGCCGAGTGGAAGATCGGCGGCACCGGCGGCTGGGACTACCTGCTCAACGACTCCCCCGCGCACAAGCTCTACATCACGCACGGCCCGCGCGTCGAAGTGCTCGACACCGATACCGGCAAGCCCCTCGGCGCCATCACCGACCTCAAAGGCACACACGGCATCGCGCTCGACCCCGACGGCAAGACCGGCTACATCTCCGACGGCGGCGCCAACGCCGTCATCGTCTTCGACCGCACCACCTATGCCAAGCTCGACTCCATTGCCACCGGCACCAACCCAGACGGCATCGTCTTCGAGCCGAAAACAAAGTCCGTCTGGGCCTTCAACGGCCGCAGCAAATCCGTCTCCGTCATCTCCGCCGCGGACCGCAAAGTCACCTTCACCACCGACCTCCCCGGCAAGCCCGAGTTTCCTGCCGTCGACGGCAAGGGCACGGTCTTCGTCAACATCGAAGACAAGAACGAGATCGTCCGGCTCGACGCCGCCACCGCGAAGATCACCGCCACGTGGCCCATCGCCTGCGACTCGCCCTCGGGTCTCGCCATCGACAAAGAAGGCATGAAGCTCTTCTCCGTCTGCGACGGCAAGACGATGGTCATCACCGACGCGCGCACCGGCAAGCAGTTCGGCAAGGCCACGATCGGCGACGGCCCCGACGCCGCAGGCTACAACGCCAAACTCAACATTGCGTATTCGTCGAACGGCGAAGGCACACTCTCGCTCGTCGACGCTGCGAAATACTCGACCATCGCCACCGTTCCCACGCGCCGCGGCGCACGCACCATGGCCTGGGACGACGCCACCGGTAGGGTCTTCGTTGTCACCGCAGCCTACGGCCCAGCGCCAGCGACAACGCCAGAACATCCGCGCGTACGTCCGCCTGTCCTGCCCGACAGCTTCACCGTCCTGGTGATCGCAAAATGACCACGCGCCAAAAAATCGAAATCGCTGCGCTCTTCATCCTTTGCCTCGCCTCGCTGCGCAGCTTTTTCTGGATGGGCTCAGGCTTCACTCCAGCGAAGAAGCTCGGCATCGTTCTGGCGATCGTCGTGTTCGTAGGGGTATCCGCGATCATTCTTCACGGCAGCTAGCGGCGCATCTGCCTTGGTATAGCGAAAGCCTTTCGCCTTGAAGAAGCTGTTCAGGTACGTGCCTTTCGATGGCGCACTCTGAAACCGCCGCCACTCTTCAACCGGCACATCGAAGTAGCGATACACGCCTCGCACCCCGCGAAACGCAATCTCCAGCACCCGCTTCATGGGATCGAACCGCATTTCCCGAATCACGCTTGATGGCATGGTCTTTGCCTCCCGTGTTGCAAAGTAAGATGCCGTGTTTCCCACCGCATGTGCAGAATCCCTGTGCATAACGCACACTCAGCAGATTGTCATCCCGAGCGAAGCCGAGGGATCGCAGCATTTCACCGGTGATTGCATCAAGTCATGTTTCGTATGGAGCGAAAGCGCCGGAGGCGCGCCCCATACCAGCGAGGGGCGAAGCCCCTCGTACAAAGCCGCAAGAAACCAGAGGGCTGTAAGCCCGACCTATAACGTTCCGGCAAAACCCCATGCCCAAATTTGGTGCAACTCGCTATGTCATCACAAGTCCGCCCTCATCCCTCGAGTCTTGAAGACTTTACCCCCAAAAATACCCGGGGGGAGAGGGTGGGCATCTACACTCAAATCAGCATGAGCACACCGAACCAAAAACCAGTTCTCGTCATTCACGGCGGCGCGTGGGCCATGCCTGACGACGCCATCGAAACCCACGAGCGCGGCATCCGCAACGCCCTCGCCGCAGGCTGGTCCGCGCTCGAGCGCGGCGGCACTTCCGTCGACGCCGTAGAAGCCGCCGTCACCGTCATGGAAGACGACGACACTTTCGACGCTGGCCGCGGCTCCTTCCTCACCCGTGACGGTCGCGTGCAGCTCGACGCCCTCGTCATGAACGGCGAAAACCTCCGCGCCGGCGGCGTCGCCTGCGTCGAGCGCCTCCGCAACCCGATTCAAGCCGCGCGCCTGGTGCTCGACAAATCGCCGCATGTCTACTTCGTCGGCGCCGGCGCAGAACGCTTCGCCACGCAACACGGCATGCGCCTCATCGACAACACCGAGCTCGTCGTCCCACGCGAGCGCGAACGCCTCATGCACTTCCAGCTAGCCGAAGCCGAAGGCAAACCCGACACCACGTTCAGCGGCGCCGATCACTCTCACGACACAGTCGGCGCAGTCGCTCTCGACCAGTACGGCAACCTCGCCGCTGCCACCAGCACCGGAGGAACGCTCTCGAAAGCTCCCGGCCGCGTCGGCGACTCCTCGCTCATCGGCTGCGGCTGCTACGCCGACAATCTCTCCGCCGCCGTCTCGCTCACCGGTTGGGGCGAACCCATCATGAAGCTCGTGCTCGGCAAGTGGGCCGTCGACCGCGTCCACTCCGGCGACAACCCCGCGCACGCCGCGCAGGCCGCCATCGACTACCTCTATCAGCGCCTCGGCGGCCACGGTGGCATCATCCTTCTCGGCCCCGACGGCAGCATCGGCCTAGCGCACAACACCCCGCGCATGGCCTGGGGCGTCGCCACGCACGAAGGCCATCAGCTAGGCATCACGCGCAACGCTTGAGCCAGTACCTGCTAAAGTGGCAGCAAATCCATGAGCAACGATCTCCGCTTTTCCAGAAAACCCGTCGGACTTCTTGTGGCAACTCTATGCTGCATTTCACTAACTGGCTTCGCGCCTGCGCACACTGACTTCACAGGTGTTTTCTCTTCATACCCGCAGGACACGAAGAAATCTGACGTCAACGAGACGCTCGAAGTGCAGCAGTCGGAAACAACTCTGCAGGTAACGCAAACTGTCACGGGAACGACCTGGACTAATATTTATTCGCTGGATGGCACATCGGGTTCCTACACAACGATCACTAGGAAGACTGGTAAAGCTTGTGCCACGTGGCATGGCAAGGACCTTTGGATAGAGAACTTCGTCGCAGCTTCGATGCAGGGGAGAACCATCCGGTTTCATTCGACAGAGAAGTGGCGTCTTTCGGAGGATCGGCAGACTCTGAAGATCCATTCCGAGACGGACTCACCGGATGTACCGACAGCAGTCATCGACGTCGCTCTTCAGCCGTACACGAAGACATACAAGCGGAAGAATTGAAGCAGGACTACCATGCATCCAACTCAGTAGCATGACCACAGAACTCTTCCCCGAGATCGCCGAAGCCGCCGAAAGCTATCGCCGCCCGCTCACGCCGGAGCAGGCGGACAAGCTGCCGCATGTGCATCGCCTTCTTCTCGGCCGTTACGGCCAGCCGCCGCCGCGCGTGCCGTGGGACCCGCTTACGCAGCTTATCTACTCGCTACTCAGCTCGCGCACGAAGACGCCTGTCTCGCACCAGGTCATGCGCGACCTCGAACGCCACTTTCCCGGCGCAGGCCCCGGCAACTGGGAGCCCGTGCGCGATGCCTCGGTCGCGGAGATCGAGCGCGCGATCTCCATCGTTACGTTCCCGGACCAGAAAGCGCCGCAGCTCAAGACCACGCTCGAGCAGATCAGCGCGCGCACCGGAGCGCTCTCGCTGGACTTCCTCGCCAAATATCGCACCGACAAAATCCGCTCGTGGCTGGAGCAGTTTCCGGGCGTAGGCCCGAAGACCAGCGGCGCGGTCGTCAACTTCAGCGTGCTGCGCCGTCGCGCGCTCTGCGTGGACAGCCACCATCTCCGCGTCGCGCAACGCCTCTGCCTCACGCCCCGCGCCGACGCGGCCACCACCGAAGAGCGCCTGATGCGACTCGTGCCTGAAACCTGGGACGCAGCCATGCTCGACGAGCACCACTCGCTCATCAAGCTCCACGCGCAAACGCTCTGCACCTTCTCCGATCCCAAGTGCGAAGACTGCCCACTGCTGAAACTCTGTCCCACCGGCCAGCGCAACCTCGCCGAGCTCAAGCTGGAGGCTCCGCCCATCGGCTCCCGATAAACTGGTAACTGTATGCCCACTCCTGCAGAACTCAACGATAACTTCGGCATTCCCGGCGCTCTTGTCTTTGAAAACCACGACGGCCTTACCCGCGCGCGCATCACTACGCCTGCCTGCACCGCGGAGCTCTATCTCCACGGCGCGCACCTTACGCAGTGGCAGCCGGCAGGCGCAGAGCCGGTGCTCTATCTCTCGCCCGCGTCGCTCTTCAAGCCCGACAAAGCCATCCGCGGCGGCGTTCCCGTCATCTTTCCGTGGTTCGGTCCGCGCACCGCAGAGATCACCGGCAACAGCACGGAAGGCGCGCAACACGGCTTCGCTCGCATCACCGAGTGGACGCTGGCCTTCGCCGCCATTTCTGGCGACGACCTGCATCTCACGCTCACGCTTGCACCCAGCGACGCCACGCGCGCACAGGGCTTCGACCACTTCCGCCTTGCGCTGGAGTTCCGCCTGGGCCGCACGCTCACGATGCGCATGACGGTTGCGAACCAGGGCAGCGAGCCGCTGGTGTTCGAAGAAGCGCTGCACACCTACCTCTGCGTCAGCGACCCTGAACAAGTCCGTGTTCTCGGCCTTGCCAACACTGAGTTCCTCGACAAGCCCGACCACGCCAAGCGCAAGATGCAGCATGAAGAAGCGCTTACGCTCTCGGGCGAGGTTGATCGCCTCTACCTCAACACCAACGCGACGCTGCACCTCGAAGACCCGCTGGGCGGGCGAACCATCACCGTCGCAAAGAGCGGCTCGAACTCCAGCGTGGTCTGGAACCCCGGCGCTGTGCTCACCGCAACGATGAAGGATTTCGAGCCCGATAGCTGGCAGGAATTCGTCTGCGTCGAAACCGTCAACGCCGCGGAGAACCGCATCACGCTTGCGCCGCAACAGGCGCATGTGATGGAAGCGCGCCTCGCCGTCGAGCCGCTCGCATGAAGCTGATCCTGGCCTCGCAATCGCCGCGCCGCCGCGAGCTTCTCGCGCAGGCAGGCTACACCTTCGACGTTCACGCGGCGGACATCGACGAGTCTCGCCATGCCAACGAAGCGCCTGAGGACTACGTGCAGCGCCTTGCGCTGGAGAAGGCGCAGGCCATGCTGGCGAAGTTTCCTGACGCTGTCATCCTCGGCGCGGACACCACCGTTGTGCTCGACGGCAACGTGCTCAACAAGCCGCGCGATGTCGCCGAGGCGGAAGCCATGTTGCGCGCGCTCTCGGGTCGCACGCACCTGGTGCATACCGGCATCGCGGCGGTCTCGGCGACGCAGCAGCACTCGCATGTGGAGACGACTGCCGTGACGTTTGCGGCGCTCGACGAAGCAGGTCTCGCACGCTATCTCGCCACAGGCGACTCGCTCGATAAGGCCGGCGCGTACGGCGTGCAGGGCTATGCCGCGCGTTGGATTCCGCGCATCGAAGGCTGCTACTTCAACGTCATGGGCCTGCCGCTGGCGGCGACGGTGTCGCTGCTGAAGCCGTTCGAGTTCTAGAGCCGCTCTCGATAAGCTGTGGTTTATCTTTTAGGTCGCGCCTTCAGCGCTCTGTGGCTTTCTTTACCTGACGAGGGGCTTTGCCCCTCGCTGGTATAGAACGGGCCTTCGGCCCTGAAGAGATGGTCTACATCTAAGGGAAATAGCTCACGAGCATTTTTCCTGTTGATGGGTTTCCCGAAAGTTGAGTGCGGTGGCGTTTTCCTTGAAGCAAACGCACATAGAAGCTGCGGCGTCGCACGACACCTACAGGAAAAATGTTACGAATTGATCGCAGCGATCATTCCGGCAAGTAACGCCGTCCGCTCCACCAGATGCTTCTTCACTACGTGCTCATGCGCTGCATGGGCTCCGCCGCCGACGGCGCCCATGCCGTCGAGCGTTGGCACACCAATCGCCGCTGTGAAGTTGCCGTCAGAGCCGCCGCCCGTTGCGGCTTCTTCGAGCGTCACGCCGATCTCCGCAGCGAGCTTTCGCGCGGTCTTGAATAGCGCCACGATTCCAGGCTTGCGCTCCATCGGTGGGCGGTTGATGCCACCCCTCACGGTCAGCTTGCAAGCCTTGTCACGCACACGCAAACCTGCAAACAACTTTGCTACAGCCGCCGCGTCGCTCAGCTTCGCAATGCGCACATCGACTTCCGCCGTGCACTCCGCCGCGATGACGTTGGACTTCGTGCCGCCGCGAATTACGCCGACGTTCACGGTGCGTCCTTTGCTCACATCCGTGAAGCCGGAAACAATCTCCACGAGCCGCGCCATCTCTCGCACAGCCGAGTGCCCGCTCTCGAAGTCCACCCCTGCATGAGAGGCAACGCCTTCCACGCGCAGATCGTAGTGACCAACGCCCTTGCGCGCTGTCTTGTACGCGAGCCCTTGTGCGGGCTCCAGCACAAAGACTGCAGCGCACTCGCGCGCGAGCTTCTCCGTCACTGCACGCGACACCGGGCTGCCTATTTCCTCTTCGCTGCTCAGCAACAACGTTACAGGCCGGTCCACGCCAAGCTGTTGCAACGCCGCAATCGCTTCCAGCGCCATCACTACGCCGGCTTTGATGTCCACCACGCCCGGGCCGTAGAGCTTGCCGTCCGCCTCGCGCCACGGCATCTTTGCCAGCGTACCGAGCGGCCACACGGTGTCGAGATGCGCGAGCAGCATCACGCGCCCGCGCTTTGCTTTTCTCGAAGAAGCACCGAAGCGAATCTCCAGCACGTCGCCGTAAGTTTTCTGCTTATGCCGCTTCACCTTGCCGCCGAGCGTCACAGCCCACGCGGCAATTAACTCCCCGGAGCGATCGACCGCAGCCTTGTCCTCGCTCGGCGACTCCACTTCCACCAGCTCGCGCAGCCGTGCCAGCAGCCGAGGCTCAGCCGCTGCCACTGCCGCCTGAATGTCCTTCATTCCCGCCATGCCAACACGATAAACTAGCGGCGCAGAGAAGCCCGTGACAAGGTGTTTGCCTTGGTCGCTTCAAAGTACACACCGCACGCGCTCACCACGATCCTGTTCGGCGATACGAGAAGCACCGAGTCGCCCGGAACCTCGGTCGTCGCGCCCGTGATGTCCGCGTCTTCATGCTGCATGTCCACTTCGAGCACTGAGCGCGCGTGAATTCCCAACTGCGAGAAATCCGCCGAGCGGTTTTCCTCGCTGAACTGCTCCGCGGTCAGCTCGCGTGTTGTGACGTCATTCACTTCGACTTGCCCGCCCTTCCACACCATCGCATCTTCGCGGTACGTCAGCGTGGAGCCCACCAGCGGTTGCGCCTGCTCTTTGCCCCAGCAGGCGGTGTTGTGGGTAGGGAGCACGCGCGTGATGCGCCACGTGCCTTGCAGACGCGGAGGCAAAGGCTCAGCCGAAGTGCTCAGCGCGACGGCAGCCAGCGTGGCTGCGGCCAGAAATTTTGTGATCGAGGTGGAAGTCATTGGCAAACTCTCAAACTCAGCCCGGCGGGCCTAAAATCAGGTGATGGCGAGTCAGATGCCTCTCATTGTAAAAGGCGTTGCAAGCTGCCGACAACGTGTTAGCAGAGTGGTAACGGCGCGGTCTGAAAGAATAGCCAGATGGACCTCAGCCGCCTCCGCGCCGAAACACGGCCTGAACACGAAGCGACAGAAGCGCAGATGCCGCTGATGTCGCCCGACCTCACGCGCGCGACGTACGCTGCTGTCCTGGCCTGTCTGTATCCGTTGCTCGCCGGCTGGGAAGAGTGGGCGCTCGCCAATGCTCCCGCAAGCGCGGCCGCGCTCATGACCAAGCGTCGCCGCGCGGCCTTGCTCGCCGAAGACCTTACCTGCCTCCACGAGCCCATCCCTGCGCCGGCAATCTTTCCCGCCGACCACATCCCCGGTATTGCCACAGAGGCAGGTTTCTTCGGCGCGATGTACGTCGTTGAAGGCTCGACGCTCGGCGGCCAGTACATCGCCCGGCACGTCGAGCCGCTGCTCGGTCTTCGCGCCGACTGCGGCACGGCCTACTTCCGCGGCTACGGAGACCAGACCTCCGTCCACTGGAAGGAGTTTCAGTCCGCCCTGGCTGCGCTGCCGGACGACTCTGCCGACGAAGTCATCGCCGCCGCCAGAGCGATGTTCCGCGTCTTCGGTGAGGCACTCGCGCCCGGGTCGCTACGGTAACGACTCGCGTCAGCCCGGCATCATATACTTCTGACACTTCACCGAGTCGCACGCGGCATGAAGCGCATGGACCCCCGCGGAGGCTGTTTGCAGCAACTCGATCAAAGCGCGCCTGTCACGCAGCAGAATTGCGACGCCGAACCCATCCACGTTCCCGGCAGCATTCAGCAGCACGGCTTCTTGCTGCTCACGGACGCGGAGTTCGAGCATGTTGCTGTCGCCAGCGAGAACGCCGAGCGCTTTCTCGGCCGTCCGCTCAAGCTCATTCTCGGGGCGCGCGTCGAGGACCTGCTCGACCGCGAAGTCCTCGGCGCCATCCAGCTTCATCGCAGCGCCGCCGCGCACACGCGGGAAGGCCTGGTCACGTATCTCGGCACTTTCAGCGTCCATGGCGAAGCTTTCTCGGTCGTCACGCATTGCCTCGGCTCGCAACGCATGATCGAGTTCGAAATCCAGGAGCGTCTCGTTGCCGCGGAGATGATGAACGGCGTCATCACGAACTTCGTGTCCACGCTCGGCAAAATCCAAACCGAAGCCGAGCTCTGCAAGGCGCTCGCCGAGCAGATCGCCGAGCTCACCGGCTTCGACCGCATCAAGGTCTATAGCTTCGACGACGAAGGCCACGGCACCGTGCTTGCCGAGCAGAACAACGGCAAGCTGCCCAGCTATCTGCACCTGCGCTTCCCGGCGAGCGACATTCCCGCGCAGGCCCGCGCGCTCTATACGCTCAACACCGTGCGCATCATTCCGGACGCGAACTACACGCCTTCCCCGCTTGTGACGGCGAAGTCAGAACCGCAGAAAACGATCGATCTCTCGCTCAGCATCCTGCGCAGTGTTTCGCCCATTCACCTTGAGTACATGCGCAACATGGGCACGCTCTCGTCCATGTCGGTGTCTATCATCACCGAGGGCAAACTCTGGGGCCTGGTGGGTTGTCATCATCACGAGCCGAAGCTCGTGCCGTACCTCGTGCGCAGCGCGTGCGACATGCTCACGCGCATGGCCGCCACGCAGCTCAACAGCTTCCGCACCGCCGAGCAACTGCGCCAGACGCTGCAACTACACGCCGTGCAGCGCAAAGTCCTCACCACGCTGGCCGCCGAGCAGGACTATCTCGACGGCCTTATGCACCAGCTTGACAACGTGCAGCAGGTCACGGGCGCGTCGGGTGTCGCGCTTCTCGTCGACGGCCACATCACGCGCCATGGCGAAGTGCCCGGCGACGACGCCATCCATCGCCTGACCGCATGGCTCGACGCGCAACCGGAGCTCGATGTCTATGCCACCTCGCACCTCGCGCAGGAGCTCGACTGG
>Ga0116227_10014574_pt1 | contig 11934 bp, 12 predicted proteins | sample S1TSphgellanicum_FD_89693 | JGI IMG/M metagenome (GOLD analysis project Ga0116227, IMG submission 89693) | Host-associated microbial communities from peat moss isolated from Minnesota, USA - S1T2_Fb - Sphagnum magellanicum MG | ecosystem: Host-associated > Plants > Peat moss > Unclassified... | reverse complement strand
GTAATTTTGGGCTATATTATAGCCACGAAGTGACAATGATCCACAGGAAGATTTAGCCAAATTTTGGCTATAATGAGGCTAGATAATGGAAGTAATTTTTTTTGGAAAACATCCTTGTACATAAATTATTGGCTACCTACTTGAACCATGTATAGAAATTTTTAACTATTCTCCTTAGGTTTTGGCCGATTTATGGCTATTGAGAATTTCCAAAAAGCACATGAGTTTAGCCCTTATTTATTTATTATTATTATATAGAGCATATATATATATAGCCATTAAAAAAAAGGGGGTGGGGGGCTGGTAGGAAGGAAGGAAGGCACCCACTGCCCCCGCCCCCCTCCCCATGTGTGCGCGCAAGCAACGAGGCGAGCGTTTATAGGAGGGATGTGAAGAAGAAGAAGAGGAAGAAGAAGAAGATGAAGATGAAGATGTGATACTAAGTACCTTTCTCTTGTTTTTGTGATGTTTTTTTGTTTTGGTCGTGTTATGGTTTTGTTTTTGTAGATACCCATTTCTCTGTTTTGTGTCTTGGTACTGTTTTCTTGCCTTGCCTTGCCTTGCCTTGCCTTGCCTTGCCTTGCTTTGTCTTCTCTTCGTTGTTTGTTGTTGCTGCTGTTTGCCTTCTCTCTTGAGTGATGGTGATAGGATCATCACTCCTGAGTGTGAATGAATATGGGCAATGGTGGTGGTGGTAGTAGTAGTAGTAAGTTTCTGTTGAATGGGTGAATGACGACCATGCAGCAGCAGCAGCAGGAAGAGGAGCAGGAGGACTAGTTTTGAGAGAGAGAGAGAGAGAGACATAGAGACATAGACAGAGAGTCAGCAGCAGCAGCAGCAGCAGCAGCAGTGTAGCCATGAGCACTTCCCGCTTCATCAAGTGTGTAACAGTCGGTGATGGAGCTGTTGGCAAGACTTGCATGCTCATTTCCTATACCAGCAACACATTTCCCACTGTAAACTACCCTACCCTCTCTCTCTCTGCCCTCCTCTCTACTACCCCCTCTTCAACGTGTTTTGGCTCTCTTCTTCTCTTCTTCTTCTTATTCTTTTTTTCTTGTTTTTTTTATTGGGTCTTCTGGGTTTCTTCTCTTTCTTTTTCTTCCTCTCGGGTCTTTTTTTTGTTCTTTGTTTTGGGTTGTGACTTTTGGAATCAGCTACAAGGGTTGGTGACTTGTTTGGGGGGTGGGGGAGGGGAAAGCTCTGTTTTTGTGTGTTATGTGTGAGTGTGTCTGGGGCTACTACCCATCTATTTATCCATCCATCCAAGGCCATGGTTTTGTTCTCCATGATTTTATGTGCGAGTACTAGAGGAGGAATTTTACTTGGTGGGGGGTTTTGATCCAGGACTATGTGCCCACTGTTTTTGACAACTTCAGTGCAAATGTGGTGGTAGATGGCAACACAGTCAATCTCGGACTCTGGGACACGGCTGGTAAGAACTAAGAACTAAGGGTCTCTTTCCATTAGGGGGCTGTTGTGATCACATTTATACACAGTGTAGAACCCTCCTCCCGTGTTGTTGAATGCTAGCTACAATGAAGCTAGGTCATTGTCATTGAATCACCACAGCAGATGGATCCAGCAGTTTTGTGATCTATGGATGGATTTTGTCTTGTTTCTTCTCTGCTTTCATAGGATTGGCATTTCGCAGATGGTTATATTGAGTGTTAGAGAGATGCTTTTTTTTTCCCTTTTTTTTGACCAGGTCAGGAAGACTACAACAGACTTCGACCTTTGAGCTACAGGGGTGCGGATGTTTTCCTCCTTGCATTCTCACTCATCAGTAAGGCGAGTTATGAAAACATCTCCAAGAAGGTATGTAGTGCATGCATAGCACATTCTTTCTGAAAATGGAACAATGCAGCATTGTGGAACAAAACAGAAAACAGTCTGAAGCTACAAATGCAGTGTACCCCACAACAAAGATCTTATAGACATGATGAACCTCATGCCGTGATGATGGACTTCAATGTGCTTTTGTGACTTGTATTCATGGTATTGGTGCAGTGGATTCCAGAGCTAAGACACTATGCCCCTTCCGTTCCTATCATCCTCGTCGGAACAAAGCTAGGTATGTTCATTCACTCTGTCTCCCTCCCGTTGTTGAACATGGGTGGTGGCAGTTTTGGCTTTTGGATTATTAGTACTTAACCTCCCTCCCCAAAGGCCTTTCCTTTTTTTTGGGGGCCAAAGAGAATTCTGCTTCTTTTTCTTTTCGAAGATATTCTTTTTAAACAAATTCTCTGCAGCATTACTTCTGTCACTTTGGTCCAGAGTTTTCAATAGTGGGATGTGATCCAGATAATTGTGAACTTTGATTGTACACTTGCAGATCTCCGAGACGACAAACAATTCTTTGCTGACCATCCAGGCACTTCTCCGATTAGCACTCCTCAAGTAGGTATCCCAGGACTCTTTGTGTAAATTTCCAAAGACAGTCATGGCTGTTGCACATCTTCACCTTTTGTGGGTTGGAGGGTTTTTTGCTTGCCTGCAGTTAGGTTTTGTTTTCAACATTGAATGGAAAATTTTCACATTGCTCCAGGCAGTGGAGTTTTGAGTACCCCTTGATTTCTACTTCATTTCCTAACTTGCCAGGACATCAAATGAGCTCCTTTTACAGTGTTTTGTCCGGCCGGTTTTCTAGCATGACAGTGGCAAATTATGCGAGTGCAGGGTGAGGAGCTCCGGAAGGCAATTGGGGCAGCCTCATACATTGAATGCAGCTCAAAGACACAACAGGTAAAATACTTTTACACTTGTTCAGAACTCTCGGGGGTCAATGCGATGATTGCTTAATGGACTGCAAAAGGGAAAGTGGTCCTTCATTCTACCTGAACAGAATTCATCTTTTACAAGAGTTCACACTGACTGAGTCAATGTATTTTTGGTTGGAAACTTGGCAGAATGTGAAAGCTGTTTTTGATGCTGCTATCAAGGTGGTTCTGCAGCCCCCGAAGCAGATGAAGAAGAAGAAGAAGAAGAAGCAAAAAAACTGCGCCATTTTGTGAATATTATTGGTCTTGGTCTAGAACACAATTGGATTAAAATCATGACCCTCAACACTTTGGAGCTAGGTTACTATTCAGTACACTCCAGCCCTGTTATTATTAGATAAAGACCCCCAGACCCCCACTACTGGTTCTATTCTGTTACCTTTCTGGTTCTTCTTTCCGCTCTATTGTGGAGATTTGACTTCCATTTCGACCAGAGTATTCATAAGGTGACAACAAGGTTATGAATGCAGTCATTCTTGTCTTTGTTTGTTTTGGGTTTAGCTGGCACCAACACAAGATTTGTTTTGGTTACTTTTACATTTTCTTTGTGAAGTTACTCTCTGGAATCACGTTGATAAAATTTTCCTCTCTGGGTGAAGTGGAACGTACTGCAGTCCAAGTAGTTCAGTAGTCATCAGTGATGTGCATGAAAGGGAGATGTTGAGGATGTAGGAAAGGAGCGCCCAACCATTAGTCTGTATGTAGACTGCTCTAAGCTGTGTGGCTTAAGATGCTTTGCTTATGCAGCAGCAAGTTGAGAATGAAATGAAGCTTACCTTCAGCTTGCTTGTTGCAGCTTTGAATGTGGGTACTAGTGAAATTTTGTTTTACTTACCGTCTCTTGAGTACTACTAGCTGACATAATGACTCAGCTTCCCCATTTACTTTTGGAAATGGGTCATGACCAGTGTTGGTCTGTTGTTGGCTTTTGAACATACCAGCTTGGTCCTGGCATCACCCGGGGTTTTTTTTCTTCTTGCAACCCAAACCACGCTGGTACCGGTATTGGGTGCTCATAGAAAATGTAATGACATGTAAGAGATTTCCCAGTGTATTGGGAGGGCTCCTTAAATCTGTAAGATTCCCAACTCCTGACATGGGAGGTCATATTATGTTTTCTGATCAGACTCTTCACACATTTTGTAATGGACAACCGCATATGAGGATGGGTTTTGGGTTTTTGGAATTTTGCAAAGAACAGATGGGTGTCTGGAAAGAACTGGCAGTTTGGTTTTTTTGAGAACCAACTGGTCTGGAGATCATAGACCAGACCTTTACACCCCACCCCCTCTTTCCTTTTTCCTGAGCGCCTCCACTGCTGCTACATATATTTTCACTACTCCTACCTGTACAGCTGCTATAATTACTTTTGCACCTTGTGCTGAGTTTCAACATTTCATATCTAGATTTAATAAAATTTCCTTACATGGCAGACCTGACTCAGGAACGGGTCTGGGGGTAAAAGGAGGCTCACAGACAGGGTGAAGACAGGGTGACTTTTAAGGAAAACTCTATTAACATGTGATATTATTATTATTATTATATCATAATATTCTTCATGTGGATCTAATGTGTTAAAAATGGAGTGTTTTCTGTTGTTGCAATGGTGGGGAGCATCACAACCAACTGAAAAACCCAAAACCTGGCCAGCTCTCTAATTTCCTGATATTTTTTTTAAAAAAAAACTTAATGAAAGAACCACCCTGAAACCTGCGGTTCTTTGAGTTTTTTCCAGGAGACATGGACTCAACACTCTCTTCAAGTAATTTATATGCTTTTATTGCCGTTTCCAAATCGCATCTCCAAATGTTACTTAGAGAGTTTATTGCACAAACTTTTAGAATGATGCACAATTTTATTTTTCTTCTTAGAAGGATGCATAATTTTATTTTTCATCTTAGAATGATGCATTTTCACGCCTTGTTAGCAATTATAGTTTTATGGACTTTAGTGAAATGTTAGCTGCACGGAATGTTATTTAATTCCATCAAGCTTTTTTCCTTTCCTTTTTGTCCTTATCTTCCAATTCCAATCTACCTACAACCGACTTTGCAGGTGGAATGACAAAAAGCCAATTGGACAACATCAAGTAGTCCCCTTCTCTTCTCTTCTTGTTCTTCTTCCTCTTCTTCCTCCTCCTCTTCCCTCCCTCTTACTTGAAATCTATCAAAAACCCATTTTGCAGATTCAATGATGAAAATCATTGGAGTACCAGCACCAATCTGCCTCATTCCAAGAATCTAAGCAAAACCCATTTTGCAGATTCAATGATGTAAATCATTGGGGGGAGGGAGGGAGGGACAGGGGCGGCACCACCAATCTGCTGTAAAGTTATGTCGAATGAATTATGATGGGGGGGCATTTAGAGAGGTGTGGGAGAGAAGCATGCATGGTGCTGCAAGCCATATATGGCTTCTCCTTTGGCTGGTTGGTTGGTTGCTTGGTTGGTTTACCTATCCCAACACTTCCAAGTTGAAAGTGAGAAAAATTCTGGTTTTTTTCACATCTCTTCAATTATGACTTTGTGAATTTAGGTACATAATTTTGTTCAACCCTGTGTAAGTGATGAAAGTGTCGGGTTTTAAAGAAAAGAAGGACCGTGCCCAAGTCAGTATGATCTGAGGCAATACCAATCTTGTACCAAAAATCAGTCTGCTAACCAGAACCCAAAAAAAAATTAAAATTAAAATCGAGAAAGCAAAGGTTCCTTTTGAAACCAAGAATTGGACAACAATGGTGTGGACCTGAGGTGATATCACATTTATACCAATTTGAATGTGTGTGTGTGTGTGTGTGTCTCTCTCTCTCTCTCTCTCCTTGCCTCATACCAGCCAAAAATCATTCCTGGACCCAATACCAGAACTAGGCTAATATTTATGAAAGTTTTAAGAAAGGACCCAATACCAGAACTAGGCTAAGTCTTTATGAAAGTTTTAAAGAGGACCCAATACAAGGACCAGGCTGGTATGAAGTTTCTTCAAATGTACCCAAAGCCAGGACGAGGCGTGTTGTACATCCAAAAGTCGATTGTTATACCCGACAAACACTCTGCATGTAACTTGCATCTAGGTCATGCACAACTCGACTGCAGTGTCGAGGATATTAGTGTAAGGATAAGATCCAAGGGTGTATGTATGTATGTATGTATGTGATGGCACCTTACATATGTACGGAGGCACCTTACACGTGCCTTGGGTTTAAATGTAGGTTGAAAATTTTGTAAAGATCAAGAGTTATTCATGTAAAGTACCTCAAACTGCCAAGGGCTCCGGGGCCGCCCCAATTTTACTGAAACTAGGGACGAAATGAAAAGTCAAGAACATTGAAATAATAATACACATGAAAAAAGAAAAAGAAAAGAGGGGACCAAACTAGTTTTCTCACTCTAAATTGGTTCTCAAGGAAATTTCAACCCCAGTTTTGTATTTGATTTAGTTGCACACCTTGACCATTGTTCATAATTTGATTCAATCAAGCCTTATCACATACAAGTCCTACAAATCTTTTAAATTCATACCCAATTTTGTGAAATGGTACCCAATCTCACTCCCTTGATGGCTACAAATGTGGATGAAGCATGGATTAGAGGCTTGAACTAGGGTGCAAAGACAAGGTAACTTTATAGATAACTTTCACATCAATGAAACATATACACAAACAAATACCCAATCTTGATGAAAAGTTATCAACATAAGTCCATGTTTTGGAAAATGAATGAATGAACTATATATGTTAAGAGTTGAAATATGTGCATCACAAAAGCTTTCTTAATTTTAATATGGGAAATCTCCACTAAAATCTAATGTAAATTTTCCTTGAAAAACAAACCCAGATGTTAATTCAATATTTCTCCAAAGAAATTTCAATTTTGTTCTAATCAATCATTTGAATCCAAAATTCAATTTTGTCATTTGGGGATTGTATATTGTATGTCAATGTCCATAATGAATAGTAACATTTTACATGTTGCAAGTGAAAAAGAATTTGATATTGTCTATTTTATTGTCAAATAAAAGTAAAAACCTTCAAAATCCTAATCACATGTAGTCTTATAATCCATATGAATCTATTGAGAAAAAAATAGGTACTCAACATGTATGGATACAACCTAGACCATTAGCATGAATAGCATGATTAAAAATTGTTTGTTAACCTCATCCATGTGCTGGGGAACCCCAATTGACTTGTAGTCTTGGCAACAATTGCAACAATGAATAAGATATCAACAAACAAGTTGTCAGCCAAGGTGTTTTTAACAATAAGACAAAGAGCTTTGTCAAGGCTTGTAACTTCTTCTTTTTTTTAGTTGAACAAGTTTGGGTGTCACTAGCATGTTTAAAAGTTTTCCATTCAAAGACAATGATTTTTTTCTATTTTGTCTGAAGAAGTTTGTTATTTAATAAACAAAAGTTTTAACATTGTTTCGGTGGTGCCCAATTAAATGAGAATAGTTGTTGCAATCCCAAATGAAGTGTCCAATCAATTCCTAGAAAGGGCAAACAAAATGGTTTTTAAAAGTTGAAATAAAGTTGAAAGTTCTTAATTGGACTCCTGCCAAATTCAAGTTGTGATAAGTCCTATGAATTCATGTTAGCATATGGCTCATCCATGCACCATTTTGATTCTAAAATGCACTAAATGTTTTTTTGTTTAATTTGTGTGAATTGATATGTTTATAAATTCAATTTCAAATATCATCCTAAAGTCTTGTCTAAGAGCTCTCACATGATTCTTTTGTCTCAATGTGTGGAACTAAAGAACATGCCTCAAATTTAATAATCATTTGCAATGTAATATATTGAATATCACAAAGTTTGCCCCAATATCTTGTGTTAAGACTCTGAAAGTGCATCAATAATATATGTTAATGAATTAATGAATGATAGAATATCAACATTTTTACATGATGTCAATCAAAATAATGAGATGGAAAAAAATTGCTTCAAAACTTGACATGAATTCAAAAAGTTATTTGAACAAATTTAAGGATCAAAAGAATTTAAGGTGCAAAAAAATGTGTTCAATGATCATAAAAAAGGGAAAACAACAATATTTACATAAGGAAAAAAAAGAATAAAAAACAAAGGTAGAAAATTACTTTAAGTTTTACAAGCATAACCACTACAACATTTACTATGATTATTGAATTTATATTCTCAAATAAATTAGCACATAAGTATGACATAACTCATAACTTTTTTGAAATGTATGTAATTGGGATGATCTAATGTTTTATTTGGTAGTCCTTAAAAATACCTCTTGAACAATAAATCAATCTCCTTAGTCAAACATTGTATGATCCCTCAAATTATTATAAATGAATGGGAGTTAGAATTTTTGCACATCCATTGCAATGTTTTGAATACCCATAATTTGTAGCCATTAGATTTTTAAAAAATTGCTAATGCAAACCCAATACATTGTGCTTCACATTAAAACATTTTTAATGATCTAAAGATCACATCATTTTGAACAATATTTTAATCCCAACCCTACCTTAAAATTTGAAACTTCAAAAATGAAAATGTTATTGAAAATCTTTGGGGTTTTCATGTTGCACTTTTACACATTTCTTGCTCAATTAGACATATGTTTGCATGATGTCATACCTTGATATCAATCATGACCTACTTCCCTTGTCTTTTTTATCTTTGATCATGAGCCCAATGTTGAAGTCATGGCTTGTGACATAATGCAAAACTTAAAACTAAAATAAATTCATTTAAAACATTATTAGCACCCTAATTTGTCTTGCGTTATGTAGGTCAAAAAAATGAGAGTTGGTAGGTTGTAAAGGAAGATAGGTCATAAGAACAAATTGTAACCTTAACTTTTGGTGACTATTTGGTAATGAACAAAAAGATCCTTAAGAACACACTGTAAAAACTTCTTGTTTTTCATCTTTCATAGCAATTTAAATGTAGTAGCAATAAGGCAATGTATAGGAGTGGCATATGATTAGCAAGAACTTAAGTATCTTAATGAGGAGAAGTTGATTATAAGGTTTACACTGCTTGCATCAATGAACATTGGGGAGAATTGAAGTGTTCGTGGTTGTATTTGTTTATTGCAATTGGCTATGGACACATTTACGCACTTGGATCCAAGACATGGACAAAAGAAAAAACAAAATAGCAGTAACATCCAAAGAAAAAAAACATGTTTGGATTGTAAGATCCCCAATAAATAATGGTTGTTGTTGGTGATAGTCTAATCAAGCACTAAGGTGGTGCAATGTTGTAAATGGTGGGGCACAAGATGTGAAATGAAATAAGGATTGGTGGCATGATTTTGATTTTTTTGGTTTCTTGGTGTGTTACTTCAATTCTTTCCAGTACTTGCTCTTCTTTCCTTTCTTGTTGCATTATATATATCATAGGTCGTAGCATGGGAGTGTAATAATTCCTAGCATTTGGTTCCTCAAGGTTCAAACTTGGATACTTGGAGGTTTATGGTGGATTATTTGTGAATACCAATGGATTGAAAAGGTTCATTTATCAAAGTAGTGCGAGTTAAGGTTTTGGGAGAGGTTGAATTAATGTTTGGATGTGGAGCTACGTGTCATTGAGTACTCTTTGCTTTAGAAGAAGAAAATGTTTTTTTGATTGGACAAAAAGAAAGGTTCCTTTAAATTACTCATGCCCACATGGATGCCAGTAGAGAATGATATATCACAAAACAATAAGTTGTACATATAATGGCATGGACACACCAAAATCTATTATTAATAAAAACCAACACTATGCCAAAACATGGCATCGATGACTAGTCCTATACAATACAATGACATCCATGACTAAAAAAATGACTAAACATGGCATAAACAATGGGTTTGATTCAACTATAATCGAATAGGACTTGTAATAAAAACCATGTTTTGGTGTAGTGCAATTAATACCCATTCACTGGAACTTTTCCCTATGATGTCTACCATACCACTTTTTATTTTCTCATCCTTCAAGAAAATAAAAAAGATATTGATACATAATAGGGATTATACAAGCAATAGAATAAACCTCATAAGCCATGAGATGAAATAACACACAACCACATATCAATTGTGTATGGCACCAAGATCATGTTTTGAGAATCCCTCAACATCTTGTCCTTCCATGGCATTCTCCTTTCTTATGGAAGAACCACCTTCCCGTTCATTTTCACAATTGCCCATGTATGTTTGTATAACATGTTTGAATCCCAACACATCAATTAGGGACTGAATGATATTAGAAGTAGACCCTACTTCATAAAGAACTTTTGTTAACACTTGTTGGTGTTCTTTTGCAACATAGATGAATAATATAATGCCCACAAATTTCACTTTAAGGTTAGAATAGTGAACAATTCTATTTGTAAGTGCTACAATGCACTTTGAAAAGTCAATAATTAGATCATCAAAAACTATAGTCTAGTTGTGAAAAACTTTGAAAGGACCTCCATTACTTTTCCTACATGAACGATGTGCCTACTGCAAAACAATTCTTTAACGGTCCCATGCCAAATGGCACTTTTGTCAACACCACCCACGAAAGTCAACAAAATGTCCCGCATCATTTAGCCCATGTTAATGATGCAAATGTCTCCAAGGACTCAAAGTTGGCATTATGTTCTAAATCAATATTTGTAATTAAAGCTACCAAGGCAAGCATAGTTCCACATTGGTGAACATTTTCAATAACCACATCACCCACATCATGCCCACTTGTTGTAAACCTTTCATGCTATGAACCCTTCTATGACATTTGACAACACTCTTGTGAATCAAATAACATAGGACCAAAAAATTCAAAAAGAAAGGTACAACAAAAAATATACAATGACCTTTTTAATGTTCATCATATTGTATAAGCTACTAGCCATGTAAATAAGTAGAAAAAAATCATTGTAATGTGTGGAAGGCTTGTAAAAAAACCAACAATTCAATAAGTTAAATAATGATATACTCCCCCATGATCTAGCAGTTGCATGGTCTTACGACATTGTGGTTGAAATTGCATTAAAAACTTCACAATAACATTTTGAAAGGTAGTATGACAATCAATGCAATCGTAAGCTTTTAAGTGTCATTCAAAAGGCGTCAAACTACAAATTTCATCATGAATAGGAATGATGAGATGCCATGGCTCCAATCAATTTATTTGTTCCTAATGGTGAACATGGATAAAATATTCAACAATTTACTCATAATTTCAAGTGAAATTTGTTGATTTCTATTACTCCATTCCTCTTTCTATGAACTTTACAAAGAAAGCAACATGCAATACATACCATGAGCACACTTTGACAATTTTACTTTATTGCAAGACAACAATTAACACACAACCTTACAATGCTAACCAAGAAGTCCATATATAGTGCTAAAATGGATTATTTCAGTCTTGGTAGTAATATCCTTAAAGTACAATGTAAAATGATTCCAAGATTGTGCACAAATTAGCGAACTTTTAAAAAGTTGAAAGAAAGCACATACTAAACTCAATTCATTTATGTAGAGGGTGCACAAAATTCACAACTTGATTTGTCTACTAACTTGAGATGTTGTCAACGAGGTCAAGTAAAAAGAATAAAAAGGGTGACAAATCTAGTTTATGACTTGTTTTTTATGAGGATCTACATTGTTGAAAAGGCATAGAAGAAAGGATAATGGTTTAATTTGTTTTTAAAATGTATTAAGTTGCCCCAAATCAATGGCAATTAAGTACATGACTATGTAATGAGGTATAAATAACACACCATCCACTGAAAACTTGTTCTGACTAGGGTTGTTGAAAGCAACATGTTAATGAGTCTCGGTGTATTTAATTTTAAGCATAACTAAAAGCTTTACAATTTTTTTGTCACCTTTTTAATACTGTTGATTTGAATTTACCTTTGGTGTTGGTAGGAACCTTGAATTCTAAGCACATTGTTGAAACTTGGAACATTAGGGACCACACTTTGATGAACGCAACATTAAAAAAATCTCTTGCAAATGTCAATAATGTGATGAGGATCACAAGAAAGAAACATTGGAATGATGGGGGAAAAAAAAAAAAAAACCTAAAAAAATTTTTTCCAAAACAATTATTATGTTTTAAATTTTTTTAAAATTTTTTAAAAATTTAATTCAATTAAAAACAAATATTGTTAATGTTATTGACAATGTTTTTAATTT
>Ga0116227_10014573_pt1 | contig 11934 bp, 10 predicted proteins | sample S1TSphgellanicum_FD_89693 | JGI IMG/M metagenome (GOLD analysis project Ga0116227, IMG submission 89693) | Host-associated microbial communities from peat moss isolated from Minnesota, USA - S1T2_Fb - Sphagnum magellanicum MG | ecosystem: Host-associated > Plants > Peat moss > Unclassified... | reverse complement strand
TCTTAAAATGGACATTTTAATTTTGAATATTATTATTTGAATCTGAAAATTGACATTTCAATTCTAAAATTTGTTATTTAACTTCAAAAAACTTATTTGATCTAAAAATTGATATTTGAATTCTGAATACTATTTTGGAATCTTAAATTTATATTTTAATTCAAAAAATCATTGATTGAGTTTCAGGGGTTTTTTCTACTAGTGTTATCCACAATAAATCACTTTTATAAATAATTATAAATAATTATGTTTATTAAATCTAAGTGACACTAAATAATTATTTTTATAACATAAATTTGTATATTATATAATTTATATTTTTATATTAGAAGTAATTCATTAATTAAATTAATGTGACATTACTTTAAAATCATTATAATTACTTCAGATAAGAATTAATTAGTATGTGCAGGATGTTTTTGTAGTTGAACATAATTATTCACACTCTTTAATTTATAACTTCAAACTTGAATTAAAAATTTGGAAAAATTATAGTGTAGTTAAAATAATTATTTTACTGATTTTAATTTCACAAATTATTACATAATAATATTATCTTCAAAAATTCTGCGATTAATCATCTATGATAAATATTTTATAATAATTTTACAGTAATTATGAAAATTAATGTTATGTTAAAAAAATTATTGTATTTATAATTCATAATTACCAAAAGAAAAAAATTAGTTGACCTATAATTATTTTTACAACAATAAATGGAATTATACAGTAAGTAATGTAATTAGTTGAATAATAATTTTAAAAAAATTCATGTAAGAATTTAATTTTGAATAACAATTGTTAATTAATTACTTATAATTTTAAAAAAATATTAAATATTTAATTTTATAATTGCAGTCATTAATTTAATTTTACATTAATTATATTATATATAATTCGATCAGATTCTAAAAAATTAATAAAATATTTTTAAATAATTTATTTATTTAATTAATTATGAATTATGTATTAGAACTTGTGAATAACTAAATAGCTAGTTTGTTAAATATTAAGAAGTTATTGCTTATTCAAGTAATTGATAATGAATACTGAATATTTGTAATGTATAGTTGATAATTTAAATATATGTAAATTTAATCATTATTAACTTAATGATTATCTAATTATTTAGTACTTAAATTGTTTTAAAATCTAAAAACTAAGAAAGTAAAGCATGAAGAAAGTTTTGAAATTACAACTTAGTTTGTAAGGAAGTTGCAACTTCAAAACTTATCCCATATTGTCTGTACTTCATTCCTATTTTGAACATTATATAAACAAGGCGGGTGTGGCCATTCAACATTAGAAAATTTGTGCACATGGGATGAGTTAACCAAAGGTTTAATCCAAAAAAAAAAAAAACAAATAATGTACAATTCTAAAGTACTTACTTCCCCAACCTATTTATCCTATCTAGCTAAGTAGGTACCTAGTTTGTCCTACCCATCTAGGTCGACCTATGTACCTACCTAAGTACCTACCTATATGAGTAGGTATTTAGCCTAGGAAGGGAAAACTTACCTACTTACTTTTTTTACCTAAGTAGGTAGGTAGGTAGGTAGGTAAGGATTATAGGCACCTATTTATGTACCTACCAACCTAATATTAATATTTTTATTTAAAAATTTTTAATGCCACATGGCATATTTACATTGGACCACGTGTCATAATATAAAATCATCCAAGTATTTGAATGGAACATTCTAGATTATTTCAAAATAATAATAATAATTCTATTTTAAAAATCAAATATTAAGACACGTGGTAACACATGATTTGCCTTCAATTGTGACCAAAATAGTTGCATCTTAGTCGCATGTGACAATACGTATACAATGGAGTCAAAGTATGAAATGTATTTGTTGACTTTTTCTTTCATACAATACCCTTTGTCATTTGCGACTAATTTATGACATGCGACTTGTCTTAGGCAACTAAAAGGATTTTAGTTGCAAAATGTCTCTTGCGACTAAAATTTAGTCGCAAAGAGTAGTTGAAAATACATGTTTTTCTTCTAGTGACTAGCAAAAAGCTTATAGTCTTGTGTCCTCATTATATCTTAAGCTTTGTCTGAACTTGACTAGTAGAAAGCTTATCTTGTGTCTTCATTCTATGTTCAACTTCGTCTTCATCAAACTAGCGAAAAAATGTATTATGGCATTATTGTATGTTGAGTTTTGTTTGAACTAAATTGGTATCTATTTGTAGGTTGTCTTCATTGTTTGTTGAACTTTTTCTTCAAACCAAAGTGGCAACAACAATATTGACATAAGTTAGTCCTTGCAATCTCTAAGTTTGTGGACTACTATATCTATAGTTTTACTTTTAGTTCATGGACTAAGCAAGTATTAGCTTTTTAGGTTTAGAGTTTTTATATGTGTTTATTAAGTAGACCACAAGTAGAAAGAATTCCCGTGTTGTTCAATTTATTTCAATATGTAGTAAGGAGGGGTTTTCAAGCTTACAACTTGAGAATAATGTTCACTTGTGAATTGAGCAATGAAAATATGAATGCAAAGGGATGTGTGCCTAAGGAATGATTGTGTGTTGATGGGGCAAGTGGATTATCTAGTGCTTCTAACATAAGCCCTTTACAATCCACTCTTCTATCACACCTACATAGCTAAACTTTCCTTTGAAACTTATGGTGTTGTAAGTGCAAATGAAATATAATGAACCAACATGATTATTTTACAAAAGGGCTATATGTTTTTTTTCCCAAAGATTTTTTTTCATATGAATGAATTTTGGAACAAATTTTTTTGTAAATTGTTATAATAAATGGTTATAGTTGTCCAAGTACATGACATGTTTTTTTGAATAAATATGAATTTTTGAAAGTGTCATAATTCCTTGTAAATTCAATGTTTCATCTTTTACAATGATAATAATTTTAAATCAAAACCAATTTTATTTTTTATTTTATGTTTTCTTATATAATAAACATTTTTTTAAAAAAAACATCATGTACATTTTACCCCATTTATCTATGGTAAAGAACTTTTGAAGTTCTAAAATTCTAGATCAATTTTGGAAAGTTCTTTGAATTTTTAAAGTTTTAAAATTCCAAATATTTTAAGGTATGAGTGTTTTTTTAATGTGGTTAATAGGTCTTTATCCTCTTAACTTTTTCCTATCAAATGTGTTTTATTATATATGAGCCCTTTTGATAGTCCTTTGCAAAATCAACTCATGTTTGACACATTGCTATTCATTTTTTAAACTTTTAAATCAAAACTTAAACTTAAAATTTTATCAAATGGATTTTTGGTTTGAATTTTTTGACAATCATATGAATGAAAAAATAATAATTTGCCATGATTACCATGGCTTAAATGGAAAAACATAAATATTTGTCCAATTTTGATTATTTTTCTTTGAAGTCTGATGCCATTTTTTGGTTCATTGGATTATGACTGCACCCTTCTTTCATTGAGTACTTTATTTCTTGCTTCATATAACTTATCCATTCTTTTCTTACTAGTTTGATTTAAACAGTTCATTTTGATGGTTTCTATGGCAATTGACACGCTCCCATGCTCCTTGATAGACTCAAATGTGAATATGAAGTTAAAACATCGAAAGAGTAAGGAGTTGGGTGCACGCTCCCTGGCTTGCAACATTTTGGGGGTAGAGGGGTGTGCTAGAGCTCTGAGATGAGACTAGGAAGAATGATAAGCACTCATCACTCACACAGACTTGCACAAACCAAACAACAAGTCGATTAGTGCATAGTTGGAGCACTTTTGGTGCTAAGATGAACCACAGGCAAACTCGAACTCACAAGATTCACCACAACTTGGACTTGGGGGAAGCCACCACCTTCCCCCTTATAATGTACTCTGTGCTTAGCCACAAGGCCATCATTCAAATGGCATTTTGTCCCGGGACTCCCAAGTGGGAGTCCCAAAATTCCCAAAGTTGGAACTCTCGCAACTTTTGAGGCTTATAACTTTGTGTTCAGACCTCCGATGGAGATGAGGTCTAAAGCAAAGTTGTAGCTCTTGTCGAGAGCTTTCCAACAGTATGTGGCACGCCATCTGCAAACAAGGAAATTAGGGCAATTCCCAACATTTAGTGGTCGGGAGTCAAATAATCAACTTATGTTTTTAAGTGTCCAAATGGGTGATGCGAGCGTATTTCAGATATCTACGTTCCAAAAGCTTTACAATGATATAAGGAATATCTCAATCCAATCAGTTTTGACCCCTGCGATCACCCTCTGAAAATTTGGGAGTCCATTAAGACTCCAACTCCCAAAATGTGAGCTCATTTGGGAGTGTGGGGGTTCATTCTCTCACACTTTCTTACACTCCCAGGAACAAGAAATGTGACTCTCAGGCTCACTTTTGGCCTGCACTTTTGTAAGCCCCTACCTTGGTTGCAAGCCCAAGGCTAAGGTTGCGACAATAATGGCTTGAGCCAATGGACATCTATTTGTGTATACGGGCTTTTAAATTGATGTTGTAATGAACCCTTGTGTCATCTAAAAAAGATCATGGCAAGTCAACCAAATTAATAACTTAGGTGTAAACTTGTTGGCATGAAGAATGTTTTTTGGGGGGTTAGTAATCTTGTACATAGAGTTTGAAGCATTTGATTACCATGTTTTGCATCCTAATTTGATCATTTTTAAGATACTAAATTACACAAAAAATCAAGTACATGACCTAGGTTTATCTTTAGGAAAGTTCAACAACATTTAAAATCTCTACACAATATACTTAATAGGCCAAGGTGGCATAGTTTCAAAAGGCAAACACATGTGCCTAGCTCATATTTTAAGTGACTAACTCGGTTGTATGATGCTATGTATGGATCAAAATACGGACAAGTGTTCGCATAAATTTTGGATTGCAAATTCAATTGGGTATTGATGTAGTGGCTGGTGGATTGATGGGAGTTTCATTGATGGCATAAATCACTTCCACTAGATTTGCATTTGCCCCAAACCAAAGTCCTTTTATTTGTAGTCCTTATATTTAACTACATGTTTTAAATTAGTTATTATAATCATGGGCAACAAAAATAATAAGAAGGGAGGTTTAGTGAGGCCAAGGCTAGTTTCAAGGCTACTCTAACATAAGCTTTACCGATTGATGTTGGCTCTCAGAAAAAACATTGAATTTAAAACCTAGAAAAGAAATGTAGATGCTAAAAGGAAACGACATTATAGAAAGGCTTTGAGAATTAAATCAACAAATGTGGCCATCACAAAGAAGAAAATTGGAGATCATCATGTAAGAAAAAATGTTTTTAGTCTTACTAAAGCAGTGACTTACACTACTAGAAATTTTGTCTTTTGCAACTTGTTTTATGCAACTAAAAAATGTCGCATGCAACTGCACATGTTGCATGCAACTCTAAAATAGTTGCATGTGAGATTTTTTAGTTGCATAAGATAAGTTGCAAAAGACAAAATTTCTAGTAGTGTTATGTGTTGATTGCATCAAGTGACTTAGATGTGCAACAAGAAGTTCTAGCTAAACTCATTGATTTTGAGCCATTGAAAAGTCGTTTCCTTCCATATATCCTTCGTGCCATGCAAGGAAGCCAAAGTGTTAATTGAAATCATTCAAAACATTAGGACAAGTTTTAATGTTGTGAAGTGTGCTAAAATTAAAGATTAGTCAATAGCTAAGCATGTTACATTTAACATGGTAGTGTTTGGACATGGTGGAAATGTTGCAGCTATTTCCAAAGTTCTTGGGGTGCGTTACGACAATGTGGTCTATGTAGTGCAAACGTACCATGCACTTGAAGATGGTGGGGGATCAAATGTTTAGGCTCTTGAGTGTAGAAAATTTAGGTCAAATGTTTTGCATCCACTATAAGAAAACAAGGCTTTTTTGATTGGGAAAATTGGTCAAAAGCTACCCCAAATGGCTTTTGTCCAACTTGACCAGCCATCTTGAACAAGTCATTTTGGACTCGACCATTTTGACTAGGTCTTTTTGGTTAGTTTTTTTGACTAGTTTATTATGTATTTTACTAGTCAAAAATATTTTAATAGCAACTATATATGATTTAAATTTTAAATAATAATATAATATGTATATTTATTTATTAATAAATTTAGCTACCTACCTTATTTAATCAACGCCCCTTAAACTAAGTAGCCTAGGCTAGGTGGCCTACTTAGACCTACTTACTTAAACAAGCTATTTAAACCACATAAAACCAAGGTAGTTTAGGTAGGGAATGTTGTATGTGTGAGGATTTGAACTCCTCACATCCGTTTTGAGGAGTCAAGTCCTTGCCATTTAGCTTACCATTTAAATCTCTAAATGGTCCTAATGTGTTTATGCCCGAAAAACACCTTGCCACAACATTCTGGTTGAATTTTTGAACAATTGGGAGTTGGATCATGAACATAATAAAATCAAGGTTATGTTGGGGGATGAACACAAAATAATAGATTCACATGTCTTGGTAAAGGTTTAGAATTTGCCATACAAGAAAAATAGAAGCAAACTAGGCAGAAATGTCTAATGTTAGAATAACATTGGTAGACATAGCAGATAGAGTCCATGACACTTACAACACCAATGAAGGTTGGGTTGTGAAAAAGATGAGGTCAGAGTATGTAAATATAATTGTTGCCATTCTACCAATTATTTATCAAAAGGATAAGGTGTAATATTTTAGCAATAAGTCTACTATGTTGATCTCCAAAACAAATCGTGGAAAGTCTGTTAATTGGGTTATTATCATGTATTCTCAATTGGTCAAGGAATTGATTAGATGGGAGAAGTGTCAAAAAAATATGACTAAAGGAATAGCCAAAAGAAAACCAAAAAAGGATATATGCCATTTTGCCATAGTCCTAGAAGTTTTGTTTCAGAAGTGGTTTCCATTAAAAGGAGTAAAATCACATGAGAAGAAAAAACAAGCATAATAGCTTGAAGAGGACAAAAGAAGAAGAGATAGTTTCAGGGAGAGGTTCATTAAGAACAAAAGACCTCTGAACTCTACACACATCATTTCTAAAAAGGAAAAACATCCAGAGACTAAGACAACCAGAAGAGCAATTATGATGTTTCGGTTTGATGATGATGAGGAGAAAAACTTTTTAGAAAAGGTAGAAAAGACAAGAGGATATTGTAATGAAAGGCAATATTGATCCTCAACAAGTAGTAGAATTGTTGAGGAAATAACAACAACAAAATCAAAGACAAAAGGAAAAATCCATATCTCCTAAATATGATTTGAGACTACCCATTTCTCCCAAGCAAGAGTAGAGGTTAGATGGGCAAGTGTATTAAAGATGGCCCAAGAAGGAGCTAGAGTTTCAAGCTCAGTAGTCAATAGAAGAATAGATATAAGATTTTGACCAGGATCCACCAAAAGTACACAATACGTTTCGTCACCATAGAATAATGAAGGTATGTTGCCTTCAAGACCAAGTTTTGCAACATGCATGAATGTATTTGGAGAAGTCTAAATTGCACACAAGAGTCTAGGTCCATCAAGTACAAGTTCAAGGGATCAAACTCCTAGGTTTCATACACCAAGGTTTATGCAAGGGGTAGAAGCAAAATTGGATGAACATAGAAGAATTGTTACTATGTTTCAATAAGTAGTAGAATATAGTGTACATATGACAAATATTTTGCTTAGACTTTTTGATTTGGAGATCAAGAACAAGTAGATTATAATGGAGAAGGATAGATTTGTTCAAAATTTGCAGGGAGCTTTGGAGAAGTAGCAAAAATTCAAAGAAAAGTTGTAGGATAGGAATAGTGAAAATAGTTAGGTATTGGTAGAACTCCAAGTAGTTCGACAAAAAATCAATAACATGGAAAAGCAGAGCAAGGATTTAGAGAACATTAGATTAGAAAGGGATTCCTTGTAGTCAACTTTAAAGGAGATAGATGTTAATTACTGGGGTTTAAAAGCAAAGAAGGATACTCTAAATATAGAACATAACAAACTTCAAAAAAACTACAAGAACATGGAGGAAACTCTTTTGAAGCAACAGAAGGAGGTGGAGGAGCTCAAAGTGGACAATGCCAATGCACATCAAACTAGGAATGAGATATAAATGCAAGTTGATCAGAGGCATGCACAGATGGACATAAATTTGCAAAAGGAGATAGCCTTTAATGAAAAGTTAAACAAGCTTCTAGAAGAAACACAAAAGAAAAAACCCTTCAATTATGATTTTTTTTTTGGAAAAATAATGAATTATGGAAGCATAATACTTTGCATTAAGTAAAGCTCAAAGCACAATCAATGGAGGAAAAAGATGCACACTTATGGTGGGATGTAATTTAGGACATCATTCAAAAGGATATTAGGAAGGTTTGTAGAAAGTATGAGAGGAATGAAAGGCTATATAGACACATGATTTTTTAGATGGAAAAAGTTATGCCATCATTTGAGTATGAACCTTTAATTCTGTCTCTAAAACTAAAGACTTCAAATGGAGATATAGATGGGGTAGGTCCATTAAGTACAAGAGTAATAGAGGAGCCAGGAAACCTTAGAGGAGGAAAAGATATCCCTAGGAGGGAGGCTGTTGAACAAATTGTAGAATAAGAAAAATCTATTATGTAGGAATTTAGTTTTTAAGCGTATGCATCTATAGCCATAGAAATAGGGGAGCAAATACAACCTAAGGGACATAATTTAGGAGGATCAATAGGGTCAGATTGAGCTTGTGTTAGAGTTACATGAACAAGATAAGATTAACATTACATCAAATTTGTAATTATAACAACAACTACAAGTGATAACATAGTTGCATTCACAAGAGCAAAGAGTAACCTATCAACAAACAATTGTACAGTTGTCAATAAAGGCATTAGAAGAAGAAAAACAGAATTTGTATACAACAAAAAATCAAACAATGCTTCAATTAGAAGTACAAGCAGAGTAGACTATAGGACAAACAAAACAGATTGTTGTACAAACAAATCAAATTTTTGAATCACAGGATGAGAAACATCAAAACATTTAGCTTTCTTAACACATTTTTAATCTAGAATTCCAGGATGTAATTTAGAGTATGGGGTGGGTAATGTTAAGGGATTAGTTACTTGTGATAATTTTTAATTGGTATATTTCTATTTACCTAATTACTATTTTAGGAATTATTAGTTAGATTACATAGTTTTTATCTCCATTTGAATTTGAATAGAACATAACATTGTTTTTGTTGAGGAATATTTTGTGAGAAGAGAGAGAGATGAGGACCATTGTATCATTGTTGAACATGGAGCTTTAAGGGAATATGAAAGAAATATAATTTGATTTTCTAGAAAGCTTTGATTTCATAGCTAAAATTTGTTGTTTTGATGTTTTTAATCATACTTTCATTACTAGATTTTAATTTTGAAACTAGTTCTAAATAGATCTAAATGAATAGACTATGTTAGTATTAATTTTATTGCATTTCAGTCCAAATTTTAGACCAGAATATAAAATTAAATAATATGTATTTATTATTAAGTAACAAGTATTCAGTAGGCATCAAAGCATGTAATCCATAAAACAATTGAAAAGGATTATGACTTGTGCTCACCTTGAAAGCTCTTTTGTAAGCAAACAAAATAGTATGGAGATGTTTGTCCCAATTTGTGTGATTTTCGTTGACTAGCTTAGTCAATAGCAACTTAATAACCTTATTGGTAGATTTCTACTTAATTGTTTCCCTAAGGATAGTAAGTTGTAGAGCTAGTGTGCCAAAATAAAAAATGAATGGTAAGGATTTCAATGGCCTCATTGATAAAATGGGTACCTTGGTCGCTAACCAAAGTGAAGGGGCAACTGAATTTGGTGAGAATTTAGGGTTTAGGGTTAAACCTTAAACCCTAAACCCAGGTAAATGAATTAAATTGTGACTACAACCATGTTGGTCTTTAATGCCTTTGCTTCCACCCACTTGGTTGCATAATCGATAACAACCAAAATGTACTTGTTGTTGTGTGAATAATTCACGAGCTTAATTGGGCCAATGAAATATAAACCCCATTTCATGAATGGTTCAGCTGGGAGCATGGTGATTAGTTTCGCCATTGGGGTAATTAAGAAATATTTGGTTTGTTGGCAAGCATCACAAGATTAACAATGTTATTGTGCATCCTTGTGTAGAGTTGACCCAATACTTGGCATCTAGCACCTTTTGGGTTGTCATGTCCACTAAAAATTATTCACCACCAACTCTTTTGTGCATCTCTCGTAGGATTACCAAAATCTTGCCATCATGCAAACATCGGCACAAAATTTGATTATGCCCTTGTTTGTATAACTTTCCATCGATGGTGGTAAAGGGCAATGCCTTCAATATCAGTTTCTTTAGTTGTTCCTTGGAATATCCTTCAAGAAAATTTCTAGTAGAGATGTACATTTGCATTTCTTGTAGTCATTTTGGTTGAAGTACAAACAATGATGCATTAGTAGTCCTATAAGCACCCTTGGATTTTCGGTAACATCACAAAATCACAAGAGAGTGTCTGCCACTGAATGAAAACACCTTAGTTTGTACACAACCAAAAAATTATATTCTAGCCACCTCATAATTCAGCCTTACAATTGAGGTTTCTTTACAAGGTATAATAATGCCATGTGGTTGACGTAGAAAACAAACTTGTTTCCCAATAGATAGTGTCTGAATTTATGCAAAACATAAACCATAGCAAGTATTTCCCTTTCGATGGTGGTGTAGTTTTTTTTTGCATTGTTTATGAATTTGGAGGCATATGCAATTGGCTGATCACATTTTTCGATAGGATTTTGAACCAACATAGCTTCGACTACTAGATTTGATGCATCTGTGTGGATGTAAAACTCCATGTCCCATTTGGGTGTAATTAAGATCAGTGTATCTTGATACTTTTGTTTAATGGCCTCCCACGCTTTTTGACATTCGGTAGTCCATGCAAACACCTTCGTTTTGCATAAGAATTTCGTGATGAGGCCATGATGAAGGTAAAATTCTTGATGAAGCATTGACAGAATTGGGCCATCCCATTGAAAACCTATATGTTTTTAGGTGTTTTCGGTGCAGGCATATTCACAATTGTCAAGATTTTTTTTGGATCAGGTTGTTTTCCCGCCTTGGAGACAACGTCATACCCAGATATGACTCTTGAGTAAACCAAAAACATGCACTTTTCCAAATTCAAGTTGATACCGAATTCATGGCATTTTTCAAAACATAACCGAAGTCTGGCAAGGTGCGTTTTGAGGTCATTAAATACATTGAAATCATCTAGAAATAATTTCATGAACACCTTGAGGTATTCACGAAATGCCATACTCATTGTTCACTTGTAATGTCGCAACCCTAGCTTTGGGCTCGCGACCAAGGCAAAGGGAATTGCAAGGGTGCGGGCTAAGAGGAAGCCCGGGAGTTAAAGCCAAGAGGAAGCCCGGGAGTTAAGCCAAGAAGAAGCCCGGGAGTCACATCACATACTCTCGGGAGTGCAAGTAAGTGTGAGGGAGTGTGAGGGAGTGAACCACTCACACTCCCAAGGCAACTCCCACTTTGGGAGATGGAGTCTCGGTGGACTTCCGAAACTTTAGAGAGTGATTGCAGGGGTCAAAACTCAATGGCTTGTGGCGTTCTTTATATCATTGGAAAGCTCTTGGAGCTTAGATGTCTAAAATGGGCTCGCTTGGCTCATTTGGAAATCTGAAACACAAGTTATGGCCAAAAGAAGAGTCGGGAGTCGAATTGCCAGTTTGACTCCTGACCACAAAAAGTTGGGAATCGACCTCTTCCCGATGTCCGATTCGGGATTGCAACATGGCGTTGGAAAGCTTTCGACGAGAGCTACAACTTTGCTTTAGACCGCATTGCGATCCGAGGTCTGCTCGCAAAGTTATGGGGCTCCAAAGTCTCGGGAGTCCCATTTGGCGCGATTTCGGGACTCCCACTCGGGAGTCCCGGGAAAAATAGCCATTTGGATGTGGGCTCCGTGGAGAGTC
>Ga0116227_10014571_pt1 | contig 11934 bp, 8 predicted proteins | sample S1TSphgellanicum_FD_89693 | JGI IMG/M metagenome (GOLD analysis project Ga0116227, IMG submission 89693) | Host-associated microbial communities from peat moss isolated from Minnesota, USA - S1T2_Fb - Sphagnum magellanicum MG | ecosystem: Host-associated > Plants > Peat moss > Unclassified... | reverse complement strand
CGTAGATATTGAGGTTGATCAGCTCCATGCGGCGGATGCCGGTGGAGTAGAGGGTTTCGAGCATCGCCCGGTCGCGCACCCCCATGGCGAGCGTGAGATTCGGTGTGGAGAGCACCTTCTCGGCTTCCGCGATCGTCATCACGTTGCGCGGCAGGCGGCGGCCGATGCGCGGCAGTTCGAGGTCGGACGCCGGATTGTAGAGGATATGATTCTCCCGCGCGAGCCAGCGGAAGAACGCTTTGAGGGGATGGATATGGGCGAGTTGGCTGCGCACCGCGAGCGGCTCGCCGTCGAGCTTGCGATAGAGGAACAGATGGCGCTGCCAGCGCTCCAGGATCGGCCTGGTGATCTCCTGCACCCGGATCAGCCCGCGCTCGGCCGCCCAGGCCGCGAACACCCGCAAGGTGCGCTCGCGCGCCTCGATCGTATGGGCCGAGTAGCTGCGCTCGACCTGCCAGCGGGTGAACCGGAGCATGTAATTCCAGATGCTCTCGGGGTCATGACCGCCCACCACCTGTTCGGGGGGATGGTAGATGCCCTGGTGCTGCCTGCGGCCCTTCTTCGTCCCCTTGCCGCGCTTCCGGGGCATGTCAGAGGGCGGCGGCTGAGGGAGTGTATGGGCCGGTTTGCGGGTATGACCGTCCCGTTCCGTTCGGAGAGGTGACGTGCGTTTTCGCCGCTTCCGCTGCGGGATCGCCGCAAAGCCCCGGATCAGGCCGGATTGCGGGGATTCCGTCCCCCCGACCAACGCCCGACCGAGGGCCGACCGAGGCCCGACCAAGGGGCGACCGAACTGGCCCGGTCCCCGACCGAACCGGGTCATAGGCCACGGCTTCCCCCGCGACGGTGCCGCTCAAGCCCATCAGGAACGGCGCATCGCTTGTCCCGTCGCCGTCATAAAGCAGCTCGTAATGGAACCCGCCGACCCCGCCCGATGGGCCGGGTGCGCCACGGTGAACCAGCACATATTCAAGGTCGGCAAGGCGGCTGAGATGGACCTTGAGCTGGGTGTCGCCCCATCCTGTAACCTCGCGCAACTGGCGGCGGGTAAAGCGCAGGTCCGTGCGTTTCAGGGCGAGCCGCGCGCATTCCTGGCGCGCCCATGCCTGCACCATTTCCAGCAACCGCCGGGTCTGCGGCGGCAGTTCGTCGAGCGTGCGGCCCAGCACCTCGCCCGCGAGCCGGTTGGCGAGCGCGATGTCATCGGCCTCCACCTCGATATAGCGCACCTGTCGGCCGCGATGCGCCACCTCGCGGATCGGCCGCTGATGCTGGTGCAACAGCGCGATCGCCTGGATCAGCGTCAGATATTTCATATGATCGCGGCGGGTGCGGGTCTTGTCGTCGAGGAAGGTCAGCCCGTCCGCGAACGGATTGACCACCTTCACCGCCTCCAGCAGCGTCTGCGCATTGCGGTGGAGCGCCAGCACCGATTGGCGGTCCTCATTGGCCAGCAGCCCGGCCAGGGTCTGGCGGCGGCGCTGCGCTATATGGATCGCGCGGGTCTGCTCGCGGCTCTCGTCGACCGTGAGCACCAGGCAGCGGTTCATCAACTCCTCGTCGATGTCGATCGCCGTGGTGGTGAGGAACAGCATCACCGGCCCCTCGACCCGATATTCCTGGGTGACGAGATTGCCGGTGGTCGCATCCTTGCCGGTGCTGGCGATCGTCACCTCGCCATCGGATTGCAGCAGCTTCAGCGCATAGGCGGCGCTCGAAGCGCCTTCCTCCTCGGCGATGGCAAGAATGCGGTGTTTGAGGTTGGTTTCGCCCATGTAGAACAGGCTCTGCCCGGTCATCGCGCTGTAGCGCACCTGGGCATCCCCCGGCATCAGCCCCAGCACCGCGTCCATCATCGCGCTCTTGCCCGCAGCACTCGACGACTGGATGATGAGCGCCAATGGCCTGTCGAGCAGGCGCGACACGCAGGCCAGATAGCCGGTCAGCGCATTGGTTTCCTCGCCGACCACCCCGCAGGCGGCAAAGTCGGCGAGGATCCGCGCCACAAGGTCGGGGGCCTTCAAAAGCGCCATCGCCTCCGCATGGTCCGCCTGGGCGAGGCCGGGCCGCTCATTCTTCGCCAGCGCTCCCACCAGTTCGGCGTCCTGCAACGCCTCGATCCGGAGCAGCACCCGGCCCAGGTCGTGTTTCAGCGCATCCTCGCTCTCGCCCAGCTCGATGCCCGCCTGTTTGGCGAACGCGGCCCGCGCCTTGGCGGCGTACAGGTCGAGCGTATCGACGTGGAACCGGCCATCATCATGTCCCGCGCGGGCGACCAGCAGGTTGACCTTGAGCGATTCGGGATTGAGCGGTTTCTTCCAGCCCCGCACCCGGTAGCGGCGGTCTGCCAGCACCATCACCAGTTCCTGGTCGCTCTGCGCCTCCACCGGATCGGGCACCGCCGAGGGGGGCTGCACTGCGGCTGCCGGTTCCGGGATGGGCACGGATTCCGGCTCGGCGGCTGAGGAAGGAAGTGGGGCAGGCTCCGGCATGTCGTCGCCGATCGTCGCCACCGCCAGCGGGTCGGCCGCGCTGGTGATGACGGGTGCGCGACCGTTCCCCAACCATTGCGCCTTGCGGATCAGCACGCCCAGCGATTTGGCAGCCGGCGTCACCTTCATCGCATAGGCGTTCGCGTCCAGCCCCTTGGGGAAGACGATGCGGAACACCGCGATTCCTGCTTCCATCAGCCGCTCAGCTACCGCGCCAGCGCCTTTCTCGCCGGCGTCGTCACGGTCGAACGCGATCAGCACGCGCTCCACGCCATAGCGGCGGAACGCGGCCAGATGATCGTCGATAAACCCGCCCGCGCCATAGCAGGCCGTGACGTTGCGATAGCCCGCCGACCAGAAGGTCATCGCGTCGATCAGCGCCTCGGCCAGGATCACTTCGCCCTTCGATCCTGCCACCCCCTCGATGTTCCACACGCCGCGATGCGGGCCGGGAAGATACAGATGCAGCGGCGTGCCAGGGCGAAGATCGTTCCTGATCTTGCGCCCGTAAACCTCCTGGATGCGGCCCGTCTCGTCCATCACCGGCACCACCAGCGAGCCGGTAAAATGCTCGTGGCCGCTCTCCCGGTAGAGCCCGACCTTCTCCAGGCGACTGCGGATTTCCGCCCCCGCCTTGCGGTTCTTCTCCGGCAGCCGCAGCCCCAGCGTGCGGTTCGCATAACCAAGCCGGAACCGCTCGACCAGCGCCCCGTCGAGGCCCCGGACACGCAGATAGGCGAGCGCCTCCGGGGCCTGTTTGAGGGTGTCGTGATAATAGTCGATCACCTGCGCCAGCAACGCCTGATCGTCCGCGTCGAGGCGCACCGGCGAGGGCAGCCGGCCAGATCGGCGCACCGGTGAGGCATCGGGTCCAGGCGCTGCCAGCATGCCCTCTTTGAGCAGCTCGACCGCGTGGCGGAAGCTCACGCCCTCGCGTTTCATCACCCAGTCGATCGGCCCGCCACCCACGTCGCAGCCGAAGCAACGGAACAGATTCTTGGCCTCGCTGACCGATAATGACGGCGTGGAGTCGTCATGGAACGGGCAGCATCCCACCATGTCGGCGCCCCGTTTCTGGAGCTTCACACCCGACGATTCCACCAACCGGACGAGGCTCACCTCGGCCTTGATTCGCTCGATTTCCGCGTCGGGGATTCGGGCCATAAACGGGGGCGCTCCAGAACCCTGTCAAGAGGGTTTTGAGTAAAATAACTCTTCTTGATATCTCTCTTGTGAAGAGTAGAGTCAAGCGCGTCTCTAAAAACAGGGTGTATAGCCATGACCGTAACTCAACGGATCATCGCGACTATGGAAGGCAAGGACTCCACCTTCTTCAAGGAGCTGGGAACGCGCATCGCCCGCGCCCGCAAGGAGCGCGGCATGACGCAAGCGCAGCTCTCCGATCGGCTTGGCATCGCGCAGCAGACTCTCGCCCATTACGAGGTCGGCCGCATCCGCCTCGTCGCGTCGCTGCTCCCCATGCTCGCCGAGCTGCTCGATCTTTCGCTCGACGAGCTGCTGATGGGACGCCCCACCATCCGGCTTCCCGGCAAGCGCGGTCCAGCATCCCGGATCGAGCAGCAGCTCGATGCCGTCACCCGTCTGCCCAAGGCCAGCCAGAAGGCCGTGTCTCAGCTGCTCGACGCCATGATCGCGCAGCACACCGGCTGACCCTCGCCGCCACGTCGGCGAGGACCATCATTGTCATCCCACCCGGGAACGGTGTCGGCCGCTCCCGTGGCGGAGCCGTTTAGCAGCTCTCTATTCGGATTCGTCCGTGCGCAGCGATGCCAAGCGGGCCTCGCAGATCGCGACCACCTTGGCCTGCAGCAGCTCGACCCGCTCCCGCATCCACGCCAGCTCCTCGGGCGTGACCTTGTAGCGGCGTGAGTAGCGCGCCTTCACATAGGCCGCGCGCAGCAGCTCAAAGCACCGCTTCTGGAACTTGGTGTCGGTCGGCCATATCTCGGCCAGATCCGGGTCGATCTGCTCGGCCAGATTGCGCAGACGGACAAGGTTGTGGCTCTTGGGCGTTTATGCCGAGCGTCAGACTATGCCGATGGCGATAGATTTCCGCCCGTCAGTGAGGCGTTTAGGCGGATTCCGCGCGGCATAGTTTCTTTCTCCCCACGCACATCACGTGCGCGGAGGAGTACTCATGATCACCGACGTTTATGTGAACAGAAGCCGAGTAATGCGGAGCCTGCGGACAGGCCCGCTCGGCGAGCACATCCACCTCTACATCGACCAGCTTCAACAGGGAGGTTACAGCCTTACAACAAGCCATCGACTGCTGAGCATTGTACGGGATTTCGGGTTCTGGCTGGGCGCCACCGGCGCGGGTCTCGCCGATACCCAGGAAGCGACCGTCGCGCAGTATCTCACCGAGCGGTCGCGGCACCGCCCGCGCTTCCGGGGGGACGCCCTTGCACTCGCCCGTCTGCTCTCGATCTTGCGCGAAGCGAACGTCATCGCGCAGCGCGTGGTGCCGTCGCGTGATCCGCGCGAAGACCTTTGTGAAGCATACAGCCGCTACATGGCGCGTCAGCGTGGCCTCGCGCCGTCGTCGATCGCGAGCCACCTCTGGTTCCTTCGGCCCTTCCTGCAAGAACTGGGGATCGCCAAAGATGCCGACCTTGTTCGCCTGTCCGGGCGCGAGGTGTTGCTCTATGTTGAGCGGCATGCTGGGGACAGCGGGGCGACGACTGCCAGGATCATGTGCTCGCGCTTGCGGGTATTCCTGCGGTATCTGCACGCCGAAGGCTTCATCACCGCCGATCTGACAACTGCGATTCCATCCATCCGGCGTCCGACCGAAGGGTCGCTACCAAGCTTCATGCCCATCGACCAGGTGCAGCGCGTCCTCGATGGATGTGACCAGAGCACTGCAACCGGGCGCCGGGACTATGCCATTCTGATGCTGCTCGCTCGGCTCGGATTGCGGGCGAACGAGGTGGCGAGGCTCAGCCTCGATGATTTTGACTGGCGCGCGGGCCAGTTCACCGTCCGGGGCAAGGGCCGCAAGATCGCGACCATGCCGCTGCCGCACGATGTCGGCGCTGCGATCGCCAGCTACCTGCAGCGTGATCGCCCAAGATCAGACACCCGGCGCCTATTTCTACTCGCCGTTGCGCCATATTCCGGGTTCAAAGGCGCGCCCGGCATACAGACCGTCGCGCGCTCGGCGATCAAGCGCGCCGGCATCGCCGGCCCCGGTCGACGTGGCTCGCACATCTTCCGGCACAGCCTCGCGACGGGTCTTTTGCGATCGGGCGCAAGCCTGACCGAGATCGGCCAGCTCCTGCGCCATGAACAGCAGGACACGACCCGGATTTACGCCAAGGTCGATCTCGACAGCCTGCGCACCCTCGGACTGCCGTGGCTGGGAGGTGAGCAATGAGCGCGCTGCGTCAGGCGCTGACCCGCTATGTCTGCATGCGGCGCGGGTTCGGCTATCGCTACCGGAGCGAAGAGCGCTGTCTCGGTGATTTCGTCGCGTTCATGGACGCGGCGCAGGCGACGGTCATCACGCGTAAGCTGGCCCTGGCCTGGATTACCCAGGCCCAGCGCACCTCCTGGCCGAACAGGCTGTCGGCGGTGCGTGGATTCGCCCGGCATCTCTCGAACATGGACCCGGATACCGAGACGCCCCCGGCCGGGATCTTTCCGTCGCCGAAGCGGCGACGTCCATATATCTACACCGAGGCGGAGGTTGAGCACCTGCTTGAAGCGACGCTCAGCTGGGGTTTGGCCAAAGGCATCAACCGCCGAACATATCATTGTTTGTTCGGCCTGCTCGCGGTCACGGGCATGCGCGTGGGCGAGGCGATCGGTCTCGGGCGCACCGATGTCGATCTTGAGGTCGGGCTATTGACGCTGCGCGAGGCCAAGGGCGGCAAGGATCGTCTCGTCCCACTGCATCCGACTACCGCTCAAGCGCTCGCCGACTATGCTGCGCGACGCGACGATTGTCGTGTGTGCCGCAAAAGCCCCTGGTTCTTCGTCCTGCGAGGAGGCCAGCGGCTGCGGCTTCAGTACCCGGAACGCATATTCATCGCGGCAGCGCGGCGGATCGGACTGCGCGATAGCGAACCACACAGCCGGGGTCCACGCCTCCACGACCTTCGTCACACCTTCGCCGTCAACACCATCCTTCGCTGGTACCGCGCCGGCGAGGATGTTGAGCGCCTGCTGCCGACGCTCACCACGTATCTCGGCCACAGCAAGGTTCGCGACACCTATTGGTACCTCTCGGCCTGCCCCGAGCTGATGGGTGAGGCCGCGAGCAGACTTGAGACGCGCTGGGGGATGGTGTCGTGAGTGGCGCCGCGACCCTGCCATCGCTCATCGAGCGCTTCTTCACCTTGCGCCTCATTCACCAGCGCAACGCCAGCCCGCACACCATCGCATCCTACCGCGATACGTTCCGACTGCTGTTCGCCTTCGCCCAGGCCAGGTTGGGCAAGCCGCCCTCCCGGCTCGATCTGGCCGATCTTGACGCACCGTTCATCGGTGCCTTCCTCGACGATCTCGAGGCGAACCGATCGATCGGCATCAAGACGCGCAACCTGCGCCTGACCGCCATTCGGGCCTTCTTCCGCTTCGCCGCGCTCGAGGAGCCCGCCCTTGCCGGACATATCCAGCGCGTGCTCGCGATCCCCGGCAAGCTCCACGACAAGCGCGAGGTGCATTTCCTCACCCGAAGCGAGATCAACGCGATCCTCGCGGCGCCCGACCGCAGTAGCTGGATCGGTCGCCGTGATCACATGCTTCTCCACCTCGCCGCGCAGACAGGCCTGCGGCTATCGGAGATCGTTCAGCTCGAACGCACCGCTGTCGTTCTGGGCACCGGCGCGCACGTTCGATGTCTCGGCAAGGGCCGCAAGGAGCGCTGCACGCCGCTCACCACGCAGACGCGCCATGCGCTCCAGGCCTGGTTCAAAGAGGCAGGGAGGCTCGGTTCGATGAAGCTGTTCCCCAACATTCATGGCGGAGATCTGAGCGCCGATGCCGTGCAGCGCCTGCTGAGCCGGCATGTAACAACCGCGACGCAGGCTTGTCCGTCGCTTCGCCGCAAGCGGGTCACGCCGCATGTTCTTCGACACAGCGCGGCGATGGAACTCCTCCAGGCGGGCGTCGATATTTCGGTGATCGCGCTGTGGCTCGGGCATGAGTCCATCAAGACCACCCAGGTCTATTTGCACGCCCACCTTGCCTTGAAGGAGGCGGCGCTGGCCAAGGTCAAGGCGTTCAACGGACAGAAGGGCGGGCGATACCAGCCCAGGGACCGACTGCTCGCCTTCCTCGACGCACTGTAACTTGGCGCGCGGACTCGCCTCTGCTATCTATTTGATGTGCTGCGCAAAGGGCAGCGCCGGGACTGGTAATCCCGCCAGAGAAGCAACTCGGACACCTCGGTTTCCGGGGTGTCGTCGCGCATGTCCAGACCTTCGGGTTAAAGGCGACGGCGCATGTCTCTGGCATGTTACCAGCTCCGGCGGCTCCCGCGCCCAGCGTGCGGGAGTTCGGGACTGTTCCGCATCCGTCTCGTCTCTTCCGCGTAACCGCCCCAATGCGGACCGGAGGTACCAATGGACAACCTTGCCCCTGTCTCATCACAACGCGGCCTGCCTGTCAGGCCGGCTGCCAGTTCCCACAATGCAACGCTGGCGGCATTATGGAGAAGCTATGATGCTCAGCCAGTCCAGCTTCAGCGGACACGCGAAGGGCGTAACCTGAGCCGCGAACGCTATCGGCGTGCGGAAGAGTTCATGCTGTCCCTTGCATCCGGAGCGCCGGGCGACTGGCCCGACTTTCTCTACTTTACCGGCATCGTCGCCCAACTTGCCCTGTCATCCCATTTGCTCGACGTGGGCTTTCCCGACACCTGGTGCGCTCGTTATGTCGGCCTCCACATCGACAGATCGCTTGCCTATGCCAATGCCAGCGGCTTCGGCTACGAGTGCCCCGAGACCGCACGATTGGCGGCGGTGCTTTCACCCTACTGGAAATGGAATCACCGCCATCTGGTCGACCGCCCCCACCCGAAGGATGGCAGCTTCACATCCGACGACGTTCGGGCGCTGCTGGGCGCGCTCATGGATCACGTGGGGCATGTCACAGGACACGGCCGATCGCGTCGCCGAGTGACGAGATCATGACGTCCCCCTCCGATACTTCGCGCGGGGAACCGTAAAACTATGCCGAGCCGATTACCCAAAAGCCGCAGATATCCTGGCCTTTCCACGCCCATGCGGCATAGTCTGACGCTCGGCATAAACGCCCTTATGCCGCGCGCGGCATAATGGGCTGTACAGCGTCATCACCAGCAGCAGCCCGTTGTAGAGATGCTCGGCTGCCTGATGCAGCTCGAACGCCGCGATATTGGTAAAGCCCCGGCTGACTGCGAACGCCGATATTTCCAGGCGCTCGGCTGCGCCGGGTATCCAGTCTTCGTAATGCCCCTCGGCCTCGGCCAGCGCATCCGCGCGCGCCAGCGGCTGCGGCGCGGCGAACGGGTGGCCCGGTACCTCGAACAGCGCCACGCCATCGCGCACGATATCGACGAAGAAGTAGCGCCCCCGTTCAAGCTGCCCGTTCACGTCGGCCAGGCTATGGACGATGAAGCTCGTCGGGGTGCGCAGCCCCGCGCCCGACGACAGCGCCTCCAGCAGCCGCTTTTCCGCCGTCTCCCAGAACTCCAGCACGTCGGTATGGCGCTCGTCCGCGACCACCACCAACAGGTCGTAATCCGAGAAGTACCGGCCGACCGGGTCCTCCACCCAGTCGCCGCGCGCATACGAACCGAACAACAGGATTTTCAGGATCGCGCCATCGCGGAGATGCGCCGAGTTCCGCGTCGCGCATTCCTCCGCGAACGTCGTGCGCAACACGTCCACCGCGAACGCCAGCTCGGCCCGTTTGCCGGCAGGAAGGTGATCAAGGCTTCGGCTCATGTGCCCGATGTTGCCGCTCGTGCGCCGTCTGGCAAGCGATCCCTCCGCCTGCGCCGATCGGCTATATTCCCGCCGGATCATAATCGCTCCTCGCTCATGCTCGTTCGGCCGGGTCGATCTACCACAGCTCCCTTCCTGCCCACACGCCTTTGGACGGCGGGGTGGGCGGCAGAGCGAACCGACAGCCCCGCCGATCGAGGCGGGCTGCACCCGCAGGGCCGCAACGCAGTGGAGGACCGGCGCAGCCGGTTGCGGCACGCCGCGGCGGGGCTAAAGGGTAGCGACCGCCTGCACCGCTGGCCGAAGGCCACAACCTCATCGCGGCATGCCGCGATGGCCGCATGGCCGGGCAACACCCGGCGGGAGCAGCGCGACCTGGCTGCGCGCCGCGCGCGGCCATACCTCCAACAGGGAGGCGGTATTCTCGCAGGATATTCAACAACTTACCCCCCGTCCGGCACCTAAAACGGCACTGGAGTCTCGCTACCAGTGCCGTCTATCTCTCTAAAAAACGATGTGCAGACAATGGCTTACCCCGCAGGGGGAGCCACTGCCTTTATCTTGCTTTCGCACTATCGATCATTATCGGCCCACTTGGCGAGGCGGCCCCGTACGATGTCAGGCAGCATATCGGGGCATTTTGCATCGAGCTGGCGAAGCAACGGAGCCAGTTCCTTGTCGCGCAGCGCCAGCGAGTAGAGCCAGATATGCCGCTCGTCATATTCGTCATCCGTGCCCTTGGCGGTCAGACGGAGTAGCTGGAACGGGAGCAGGAAGGATTTCGCGGCCGGATCGTTGACCGTCAGCGCGTCGAGGCTGGCGATCTCGTCATAGGCCAGGCTGCGCCAAGGCAAGCGCGCCAGCCACGGTCTGCGCCAGCTCGGCGGCCTGAAGCTCTGCGGGCGCATATAGACCCGATGCTCGTCCCATGCCAGCTTCAGGCCCGTGCCGTTCGTGTAAAGGAACAGCCAAGGAAGGCCCAAGCAAAGCATCACCGTAGCCGACAGATCGTATCGGCCAACATACAGACCGCCCACTCCCCCATAAATTATGAGAGGCACCCCTATGATCGATATGATCAGCAGCGGTCCCGATATCTTCTCACGCAACCAGATGGCCTGTGGCGCCGGATAATGCGGATCGGATCGCGCCATCAGCGACCTACTCTTTGCCTCGTACCGTCAATAATCACCCCGACGGCCTGCTGGCCGGACCCCACGACGGCATTGCCCGCACCGGCAGCCACAGGGTAGCGCAGCCGCATCTGGACAATATTCCCGCCGTTCAGCCTGGTGTTAAGCCCCTGATAGACGCTGAGACTGCTGTTCCTGCCGGATGTGAAGCCGTTGAGGCGCACCTCCAGCGGAGTCACAGCACCGAGCGAACCTCCCAGCCCGGTTGCCAACATAAGCGGGCCACCATTTATCTGGGAGAGATTTCCGCCGCTGGTTACTAATTGACCGGCAAAATCACCCGCGCCGCCCGAGAACGCGCCCAAAGCAATTGTCTGTGCGCGAGCACTGACCGCTTGTCCGAGCACGGTATTAGGCAAAAGCCTCAAGCCTGTTCCACCAAGCCCGCCACCGAGGATGGCCGTCGTGTAGCCGCCCGCCGTGTCATCGAGGCCAAACGCACGATTCTTGCCGAACTCGAACCCAGCGCCGAAGGTGCCGCCCGTGACAAAGCCAGCCCCACCCGATGCGATCGTGCTGGCTGTCCCGCCAACATAAAAGCTCCCAGCGTAACCGGCTGCCAATGGTGCCGCTACTGCCCCACCGGCCAGCAGGATGGGAGCCCCGATACCCGCGAACAAGAGCTGATTGGTGTCAGTGTTGGCCAACGCAATACCCGTGTCGAGCGCATCCCTGCTCGCCGCGAAATTAGCTTTGATCTCACCATAATCTCCGTAGTCCGCTCCACCATGAGCCGCACGATACGTCCCATTCAAGGCGTCGATATTGTTTTCCCATTGGTCGAGCTGCAACAGGCTGGTCGGCGTTTGAATTCTAGGAAGAATGTAATCTTGCCCTGAAGGCTGAACGAGTGATCCGGATGCCGCGTTGTTGCTTTGTGAATCGCTATGCGCCCCACCGCCGACTTGGCCGCCGCCAGCGACGCCCGCTACTGGCTGAGCACGGGCTCCGTCGCCGGCACCCGTCGTCGTCGTGCCGCTGTATGTGACGCTGTCATCGCCGCTGACGTCGGCGTAAGCGAGCCTCGGGCCGCCACTAGACGCGATCTTGCTGGCCGCCAAATTCCCGATGGTATTGCCGATGACATCAGGCAGCGAGGCGAGGATATTGTCGCCGAAATCTGATCCGTCGAGCAGGCTCCGCGTTGCAGCACCAGCCAGTGCGCCAGCGGCGCCGGACACTATGCGCCCCTCGAAGCCACCCAGGTTGATTGCACTCGAAACACCGCCGACCATCCCGCCAACCGCGACGCCGACGAAATCGAACTTCGACTGCAATTTCGTCGCAATGCCG
>Ga0116227_10014570_pt1 | contig 11935 bp, 13 predicted proteins | sample S1TSphgellanicum_FD_89693 | JGI IMG/M metagenome (GOLD analysis project Ga0116227, IMG submission 89693) | Host-associated microbial communities from peat moss isolated from Minnesota, USA - S1T2_Fb - Sphagnum magellanicum MG | ecosystem: Host-associated > Plants > Peat moss > Unclassified... | reverse complement strand
GTTAACGGGGGATTTTTAGGTGTTCGCCGGGATAGACCGTCGATGTGGTCAGGGCGTTGGCGGCGCTGATGTCGTCCATCGTGTCTTGGACGCTACCGTTGGTGGCGGTGTAACGGTCGGCGATCGTCCACAGGCTTTCCCCGCGTTGGACGGTGACGCTCGCGAAATGTTGAGGTGCGGCGGCGTAGAGACGGGACTGAGAGAGCGCCGGGATCGCGATGAGAGCGCTGAGCGTGGCCAGGGCGACGGCCGGCATCAGGGTGATCCGCTTGCGTTTCGGCGAGTACATCTCTCTATCTCCTTCGTCTTGGCCCTACATATTGGGCCAAACGCCTGTTCGTCCACCATATTTTAGCAAGGGGGCTGTGGATATGTCAAGAGATCGTCGAACGTATGTTTGCATTTGATGCGCCTCTTGTGCTACCCTTTCGTCAATCGCGGCGCGCGGTGCGCCGCAAACGATAGTGGGAGTGCACATGACTGAGCGAGCCCCGACGGAGCGCCAAGCGCGCATCCTCGAGGTCATCCGCGATTTCACCGAGGAGCACGGCTACCCGCCGTCGGTCCGCGAGATCGGCGAACGCGTGGGGTTGTCCTCGTCCTCCACGGTGCAATCGCACCTCAAATCCCTCGAGAAGCGAGGGCTGATCCATCGCGACCCGACCAAGCCGCGCGCGCTGATCACCCGGGGCGCCGCGACGCCCGCGGCCATCGCGGAAGCGGCGGCGCGCGACTACGGCGTGCTGCCGATCGTCGGCAAAGTAGCCGCGGGCGTGCCGATCACGGCGACCGAAAACCTCGAGGGCGAGTTCGTCCTGCCGCCCGAGTTCGCGCGCAAGAACGGCACGTTCATGCTGCGGGTCCAGGGCGACTCGATGATCGATGCCGCCATCCTCGACGGCGACCTGATCGTCGTCGCGCCTCAGCCCGACGCGGCCAACGGCGAGATCGTCGTGGCGATGGTCGACGGCGAAGCGACCGTCAAGCGTTTCTTCCGGGAGGCCGGCCGGGTCCGGTTGCAACCCGAGAACGCGACGATGAAGCCGATCTTCGCTGACGACGTCACCGTGATCGGCCGGGTGGGCGCGGTGTTTCGCAAGCTATAGCAGACTGCGGAATTCCCCGGCGCTCTCTCGAACGCGCAAGATCTGAGACCGTGGACGATTGCGGTTCGCGCCGGGTGATCGCGGCTCGCACGCGAATGACGCTCCCCCGTGCCCTCTCCCGACGCGGGCCCGGCGCAGGCGGGCCTCATCCAGCGGATCGTACCGCGCCTCCGGGCTTTTGCGGAGTCGCCCGAGATGGTCGCGATTCAGACCGCGCTACCGATCAGCTTTATCGGTCTGGCTGCGGGCCTCGTCGGGTTCATGGCGATTCAGCCCGGGACGTTGAGCCAGCGCTTCACGGAATCGTTTGCCGCCGCGTTCGGCGTCATGTCGGCATTGCTGGTCGTCCTGTTGACGAACGATCTGGCGAAGCGCCGCGGCGTTCCGCCGGCGGTCGCGGTGAGCGTTGCGCTGGCGGCCTTCGCCCTTTCGTTGCCGTACGAACGCGCGCGGACGTTCTTCGCGATGGCGAAGGCGGTGGGTTCGAGCGGGCTCTTTCTCGCGATCGGCATCGCCTTGCTGACGGTCGCGGCGCTGAACCTGGGGCGCCGCCGGCTGGGCGCGGTCGCGGGCTCGTTCGCCGGCGCGATCGTGATCGTCGGCCTCGCCGGCTCGTGCTTGGCGCTCGGCGTGTCCTTGACGTCGGCGCTCAACGTCGCGATCGCGCCGCTCGGCGATCTCGGCGACAGCCTGACGGCGCTCCTGATCATCACGCTGGTCGAAACCTTGCTCTGGACGATCGGCATTCACGGCCCCGCGTTGCTGGCGGCCGTGGTGTTGCCCGTCTACTTCAACCTGCAATTGCAGAACACCGACGCGCTCGCGCACAACCAGCCGCTGCCGCACATCGTGACGGTGTCGATGTTCCTATTCGTCTTTCCCGGCGGCGCGGGCGCGACGTTACCGCTGGTATTGCTGCTCTTGCGCAGCAAGGTCAAGCGCATTCGGCGCGTGGCGCTGGCCACGCTCTTACCGTCGATCGTCAACGCTAACGAGCCCTTGATGTTCGGGCTGCCGCTGGTCCTCAATCCGACCCTTTCCGTTCCGTTCGTCGTCGCGCCGCTCGTGCTCGCGATCGTGTCGTGGTGGGCGATGGATTTGGGCCTCGTCGCTAAGCCGGCTTATTACATTTTCTCGACCGTGCCGTTGCCGATCGGTGTTTTCTTGGCGACCAATAAGGATTGGCGTTCGGTCGTCTTGATTTTCGTCGACGTCTTGATCGCGCTCGGCATCTATGCGCCGTTCGTCAACGCGTACGAGCGCCAAGAACGGCGACGGGAAGCGCAAGCCGAAACGGCCGCATGATCGAGGCGCTCCTCGAACGCTTCGCGTTTCCGCCGCGGATCGCCGAGGCGGCGCGCCGGGCGTCGAGTTCCCTCGATCCGGACGCGCGCGGACAGACCGCCGCCGCCATCGGCGCGCGCGTGCTCGGCGCGTTCGTCGACGAAGGTCTGGCCGAAAGCGATCTCTGGGGTTCGCTCGGCTACGGTTACGACGACGCCGCGCGCGCCGGTTATGAATCGCTGATAGCGCGCCTCTTCGGGACCGAGCGCGCGCTGGCGCGCCTCGGCTTCGTCAGCGGAACGCACGCGATCGTCGCGACGCTCGAAGCCTGCTTGCCGGCCGACGGACGGCTGGTGTCCGCGACCGGGCGTCCGTACGACACGCTGCGCAACGCGCTCGTCGAGGCGCCGCATTCGCTGGTCTCGCGCGGCGCGCGATATGAAGAGGTTCCGTTCGCACCCGAGGGCGGCGTCGATCTGCCCGCGTTAACGCGAGCTTGCGCGGCCGGCGCCGACGTCGTCTTCGTGCAGCGCTCGCGCGGCTACGCTCCGCGCCGGGCATTGTCCGCGGCCGAATGCGGCGCCGTCGCGCGAGCCGTGCGCGCGGTCGCGCCGCACGCGCGCGTGCTGGTCGACAACTGTTACGGGGAGTTGGTCGAGACGACGGAGCCGACGCATCACGGCGTCGACGCGGTCATGGGTTCGCTCATCAAGAATCTCGGCGGCGGTCTCGCCCCCGCGGGCGGCTACGTGGCCGGGTCCGCGGACGTCGTCGAACGGGTCGCGGCGCGGCTCTACGCGCCCGGCCTCGGCAGCGCGCTCGGCCCGACGCTGGGTTTCGGCCGCGCCTTCATCCAAGGGCTCTTCGCGGCGCCGCTGGTCGTGGCCGAATGTCTGGCCGGGCTGGACTTCGCCGCGGCGCTCTTCGCCGAACTCGGCGTGGTGGTCGACCCGCTCCCCGGCGCGGCGCGCTACGATATCGTTCAAGCGATCCGCTTGGGTTCGCCCGAACGCGTGATCGCCTTCGCCCGCGGTCTTCAGCGGGCGATGCCGGTCAATGCCGGGTTCGCGCCCGAGCCGGGGCCCGTGCCCGGGTATCCGGACCCGGTGATCATGTCGGGTGGCGCGTTCGTCGCGGGCGCCACGATCGAACTCTCCTGCGATGCGCCCCTGCGCGCGCCGTTCGACGTCTACCTCCAGGGCGGGACGAGCCGGCTGCACGTCGCGCTCGGTGCGCTGTTCGCGGCTTCGGCGCTCGCCTGACCGCAGGCTGGTCGCCAAGCCGGAAAGCGTAAGCGTTTTCACGGTGTGCGGTGCGGCGGGGGGGTACCCCTCGCATCAACAAAGAAGGCTCAAATCTAATGAATCGGAGAGCGCGCTCGTGAAGGAACACAACGAGGTCGTCGTTACGGAGAGCGGAGTGCCCTACCGTCGCCGCTACGTGCGAGTCGCCGTCACCATGCCGGTCACCTACGCCCGGGATGGCGAGGGCGACACGAGCTCGGGCATCTCCAGCGACCTCGGCGGCGGCGGCGTACGACTTGCCACCGACGAGGATTTGCCGCTCGGTTCGATCCTGTTGCTCCGCTTCGCGCTGCCGGAAGTCGAACGCGAAATCGTCGTGCGCGGCCGTATCGTCCTGTCCTTCTACAATGCGGAGGACGGCCGGTTCTTTCACGGCGTCGTGTTCACGCACATCGATCCACGCGATCAGGAAGAAATCGTGCGCTACGTCGCTAGCGAAGTGCAGCGCCGGGCGGCCGAAGACGACCTCGAAGGCGAACCGGCCGAATAGCGACGAGGTCCGTTATCGAGACGGGCCGCCGCTCCCCATGAAGCCGTAGAAAAAATATCGATTGCCGTCGTTGGTTTCCAGCACGATCCGCCGGTCCTCGATGTCGGCCTTTTTGATGGTCTTGCCGGACAGGTCTTCCAAGATCCACCGCGTCTGCTCGTTCTCGGCTTCCCGGAGCGCGTCGAAATCGATTTCCTGCAAGTCGAGTTCCACGATGTCCCGAAGCAATTCCTCAATCGGGGCTTTTTCCTCCGGGTCCGCCGGGTCGCTCCCTGTTGCCATTGTCCTCTCTCATACGGCGGGCATCGCCCCCCGGTCTCCTGGTGCGCGCGACCGGATCAGAAGCGCCTATTGGTTTGGCGTTGCGTTCACCGGGGAAGTTCGGGCCGCCTGGGATAAGCTTCCCACGAAATGTATATCCTGGAGATTTTGAGCGGGCCGCTCGACGGGAAAACCTGGCCCTTCGAAGGCGAGATCACCATCGGCCGCGACGATGCGCTGGCTGCCGCCTGCATAACGCTTGATCGGTACATTTCACGCAAACACGCGCGGGTTCGGGAGGAAGGTGACCGGCTCGTGCTCGAGGATTTGGCGAGCCGCAACGGGACCCGGGTCGACGGTCACGCGGTCGCCGCCCAGACCACGATCGCTCCGGGCGAGCGCTTCATCATCGGCCGCACCCTCTTGCGGGTCACCAAGGCCTAGTCGCGCCATGCAGATCGTGCGGACGCCGGGTTCGGCCAGAGCCGTATCGCGGACGCTCAAGCGCCCGGTCGGCTTCGTCCCGACCATGGGAGCGCTTCATGCCGGGCACCTGGCGCTGGTCGACCGGGCGCGCGCGGAGAACGCGTCAGTCGTTGCCTCGATCTTCGTGAACCCGCTGCAGTTCGGACCGGGCGAAGACTTCGAAAAGTACCCGCGCGCCTTCGCGCACGATGCCGAGCTCCTCGAGGCGCACGGCGTCGACCTTCTGTATGCGCCGGCGGTCGACCGCATGTACCCCGCGGACTTCGCATCGGCAATCTCGATCGGACCGCTCGGCGAACGCCTCGAGGGCGCGCGGCGCAGCGGCCATTTCACGGGGGTGGCCACGATCGTCGCCAAGCTGCTGCACGCGATCGAACCGACGTCGCTCTATCTGGGACAGAAAGACGTGCAGCAAACGGCCGTGCTGCGGGCGATGGTGCGTGACCTCGACATGGCGACCAACGTCGTCGTCGCCTCGACGGTGCGCGACCCCAGTGGTTTGGCCCTCTCGAGTCGCAACGCGTACCTGACCCCGGAGCAGCGAGCGGCGGCACCCAGCCTGTATCGCGCGCTGTGCGCTGTGGCCGACGCCGTCCAGCGCGGCGAAACCGGCCGCGAGCGCGCGCTCGCGGCCGGGCAGACGCTTCTGCAAGCGCCGCTAACCTGGGATTATCTCGCGATCGTGGATCCGTGGACGTTCGTCGAATCCGACATCGCCGCCCGGCCCTCGATCGTGGTCGGGGCGGCCTTCGCGGGCGCCACCCGCTTGCTCGACAACGTGCCCGTGCTGTCCCCGGCCGGGGTCGACCCGGTACTGACGCCCCCGCGCCCGCGCGCCCTCTCGGCCGAACTTCGCGGGAGCCGTTGAGCCGCATCGTCCTCGGCGTTGCCGGGGGGATCGCCGCGTACAAGGCCGCGTCGCTTTGTAGCACGCTCGTCCAGCGCGGTCACGAGGTCGACGTGGTGATGACCGAGGGCGCCCAACGCTTCGTCGGCGCCGTTACGTTCGCGGCGTTGACGCGCCGGCCGGTCCTGGCCTCGCTCTGGGACGCGCCTGAATCGATCGCGCATATCGCCTTGGCCCGCGCGGCCGACGCGATCGCCATCGTTCCGGCCACGGCGAACGTCTTGGCCAAGCTCTCGCTCGGCCTCGCGGACGATCTGTTGACCAACGTCGTGCTCGCGGCGCGCGGGCCCGTCCTCGTGGCGCCGGCGATGAACTCGGCGATGTACGAACACCCCGCCACCCAGGCGCATCTGCGCGCGCTCGAGGCGCGCGGCGTAAGGGTCGTTGCGCCGGGCACCGGGTTTCTGGCCGAACGCGAACACGGCATCGGACGATTGGCCGATGAGGCCTCGATTCTAGCCGCCCTCGATGCGCTGCTGGCGCGCGGGAACGAGCTTGCGGGCGAGCGCGTCCTCATCACCGCGGGACCGACGCGCGAGCGGATCGATCCCGTCCGTTTTCTCTCGAACGCTTCGACCGGGACGATCGGCATCGAGCTCGCGCGCGAGGCGCTGGCGCGCGGCGCCGACGTCGATCTCGTCCTCGGGCCGACGCTGGTCGATCCGCCGGCCGGGGCGCGCATCGCCCGCGTCGAGTCCGCGCAGGAAATGTACGACGCCGTCATGGCCCGAGCCGAGGAAGCCGACATCGCGATCGCGAGCGCCGCGGTCGCCGATTGGCGCCCGGTCCGGACGTTCGCGCAAAAGGTCAAGAAGCACGAAGGCAGCGACACGCTCGAGCTCGAGCGCACGCCGGATATCCTGTTTTCGCTGGGCGAGCGCAAGCGCGGTTCCTTCTTGGTCGGCTTCGCCGCCGAGACGGAAAACCTCGAGGCGCACGCGCGCGCGAAGCTGGCCGCCAAACGGCTCGATGCGATCGCCGTCAACGACGTCTCGTCGGCCGAGAGCGGCTTCGGCACCGGCGAAAGCGAGTTCGTGTTGCTCTGGCCGGGTGGCCGCGAACCGCTCGGACGCGGATCCAAACGCGAGCTCTCGCGCCGGCTGTGGGACGCGCTGCTGCGCGTGCGGGCACAGGAAGGACGCGTCCGAGAACGCGAGTGATTCGGTAGTGCTGCTCGCAATCGACGTCGGTAATTCCGACACCAAGCTCGGTGCCTTCACGTTGGAAGGCGGAAGCGCGCACCTAGCGCAGACGTGGCGCGTCGAAACCGCCCTCCGGCGGACCGCGGATGAGTTCGGCGTGCTCTTCGGAACCCTGTTCCGGTTCGCGAAGCTCGAGACCGCGGCGGTCACGGCAATCGTGATCTCGAGCGTGGTTCCGCAGAGCGACCGCGCGCTATCCGAGGCCTGCGAAAAATACTTTAGCTGCAAACCTTCGTTCTTCAGCGCGGCCTCGCAAACGATGATCGAGGTGACGACGGAGCGGCCCAAAGAGCTGGGTTCCGATCTGCTGGCGGCCGCGATCGCGGCGCGCGCCGTTCACGGGGTGCCGCTGATCGTGATCGGGTTCGGCACGGCGACTACCTTCGGTGCCGTGTCGCGCGAAGGCGAGTACCTGGGCGCGGCGCTCGCGCCGGGGATCCGGATCTCGATCGACGCGCTGGTCGAGCGCACCGCGAAATTACCGCAGGTGGCGCTCGACGCGCCCAACGGGCCGATCGGACGCGACACGGTCTCCGCGTTGCAGGCGGGCATCATCTTCGGCTTCGTCGGTCAGACGGAGGCGCTGGTGGCGCGCATGCGGCACGCGATCGGCGAGGACGCGCGCGTCGTCGCGACCGGCGGCTTGGCCGACGTCGTGGCCAAGCACACCGAGGCGATCGATGCGGTCGAGCCGCACCTGGTACTGCAGGGCCTGGCGCTCTGGCACGCGTCGCTGCACGCGTGAGGCGGTTCGCGGCGCTCGCCGCGGCGCTGGTCGGCGCGCTGCTCGCGGCGCCGAGCGGAGCGGCGAATCTCCGCACCGCGCCGAATCCGGGAGGCGCGCCAATCTCGGCGCTCGATTTGATCGAGCTGCAGATCTCGTATACGACGATGCTCGCGCGGTACTATCGGCCGGTCGCGCCGCGAACGCTGGTCGACGGCGCGCGCACCGGGATCGCGGCGGAGCTGGTGGCTCGCGGCGTGCGCGGCGCGCGCCTGCCGTTCACGCCGGCGCGCTTGGACATGTCGCAGGGATCGGATGCGGTCGACGACATGGTGTTGCGCAGCCTCGCGCGTTACGGCGCGCGCCTCGATGGGCACCGGTTGGTCGAAGCCGCGGTCGCCGGCGAACTCGCGTCGGTCCGCGATCCGTACACCTTGATTTTCCAGCCGCCGCAATTCAAGAAGTTCAACGCGTTCCTGGGCAACGAGACCTTCGGCGGCATCGGCGTCGTGCTGGACTTCGACGCCGCGGGCGGCCGCGCGACGATCGAGCGGGTGTTGCCGGAGAGCGCCGCGGGAACGGCCGGACTGCGCGCCGGCGACGCGCTGGTCTCCGTCGACGGGCGGCCGATCGCCGGCCTCGCGGGAGCCGCCGTGCGTGATGCGCTGCGCGGACGGGTCGGCACGACCGTTCGCGTCGACGTCTCGCGCGACGGCGTCGTGACCAGCTACGCGCTCGTCCGGGCAGCGGTGCGCGACCCCGACGTGCGGACGGCCCGCTTCGGCGCGACCGGCTACTTGGCGCTGTCACGGTTCGGCAGCGGCGCCGCCAGCGAGCTGACGAGCGCGCTGGCCGACTTGACCCGGCAAGGCGCCCGCGCATTCGTCTTGGACCTGCGCGGCAACGGCGGCGGCTACGGCGATCAGGCGACGGCGGTCGCCTCCGCCTTCATCGCGTCGGGACCGATCTTCACGGTCCGCGAGCGCCAGGGCGTGACCTCGGTCGCGCGCGCCGCGGGCGGTTCGACGTTTCGCGCGCCCCTGGTCGTCCTCGTCGACGGCGATACGGCCTCGGCCGCCGAGATCGTCGCGGGCGCCATCCAGGACGACGGCGTCGGCACCTTACTGGGCACCCGGACGTTCGGGAAGGGCTTGGTCCAATCGGTCTTCCCGCTGCCCGACGGCAGCGCGATCAAGATGACCACGGCTCGCTACACGACGCCGAAGGGACGCGACATCGACCGGATCGGCATCGAGCCCGACATCGTCGTGGCGCAGCCGCCCGGGGCCCGGCCCGGCGATCCCGCGACCGATCCGCAGCTGGCCCGCGCGCTCGCCGTCTTGAGTTCCCCGGCGGCCGGCGTGCCCGTGCCCTCGGCGTCACCCTCGGCGGCGCCTTCCTGACCGTATGGTATACTCGATGATCGTGGATCGCCTCGTCCCGCCGCTGCGCATCGGAGCGCATGAAATTTGGCCGCCCGTCGTTCTGGCCCCGATGTCCGGGGTCACGAACCGGACCCTGCGCGCCCTTTACAAGCCCTTCGGTTTCGGCCTGACCGTCACCGAATTCGTCTCCTCGAACGCCCTCCAAGTGGGCGCCCGGCGGACGATGGAAATGATCGATCAGCACGGCGTCGAGCAGCCGGTCAGCACTCAGCTGTGGGGCAACGACCCGGCGATCATGGCGCGCGCCGCGCGGGTCGTGCGGGAGTGCGGAGCCGACATCGTCGACATCAATTTCGGCTGTCCCGCGCCCAAGGTGACTAAGACCGAGGGCGGCAGCGCGTGCCTGCGCAATGTCGACCGCTGCGAGGCGATCATGCGGGCCGTCGTCGAGGCCGTCGACTGTCCGGTGACGGTCAAGATGCGCTTGGGCTGGGGCGAGTCGGATCTGGTCTATCGCGAGGTCGCCGAGCGCGCGCAAAAGGTCGGCGTGCGGGCCGTGACCTTGCACGCGCGCACCGCGAAGCAGTTCTATAAGGGCAGCGCGGACTGGTCGCACATCGCCGCGCTCAAAGCCGGCGTCGACATTCCGGTGATCGGCAACGGCGACCTCGGCGACCCGCACGAGGCTGTGCGCCGGCTGCGTGAGAGCGGCGTCGACGGCCTGATGCTCGGTCGCGCGGTCCTGGGCAATCCATGGCTCGCCGGCGGCCTGCGCGACCTGCTGGAGGGCCGCCCCGCGACGCCGGTCCCGCCCGCGCCCGAACGGTTGCGGTTCGCCGTCCACCACTATCGCACGATGGTCGCGGAGTGGGGCGAGGCGCGCGCGGTGCCGCAGATGCGCAAGCACCTCGGCTATTATCTCAAGGGCTTTCCCGGCGCGAGCGAACTACGCGAGCGCCTGATGCGCACGCCGACCGCGGCCGAGACGCTGGGCATCGTCGAGGCCACGATCGAACGTCTGCTGGCGGACGGACTGGTCGCCGCGTGAACTCCGCGGACTCCGAACTCTATGGCGCGCCGACGCCGCAAGCGCTTTACGACGAGACCTACGAAAACTACAGGACCTATCTAAATCCGCCGCTCGCGCGCGTGATGAAACTGAGCGGATCGCCGGTCGCGGTTCGCGCCCGCGGCACGACGATCTGGGATCACAACGGCAAAGCCTATCTCGATTTCGCGGGCGGCTACGGCGTCTTCACCCTCGGACACGCGCACCCGCGCGTCGTCGCGGCCGTGCGCGCGCAGCTCGAGCGCATGGCTCTCTCGGGCAAGACGATGTTCGACCCGCTCGCCGGCCGGCTGGCGCGGGCGCTCGCCGAGATCGCACCCGGCGACCTCGCGATCTCGTTCTTCGCCAATAGCGGCGCCGAAGCGATCGAAGGCGCGGTCAAGCTCGCCCGCGCCGCCACCAAACGCGGCAAGCTCGTGGCCACCATCGACGGATATCATGGCAAGACGCTCGGCGCGCTGTCGGTCAGCGGTCACGAAGCGTATCGCGCGCCGTTCGGTCCGCTGCTGGCGGACGTCGTGCACGTGCCCTTCGGCGATGCGGACGCTCTGCCCGGCGCGCTCGCCGGCGCCGCCGCCCTGATCGTCGAACCCGTGCAAGGCGAGGGCGGCGTAATCGTGCCGCCGCTGGGGTATTTGCGTCGCGCGCGCGAGGCGTGCGACGCCGCCGGTGCGGTCTTGATCGCCGACGAAATCCAAACCGGCCTGGGCCGTTGTGGATTTGCCTTCGCCTGCGACCGCGACGGCGTCGTGCCCGACGTCCTGGCGCTCGCGAAAGGGCTTTCCGGCGGCGTCGTGCCGATCGGTGCGTACGTCGCCCGGCCGGCCGTGTGGAACGCCGCCTACGGCAAGGCGCCGACCCTGCATACCTCGACCTTCGGCGGGAATCCGCTGGCCTGCGCGGCGGCGCTGGCGGCGCTCGAGGTCCTGCGCGACGAAGGCCTGATCGAGAACGCCCGTGCTCGCGGCGAGCAGCTGTTGACCGGCGCGCGGGCGATCGCCGCCGACTACCCCGAGGTCGTTCGCGAGGCGCGCGGCCTCGGTTTGCTGGCCGGCGTGGAACTGCGCAGCGAAGGCTATGCGGGCACGATCGTGCCGGAGATGCTGCGTCACGGCGTGACCACGGCCTGGACGTTAAATCGCCAACGCGTGATTCGCCTCGAGCCGCCGTTGATCGTGACCGCGTCCGAAGTCGATCGGGCGCTGGCGGCCTTGCGCTCGAGCGTCCGCGCGGCGCACGAGCGCCTCGGGGCTTTGCCCGAAGCGGAATCCGCGTAGACCGATGCCGTTCGTCGAATGTTCGATCGTCGTCGATGCCCCGGCGCGGGTCGTCTACGAACTCGCTAAGGACCAGGAACGTTTCCCGGAATTCATGCCCGACGTCGAACTCGTGACGGTCGTCGAGAGCGCCGGCAATCGCACGGTTTCGCGCTGGAAGACGCTGGTCGAGGATGCGCCGATCGAGTGGCTCGAGGAAGACTTCTTCGACGACGACGCGTTGCGCGTCGACTATCGGCTCTTGGAAGGCGATCTCGACACGTTCGAGGGCGCCTGGACGTTCGTCGAACGCGGCGGCGTGACGAGCGTGACGCTCGGCATCGAGTACGATTTCGGCGTGCCGACGCTGGCCGAACTGATCGGCCCCACGTTGCATCGCAAGGTCCGCGAAAACGGCGACATGATGCTAGCGGCGCTCAAACGCGAAGCCGAACGCCCCC
>Ga0116227_10014567_pt1 | contig 11937 bp, 3 predicted proteins | sample S1TSphgellanicum_FD_89693 | JGI IMG/M metagenome (GOLD analysis project Ga0116227, IMG submission 89693) | Host-associated microbial communities from peat moss isolated from Minnesota, USA - S1T2_Fb - Sphagnum magellanicum MG | ecosystem: Host-associated > Plants > Peat moss > Unclassified... | reverse complement strand
TTTGTACTTAGTTTCTTGCCTAGACAACAGGAGTGTTTTGCTCAAGTCAACTTTGTAATTGTCGTCAAATGGATCTCTCTGGTCCGGGTATTGACGTTAAATTAAAAGAAAGAAAGAAAGAAGTTGGTGTAAAAAATTGATTCAAATGACAAACGAATTGTAAATTATCACTTTCAAGGTGACCGACCAACTCACCTTAAGGTTTATAATGCTATGTATGAATTTCATCCATTGGATGAAAAAATAATGGAATTTATTTCATCCATGAATAAAAACTAAGTTAAATGAAAAATTATATTCTAAAAATTAATGACAAAAATGCTAAAATATGTTTAATGATATGAGTTGAATAATGTCATGGGATATCATTTGTGACCTCAATTCCCATTTTAACAATGATTCTTAGCCTTGGAATTGTTTAGATATCGTTGGTGAAATTTTTGCACCTTTTCAAAGGTATTTGAAATGTTTTCAACAAATTAGCTAACTCCCATGCACATTCATTCACATTGTAACATTGTAACTTCACCAATGGACAAGGTATTACAATTCACAATGTGAGATTTGTGAATTGAAAATTTCCTTCACATCATATATTAATTTAAGATTAATTTCAACTGGAGGAGGTGTTTTTTTAATTATTCTTGGGATTGTGGATGCATGGTGAGGTTCCAACAATAAAAAAATGAAAGTAATTAAAATCAATACGTTTGTCAAAAAGATTTTCAAAAATAAATATCATGTATAAAAGCCAGACACATTTAAACAAATTCAACAAAGTCAAGTTGATATATTTGTTAAAAAAAGTTTGCACAATGAGACCTCATGTTTTAAACCTAAGCAAATACATCCCATGAACAAATGGAACAAATGCACAAAGAACAAATAATTGTAAAAATAAGAAATGTTCCATCAAGTTTCCAATAAAATGAACTCACAATTCACATGATAACACACTTGGTGAACATTCCACAAAATGTGGGAACCAAACAAAAACCATAACCTATAATCAACAAGTCAGCTCATCAAATAATGGCTTCATCCCTTATGGCAAGTTCAAACTTCAAACCAACAATAATTAAAATAAAAAATGTTCCATGAACTTCACAAATGATCAACTCACATTTCAAAGTAACACATTTGGTGAACATTTGTGACAATGGGACCAAATAAAATTTACATCCCCAATCAACAATTAGCCCACCTCACTATGTAGTGGCTCTATCCCTTAGAGGAAATTCGTAGTTAAAACCTAGTTGTAACCTAAATAAAAATTCAAGATAAGAATTGTTCTATGAAATTCACCAAAAAATGAATTCAAATGTGAAAATAACACACTTGGTAAACATTTGTCATAATGTGACCAAATGAAAATTACATCATTTATATTAAAAAAACTTCATGTCATAATGTAATTACTCTAACCCTTATGGCAAGTTCAAACCAACAATACTTAAAATAGGAAATAGTTCATGCAACAAACAATAAAAGCAATCACATTTGAAAGCAATACACATATTGAATATTCATCATAACAAATGTGGTGAACATTCATTGTAGTAGACATAGTGAACATTTTCACAATGTGGGATTAAATAAGTGAATTTTTTTTTTTTTGGAGTAGTTTGGTAACAATAAATTGGCATACACAATATATTTTGGATGTAGTACACTTGTTTTATGGCAAAGAAGGTTACTAATGTTGATAAATGTGCATAGAATCTAATTCTTGTAAAAATCACTAAACATCAAAATGATTGCTCTTGATTCATTGACTATATTGATCAACCCATAGTTGCAAAAAAATATGGTTTAAAGATTTTAGAATTGAGATTTAATTGAAATTTTAAATTTTATTTATGATAAAAACTCAAGAGATTCAAGATTCCCATTGTGGCTCAACATCACCCAAGCACTATGTACCATTGAAACATTACACAACATTCAAGCACTGCATGCCACTTTTTGTAGCCATTATGCACCACAAAAACTTCACATAGTTTCAAGATTGCACCACCAAGTTTTGTGGCCATCATGCACCAACAAAGAAGCATTTTCAAGCTTTGCACACCACCAAGTGTTGTAACCACACCACTAAAGAATTATGCATTTCTCAAGTTTTTGACCTTTGCACTAATGATCCAACATGGAGTAACACCACATTCTATGGAAGAAGCAATGTCATGGATACTCAAGTAATGCATGTTAATGTTATTCTTATTCTTGTAGAATTGTTTTATTTGATGATCTAGTAATGAATGATCACAAAAGATCACAATTTTTATCACAAAAGATATGATGTGGCACCCATTCAAAATGGTAGTCATATCAACATGCAACTCAAATCAACTTTTCATCTAACTAACATGCATCCAATGTGGCATGGTCATTTACAATTAAAATGTGTAGCAACATATGCCTATGTGGCATCGTCATTTGCAACTAGTTTTATGACTATAACATGTAATGATAAATATGCTTATGTGGAACAATCATTTGCAGCTAGTTTCACAATTAAAATGTGTACTAACATATGACATAATTGGTTAGGATGTATCCACATGATGAAAATTGATTTACCAATTGGTTAAAAATTATCTATTAGATATATACACATGGCAATATAGATTAATTAAAAAAATATTTTCTATAATAAAAATATTGTGATTACATTCTAAATTGGTTTGAATGTGTACATGTGGAAAAAACATGTTCAATAATTTGTCATGGATTATCTATTAAATGATGTAAGAGTGGCAATAGATAGTAAATCAAAAATATATATTTATTTATAATTTAAAAAGTTGTAATTAAATTTTGGATTAACTAAGATGAATCCATGTGGCAAAAATATGTTCAACAATTGAAAAAAGATTATACGTTAGATTATGAACACATGACATTAGATAGTAATTTACAAATTTAATTTTTTATAATAAAATAAATTACATTTTGGATTGGTTAGGATGTATCCATGTAGCAAAACTTTGTCTATCAATCAAACACGGATTATTTGTCAAATGGACATGTGGCTATAAACAATAATTTAGCAATTAACTATTTAGAAATGATGATATTTTGATTGTTGTTTTTGCAACCATAATTTTCCATGTGGCATTATGAAATAATTAAATTTTTATTTTAAATATTTGATATCATCTATTTGCAATTATGGTAGTCACAAATGACTATGGTAGTCACATAGTATATCATGATTACAACTACATATGTGATTGAAATGATTGCACTAGTCGCAAAGTAGGATAACATTCATAACTACACTAGTTGTGGGGTAGTACACACATGCAATTCTAGTAATAATAGTTGTTCAAGGACAAGCTAATTGGACTAGATTTTCAACTATAAAATTAAAGCAAGCAGATTGAGAATGTAACTAAAATAATGCAAAACATGATAGGCCCGTGTAGACTTAAATTACTCAAATAGATTCACAAGGTGATAATCTCCAATGGATTGAATTACATAAGCATAATACAACAACTTGGAGATGAGAAATGAAAGAAAAATCAAGCTTGCAAACATAAACATGACATATATGTAGAAGTTCATGGCATTTTGAACTACACCACACTTAATTATACTAAGTCTGAAAAATAGGAACTCAAGTAGTTTTTGCATATTCACACCTTTTTAAAGTGTGAATTGACTCTTCACATTCTTCAATAGTAGTTGTGAAGGATTATTTTTAGAATTTGGAAACATCAAAATTGTTTAGGGGAACACCACACCATGCACCTCCACCATGCACACACCCTTTTCAATAACAACTCCATGAAACACATCACTAGCAAAACCATATACTATTCTAGTTGTTGCAATATGACACTTGCCAACACCAAAAACTATTCCACTTGTTGGAATATGACACTTCCTCAACAAAAACACCAAATCACCTTTGGTAAATTACACATGCAAGTTGTAACAACATAAATAACAATGCACATGGACATGTATTACCTAATGCAAAATAAGTTTTGGAATGATGATGAAAATAATAATTTGCAAAAGAAGAATTGAAATCACTAAAAACATTATGGGGACACCTTTGGCATGAACAAGGCTTTTGTAGTTATTGGTTGCAATGTTGCCAATGTCTTTGAAAGGTGAAAGCATACTAAGGTGGAGTACATAATCATATCACAGCTTGTTGGATCATGGGCCATGGAACAAAATATAAATGAATAATATGTGAAAATGATTCAAAAAAATAATATTACAAGTGATATGATCACATTATATGAATTTCATAAATATATTTTGAAATTATCATAATATATTGCACTTTTGAAGTTCCAAAAACCTAGCATCACAATCCATATCATATGATTATGGACTCATTATGTTTACTAAAATGCTTAGTTGAATGATTTTTTTTTATATAGAAAGTAATGTGATGCCATTTATACAAAAATAAATAAATAACTAAATAAAATTGAAAGATTTAAAAAATTATAAATTGAAAGTACAATGAAATATGGATTTTTTTCTAAATTCATTTATTCATTTGAATTAATAATTCAACTTCTCATTTTTTTAATGTAATTTTTTTATACAATTATCTACAATTGATAAAGTTTAGAAATACAAAAAAATTGTTTAGCCTTGCCATATGACTCATGCAACATAATTTATCCTAACTATAGTGTAAAATGAACTTTTATTTTAACACTAATATGGACTTCATAGATGCTGGAAAGTATTCCACCTTAATGTGCTTTCACCTTGAAATATTAATACTAAAAGATTTTTTCTAGTTAATTCCTTTGTCTTCTTAATCTATTGCCCACATGGAACCAAACCATGTACAAATTAATTAGGTGTGTTTGCCCATATACATGTTTGGTAAGACCTAAAATCATACATGCATGTCTCCTATCTTATGGCAATAATAAATTTTTATAGCATAAAAGGCAACAAAAATACAAAAAAACTAATTAATTAAAAATTAATTTCATTGTGATTTTTGTCACTAAATTTTCATCAAAGCCTTGTTGAATCTTTTAAAATAACATCAAATTAATTTTGAAATTTTATATCTCAAAAAAAATTATATTAAAATTGACATGTTTTATTTTAATCAATTCTTGCATTATTTTTCAAAATTTTAAAAATTCCATTTTTATAAGATTTAAAGGAATTGAAGCTAATTATTTGTATGTTTATTAAAAAAATCATTTAAAAAATTAGTCATATGAAATGTTTTTTACATTTCATAATGACATGAAACTTTGTGATACAAAAAGGCAAGTGATAACCCCAAAAAAATGATATAAAAACATGATTAAATTAGTTATCCAACATTCATATTTTCAAAACAAACCCACCAAGTAGATGGGTAGAGTTCAAAACAACCCATCAATTGGATGGGTGCACCCAAAATTTACACATGTGTGTCCATTAGCTTGGGGCAATAACCATATGTACATGGTGCTAAACCATATGTGCATTATCATGAACTTTTGACAATAAAAAAAAATACTATGAAAAATAGAAAATAACATATCAAAATAATCTAGCTTTGGTGAGCAGACATTTCCTTGTATTTAAGGAAAAACAATTCAACCAAAAGTTGCCATGTATAAACGTACATCATTGCACTAATGGTGAGACCTTACTATGGGGTTTGATTTGTTTCAATAATATTTACTTCCTTTCCATTTATTTGTGTGGACCACAATATATTAACATTTGTTGTTTATTATACTACCATGACCCATTGTTAGAACCAAAAGATAATAAAAGAACATTACAAGTAAAACTTGGAGTTTTTATTTATAATTTAAAATGTAAGCTTTTGAAGGTCACATGTACCTCAATCATTACACTAGTTAGAAAATTTTGTTGACTTGGGTTCTCTGGCATGCTCCCATGTGTTTAAATGTTTACATGAACCTCATTTGTTATTGTGACTTGCATTACATAATTGGTCCTAGTTAAACCTATTATTTGAGCTTTGCATCACTCTTGCGAATTATCATCAATCTCATAAAATTAAATTCATTGTTAAATTAAAAACTAAAATGTGGCTTGCTTGAAATAATTGTGATCAATTGAAGCATACAAAACAACTTTACCATAGAATTAAAAAAATTCAAGGTAACATATTTACAACCCATCAACCCATCATGTGCGTCATTAGCATCAAACTCTACAAACCATTTTTTTCCCTTTCCTTTCAAGCAAGGTGTTATTATCTTCCATAGGTGTTGCATTATGACCAAGTGTAGAAGCATTCCCTTTCAAACTTGGATTTCCCATAGTTGTTGGAATAAATTGGAATTGCCACATTAATTCAAAAATTGTTGATTCAAGGGATTATATGGACTTAACAATTTCTAGCAATCTTGATTCACTTGTTATCACTAGCTCATGAAAACAAACTAGTTGTTGTGCTACTCTACCATAATATGCATGCACACATTAATGTGGCAAAAAAATGCAACAAAAAAACGACTTGGATTCTAAGGTGCATGCAACCACTAACTACTTTTGCATAAAATTATTCAAACTCTTGGCCTATAGTTGCAATTTATGTGAATGAAAGGCTCTTTGTTCTTGGTTTTTTCTACATGACACATTGACACCCAACGACATGATGAACCCATCTCATATATAAACTAACAACAAAGCAAAATAGGTCCACAAATTTGTAAAGAATTTTTACCAATAATGTTTCAACAAGTGTTTTCCCACTTCATCCATACTTTGAAGGCCTCTTCTAGTTCCTTTGAGCATCAAACATGTTTCCTGCCTTGATAATCATCCTTTCATATGTCCAATAGTTTAAGGTGAATGCACTCTAAAAGGTGTGATCACGATCAAATGAGCCAACGATAACAAAGGACTTAAGGATTGTAGTCCTTTTTTTGGTCATTTTCACTTTTTCATAGAAAAGAATTTTTGGTTAAAATCTTTTACAATATGTTATTAAAATACATGTATCACCTTTTTGTGTTAACTTTTGATGAATAATTAATTTTTTTCTAAAAATATACAAATTCTACCAAATTTTGCATTTTGTTTTGAAAAATTATCCTAATTTCAAAGTGTATGAAGATATGGTAATTATTTTATGATTCTTTTTCTTATAACATAAAATAAAACTTTGCTTTAGATGTCATGTACATTATGCCCTATTTACATGTGGTAAAGGATTTTTGAAATTGATTTATTCAATAGATTTTTAATTTTTAAAATTTTAAAATTTCACAAATTTCAAATTGTGGGTGTTTTTTGAATGTGGGTAATCAATTAACATCATCTCAAATTTTTTTCTCATCAAAATTCCATTATTAAGAGAGTCTTTAACATAGTAATTTACAAAATTGATTTTTTTTTATGCAATTGTTGAATAAATACAAGGTCCTTTATTATCAAAACCTAATATATATATTTTTTAATTTTAATTTTGAATTCTTGAACATTCATATTAGTCATTTAACACAACTTCCCATGATTACCATGGCATTAAAGTGACATCACAAAAACAAATCTAACAAAATTATAGTTTTGAAAAAATTTTGGTCATCACCCAACACGATTTTTGCTTGTTTGATTGTGATTACACCTTAAGATTGACCAAAAATGGCACATGTGGAGTCCATAGTTTTATTTTTTCAAAAACATTAATTCGAATGTCTTGCATCTTGGGAATGTAAAATCATCCATTTGAGAGTAAGAAGTAAATGGGACATGTAAACCCTAAACTTACAAGTTTCTAAATTGTGACACATGTCTTGATTTGATTAATAGGACAAATGTTATAAACAAAAAGATGGGTTTTCTCAACTTTTATAGTTGGAAAATGTTATATGGGGTAATATCATCATTTTTTACAAAACAACAATTCTCAATTTTTCTATTTCAATAAATCATGGAATTTATAAACTATTGGCAATTTTGTGGAAACTTAATAATTTAAAAGATTAAACTTGTTTGTAAACCTTTATTTTAACATTACCATTTTTTCATATTCATATTAGGGGAAAAAACCAACATTTCAAACATGTTTATTAAGTAATAAAAGTCTATACCACTTTTTATGGATTATGATTGAAGATGTTACATCGCTTTAAAAATTCACCTTGTAATGACATGATGGCATTTTATTTTCAAATTTTGACTGTACAAGTGTTATAAATTAGTTAGATGAGTCTTTTTTATAATTTTCAATCATTTTCGAACACATATTACACCAAACCCAGAGGTTCCCCCAAAAAAATTGCCCTTGTGTCACCCAAAAATGGATTGTATAATGTTCAATTGCCCTTCATAAGCCTTTCCCATTGATTAAATTCCATGCCAATTAGGCGAATCTATTGGCCTTTTTTTTGTAAATAAATGTTTTAATCGAAATAATTTTCCTTTCAAAAAGTGGTGAACATTGTTTTCAAACCCCTTGACAAGCAATTTGTTGTGTAGATATTCAAATTGATTGTCCATTTTCTTGATCCTTAACATGCACAATAGACACCTCAAACATGTGACACTAATAGGAAAACATGGTTTTTCAAGTTGTCCAATTTGACTACATGTCCATTAATGAATGGACTTTATAGTTATTGATTGATCAATTTGACTAATGATTACCTATCTGACTACCTATTTCAAATGGGGCATCCAATTAAGTAGGACAAAAAATGATGTCCTTGGTCAAAATGGCCAATGGGTTTTAGTCAAATAGAACATTTGGTCAAGTTGGACAAACAAAAATGACATCCTACATGCCTACCGATGTATTGTACCTAAGTGGGTAAGTAAGTAATGTATTTGTATTAAGTACACTAACTAGTTAACTATCCACCTACCCTAGCTAAGTACTAAGTTGGTAAGTAGGTAGGTAGTACGCTATCTACTTACTATGGTACTTAAATACCTACCTATTTACTATGGTACCATTTGCATCTATGTTTTTATTTTTTTAATATATCATATATTAGGTCCTTATAAGACATGCCAAATAGAAATCATACAAAAAATTTCATGTATAAAAGGCACAAACAAAAAATTAATCCATATTTTTCAACCTCAAAAGTCCATTACTATATATTTAGTCCATATATGTTGTAATTTTCTTATGTAAATGTATTTTTTAATCAAGTTGATAATTTAAATATAATCACAAATTTAATATATATATGATTTTATGGCATGTTAATAACATGTGAATGTATGCATGACAATTTGTAAAAAACTACATTGTGACACAAAAAGTGAGCCATCATACTTTGCAACCACCCATAAGCAATAGGCATAGTAAAGGGAGCTCCTATTTTCAAATTGTGCAAAATGAATTATCACCTCTTGGTAACATGAGTTACACACTTCATCCATGCTACCAATTTTTTAAATAATTTATTTTGCAACAACGTAGATTGTAAAAATCATTTTGGTGTGTGATGGTGAACCAAACCTTTTTTGTTTATGGTAATGAATAAATAAATTCCTTTTAGATTCTAAAATGTTAACAAATCAAATTTGAACTTGGCTGCCCAAGGACAACACCCAAAATACAAATTTGTGTATAATTGCAATTTCCTGAAAATAATTAATTATCAAATTCAAGTTTTTGACATTTGTTATTACATGAAATACATGGATTCTGTAATTCCATAACTTGCAACTTTACAAATTTTGTAACTTTAAATGTTGGAACTTTAAATCTATACATGGGTGTTTTGATTTCATGTTGAACATTTATTTGTACTATGCAATGTGTTTGTTTTTTTGTTGATGAATATTGAAATTCTCAAGTTGCAAATTCAAGGTTATTGGAAAACTTTAGGGTTCAAGGTTTAAGGTTTTTTAAGGGTTTCACTTAAACATTTGTATTTTCTTCATGTAACAAAGATGGGTTGCTAATAAGATAGTGCATGGGATTATGTCATGGTGATTGGCAACATTTTTTGTGATGTGGAACATATAAACCTATGTTCATCAAGATCAAAGCAAATTTAAGTGGTCTATAGGGTCATGACATTGTGCCTTGTCCCAATGTTCTTGAAGCAATATCTACATTATTCTCACCTTGACTTCCTTTAGCATGTCTATTGCATTAATCATTGATGTACAAAGTTCAAGACCCCAATTAAAACCCATACCTTCATTAAGGCCATGTCTTTTTCATATGCAAATTACTAATCATGACATGGGGTGTTGCTTTTAAGCAACAAGTTACAAATGACATACATAAATTCATTTCCAAATGCAATATATTTTTCCATGTTGCCATCGTTAATTTGATTACAAAAATTGGGGTGGATGATTTTCATGGGCAAAGAAAGGATGCATTATGAACTAATATTTTTCATGATAGGATGAAAACATGAAATAAGAAGCTAGTTGCGCCAAGGTTGAAATCCTTTCCAAAGACTTCATTTTCCACGTGGTAGTTTTCTATTAGTTTATACTACATTTTTCACACAATTTTTTAAACATAATATCAAATTTGTGGCCAAATGTGACATATAACATGATAAAAACTCAATTTTTTTTGCATCAAGCCTTAAATTATAGTCAAATTTATAACTTTACTTTGGACCATGATTACGAATTCAAAATTATAATAGTGCTTAAGGATGTTTGAGTATCAAAATGTAAAAGTGTATATGTATTTTTGTTTTTTGAATGTTTTGAACATATGAATCCCTTCTTGTGGAATATATTAAAGTTCATAGCAAAATTGTAATGATTTGGTGAACATTTAATAAGGAAAAAGGACTTTTGAAACAAAAAAACCACCTGTTCACATGTTTTTCTTGAGCGCTTAAAACATATAAAAGGACTCTTGAAACATGGTGAATTTTCATGAAAATTTTGTAGTTGTAACTTTGAAAGTATAAGAATTTATTTAAAAAATTAAATGAATTTTTTGATATATAGCATTCCCATGGTAATTTTTCAATTTTTTGAAAAATAGGTTTTAAGGATTGTCCACACACTTTGTAACTCCTTATTTCATGCTTTCACCCAATAGGGTACAAAATGTCATCATGAATTTGAAATCTTTTAAACAATCATGGAAAAAAATATGGATGTAACATTAGATGGATGGAGTGATTTGAAAAAAAGCTCCATCATCAATATTCTTGTGTCTTCTTGTAATGCACTATCTTTTTTATGCAATAGACATTTCTTAACTAGTTGATCAACCCATGACTTTGGAATACATTTATGGGCATATCAAAAATGCCATTGAGACAGTGGGACATGAGAGCATTGAATTTTTTTTCAATTTTCTCATGTAGCCCTATTGGTTAGCATCCCAAGAAAGATTTAACATTAAATGGCAATAAGACAAGCAAGACAATAGAATTGTTTTCTATTTTTGCTTTTATTTGGCGACCCAAAGGAAAAGGGCTTATAAATATGGTGAAACTAGCCCAAAACCTCTATTTTTTTAGCAAATTTTTTCAAAATTTCAAGGAATCTGAGACATAATATTCTTTAAATTTTTTATTTTTTGCATTTGGCAAAAAAATTCCAAAACAAAAAGGTTGCCTAAAAGTGTTGTGTTAGTGATCACAAACAATGCTTCTAATTATGAGTCCATGGGTGATTTGGTAATGAGGAATTACCTTTCAATTGTTTGGACACCTTGTGTTATGCATTATTTAAATCTTTTGATTAAGGACATTGCAAAGTTACCTTGGGTAAAAGACATGGTCAATAAAGCCAAACATGTTGTGAACTTTGTGACCAAGAAACCAATTTTGGCCATTTACATGACATTCTAGGATTTGAAACTTTTGAAATTATCCAAGACTAGATATGCATATATATATATATATATATATATATATATATATATATATATAGTGTGTGAGAGTTTTTAAAATTTTTTTTTTTTTTTAAAAAAAAATGTTTTTGTGTTGTGTGTGATATACATTGGGTGTGTGGGGGGATGAGAGATCTCTC
>Ga0116227_10014565_pt1 | contig 11938 bp, 8 predicted proteins | sample S1TSphgellanicum_FD_89693 | JGI IMG/M metagenome (GOLD analysis project Ga0116227, IMG submission 89693) | Host-associated microbial communities from peat moss isolated from Minnesota, USA - S1T2_Fb - Sphagnum magellanicum MG | ecosystem: Host-associated > Plants > Peat moss > Unclassified... | reverse complement strand
GGGGGGGGGGTTGGGGGGGACTCTGTGGGGGGGGGGGGGGGGGGGGGGGGGGGGGACAGCCGGGACTTGTTCGGGTCGGTTTTCTTTCGCTTTGGTTTCTTCGGGTCGACGGACTAGGGAACCGCTGGTTCTCAGTCAACGAGGTCGATCAACCGGTCAACGCACTGCCGACATCCCCAACAACAATGCTGGGCAGGAACCCGTATTGGCGGGTTACCACCGGCCATTCTTAGAAGTATGGACATGTACCCGCCGGGTTATCAACTGGGTATATACTACTTACCCGTCAGGCAACGCACTGCCAACATCCCTAAGCTGAGGTCTACAACAATGTTGGGCAGGAAACCCGCTTTGGTGGGTAAGAACTAATGTCGAGCGATTCCTAGAATAGGGACACACATCCGCCGGTTATCAACCTGGGTATGTACCTCTTACCCACTGGTTCTCAAAATATCCAAAGAACTGGTTTTTGTATATAACCGTGGTATGATTGTTTTTTGGGTCAGATTCTTTAAGGTTTTTGAAATAACTAAAGCCAATGGTTCTTTGATTCTGGAATAGTTAAAGAACTGGAACAGACAGTTCTTTAGAAATTTGAAGATTCACACAACAATGGTCAGAACTTCTGATCCAAATTGGGTCTGATTTTTTAAATTGGAAAATGATTTTATTTCTCGTAGAATCAGAGGTGGGACTAGGTTTGCCAGTTCCTGGAACTAATATTTTTGAAAAAAAATGTTTTAATAAAACACGTGACTAGAACCAGAGGTTAATGACAGTTAACCATTAGTTCCAGTCTGCGTTAGTAAGAACTGGACTCAAACCAGGTCTAATTTTCAAAACTGAAATTTTTTTTTGGGGGAAGAACCAGACCTCTGACCAGATTCCTAGTTCCAAATTTATGTGTGAAATTAGAACTGAGATACTTCTTCTTCTTTTTTTAAGAACAGAACCTAAGGTTCTTAGTTAAAGTAAAGAACCGGCCAACACTGGTCTACAACTGGCAAGTTACTAGTGAAAAGTAAATACAGGTAACTTTGGGATGAACAAAAACAGTTAGTAACTTAGAACTAGATGTGTTAGGAAAAAGTTACATTTGGTTCTCTCTTTGTGGTCATTCTGTACTACAGAAAAGGCCATGAACGGCAGATTCTGCTAGGTATGCCCTCACTAGGAGCGTCCACTTATAGGGAGGCAATGAAGCCAGTTATTCCTTCTGGAATTCTCAGGGCTTCAACGCACCAAGCTGTACCAAGCTCATCAAAACTAAAGAATACCCTAATTCTGGTATCCTTAGTACAATAGTCACCAATACTTAATTTGTACATTACACAATTTTGATTTGTTAAGCCTCTTGCTACCCGCTTTCTGATTCACATATTCTCTGCCATACTAAGTGTATATAACAAATCACTTCTTGTCAATTGGAACATGAAGCAGCAGTCATTTTACAAGCACTTCAAAAAACTTCTATAAACTTTGAAGAGTTGCATCATGGTGATCTTGAATTATTACAGTGAGATGATTAGCCAGAATTATTGTTCCATAACTCACCAGTATTTTACATTTTCAGGAAGTTTTTTGGTGACTACTGATCTTCTTTTCTGTGGAATTTGAACTGTATATTGGAAGATATCTCTATCTTTGCTTTGAATTTCTTCCTTCAATCTTGGCCTTGCTGCTGTTATTAAAACTGAAGCCTTCAGAGGTAGTGAAATAGTTATATGTTTTGTCACTTTTTGTTCAAGGTGGATAGTGGGAATGCAAGTTAGCGCCAGGTTATGAGGTGAAAATAATGAACAATAAAAGAAGGCCATTGCATTATGTAGCAAACTAGATTTTTTATTTAACTACTTGTTTAGTCCTGAAGCAACTGATGTGAGCAGGTTATTTTCTTTTAGTGTGTTAGAATCCACCATTCAAGGCCTATTCTCTAGGGGTGTTTAAACCCAGGGAATAATGGCTGAATTATCTAATTTTTCATATTCAGATAGGCTATCAAATCCCTGCCCGAATATGGATATGAGCATGGGGGTTTTAGGTTTAGGGTGTAAGCAGGCTTGTAGGATGTTTGAGGAAAGATAAAAAGAAGTGGCATTCATCTAAACTTAAAATAACCCTAAAAACAGAATAGAACAGGCCCAAGCTCCTGCTCAGGCTCGACATCATGTTCTTTTCTCATCTTCTTCTCTTGTTGTATCTTGTTATCTGGAGTGTTGGTATATCTGGTGGATATTAATGTTGGCGGATATCCATCCATATTGAAATCTGATATTAGATTTTTTAATTATTTTTGACAACCTATCAGGATATTAGGGGTGACAAAAATAAAAATAAACACCAAACCGATGGATAACAAATTGGGAGATAACCGGAACTGATGGATATTGAAAAAATCTTATAATCACCCAACACTGGTGGTAACGTCTTGATTTGGCATCCTAAGTCAGGTACAGTAGAGCCTGAATAGAACCTCCCCTGCTTGCAACCAGAAAAGTTCGAGGCTGGGACCTGGGGAGCTAATAGGCTAGTGGGCTAGTAGGCATTGGGGAACTTTGGGAATTAGGCCACAAAGTTGGTAGGTCAAGTTTGTAGAGATTGGGGGAACCGATTATGATGTTTTTGAGTCTTCTTTGCCTTGTTAAAGATTTTATTGAGGGTTTATTAAAGCCCCAATTGCAACACCTTAAAATTGGGTGGGATATTGACTAGTGGACATGGAGGTGAATTCTTGTCTAATGATGTTGTTAGGTTGTTTTTGCTAGCTTTTTAATGCCAGATTCATTTTATTTTATGGAATTGCAGTGAGACAAATCACTTTTACTCAGTTCACAAGGTTTAATTCTGCTTTGCACCAATTTGATTTTCTGAGTCCCATTCTGATTCTGCTTGTGCTAGGGGTTACATTTTGGGTTCATATATATGAATTATACCATGAGAAAAGGTAATCCATTAAAATAAAAGATTATTTTTTTCACTTAATACCTTTCTTTCAAAATTGAGCTTGATTTTGCACTTAAACCAATGTTACAAGTTTCTCAAGTGATTGTTGATTGTTGGTAAATTTTTCATTGGTTAACATTGAAATATGCACATACAATGTTTCCTTTGCATGTTAAATATTCTAACAAGTTTGATTTTTGTGAATCTAATTATAATGGGAAAAAAAAACTTATGCCCGAACCAAAGTTTAAATGTGTATTAAAATTTTGGTCACTTTAACCTTCAGTTGTTTGGACAAAGCAAACAAAATAATTTCTCAAATGCACTTGCATATTCAAGAATATAACATTGAGTAATGTCAAATTTCAACACCAAATTAGTGGCATTATAATAGTGTGTTGAGATGATACATCAAGTCTTGCTATTCAACATTCTAGTATAAGTCTTCAAACAAACATGTAATTATGGCAAGTAGCCAGCCGATTAGCACCATCAAATGACCACTATGTTGTCAGTAGATTACTGTTGTCCACATGGTTCAACTTTGTGTTGCCAGTAATTTGCACCCATCTTGTTGCTTGGTTGTAATTAATTTGGCAACTGCATGGTATGAGATGGGGCAGTTTCTACCATTTATTTAAGTGGATAGTCATGTTACAATTTCCAAGTCTCAAAATATATTTTATTTTAATGAATTCTAGTTTTTTTAAGTTCAAATTTCATATTCTTGTATGTTTTATGAAGCATTAAAAAACCAACCATTTGCTTCAAGTAAATGAACAAAGAATACTATAGTAAAAACAAAAAGGTGGGTAAGTTGAAAAGACCTTGAATGGTTGCTTTTTATGATGACAAGGATAGTGTACAGTCCTTTGAACCATGATTCATTTCAAGCACTCACCTTAATATCTTTTGTTTTCACCCTCAAAGTAAATCTAATACTAACCTAATAATGAGAATTGGCTAAGAATCAAAACAAGTATATCTCAAAACCCATTCCTATGTCATGGGTAGTATATTTTGTCCTTTGAAAGTTGGAATTGTCATGACTCATGAAAACTACAAATTACTATTAATATGAAAACTTGTGGTGGACATAGACATCAACTTTTGCAGATGGAAACCTTGCAAGGAAGAAATGAGCTTGAAGGCATTGGAATAAGAAGGTAGCTCATCTACTTGAACAAAACTGCTGAGACTTTAGTTTTGCATTTATTTGCATCATTTGAGGATGGTTTATTATATTGTTTGGTAAAAATATATGTACATCATTTCTGAGTAAACAGCCAATAGAATTTTCTAGTTTAATTCCAGAGGGCACCTTACCATCTGTAAGATGTCTCATTCAAAAGAGGATGGCACCTTATGTGTAAGGTTCCCCAAAATGACAAACCTTACACAGCATCAGGTTCATCCATTCATTGTCTCCTATCCTACTTGATTTGCCTTTCCATGTGAAAGTTATCTTTCCAACAACATATATTACACAGAGTATAATGATGTGGCACATAAATGAACCACAGCCGTCCGGTATAAAAGAAAAAAAAATCTCCCATTCCTTTTTGTCAGATAAGGACCCCAAAGAGAGCCACTCTAAATTTAAGAAAAGACTCATGGGTTGCCGAGTTTTTGCCCCATTTTCTCTAATTGAAAAGACCCATGAATAGCCAAATTTTTATCCCATATCCTATATAGTTCCATGACTAGCCAAGTTGTCATCATATTTACTCTAGTTCAAAAGACCCATAATTAGCCAAGTTTTATCCCATATACTCTACATTAAAAGACCCATGTTGTAGCCAAGTTTCTTTCTCATGGACTCTAGTTTGAAAGACCCAGGATTGGTGTAATTTTAATTCCATTTACTCTTGTTTCGTTAATATTAAACATGAACATTTGACCCATTCAAGTATAACCAATCTAATCATGTTGCAAATATAGGTTTGAAGTTTGAACCCATCTCAAGTTGTGCACCAACCAGCATTTTTTTTGTGGTGAATTTTCACCATTTGGTAAAATGTTCTTCAAAAAAAGAATTATTTCAAATATTCCTTTTTTTGTAATCATCAGAAATTGATAAATTTTTCTAAAAAATCACCATGTTTTTACACATTGTTCAAGCAAGTAGCCAAGATATAAAAGGATTTTAATAAAAAAATTCTTTCATAGCTGGTCTATAGCCAAACACAGCTAAATCTCCAAGTGGATGATCGCCAATGTAGCAACATCACAAAATTGAAAAAACACACACTACCACCAACTAGACAACAAGTTAGTAGTCACCTAAAAACCTCTGTACTTTGCATCAGTGTATGCCTTACATGCCATAATCAAATGTTAGCAATGAATGGACAATTCCAAAAGAGAAACACCCACCTCTATGGGCATTTCAGTTTTCAAAGTGTCCACCTAACTCTTTTTCAAAAGAATTTAAGGTGACCCCCAGTGGGGTACCTGGCCTTGGATCACAGCACAAAATGTAAAAATAAAAATGGTGTGTTGGTTTTTACAGCATGTAAGGGCAGAGGTTGTGAGCATTATTGGAATTGGGCCCACCTCAGCTCCACCTCACATGGGCCCTTATTCCAGTAATGCCTGGAGCATTACCCAACACTAAAATACCCCTTTGCAAACTGCAACTCTTACCTTGTTTACCTCTCAAGTTTCTTCCCCTGATTTCATGCAAGTTTGACATAGTCCATAACTATGACAATCTAAATGTGGATTGTGGAAATTAATGATGTTCATGGCTAATAGTACCCAGTTGTGGCTCAAACATTGGATTCTTCTTCACCACACAAATGTAAAGTACTACAAGGTTTTTTCAAACGTAAAGTACTCCAAGTTTTTTCTTTGTACTTGAAAGTGCCTCCCAACACAGAGACGTGTTTGTTAATCAACCTTTTGCTACTCGTCTGCAAACCTTTCACCGTCCATGTTAAAACCATTGTTGTACTGATATATAGGGTGCAACCTGGGTATAGTACTGGAATGAGTATCCCCTCTACATAATGCAATAAGCCCAAATTATTTGCGGTTGCTAACTAGGCCTTCAATCATCAAACTAGAAAGCCAATCCAATTTCTAGTTTGGTTCATGTAACCATAACCATCTTTTCAAAGACATCGTGACATTTGTAATCAAAGATTTGCATCCCCAAATGAACTCCCCTTCCAAATTGTGCAACCAGTTCTTAAATCTTTCGATATATAGGGTTTAGATGTCCAATGTTGGCTGATTAATAGGAAGTCATCAATACATCTGGTGCAGGTTTTCCTCTATTATTACATTTAGTACAGGGTTTGTCCTGCTTATTAAAACTCTCATGTACATGTACTACATTGAAATAACAATGCAAATTGACAATTGCTTCTCATGGAAGTTAATAAAAGGATGATGCATCCAAGAAAGCTTGCTTTCCACCAATTATGCATCTACCTAGCAATGGCAACTCTCACTTGTGGCCTACAAACATGTTCAAATGGTTATTCTGAGGTGTTTGGACGAGTGTTGTCCAATTATTTGAAATTTTTAAAGAACCATGATTACATACAAGAACCAATTATTTGATGTGACAGTCACATTCTAAATTTTAAGAATCACCCAACATTGGTTAGGACCAATGTTGGCCAATTCTGATTTTTTTGTCAACAATTGTGTACCCAAATGAATCAAGCTTGTGCATGAGCATGGAGCCTAGAGCTAGAACTTGGCGCATGAAAAGAATATTCTTTCTATAATTTCCAAATTTTGACCTATATTTTAGGTGCTACTAGATGAATAATGGATGAATGTTTATGGATGAATGATTAGATACATTCATCTTATTTATGGATGAAATTTTGAAAATGCATCATATCAATATCTATGGGCAATGCACATGAACTATAAATGAACATAAGCCCATGGTGTGATGGTCTTTGCAAACTGCAACCTAAAATCATATATTGTAGTGAATGGATATCATGTGTGTGATAAAAACCACATACTTGAAAAACAAGTTACATTGTGTGGCATAAACAATAACCAATTAATTCAATATAAGAATATCTCAATACATAGTTCAAAAAACTATATGAAGAAACTATATGTTTGGGGGATTACACAAATTTTAGTCCATCTGAATCTCTCATTGTAATCGCTTCTTAACTTTGTTGATACTTAATGTAGGTTGGTTTATGAAATCATCTATGTTATGATCACAAAACATCTTAACTTTATAAATGAAATACATGTGCTTGCAAGGGATGGATTTTCCTCTCTTCTTCAAACTTGTCAACATAGACACAAAATCAAGACGAATGCAATTGGTTATCACCCCAATTGTCACTTCATAAGTCACAACCTTCACTCCACCATGAAATTCAAGTGAGTAAACATGCCCATATCCAAGATTAAGAACATTTTTCACTCGCAAAATAATAGTTGTTAAGTTTTTTCCAAATAGCCAATTATTATTATGTTCTTTTCCACGTGGAACACGATGTACCGTTTTGTTGTCATGTTTTGAAATTGGAATGTTATCTGCATTTGGATTTCCACCTCTGGCCTCCACTTGTGCACACCTAGGAAGATGAAATCCAGCCTCCTCCAATGATGCCATTTCAATGCATGTGAATTTTGTGCTAATGAAAATTGGTCACACATTTGGAACTTGAGGTTTGCCCTTCACAAAACCTTGAACATCTCTTGACACACATTGATCCTTATCATCAAGGCAAAACCACATTGTTTTATACCTAGCCTTTTTATTTGTTGCAAGTTTGAACCACCCATAAAACATAGGCGCAAGGGTGCAAGATGAACATTTTGTTATTTTGGCTTCACATTTACGCCCTTTAGATTAGATGGTTGAATAATGAACTTGTGAATTTGCAATTGTCCATGCAATATGGAAGACCTCTTGATTATAGATAGTTTCAAAAATATCCAAGGCCTCATTACCATGGCCACTTAATCTTGATGGAATTCCACGCCGTACATGGGAGTTTAAAGATTCAAGTGTAGAGTTTTCTTGCATCCTTATACTAGGATTTGATTATCATGGCACTAAAAAATTCACTTTGTTAAGTCGATGTGAGTTTTGAAGGAAACCAATCATAGAGTTGAGTTTTCTCTTGCAAAACCTTAATCTTTTTTCACCTTCCAAGCCAATTGATCTATTATGCATAGGACTACCAAACATAGAACTTGCAATTGTTTGTGCTATCTTTTTGGGGTCATCAGATCTATGTGCAACTTTCAAACATGATTTTGTATGTTTTGGCCCTATTCCTTCCAATCTACTCATTAAATGCATCCTATAATGAGATTGTTGTTAATGGATTGGGTACATGCAAGATGGGTCACTTTTTGCATCCTTATGGATTTTCTACATAATATACTCTATTCAAATGTCACAAATGCATTGTAAAATCATCAATTTGACAAAAACATTTCTAGATTAAATTACCAACTTGAATAAGAATATTTATTAAATATTCAATAAACATACATGAATCATATAGTAATGGACTTTCAAAGTGGACATAATATGGATTATAATCTAGGTTTTACATTACCATTCAAATGCATTTTTTGTTATGATTTTATCTTAATATTTTTTATAAGGATTCAATATATGATACATGTTGGAAAAAAATATGGATTGAAAAAAATTACAACAAAAACTTCAACCAACAAATAACTATGGACTTTTGAATGATCAGATTTGGGCCTTATTTTCAAAAGTCCCAATCTTGATCATTTTTTTTTGGATTGATATTTTTCCCTTAACATGTATAATAAAGAGTTTTTTAGATGGATAGCCATTCATATGGACTTCATTAGTTGATTAATCACCACATAAAGCCCATTCAACATTCATTTTTAATTTTTTTTCCATTCTAGTGTTTATTTTTCTTAATGGACTTTTGGGACTAGGACTCTTGCAATTTTTGAGCCACCATAGCTTGTATCTACCCAACCTTGATTAGATCGTCAATTGTGGCATCAAAAAGGTCTTTGCATTTTTTGCCAAATTGTTGTCCCCAAGTGTGGTGAATTGTTTCCGACAAATTTGAAATAAGCATGTTGGCATCCTTTTGAATTACCAAACCATACACATTTCAAACAAAATGAAATGTTTTAAAAAACATTTTTAACAACATGTTTAATTTTGCATGAACTTGCAAGATTCAATGAAAGGATGGAAATGTAGTAGTACCTCTCAAACAAAATTCCCCAATTTATGAAATTAAAAATGCCAAAAGGACAACCAATGGTTGAACTTTTCAAGGTCATTCCCTAATGTTGCTCTAGATGAATGCCACCGAAACCTTATAACCTCAAAATTGGCATTTGCTTCATCAAGTGTTTTGGAATTTCTGTTGTTGCTAATTTCCAATTGTTTTGACACAGATGTGGCATTTAAATGAGCTTATTGGTGCGGATTTCCATGGACTAATCCCAATGGAAAAGACAAGTTTTTTTTGTTGTGCAATGGTTGGGAAAGGTCTCTTGATGGGCCAAACACAATGTGAACAACATTCCAATTGGCTTGAACATTATTAGCCATGAACCCCTTGAACTTTAACATTTGATTTCCTTTTGCTTTCATGACTTTTATAAGGGCCCTCCGCATAAAAACTTGGGACTCCACATCCTTTGATTACATGTCACATATTGCAATTATCATGACTCTAGCATAGTTTGGGTCATAGACATGGCATGCCATGGTAATCGAATCTAAAACACATTTACAATGGTCAAACATCAACCATGCTCCCTGTAAATCTCCACCTAGTGCATACATGCAACAAGATCACCTCCACTCACTAATAGAAATCATGTTGTTTGTAACTACAAATTTGATATTGTATAAGTTTTGGGTCATTTGGGTGTAAACAACATATAACGAGCCAATGTGTTTACTTTGCATTTATGACTATTGTCCTTTTTAGGGTCCTTTGCCAAAAAACATGTTTTTATAAAAAGGCATTTTCAAATGAAATGTTTTGAAACTTTTTATTTATTGTATTTATAGCTTCCAATATGTCATATGTTTGTTTACTATCAACTTTGAATAAATACAAATTTTTGAAAGTGCACAAATTTTGCCAAATTTTGTGTTTCATCCTTAAAAATTGTCATAATTTCAAATCATACCAAAACATGTTGACATTTTCAAGTTTAATTTGTATGTTATAAACTATAAATTTTCTTTAAACAACATATACATTGCATCACATTTACATGTCGTAAAGGACTCATGAACTTTTTAACATCCTTATTATTTAATAAACACAACTTTCCATGATTCACATGCCATTAAAGTGGCACCACATAGACAAATGTAATAAAAATTGTAAAATAATTGGCATTTTGACATCAATTTTGGCTCAGTTGAGCTCATCCACACCCATACGATTGTGTGGGCAACTAACATGCGACTAAATGTGTATAACATGAACATGTGTCATAAAAATAACGGTCTAAACTAATACATACTTAAATTAATATACTTAATATATATACATAGGCTATGTATAATAATATTATGTATTTCTAGTACTAAGGTTAAACCCATGCTAACTGAAGCTAGCCTAAACTAACCATGGCTAAATTAATTAAAAAACTATATTATCCATGGCTAAACTAACCTAAACTAAATTAATTAAAAGGTTAAATTAACCATGGTTTTACTAAGTTAAAAAGGCTAAACTAACCATGGCAAAATTAAGTTAAGTTAAACTAATTGTGGATAAATTAATTTAAGCTAAATTTAAATTACACTAAACTAACCATGACTAAATTAAGTTAGGCCAAATTAATTATGACTAAACTAACTAAACTAAACTAAATTAGGCTAAACTAACCATGGTTTAAATATGTATTACAAGTTTTCAAATTTTATTTGTCAAATACATTTAAATATATATTTTGGCAACTGTAACTTTTTTTATTTCATTTTATTTGGAATCTTTTTTAAAAATGTAAATTCGATTAAACAAAAAAATTCAGAATTAATTAATATGATAATATTATTACTTAAATATTATAAGTAATGGAAAAAGTAAATTAAGCTAAATTAATAGTTAATATTAATAAATATTTTTTAATTATTCAAAATTAATTCATATTATGATATTTAATTATAAATATATGTATATATATTCAATAAGTATGGGTGAAAGCATGGTAAAGTATATAAAAAAAGTTGACAAAAACATATCAAGTTTAAAAAGAGGTAATTTTTGAAAAAAACACAACAAATTATATTCAAATTTGTAAATGAACTACAAAATTTCAAAAACTTTGGATAATAAAAGTAGGGAATAAGTATGCTTGAAATCAACTAGTCAAAATGGTGTTCAAACTTACTTTTTCATTAAAAAATTTAATGAAATATACATGTATGAAATATAACATAAATATTATTAAATATTCAAGGGCATCACCAAAAAAAATCTACTTTCTCTTTGGTAGAATAAACTTGACACATACTTGATCAAATCTTACACTATAGAGAGTAGCTTTTAAAAGCTACTTACATTTAGAACTACTTGAAACTTACTTTTTCAATGCAAAATTTAAAAATTAGTGCATAATAATGAAGAGGTATCTTGTTATTTATCATTCAACTAAAAAGATTGAATGTATAACAATTTTGTGATGGGTTTTGATCTTACTTCTTATTCACTTGAGAAGTAGATTAACAAGTATTTTTAGCTATACACTTTACCATGTTTTCACCCATATTATATATTCAAATTTTATTATTTATGTTAAAATATTTATGGTAAATAAACTAGACTAGTTAACCTACAAGTACCCAAACATCCTAAACTAATTATTAGTTTAAGCTAGGTAATAATATTAAAATAATATTTTCATTATAAGTAATGATTATTAAAAATATTTTATAATCATCTTTGAAGTGCAAAGGAAAATGAATAATGAAAAATTAACAAGAAAAAAAAAAAAAAAAAAAACTTTCCAAATTACATAATTGTTT
>Ga0116227_10014563_pt1 | contig 11939 bp, 12 predicted proteins | sample S1TSphgellanicum_FD_89693 | JGI IMG/M metagenome (GOLD analysis project Ga0116227, IMG submission 89693) | Host-associated microbial communities from peat moss isolated from Minnesota, USA - S1T2_Fb - Sphagnum magellanicum MG | ecosystem: Host-associated > Plants > Peat moss > Unclassified... | reverse complement strand
TCCGGTTCGTGGATGTATTGAGGAATTTTGATGAATAAATTGAAACAGATATGGCATGGCCTTGTGGAGAAACATAAAATCCGCAAGGCCAGAGCTATTCTTGAAAGTCAAGGAATTTGTCCCGACCATCACGTCGAAATGTTTATATCCGTGACGGAAAAAAATGGTAGCATAACGTTTGCTCACTACGAATGTCATCTCTGCAATTTAGAATCATCACTTAAAAAAGAACATGCCCGTCAGAAAAAACTTAAGAATGCGGCTGCTATTATTGGTTTTGATTTAAATCACGTTCTTTCATCCGACAAAGCTAAAAACATCGTCGAAGAAGTAACTTCCGTTGAGAAAAAATAAAATATGAAACTACTTAATATATTTAAAAAATCGAAACCAATCACTACGCCGGATTACCTCCAACCCACAGTATCAGAAGAAGTAATTGCTGCCGAAAGAAAACTTCGGGCAAATGGTATATGTCCAGAACATCGCATTGAGATGTCAATGAAACCGTATGGATCGCGGCGATATGGATACTCGTGTTCCGAGTGTGTAAAAGAACGGTTGATTGCTTTTCAAAATGAAAGACAAAAAGAGATAGAAGACGCTGCTAAAACTCTTGGATGGGATTCTGTTCCAGATTTTAGAACCACAAAGAGTGATAAATAATATTCAAAAGTTAATAGACCTTGAACCAGATATTATCTTTGTATTTGGTTCCAATCTGGCTGGCATACACGGTGCTGGTGCGGCCAAGTTCGCTTATGCGTTTAAGGGAGCAGTCAAATATGTCGGCTATGGTCTAAGAGATAAATCTTTCGCTCTTCCAACAAAAGATGAAAAAATTAAGACGCTTCCTTTGAATAGAATCAATTACTATGTGAATCAATTTAAAACTTTTTGTATTGAGCATCCTGAGTTACCATTTCAAGTAACACGAATTGGATGTGGACTTGCCGGTTACAAAGACCAGCAAATTGCTCCTATGTTTAAAAACTTTCCTGACAATTGTTTCTTTCCTTTGGAATGGAAAGAGTATAATTTTAATAATTACTGGACGGAATAGATATGTTTAATGTCGATTTAGATAAATTTACTAAAAAAGTCTCGGATGCAATTCGAGGATCAGAATGCCCATACTATCTCACCGCCGAAGAATGGGATGAATGGCATGATAATGCGGAAAAATCCCACCCATTTCGGTATAGATTGGTTGAAAAGATATATCCAGCTTTTATTAAAGCAATCAAATTTCCCATTGAACTTATCCGAAATGCACATACATATCTACACAATAAATATGTATCTCGTGTTCATTGTTTTATCGCAACACCGGAAAACATTAAACGTGGACAATGGTATGATTATGGCAATCGTATTCTTCCATGCTTATTTGATTCATTTGTTGAATTTATTGAATCAGAACAAGCTTCTTCGGTTATTTGGAGTGATAGAAAGAAATATAACATTTCCTATGTGAATGCCAGATGGTGGAGAGCAAACAGCCAACAAGCAGGTATAGATAACTTGATATGGGCAGCTAACCAGCGATTCAATGAGTACAACGGAATATATCCGGGTGATCCATTATATGGCAAGCCAACGAGTCAAGCAGAAATTGCACAATGGTGCATTGATGCATATTATTGGTGGAAATATGAAAGACCTACTCGACCTGATCCAATGGAAGAGTCCGGGTGGAATGAATATGCTAAATCTTTGGACGGAGAAAGAAAGCCCCTCCATTCTCTACTGAGTAATAATTCCCCGGAAATTGAGAAATTGAAACAAGAAGCCCACAACAAGCTGAGAGAAATTGAAAAAAAACATGATGATGAAGATACTAAATGGATGATTGAACTTATTCAAAAAAGAGAATCATTTTGGTCTTGACATTAAATCACGCACATCATCTAATCTAAACAATAGGACGACCAATGAAGACACTTAAATTTCTAACATTATTTTTACTATCATTTTCCTTTTATTCTGCTATCGCCCAAACAATTACTATCGCCGACAATAACAGTTACACTTATCAATGCTATTCTTCTGACTGCCCTCTTACACCACCACAGACCGTGAATTACAACGATTTCGTCGCCAATAAAAAAGAGGGAACAGTATGCAATCCATCTTGTGTAATTAAGAGTCCTTTTGATGATACTTCTGTTTTGTGGAATTCTTTTTATTCTAATAAATCCTATAAATTAGTTCCATCTTCTGTTAAAGGTTATTACATTGCAACTCCAATTGAAGATTCTGTGGTGAAATCCAACCTAATAGTGGACACACCATCACCACATGATCATAATAATTATTTCGCAATACCAGTCCCTGCCATTATTAACAATGATCATATGGTGAGTGACATTAATTATTATGATCTTATGGTGAGTGACATTAATTACTGTGAATTTATCAACCGATGCATAAAAGCCGAAGACATTCCGGCAATAAATTACAACAAGGGTAAAAAGAAAAATGAAAAATAAATTTATTCTTGGTGCAGTTCTACTATTTTCTTCTGTGGCATGTAATGCACAGCATGTTATGTTGAAAGTTGCCAATAAAATTGAATTTTGTCCAGTAACTAAATTTTCAAAAAACATGTTTGCGCTCAATTGCGGTAATGAATTGATTCCGGTGGAATCTCACTTACAAATTAGAGAAGTTATGGTTATCGGAGATTACTTTGTATTTCCTACAATGAAACCAAAACCAATTCCAACCTCTTCCATTTCAAAATGTATTGAAGATTCTTCCTATTGCGAGAACGTTCATTATAAATCAGTATATGTGACGATGAGACAAGATTTGGAATAACATCCATAGATAGTATGTATTGTAGAGGACTGGATATTATCCAGTCCTCTTCTCTTTTTATAAATACATAAGAGAATATTGCAATGCCAATGACTATTAGTTCCGATCTTTATGATCTACTTAAAGATAGATTCAATGTAACTACTGTTGACGAAAGCGGAAAAGCGACAGATGATCCTACCGCTATGCGAACCTTTTCATTTTCCTACACCACGGAAGGTGGCCAAGAGTTAGGAAACGTAGTTATCAGCATTAACGAAGATGATTGGAATAAGAGTTCTCTTAAAATTTTCTACGGCAAAGATATCACATCTTCGTCAGCGGAACATTTAAGAGAATGGTTTAAATTTCTTCATGAGCTTCGCTATTTCTCCAAAAATCATCTTCTTGGATTCGCAGTACATAGTGTTAATAAAAATAAGTTATCCCGTCGAGATATTGATCCCCACATTACTAAGTATCTACAAGAACAAGAAGATTTCGAAAATTGGGTTAATAGTTCCAATGTAGAACCGGATGAGTATGATCCTTTTCTTGAACCTTTTCAAGATGGAGAAGGTGATGAAATCATGGAAGGTGATCCTCCATCATCTTATGGAAACAAAAGCCCACTAACAACTCCCACGGTGTATCTACCAAGCCAATTCAATAATGAAAGTGATATTGAAGAAATAGAAGATACACGGGGAGATATGTCACCATTTTCATTATTATCTAATGATGATATTGAAAATTTAAAGAAGCGTGCAGGTATTAAATACTAGGACAATTTTGTTATTTTAAAGTTCTTGCACGTACAACAAATAACTGTCATGATTGTATCAATGACACCAACACACATGGTTATCATGGAAAACATGGAGAATTAAGGTAAAATGGCTTCTACATTAGCAGAAATGCGTGCACGTCTTGCACAAGCAAACAATCAAAAAGAAAACAATAACAGCGGCTACGACAATGTAGTTTATCCTTTCTGGAATGCAAAGACTGGAACAACAACTTCCATTCGATTTATTCCAGATGGCAATACCAATAATCCAAATTTTTGGGTAGAACGTTATAACATTCGCCTTCCCTTCAATGGAATTCTTGGCGGTGATCCAAAGCAAGTAACAGTAAATGTTCCATGCGTAGAAACATGGCCTCGCGAAGAATATCCAACAGGATGCCCTATCCTAACTGAAGTTCGCACATGGTATAAGAGTTCTGATCCAGAAATTAAAAAGCGTGCAGATGCTTACTGGAAAAAACCAATCTATATCTTCCAAGGATTTGTTCGTGATGGTCAGATCGAAGAAGAGAATGCACCGGAAAATCCAATTCGTCGTTTTCTTCTAAACAAGCAATTAATGAATCTTGTACGCGCTGGAATTCTTGACCAAGATATGGAAAATCTTCCAATTGATTATGTCAATGGCAGTGATTTCCGTATTGTTAAGACTACCAAGGGTGAATACGCAGATTATGGCACCAGTTCATTTGCACGTCGCGAAAGCGCACTCACTGAGGCAGAACTTGCGGCAATTGAGCAATATGGTCTAGTTGATCTATCAACACTTCTTGGTAAAAAGCCGGGAACCGAAGAACTAGCTATCATCAAGGAAATGTTCGAAGCATCAGTTGATGGTGAAGCATATGATCCCACTCGTTGGGGTAAGTTCTATCGTCCAGCGGGTCTAAAGATTGATGATAATAATGAATCATCATCTAATAACGATAAGAACAATGAAACTGAAGAAACAACTTCATCGGTAGAAACTGAGGCCGTAACCACCACAGCTTCTACTTCTTCTACATCCGGTACACCAAAAAAGTCAGTCTCCGATATCATTCGTGAACTAAAAGAAAAGAACAATCAAGCAAAGTAACAACAAAAGGGGTGGTTGGTAGCCACCCCTTTTTTGGAGGATTTAATAAATGGGTCGTCCATTCGACGCATCGCGTTTTCGTAAAAGTGTAACTAAAAACATCGATAATTTCAGTTTTGGTTTTCATGATCCAAAGATTTGGATTCCGACTGGAAATTATTGTCTCAACTATCACGTCAGCGGAAGATTCACCAATGGCATTCCACTCGGAAAGGTAACAGTATTCGCTGGCCAATCTGGTTCCGGTAAAAGCTATATTGTAAGTGGAAGCGTTGTAAAAAATGCACAAGACATGGGAATCTTTGTGGTACTTATCGATTCTGAAAATGCATTGGATGAAGCTTGGCTACAGGCACTTGGTGTAGATACGAGTGAAGATAAATTACTCAAGTTGAACATGTCTCAAATTAATGATGTTGCAAAAATCATGGCAAACTTCATTAAAGATCAGAAAGCAATTCCAGAAGAAGAACGTTCGCCAGTTCTTTTTGTGGTGGATAGCCTTGGTATGCTACTAACTCCCACAGCAGTTGAACAATTTGAAAAGGGTGACCTCAAAGGTGATATGGGTATTAAACCTAAGCAACTTAAGGCTCTTGTAACAAATTGTGTTAACACCTTCGGTGAATTAAATGTAGGTCTTATTGCAACTAACCATACATATGAAAGCCAAGACCCATACAATCCAGATGACATTGTTTCTGGTGGTAGTGGCTTCGTATTCGCTTCTTCAATTGTGGTTGCCATGAAGCAACTAAAACTAAAAGAAAATGAAGAAGGTGAAAAAACATCGGAAGTTCATGGTATTCGCGCTGGTTGCAAGATCATGAAATCTCGTTATGCCAAACCTTTTGAAACTTTAGAAGTGCGTATTCCATATGAGACTGGTATGGAAGAATATTCTGGATTATTCGATATGTTCTATAAGGATGGCAAAGGAATCCTTAAAAAGGACGGTAATCGATATGCATACACAGACAAGAATGGCGAAGTTCACAAATATTTCAAAAAAGAATACAATAAGAACGAAGATGGTATTCTCGATTTAATCATGTCGGAATGGGATTACGACAAGCACCCAATTGAGCCAGAGGAAGAGGAAGAGATTGTTGGTTCCGACGAATAGGAGCCAACAATCATTAAAACAATCTTATGTCAGCCACAGAAGAAACAATATTTAAGGACATAATCGGAAAAACTATATCCAAAATTTTCATCGATTCTAATAGAGAAAAAATCAAATTTATTTTTGATAACTCTGAAACATGGTTAATGTATCATTCTCAAGATTGTTGCGAATCTGTGACTATCGAGAGTATTGTTGGAGATTTGGAAGATATTACAGATTCTCCCCTTCTTCAGGCAGTTGCTATATCATATGTTCCAGAAAAACCAGATAATGATTCGGAAACATGGACTTTTTATCGTTTTTCCACAATCAAAGGAACAATAACAATAAGATGGTTTGGACAATCCAATGGATATTATTCCGAAAGTGTAAGCTTTGTTAAAGAAGATACCTATGTAAACTAGAAAGAGGGGGATTTAATCCCCCTCTTTCTATGTTAGGTTATATTAATATTACTGATAAGCACCCATACTTGGTGTTGATCCACGTGGGGTATTAACAATATCAAACACTGAATAATGTGACCCTGTTATCGTTCCAGTTGCTTTTGAAGGTGATCCAGATTGTAGAGAAAAGTCTGGAGTTGATGTTGATGTGAACAGTGGGTTAATGTTGATACCAGCAGTATCAAAGCTTGGTTTTGTACCTGCACCATACCAAGTATTTGTGCTACCAGTGATCATACTTGTGTTAGTTGGTTCAATATATGGCTGACTTGAACTTGGCTGTTGACAAATATTATTTGTTAGATTCATTACAACGTTATCATATGGAACACCGAAACATCCATTGGAAGCACCAGTAGTGAATGCGCCAGCATTATAGATACTGTTGTTATAAACCTGCACTGTTCCAGTTAATGTTAAGCTACGTGGATCAGTATTAACTGCGATACCAGTATGATTAGCTACACCAACTGGATTAGATGCAAGACCTACATTATAAATTACATTGTTATATGCTTCTACGCCACCGTTTGCGAACCAAGGAAACGCCGATGTAGTTGCTCCCGGATCGTTTGGGTTAGAGGTAGCCAATGCAAGACCGTCACACCATGAATTCTGAATTACGTTATCATGGAAGTGTAGATCATATAGATCGTTACCCGTGGTAGCATGGGACATAACGGCTCTGCAATATCCTTTAAATGTTCCTCCACCGATCTTATTGTATGCAAAGTCTACGTGGTTTGTATTATCCGAAAAGTACACAGCATGATATGTTTTATCTACACTTGCACCACCAGTGTCATGTAGAACGTTTCCATATGCTTGCCATGTATCTGTAGTAGTTGTTGTTTCTGCCATCCAACAAGCTGTTCCGCCAAGACCGGAAGGAACGGAAGGACATGACATATCGTTATTAATCAATCTACTTGGGCCAGCTTCGATATCTACGGCACTGTTCTGGCCGATGATTGTTAGACCAGATATCGTAATATACTTACCCCATCCTTTGATACCGTTTTGAACGGAGGTTGAACCAACATTGACAGTAGCACCGGGCATAGCTATGAGATTAAGTTGTGCTGTACTTGAAGAACCACCCAAGTCAGTTGACATTGTTGCACTATATCCACGACCATCATCTGTTGTCTGACTAACGCCGTTGCCGAAGTAGATAATGGTGTTAGTAGTTACATTTACATTATCATTTCCTGTTGCAAGATTAAATGCTTTACGCCATGTTGCGCAGGGTAATGCATAATTGTTTACGGCACAGGTTGAGTCGTTTCCTGTAGTAGTTACAAAATAATAATTTGTTGCGGCCACAGTAAATGCCATTCCATTTGAAGGGTTTCCACCAACTGTTGCTACAATATTACCCGTTGTACCACTACCAATTTTTGCAACAATTTTCTTATCTGACCATGAGCAATTTGTGCAAGAAGTGTTCATGGCTCCGCTATTCATTGTTAGGGTTGATGCTCCCTTAGAAGCACCAAACCCACTACCAAAGATAGTTACATATGCACCCGAACCGTCATCACCACCAGAAGCACTAGCAACGTTAACATCGGTATAATTAATTACTGGCCCATTTGTGCTACCTGTGCTACTGTTAATAACAATCGTTATGGATTGAATTGTTGTATTTCCTACCGCATCGGTTATTTGTTCAACTAATGTATTTGATCCAGCCGCTGACGGTGTTCCAGCAAGAGTACATCCGGTTTGAGTTAATCCAGCAACGCTTCCGCTCAACAAATTGCATGTATATGGACTTACGCCACCAGAAATTCCCACTGATTGTGAATATGCTGTGCCAACCGTACCCGATGATGGAGAAGCCACGACGATAGTCAATGCATCTTTGCGCATTCTATCCATTGCATAGTAGTTACCGCTGGCGACATTTGCCGTGAAACACTGTTGATTATGCCCACCATTTGCTGTACCAATAGCGTCTCCACCTATGACATTAGATGGATAAGAAACAACATAACTTCCGCTACCCTGAACGAAATCAAAACAATGTTGAAAACCATCTATTGTTCCGATTGGTAATGTTCCACCTGTTATATTTCCGGTAAGAGTTATACGAGAAAGTGTTTTTGTTGCTGAGTATGTTGGTGTTGCGGAATATGTAACTGTCTCTGCCGAGAAATTAGTTCCACCACTGGCCGCTTGCCAAGAAGGAGCGACACCAGCACCATTTGCTGTCAGAACATAACCACTTGTTCCAGCAGACAAAAATGCAGTTGTACTCGCGGCGCTTTGGTAAGGAATTGCTCCAATTGTTCCTCCTGCCAATGAGGTAGATGTTGCGGCATTACCGGAAGTGGCATTACTCAATGTTCCCAATGCGGTAATATCAGATAAAACTAATGCACTTGCAACAAAGTTTGTTCCATTACCACGTAGATAATTTCCAGTTGGAGCAAGTCCGTTGACTTGGAATCCTATCATTGAATTAAAAACTTTATTACTTACGATATATCCAGTAGTGCCATTAACCCAAGATGCTCCAGAAACTCCCCAACGAATTGATCCATCAGCCCACATTTCAATAAGAGGGCTTCCACCATTTATGTGAGTTGAAAAGAATGCGCCGTTGAAACCACTTGCTGCATTTATTGCAAATTCTGTTCCATTTGCGTTCCATGTAGTTGGGGCAGTTGCACCCTGATTAATATACCAAAGTGGAAAATTGGTACTTGCAGTTCCAGATGTGTAGAGTGCACCAGTTTCAATTAATGTGGGTGTACTTGCAGTTCCGGCGGCATTATGTGTTATTTGTCCCGTAGCAGACAATGTTGTAAATGTTCCCGATGTTGCGGTCAAAGTAGTAAATGCACCAGTTGATGGTGTTGTTGACCCAATTCCCGAAGGAGCAGCCCAATTTATTCTGGCATTTGCCAAAACACCCGAAGTAATATTTGTAGCATTAGTAGTATCGGTTGTTGCAGACGCGGCAAGCACGGGTTTATTCAAAATTTGTGCCACACCACTTACCGCATTCCAGTCACTATTAATTTGTGAACCACCCGAACCAGCCGCTGCCCATACTGGTGCACTTCCTGCACCTTGTGAAGTAAGAACATAACCGGATGTTCCGGGAGCTAGAAAAGTAGTAACACCGCTACCGGATTGATAAGGAACTGATCCTATACTTCCCCCAGCCAATGATGTTGCATTAGCTGCTAATGTTGAAGTAGCTGCATTTCCTGTGGTATTTTGATTCAATGTTGGAATATCTGCTGGCACTAATGCACGGAATACCGGGGCACCAGTTGAACCATTAGGCGCAGCAAATACATAATTAGAAGTTTGAGAAGTTAGGGTTACGTTAAATGAACCACTTGACGTAATTGGAGAACCAGAAACAGTTAAAAATGTTGGAAGAGACAATCCAACAGAAGTTACCGGAGAAGTTGCTGTAATTATTTTACCGGATGAGTCTGTGCCAACATATGCAGACGATGTAGGCAAGGATGCTCCATTAACTTTAATAACTGAAACTGTTCCACTACCAGCAGACTTGGAAACATCTCCCGTTAAGGCTGCTGTTTGTGCAACGGCTAAAGTTCCTGTAGTAATATTTGTAGCATTTGTAGTATCTGTTGTAGCAGATGCAGCAAAAGCTACGCCACTTGTTTTAGTACAAATAAGCACACCTGTGCTAGAAATAGAACAATCGCCGCTTAAAGTTTGTGGTGTATATACTGAGGAAGAACTTGCAATCAATAGCTGTCCAATGCTTGGTGCAGTGCTTGTATTCAACCCACCGTTCGCAACAGAGAGTATTCCTGTAATATTCGAAGATGTTCCAGAAATATTATTTGACAATATTCCGATAGCAGAAATATCAAGTGATGTTAGTTGCCTAAATGTTGGTACACCCGATGCGCCTGATGGAGAAGCCAGAAAATAGTTTGCACTTTGTAAGCCAAATGCAAGAGAGATATTTCCAGAAGTTGTAATGGGACTATTTGATGCTGTCATGAAGGCGGGAACAGTAATTCCAACGCTTGTAACTCCCCCACCAATAGTTACACAGGTAAATGCCGAACCAGTCCATTGAATTGCTTGATTGACATTATTACAGTGTCCCAATGAGTTTAATGTTGAACCAACGCCACCGTGTGAAAGATCAAGAACTCCTTTCACATTTGAAGAATTTGGCCCCAAGTTTACAGACTGGCCATACGATAGTGATGATATTAATAATAACAAGAATAATAATTTACGCATTTATTAATTCTCCAAATACATGAATACGGTTAGATTATGAAGCAAAATATACCGCAAACAATTGATCATCGGCGGCGGTTGAGAAATTTAAAGTGATGGTGTTACCAGATAGGGAATAATTAGTCGGAAGAACATACATCACGTTTAGATAAAGAGCTATTAATTGCTCGCCATATGGAGTTTGGGATGTTGTATAAACTGTTCCGGGATAATTTCCCTGACATAACTCCGCTGTAGGCACCGGAGGACTTAAAAAGGTAGATATTTGCTCAATAGACGTTTGCATCGTCACCGAGTTTTGTACAATAGGAATAACCGCATTCCCATTTAAACTCTGAGCATATGGCAATTGACTAATTTTAACGGACATTTTGGCTCCTATATCATTTAGTATTTACATTGATTAGGAAGTTCAAATGACATTATGTTTAAAAATTAAAAGAAACAAAAAATGGAAGAGGCATATTATCCATCGCCTTTTTCTCTTCAATGTCACTTAATTCTGCTATATGTCCCTTAAGAACATCCATGATACGAATTACCAATAAAAGTGAAGTAACCAAGTCATCATGCTCTGTTCCTCTTGCCTTATATGTATTTCCTACACTGATAAAATTACGGAATTCACTCACCAATGGCTTAGAATGAACCTTCATAATACCTTTCTCAATCGCAGCTTTCATTGTGTTGCAAGCAAGCAACTTAGCCGGGTTTGTAGTAGTGAACCCTCTTCTCAAAATTCTTTTACTATTTGTTCTATTTGTCTCAGAAACAAAAATTCCGGGAATATTTTCTTCTCCAATATTACGAATGGCAACAAGTGTTGCTTCTCCAAGACCATTATTTTCTACGCTATAGTAAACATTTTCATTTACGCCAGTAACTGAGACAAGATATGCCGTTAGTTCTTTAAGCAAACTGATTTGATCTTCGATGGAAGTTCTATTATGTCTCCACTCAGCTACCTGTTCTTTTGTATTGGCTTCAAAAATTTGAATTGCCGCATAGTCGCCATCCGTTCCCATACTCGGATCGAGTGCAACGATGTAACTATAATCAGGAGAAGGACGTTTATAAAATCTCACCTGACCCATTTTGAATAACGGCTCATCTCCTTTCATATTCGAAAGATGGAATGGATTAATAAGTGTCTCTTCTGTTTGGATAAATTGACATTCAATTTCACGTGCAAACTTTTCTTCACCCAAAACAATTTTTTGCTCATTGGCCCATTTCTCATCTCTATCTGGATGATCTTGCCACTTTGCTGTCATTGCTTTGAAACCATTGGCTCCAACGTTTCCTTCAATGGTGTTACCTAAATCGTCTTCCAGTCGATTTGCACCGGCCCATAATTCAGAAAAAAGATCATCTGGGTTACATGGGGTAGAAGTGATGATAATTTTTCCACCTGTAGAAATGGTT
>Ga0116227_10014561_pt1 | contig 11940 bp, 10 predicted proteins | sample S1TSphgellanicum_FD_89693 | JGI IMG/M metagenome (GOLD analysis project Ga0116227, IMG submission 89693) | Host-associated microbial communities from peat moss isolated from Minnesota, USA - S1T2_Fb - Sphagnum magellanicum MG | ecosystem: Host-associated > Plants > Peat moss > Unclassified... | reverse complement strand
TTCTATATGTATAAAGGTGATGACATTACAAGCTGCAAGCAAAGATATTGATGATGACATGGAAAAAACGTTATAATGTTTTTGTTTAAACCATAGTTGATGTCAATTGACAATACAAATGTTACAATCATATTTATGTATAATATGCAATATTTTTTGTATGGGCATACATGCACTAATTGGGGTCCTTTAGAATGTGTGTTGGCAGCTAACTTTGGTCATTAATCTTAGGGAGCCATTGCCGTGCATTCTACAACTCCCCTTGTTTGGCAAGGTAACTAATTATAACTATGCCATTTGTGTTACAATAGAAGGATAAGCACATTACTAATGTGCCTAGGCTGCTCACTAGGTTAACTCCCACACCTTGATTGTGTAGGTGATCCATGTAGAGTGTCAATATGCCTACTTGAAAACCAAGTTGGAGATCAAATTTATCAAGGCTACGAACATTCATTGAATGCAACTTGGGTGCAACACAAAATACGGGACTGACTGGGACAAGTTAAAGGCAATTGTTAAAGAAGAGGTGTGTGTTTTTTAATCTTCATACTTTGTGACAAAAATGCCATATGTGTAAAACAATATGCACATTTTGTAGTTAGCAATAGACTTGTGATCTAACTTGGGTTGGTCTTGATAGGTAAACCACCCACCACCTACACAAAACACTACAATCCTAAACAAAGGTAGCGAAAATTGGGCAGAAAAGTACAATGCATTAGAGGCTCGAATATGTGCGCTTGAAGAAAAGATGAATGCAATGACCTTGGAGCTGAAAGAGGTATGCCAAACTGCACTACCTAGTTCATCAGTTCCCTTGCCTACACAACCCAGCCACCTTGGTGCAAATCCAAAGATAGTTGCAGAGGTTATAAGGTGGTTTTTTCCATCATGGGAACCACTTGAACCTACTTCTGAAAGGGCAATGGTTGGTCCCACATGTGGAGACCTAGAAACCAAGGGTGAGTCACATGCATGTAAGGACCCTCCTCTACCATTATGGGAGATCAAAGCAAACAAAATACCATTACAGGAGATAGCATCAAACAAGATGGGTGTGACTACACCTTGCCAGAAGCCACACCAAAAGTTAGTGGTAGCTTTGGATGGTGGCATTGTAAAACGACCAGCGAGATTTGTACATACATGCAAACCCAATGACCAAGAAGGCAATCAAAGGGGTCATGGTCCCCTATCCAACAGTCAGGTGTTGGACGTGCAAATCATGGACATACAACTGTCTAATGGTTAGGATCTGGCTAACACACAATATATGGTTGACAAACTTGGCACTAAAGTTGACAGCCATGATTTTTTTAACATTCTAATTTTTTATACAGAGTTGCCTGACGAGTGTGCAAAGGTTAACCGTATTAACACTCTAATAGTCACATTTTTATAAAATGGGTTTGCATTGTATAGACATGTCATCTAGTTTTTGGTGGAAAAACTACTTAGGTGCGTCTAAAGTTTTTGAACGTCATATATTGGCAAAGTCCATTGTTGGATTGTGGCTATTGTTTTTTTCCATTCAATAATATATAAATTGCTACAGGGGAGTCCTTGAGTTGTGGTGGGTGTTTTGATGTCGTGCTTTACTTTTTCAAATAGCTTACTCCTTGAGTGGAGAATCTAGAACTTCATTTCAATTACTGAAGAAATTTTTGCAGTTCCTTGAGAGGAAGTTTTGTTTTGATTTGTATTTGATTTAATTGGTAATCAAATCTAGTTTTGCATTGAACTTTCGTGTTCTAATGCATTGAAAATGTTGGTAGTTCATTCGTCGTTTGCCTGCCTCGTTGCGAGACTCTGAGCATCAACCACCCACTATTGCACGCTCAAGTTTCTGATCTGGTGAAAAAAATATTTTTGGACAGCGCAAATCTTGGAAGATATGAACTTCTTATGTGGCAGAAGGAAAGAGGACTGTTGTTGTTGCTGTAAGTGGAATGGCATTGATATTATCATAACAGATGTGATGTGTTGGAGGAATCATTGTTGCTGTTGAAGTGTTTGTTACGAGCGCACTGTCAGTAGCACGTTGGTGCTGAAGTGCTCTACCTCAGTGTTTTGCAAGTTGGCATGTTTACAAGACTGAAGGCGAGACTTTAGAGGCAAAGGTAAACTTTTTTGCCTCCAGTTCTAGAAGGCATCTACTGTATGGAAAAACATGATAAAGATCTAGAAATGAAACCTCTTAAGGCTTGTGTAGTTTACTCTGCTAACTGCCCTCTTGCTCCTAGGATAGCAATCCCTGTTACCTGTCCATTTGCTGTTTTCTTGATTTTGAACTTCATTCTTCTGCGTCGAGTACATAGCTCCTAAACTTGGTGATGAGTTTGGCTTTCCAAATCTTAGTAGTTGTGATGCGTTTGACACACTTATATTGTATTAAGGTAATTTGTTTCGATCTCGCTAGTCCTCTGAAGAACAGTTACATACATCATTGTGCTGCAAATTGCTCAGTTCTTAGAACTCTGTCTCAGTTGTGTCATACTTGTGTGTACTAGGTAATACTATTCTCGATATTGTCTTCAACCATGGAGACAAGAAGTTGGCCTTATTTCGACCTGGAGTATGAAACCATCGGGATGCATGTCAGTACACCATGGTATGCAAGCAAAATGTCAAAATCATCTTGCATTGACCTTTCTGTGTGTGTTTTGTATCCGTGACTTTTCCGCCAACTCTAGGCAATAACCCTTGGGGAGTTCCTCCTTCAGCCATTCCCTAATGAAACACTCATCATCTCATATCTCATCTTGGTTGGTTTCAGAGTTGTCGTGGACAATGACACATACGAGGATGTGACTTTAGTGAAGGTAAGAAGAACTCCTCTTGCAGAATCCTATCTTTTTTGCTTCTTTCTCTGCAACAATTTTTTTGATAGCCGTTTCAGGAACATGCGTAAGAAAGTCGAAGGTTTATTGAAAGTCCTTTGCTCTTCCTATTAGGGTCGACCAGCTAAATATCCTTTTTTATTTCTTTTCATATGTTCTTGTGAGAGTCATCAGTTTTTGGCATGATATCTCGATCTGTTGACCCTTGTCAGGTTCTAAGGTCTTCATTGTGGCTACTGCTCTTATGTTTCAGGTTGACAGTGGTAGCAAGCATGGCATCTTGTTGGAGGTTGTGCAAGTGGTCACTAATCTCTAAATATGGCTTTGAGTTGGATATGTTTGAATGCATTCACAACATATTTGGCCATATTTAACCCTTTGGTTCATTTGTGAAAAGGGTAGGTTTGTACTTTATTGAAGTTGCCATGTTATTCAAGTGTATGGACTTGGTCATGTGAAGAGGTCTACGCCAAGCTTGTTATTTGGTAGAAGATGCATAACTCAATTGTGCAACAAGTTTGTTCCAGCTGGTGATGTTAATGGATTACCTTGAGCATGAACATGTTAGTAGGGGCTTGGTGGCATCATTATCGAAAACCATGTATTTACCCAAGTCTCATCACTATTTCTTATCATAGTAAACTATCTAATCTTGGTTTTGATTTACTCAAGTATGGAATAGTCAGTCAGTTGGATGCTTTGCCATATTGAGGTTGAGTGCAAAATTGACCCTTGACATTCAACTTTGTAGGGCTTCAATCCTCTCCAACAATGGTAATTATATAAAATAGTGATCAACGTTTTATATAATTTACCCCCTACATGTGCAATGAATATGCTCAACATGTAATAGTCTTAAAATTTCAAGGGGCCAGGTGCAGATGTCTGATTCCTTGGGTTTGTATGCTCTTTTGCAGCAACAAAGTGGTTGCATGTGCCAAGCATTTTGTGGGTGTTGGGGGAACAAGAAAGGGTATCAATGAAAATGATAATGTGATTAGTTATGATGGTCTGGTTTCTATCCACATGAGACCCTATTTTGATGCCATCACCAAAGGCGTGTCATCAATTATGGCTTCTTACAGCAGTTGGAATGGGGTGAAAATGCATGCAAATCGCTTCCTCCTGACTAATGTCCTGAAGGGTCAATTGGGCTTCAAAGGATTTATTATATTTGACTGGCAAGGCATTGACTGCATTACTACCCCACCTGATGCAAATTACACATTCTCCATCCTTGCTAGCATTCATGTTGGAATTGACATGGTAAGATTTCTCTCTAGTCCATATGCCTAGAGGTGTTGAATTCACTTTTTTTCAATAATATCATGGTTCCATGCAATTGATTAGGAGCTTCAACTATCAAGGGTAGGTTAGAAAGCTTGGCCAATTGCTTACTCAGGTAGATCATGGATTTGAACCCAATGACTTCAAGTTGCACAAGATGGTGTAAGCCCTCCTCTCATATACAGCTTTGATCTCCCCCTCTAGTCTCTTTGGCTCCTATTTAAAACATTCTGAGAAAAGCGTAACCTTTTAAATGTAGGATATTTTGATCAACTTAAACAGGTGCTATTCACAATGCCAACATACCAAGTTATTTGTAGATGATAGAAACTACCATTAATGGGTTTTTTTTGCTAGCACCTTCAGTGTTGGGGGTTGTGAAGTCAGTGGGAGCAATGGCAATTAACCACTGCCATAAATCTTTAAATGAAGGTGATATTCTGATTCTTTGTGAATGACTCTCATAAAGTTGTGGCTACACTCACTTTTCTAGTGTTGTTTTGGTTTTGCTAGCATGAAACAACAGTTACCTTCAAAGTATTTATTAATTGTGGAGTTTCTTTACAATCTCATAGGTCTGTTCTCCTAGTTCCAAAATCAACTCCTTGTTTAAAGCGTGATAGATCACACCCTTGGCTTTTTTAGGACCCAGCTGCTAGACTAGTGTGTGGCTATGTTTTCTGTTTTGCTGGTCCCATGAAGCCTGTAGCAAACTATTGTGGGTGGGTATGAAAGAAAGCTCATTGGGTGGAGGAGCATGCAAAAGCTTGTGCAAGAATGGCAGAACATATGCAATGTGCCCCAATTTTTAATGACTTTCCTTTCTCATTTACAAGGCAAACCACTTACATGGTGTGTATGCATGCATGTGTGTTTCCTTGAATTTCTTATGTTTGATATGGATGCAATTTGCATTTCTTTTTCTAACTATTTTTGCAGTCTCTGGTTTAGGGTTTAAGGTTCACAAGAGCTTTTATATGTTAATCTTGGTTAAAGAAGTGCGTTCTATGGTGGGCACTATGATCTGCCCCAACTAAAATAACTCAAACCTACTTTGATTGATAGGTGGATATAGGAATGGTAATTACATGCTCTTTTCTTGAGAGTTGTGGTGTTCATGGTGAAGGTTTGTGGAAATCAGTGTGTGATTGTAGATTTGCCAAGAGCTTTGGTAAAAACTGCAAATCATCTGGCCTTAATCTCCTTCCCCAAACGCATAGCATGAGAGGAAAAAAATCAATTGTGTGTGTGTGTTTGCGAGTGGTATCTGTATGTGGATGTTGCAAATACTGTGTCTATTAGGTCACAGGAGAAAGGGACATAGTGCAATGAGCACTAAGATGATTTTTTCCATGTTGTCAAATTGCAAGGAAGTACTGATGGGCTACTATTGGTATGAAGGATGGCAAGGATTGGTGTAGAGATGGAAGGATGGCATTTACCATCAAGCTTGTGCCCTTGTAGAAGTATTACATCTGATGAACTGTATTACAACAATAACAACAACATTAAGTGTTACATTCTAAAATTGCCTCATCATCAATGATATAATCTTTCAACTTGAAGGGATTTTGTTGATTTTATGCATCAAAACCAAAAACACCATTGGATTATTTCCTGATAGACTGGGCTTCGTATTATGAATGGTGACATTTGCCTCTTGAGTCACCGGTGGCATTATTCCTACAATGGGTATTCAATCTCCTCATTTTGAATGGTACTCTGCTTTATCAGAGGGAGAGAAAAAATGTTCCCTACCGTAAGGCTTTTTTGGGTTTTCTTTCTGACTTATGTTTGAGTTCTTTTATCTCTGCAGCCCCTTTCACTGTTAAGACTTTTAATGTGTTCCATCCACTATTTGAAATTTATGTTGCACCTAAGTGTTTGTTCTGCAGTATTTAGTAGATATCTCTGGTGGATTGCAGGTAATGGTGCCCTATATGTATGAACAGTTCATCAACAACTTGACATATGAGGTTAAAAATGGGAACATCCCAATGTCATGGATTGATGATGTTGTTAGAATTTTTCAGGTCAAATTTGAAACAGGTCTCTTTGAACACCCTCATGCCAACAAGGGGCTTAAATCATTTATCAACCAGCAAGTAATCACCTGCCCTCATGATTCATGAATTCAAGAAATTTCAATAGTTTGTACTTATGCCCAGCACTGGTCCACAATTGCTTAACCTTATCATTGGAGTATGCACATGCACATAGATCATTAGCCCGTGAAGCAGTCAGGAAGTCACTTGTGTTGTTGAAGAATGGAAAGAATGAAGATTCACCGCTACTGCCACTTAATAGAGATGCCAAGAAGGTCCTAGTGGTAGGAGCACATGCCAATGATATAGGCCTACAATGTGGTGAGTGGACCATCAGTCCCATGTTACAAGACAATGTTGTATGATAATGAATGATTGGGTAAAAAAAATTGAATTAGGTTAGGACTTCAGAAGCATAGGGTGTCTTCAAGTGAACTTTCAATCAGCATATGTAAGTGTCAAATACCTTTATCCAATCACTTGGCAGTGCACCAAGGGCATGTGAAGGCAAAGATCTAATGTCAATTGCATGTTTGGATCCTAGAAGTAGTATGAGGCTTGTAGTACAATTATGCAAATGAGCCCAAGTGATGTTAAAATGTAATTTAGTCATTTAAGTATGAGGTGGACAAAATATCTTACAAATTACAACATGTGCATTGTATTATTTTGGCTTGTTTTGGCTAACTAATGGTAATAAAAAAAATTGTGATTTTATAACTTGACCATTGTTTAATGTCCAACCATGTTCATACACCCTTTTTTCTTTTGACAAATAGCCAATGCATATGCCACCTCCAATTTATTTGCCAAGTATTGATTTTTAACATTGAAGTGATTTTTGAGTTATGTTTTTTGAACTAGACAAATCTGCACATTGGAGATCATACCTCCAATGCACAACAAATGTTAGCATTATGTTTAAACATCATGAAATCATTGTTAACCCTAGTGACGCGCTCCCAAGTTCCTAATTAGACCCAAGATGGGTCTAAGTTACTGAAATAGCAGAATTGTGAGGAACTCGAGGCACGCTCCCAACTCTTAGCACTAGAAGGGGTAGAGGGGCGTGTTGAAGTTCCGAGATGGGACTAAGAAGAGTGACAAGCTTTAGTTACTTACTTGAACCTACATCAAACCAACCAACAAGTTGGTTAGTTCACTTTCTAGAGCACCTTTAATGCTAGGACAAGCCACGGGCAACTTTGGACTCACAAGATTCACCATGGCTTGAATTCGGGGGAAGCCACCACCTTCCCCCATACTCACCATGGCCCAGATTTACGGGAAGTCACCACCTTTTCCCATGTAATATTCTTTGCGTTTCTCCATGGCACCTACATCCGAATGGTTTTTTGTCCCGGGACTCCCAAGGAGTTATGAAATTGTCCTAGTTTGGACTCCTGGGATTTTGTGAGGTCATAACTCTTTGCTCAGACCTCCAATTAGGATGAGGTCTCAATCAAACTTGTAGCTCTCTTTGAGAATGGACCGGGGCCGGGTCAATTCCTGACTTTTAGTGGTTGAGAGTCAAATTGCCAATTTGATTCTCGGCCCTTCTTTTTGCCATAATGGGTGCTGCAGATGTCCAAATGGCCCATGCGAGCCCATTTTCGACACTTATACTTCGATAGCTTTCCAATGATATAAAGAACGCCTCAATGTGAGGTGTTTTGACCCCTACAATCGAACTCTGAAGTTTTGGGAGTCCCGAACGACTCCCAAGTCCCAATTTCGGGAATGTGGGTTTCATCTTCACACTCTTTTCAAAGTAGGGTTGCGACACCTAGACTCACACATTTCATATACTAATACATGTGCTAAATTTTGCTGCAAACTGCATGAACTTTACTTAGACCAAATAGATGTGCAGACTGAAAAATTAGAAGTATCAGCCTAATGTGCAAAATATGCTCCTTGTTAGGCTCCTATTCACACTCTTATAAAGAAATAAAATTGGTTGCAACTATCTAAAAGGTACCTCAGAGTAAATGAGGGTTTGTACTATACTAGGGAGTTTGCAGCTACTAAATGTTTGTGGGCTCAACATGTTCAAGTTCAAAGTGCAAAGGTTGTTAGGCCTTCCCTAAAAGCCAACTTTTCTAGACTTGGAAAGTGATGTTACACATCGATAGTAGAAACATTGGGGAGGCTTGTGGCATCCCATAACAATTAACATTTTTAAGGCAAGACCAACAGAAGGCTAGTTGCTTGAGTAAGGTACAGATGGAGCATGACGAAAATGCAGTCATTAGTGATGATGATGGTACAGTGGGTCACGATGAAGCAGCAATGGATGCTGATCCCATAGAAACAACACCCAATCCCTACGTTTTAGCACATAACATGCGTGTTACTTAATTCAAACAACAATTTGCAAAAGTTGAAGGAAATGCCCAAGAATTGTGAGTTTTTAAAACTTGTCTTCACATGCATAAATGGAAAGGCCCATACATAGTTCTATAATGGATCATGCAATCTCCATTACTTGCATTGTATGAAAGAGTTGGAAGTTTGGTTATGTGCATGAGTTTTGTGTATACACTTGCCAAATAGTTTGAACATTCTTCAATAATCTTTGTTCTAGTGTTAGGTTGTAGCTACTTTCCAAATTCCAAACTATTTTAAATTCTTCATGGGGTTAGGGTTTAGGGTTTGAAGTCGATGTCTTTGGCGTTGCCATGAAATAGAGTTTCTGGTGATCTTTTATTACATACATAGCTTAAAATTAGGTTTGTATGCTAGTTAATGGTCATATGTTTATTGAGACAGTCTTAGTCCAAACTAATTGCACCTTCATTGTGTTTTGGAAACATTGGGTCACTTGGCAGTCATCACTTCATGAACTCAACAACCATGCGAGGGGGGAAGAAGACAAATAAGAAGTCCACCCAAAATGTGGTGGATGGGAGAACACTTGGACACCAAAGCAATAGGAGGAGCACTATGAATGTTGGAAAACCACATCGTCATGTGGTGGAAGAAGAGGGGTTGTTGGCATTAGCAACATCTAATGAACGTGACGCTTCTAATAGCAGCAACTACAACTCAAAAGGAGAGGAGTTAGAAGGTTTTGAGCTGCCAGTTGCATCTTCAGTTAAGAAGGAACATAATAAGGCACCTAGCAAATGGACCCCCACACCAAATGTAATGTACCCCCCCCCCCCATTTTGAAATATTGTTTGTGAGGTCCATTTTGATGTCAAGATACTAAAAGTAACAACATTATTACATGCACAATATCTGTGAAATTTGTGATTGGTCTTATAAACCTTGCAAGTCCGTATTGAGTTGTAGTAATGTTTGTGAATGTTCTACCAGAAATTGTTTGCTTTGTTTTGTTGTAGATCTCCCTTTTAATTCATGGTTGGTAGCAGATTCATGTACTTCCTTGTTCATATCCCCTTAAAATCAAAAGCCTCTTAGCCATAAGGTTGGGAGCTTTGTCGATGTGGGAATGTGTTCGTTTTTTGTTGATTTAATAATGGTTGCCTTTAGTTTTGTGAATATTGATTGAATGTACACACATTGCTCTTATCATGTAATTGCCCTATCAAAATCAAAGAGTTAATCAAACTGCAATTCGCCCCCCACCTATGCTCTTGGGCTAATGATTATTGCCTATGTTGCAACTGCCAATCATGGTTAGTACTTGTCAAGTTTTCTATGCAATCAATAATGTTGAAAGTCTTTTTTCCTTGGATGCTTCCTATTAGGAATTATTTGACCATATTCATCTATAATTATTGTGAACCACACTTGATGTTGTTACATGTTGGAAAGGGCCAGTTTTTATTATTGCAATGAAGTAAGAAATGGAAGTTGATATTTGTTCAATATATGAGGATAAAATAGAAATTTGTGACTAGTCCTATGAACCTTGCCAGTCCGTATTGAGTTGCAGTAATGTTTGTTAGCATTCTACCAAAAATTGTTTGTTTTGTTTTGTTTTGTTCTAGATCTCCCTTTTAACTCATGGTTGGTAGCAGATTCATGTACTTCCTTGTTTGTGTGCTTATTCTGTTTTTTTATTTCTTCTTGTCTTGTTCTTTTGTCTCTTGTTCTTTTTTTAGGTCAAGAGCAGAGTCCCAGTTTGCCATAAGGCATTCTTTGGCTTTGTTGCAGGTGACTCTTTGCAAGTGTCGGCACTGTGATCTTTGACTCGTAACAAGTAATGTCTTTTTAGGCTTCCCTATTGCTTAGGAGTAGCCCTCTCGCACAAAAGGGGGCATCTTGAGTCCTTATCAAGAGTGGGGACCTTTGCTTGAGCTGGAAATTGTCCCTTAAATTGAGAGCTTGCAAATTTCCATTATGCTATTCGGTCCGCTTAATTTGATAGATTTTTTTTTTTGGCTCGGTGTAACTTAAACAAACTCCAAAAATTTGGAAATGGAAGCATAAAATGGGGCCCAGTTAAAAAGGTAATTGCTATATTCATTTTTTTGTCTTCAACATTAAGTCTCTCAACATACTTAGAAGGCTTAGGCAAAAACACCTTAATTCTTCAAGTAGCTTCTGTCCATTTTTAGATAAGGGGGTAATTTATGTTATTTACAATGTCAATAATAGTAAAATGTTATATGTTGGTCAAACATGTAAGTTTGCTTTTGAGAGATTCCAAGATTATATAAGAGAAGCTAAAAGACTGTCTGAGCTTGCTAGTTTGTCTTTTGATTTTAAGCCATTATATGTTGCCATTGCCAAAAAGGGTTTCCATTCCTTCAGAGTTTTTCCTATTGAAAAAGTAGATGGGAATTTCTTTGATTCTGAAGGCTGTTTTGCTCTAAACTTGTTTAAGTTTGTTATCTCTCAATTGGAAAGAAAATGGATGAATATTTTACACACTTTCTTTCCAAGAGGTTATAACCTAGAAGGTAAGTCAAACAATAGACGTTTTCCTAGGGTACATAAAGCTTTTGCAATGTTGTGGAGAAAGGGCATCAAGCCTTCATTTGCTCATCCTAATAACAAAATTTGGGTTCTTGTCAATGTTCTTCCTAATGTTGCTACAAGTTTACCTCCTCCTTCTTTGCCAATTTCTGAGGAGATTGGTTCTCCTTCTGATGATGTGCAACCAAATCATAGTGGGGTCCTTCACCTTTATGTTTCTTTTGTTTTTTTTTAGCTTAATTCTCCTGTTGGTGCATATGTGGTCTCTAATCTTGCCCAATCTGATATTTTAAAATTTGTGAATATTAATTGAATGTACACACATTGCTCGTATATCATGTAATTGCCCTATCAAAATCAAAGAGTCAGTCAAATTGCAATTCTCCCCCCACCTGTGCTCTTAGGCTATTAATTATTGCCTATGTTGCAACTGCCAATCATGGTTAGTGTTTGTCAAGTTTTCTATGCAATCGATAATGTTGAAAGTATTTTTTCCTTGGATGCATCTTGTTGGGAATTATGTGACCATATTCATCTATAACTATTGTGGACCACACTTGGTGTTGTTACATGTTGGAAAGGGCCAATTCTTATTATTACAATGAAGTAAGAAATCGAAGTTGATATTTGTGTCAATATCTGAGGATAAGATAGGATGGTTCATTTGCATATAGAAGTTGGAAAAGTAAACCCTTACAAGTACAATAAATCACAAATCCTAAGGTGTCCACTGTTTCATTGTTTTGGGCAAATTGTGTTAACAAATAGGAGATCTACTCAAGTGCAAACATAAATCTTTATTGAAAGGAAACTACAACATAATGCTCACAACACAAAACACAACATCAAGAACTCTCCAAGGTTCTTGTCACAAG
>Ga0116227_10014560_pt1 | contig 11940 bp, 6 predicted proteins | sample S1TSphgellanicum_FD_89693 | JGI IMG/M metagenome (GOLD analysis project Ga0116227, IMG submission 89693) | Host-associated microbial communities from peat moss isolated from Minnesota, USA - S1T2_Fb - Sphagnum magellanicum MG | ecosystem: Host-associated > Plants > Peat moss > Unclassified... | reverse complement strand
GTGCCACCTAAGATGCCACCTAGGTGCTTCAGTCACCCACTTACCTTGGGGTTACACCCCTTTGTGGAGTTCAGCAAAATCTGGCATGGGGCCTTCTGCTTCACAGAATGGACCATTTTGAAGAAGTGAAATGCCTTGTGGCCATGGAAACTGAATTAAATTGCTATTAGGTGCTCACCCAAGGCTTTGCTGGGAGCTAGAAGGATTTTTTTGGTTTATTTCCTTCCCATTCTTGGTGGGCAGAAAGCTGCAGTGTCAGTGTGCAGAGGGATGGTGTGCAGCCGGCAACCTCGGACTTCCAGGGTGTCGATCCGCATGGACGACCGGATGGATGGACAGAGGATGGATGGTGGGACGGATGACGGGACGGGCGGGTTCATGGGCGGCTTCATTTCTCATCCCGACGTCCTTTCTTGGTGACAGATCCAAGCCGGAATCGTCTGAAGAGGACGTCAAGTCACACCCTTGCTATATTTAGCTACTGTCCGTAGCCACTGTCCGTCCGGAGTCAGGGGAAGGAACTTTCTTCCTTTACAATATATAATATTAGTAAACTGTGAAGTAACAAACACATGAACAAGAAGGGATCCTAAAGAAAAAGAGACTTGCTTGTCATGCAATCAGCAGCAGATCCACGGAAGGAGCTGTGTCCTCTACCCCGAAACCACCACCCCATGAAGAAGAAGAAGAAGGGATTTGTTTTTCGGATTCAAGGAGTCAAAATTTCCTCGATCCTTAAAAGGTATGACCACCACCATGACGCATGAGGAACCCGTTTCCTTGCACATGTTAAAATGCAACTCCCATGAGTATTGTCATTGAAAAATAATAATACAAAACACACAAAGGGCCAAGATGTTGTGAGCAAAGGTTTTTTGTTTCACAATATTGTGATGTTGCCATGTTGGCAATCATCCACAAGAGGAATTAGCCAAGTTAGCAAGGAAAGTAGAAAAATTTAAAGAATCCTACTATATTTTGGCGACTTGCTGGAACCTATTGTCTAAAAAACATGCAGATTTCAGAACTTTCTTACAGTGATAACATTGGCAATATTTTTCCCACAAAAATCCTTTGTACGAGTTTGCACTCAATTTCTTTTGTCACCAAATGACAAAAATTTTACCCAAAAACAAAATTGCTGGTTGTAAGTATTTCCAAAACAAATTCATCAATTGTGGTGGTACTAGTAATAGTAGTAGGCCTAGTATGATTGATGGGAGGAGTAGGTTCAGAGCCAAAGGGAGAAGATCCTTTGATTGTGTTTTTTCTTTGGGTAGATTTTGTACCTAGAAATTTTATTCTCCTGTAGCAAAGATTTCCATTCAATTGCTTGACCGAGTTTCAAATCTCATGATCTGAAAATTTGTGAATTTGGTTAAATAGTTGCAAGTGCATCAAAAGTTCAAAACCTTTTTTCCTTAAGGAAAGGGTTGTTGGATTTTTTTGTTCCCAATGTGTTCCCATCAAGTTCTCAATGTGTTCTCATCAAATTTGCAAAAAGGTTTCCCAAAAATTGTAGAACTTTGGCTAGTGGGAACAATTATAAGGAATGACTTGGCAAAGCATATGGGAGAAAATTCAAAGAACGCATGGAAAACATGTTGGGAACACTTTTGGGGGAACAAAATGCCTCACCTCCAAGGAAAAAGAAGTACCTAATCTCCAAGTTCAAAACCTAACTTGCATTTTTTCTTCTTTTTTTTTCTTGCGATGGGGTGTTGTGTCGATTGGACCATCACAAAAGAAAAGTTTTAAAAACTTTGAACCCCTCCCATGAGATAACCTCTTTGTCGTAGGCTAAAATAGTAGATAGTGGACAAAGGACGGGGGAATAAAAATTTGGTACATAGAGAAGTGAAGACATGGGAACTTATTGGGACCATTAGGAACAATAGAAAAGAAGAGATGGAATTACTGTTCCCCAAAGTGGGGACTATTGGGAACGAACACGAGGGGACGCCGTCGGAATTATACATGTGAAGAAGGGTAGCTGAAAGGCGTCCTCTTAAAAGTGGGACTGGGTGTACATTTAGACCCTTCAAACATGGCGGCCATATTAGGTGACTACATAGGTCAACCTCATCTTAGGCCCCTTATTTTGAGAAATGCCCTCACCGTAGGGCTCGACCCTACACGTAAGGTCCTGTTGACTGGTCAGCGGGATCTTATGTGTAGGGTAAGGACCAGCTATTGAGGAATTACTGTGTGCGCATCGAGGGCGAAGCTTGAGGTCCATGCAGTAATTCCTTGACAGTAGGGCCTACAAATACACTAAGAATTCTCTTTGAGGTTGTTATGAATCCATGAGATTACACATGAGAATCAACAAAAATCAAACCATCCATCCAATGAAATCAGTGAAAAATGACAGATTCATCCATCCAACCAATGAATAAAAATGAACAAAACCATCCATCATATGAATGGAATTCAAATGAAAAAATTCATCCATCCCATGAATGGATGAATGAAAATGACAAACCCATCCAACAACCAATGGATCACACTGCAAAATTTTTGGGGGGTTTTTTAATGGAACAAACTAGCCTTTTAAAAAAAAAAACTGGTGATATATCACCAACATATGAAATTAAAAAATAAAAAATAAACAAAAAAGTGATTTTGGAGGATTTCAGTTGCCAGAAGTGAGGAAAATAAATAAAATATAAAATAAAATAAAATCACCAGGTTCATATATATATAGATATGTATATATATATGTGGTTTTCATTGTGTAGCCAAAGATATAGAAGGATGATTAAAGTTTTGTGCTTTATTTTCTCGATTAAAGCCAGATTTTGGCTAAATCTTCCGAGGGATGATTGTCACATTTTCTGCATCTCCCCAATGAAGCATCACCACTTTAGCTGCCACTTTAGAAATTCCCATGAGAGAGTTCTCTAAAGTATGGTAAGTAAGGACCCATGGAGAGGGCTGTTACCATACTAAGGTGCCCACCTGAAGGGCCGGCACTGAATTGAATTTAGGTAACGTCCCCGTCCAAGGGCCTTACGATATGTAATGACCGGGCAGAGATTTTTTCAATCTAATGGCCAAGATCCTACTCATCGAGCAAAGACAAAACAACGGGCCCCCCTATGAAAATTTAGGAGCCAGCCCGGAACCCGTATGAGAGACCATTCTAGGAAGGAATATTATACAACCCTAAACCCTAAAGCCCTCCCTTTTAGGTTTTTGCTGCAATTTGCATGCGTCACCACTAGCTTACTAGGCTAGCTACCTAGAGTCCTTGCAATTTGGTGTGGTCTTTTGGGCTCCAATTAAGTAATTCAAAAGCAAAATCTTGCTAGGTATTAGTGCTTTTTGCTTTTTGGTGCTTTTTGTTTTTTTTGTCTCACATAGGCGTGTATTTGCAAGATATTTATATTGGCCTTGCCTACTACCAAGGCAAAGGATATTATTGTTGTGTTTAAAGATTCATTATAGAGTATATAGTAGCTTCAGGGATTTTTATAGGCACCTACTAGGTAATAATAATAATAGGTCTATTTTTATATGAGGATTTTTGAAAGATAATAATATTTTGGCTTGTGTTGAAACTTGAAATTAGTTATTATAGAGTCATAATACCTTGAAGGATTTTGTTTTCTTTTAGAGGATTTTTAGAAGAAGATCATTCACAAAAACAACTTAAATTTGTTAAAAATTTATATATATATATAAAATTATTGTGAACAACCATGATAGATATTTTTTCATCTTTTTCTTGGTTGATTTTGGATCTTGTGTAAGTGGTGATGTTACCTAGGCCTAGTGATGAGAAAGGAAGTTAAGACAAAAATAAATAAATAAATATTAAATTATAAAATAAAATTTACTTTAAAAAAAAAAAACCCCAACGAACCAACCAGAGGTAGCTGGACGAAAGAAGATTGCAGCAACAAAACGTGACCAGAGAAGAAGAAGAAGAAGAAGAAAAAAAGCAACAAAAACAAGAAAAATCTGCACAAAAAGAAGCCTACCGGCCTAGGAATTCAAAAAGCAAAAGCTAGTGACGCTGCAAACAAGCGACTGTAAAAAGATCAACAAAAACAAGCGGAAGAAGATCGAGCCAGAAATAGCCAAACCCAAGGAAGGAAGCAAGCAAGGAAGGAAGGAGAAGCAAGCAAGCAATCAAGCAAAATCTTCCGAGCTTGTTTTTTTTCTTTGTCTTCAGGAAGACTTGTTTTCGAATCTGTAAATTTTGTTGTTGTTGTTGTTGTTTTTCTTGGGGGTAGCCTATTGCAATAGACAGAAGAAAAAAGATTACAGTCTGATCCAGCTTCTTCATTAAATGCACAACGGTGAATTCGCCGCGTCCGCTGAGTCTCGTGCAGTTTTTGTAGAAGACTGTTTGTTCTTCTTATCCCGACTACTTCGACCCGGTTTTTTAGCTGCGCGTTGTTGGACGGACTTTTTGAACATCGCATGTGAAGATTGAACTTTTGATGAGGAACGGAACCGAACGGGACTCTTTTATGGCGCATAATAAATACCGTGTTTGAGGTTGCAGTTGTTCTTAGGATTTGAGGCGATGTTTTAGCTGTTTTTTTTTGTGTGCATAGCTGCTGCTGTTGAGATTGCAACAACAATAGTTGTGAAGTGAAGGCATGCAGGCAGACAAGAGTCGTGGCCTGCCTTTTCGCACTTGGAAGAAGTGTAAGTGTCAGAAGAGGTTCTGCTTCTGACGCTTTGGAGATCCGGGAAGAAGGACGCAGGTTCACCACCACCACGACGGCTGCTCTTCTTCTCTCGTAGAAGCAATCCTCTTCTCCGATTTGCTCTTCAACTCGTGAATTGAGTTAGTCTCTTCTACAATCAGACAATTTTCCAAAGTGTGTTGAGAAAATTGTTAGGCGGATAGGGCATGTGGGCGAGAAGAAGATGCATTGCGAAAACCTTCACCCGGCGGCGTTCGCAATACAAAATACCGGGAGCCTCGTAAAGAAGAACAGCAGCAGCTATGCAGGAAGCCGCTGCCGTAAACACAATTCCTGCAACAAGGGAGGACTCTATTGTGTTCCTCGTGATAGGCTTGATTTTCTCCACCTCGTGGAGAGGATGTTCTCCTGTCGCCAGATCCAGAGATGGACAGCAATCCGTGCTGAAGAGGCTGGCTTTCCTTACAAGCAGCGGAGATCATCATCTCCCCGATCTGCGATGAAGGGATTTCCCGATACCGAGTCAGAGCTTCACAAGAGGACGATGCAGGTCGAAAGGCAGATGACTCGAGCATTCGACTTCTCGCCATATGGTGACGAAGCTTCTTCAAGGAATAGCAGCAGGCCTGTATACCACCACCACCACCACGGAATAGACCAGAACTCGGATGATGTCACATGGTCATCAGCTCAGAGTCTCGCAGAGATGGGACAACTCTGGCAATCCGTGCAGTCCAAAAGTGCCAGGAGAAGAAGCGTCAAGCGTTGTTCAGCTGTAAAGAAACCGCATGTCAATCTCTTCGATTCGCTACCAACAATTGCTCAGAGATGCACACTGGGGGATCAACCTCGGCGTACCACAGCAGCACTACACCCATCTGGACATGAGGAGAATTATAGCAGCAGATATGAAATTCCAAGGCCACAGCGGCGGTGGCAAGTGGGTGCTGCTGCTGCTGCTGTGTCTGTGGCTGTGGAGCGAAGAGAATCATCACGTGTGTTGGCAGCAGTTGCTCCACAGCCACACCCAGATCAGCAGACTCTGTGGGAACAGCAACACATGATAGATTTGGCAACATCTCTTATGGACACATTCATGAAGAAGCTGATGGCAGGAGTGAGGATTGAATCATTGGAGGAAATGCCATTCTTTTCATGGTTGAACAGGTTGAGCAAAACATATGGAACGTCCTTCATGGTTGTGATTGTTCTGGGCTATTGTACACAAGGGTTTCGATGCTTCCCATGGCTGGCTATGTCTTACTTCTTCAAAGATGATCTACAGGCAAGAGTTGAACCTTCTCCAGCTCTTTGTCATGTCCTTGTTCTATGTTGCATAATCTGTTTTAGCTTCTAAATACATTGCAAACAACTGCATGCTAAAGTGGAATTTGTTATCCTTCTTGTTGTTGTTTGTTGTTGCAGGTGGATCCTGGCACTATGCAACTACTGATGTCAACTGCCAATCTTCCCATGGTAGCCAAGCCTATATATGGCATCATCTCTGATTCCGTTTATATCAAAGGAGCCCACCGAATTCCATATCTTGCCTTTGCTGGTATGATCACACCATCAAGGACTTCTCAAGTTTAGTTTACTTGGAGGATAGTAAATTGCTCTTTCTGTCTTGAAAGCTGTGAAGAGTATTGTGCTTTTGAACACTATAGCCAGATTCTCTCCCTGCCATCTTTCTTTTCTTTCTAAAACAGATGCAGTCTTCCTGATCAGTCGATATATATATTTTTTGCAGGTGCGCTACAGCTTCTTTCATGGGGGCTAATCAGCTCGCATGCAGATGCCACTTCATCAGTAGGTGTCTTGACTGGCATCCTCACAATCACCAACATGGGGGCTGCCATTTCTGAAGTTGTGAATGATGCCCTTGTGGCTGAGGCTGGCAAGAATAAGGAGGGTGCTCAAGAAGGTGGGTGGCGCTTACACGTTAAGTTATTGCACTTGCATGCTTCTATATCTCATGTGCATAAATTGGCTGTTTCTTCAAATCCCTTGGCCATTCGAAGTTTATAAATGCCTCCAACATCTTGAGAAACTTTGGAATCATCCCAACACGGCAGAGTCTCCTCTCCACCAACATGTGAAATTCAGATGTGTGTACTGTTGGGTGTGTCAGATTTCATGATTTTGGAAGACACTAAGTGCTGTCACTTCTCTGTGGCTTGGTAGAGTTTGGATGTGGAAGATAATCAGTTTGCTTCATGTTTTCAGCATAGTCTCTGACATTGGTTTAGTATGTTGGTTTGTGTGCAGGTGAGTTACAGTCTTTTGCATGGCTGGCCCTAGCAACAGGAGGACTTCTGGGAAATTTGACTGGTGGTTTTGCTCTTCAGAACATCACATCACAGTCCATGTTTTCAATCTTCATGGTACTTGTTGGTGCACAGCTTCTCCTGTGCCTTTCTGTGAGCGAGGTTTCCTTCAATCTTGGACTACCAGAAGACACAGAGCCTGCTGTGAGGCAGAATGACATAGGCAAGGTACTGCAGGAGAAGAACACTTGTAAGCAAACATTCTTACAAAGAGAATATGCTTCAGAAGATTTAAGCTCATTAAAGCGACACTTTTGGGAACCAGCAGTTGCAGACATGGTTCCTCAGCAGGTATGGAATGAACAATATCTGAAACCTTTAGAATCAGCTAAGACAGTGATGGAAGGTGATGGATGGAAAGGGCCAGTGTCAAGCATGCACCAACAAGTCACGCTGCTGAAGGGGTTACTTCAAAAACCTGAGATCCTTCAACCTCTCCTGTGGTTTCTGTCATCTTCTGCAATCATTCCAGGCCTGGGGAGTTCCATGTTCTTTTACCAGACTCAACATTTGAGACTAGATCCATCAGTGATTGGGCTTGCAAAAGTAGTTGGTCAACTAGGTCTACTGGCTGGCAGTATTTACTACAACAGGTCCCTCAAGAAGGTCCCTCTACGGAAGTTGTTTGGATCAGTCCAAATACTCTGGGGGCTTTGCATGCTTTCAGACATCTTACTTGTGAATCGGATCAATGTGGAGTTAGGTATTCCAGATGAGTACTTTGTTCTTGGAGCATCAGCCTTTGTGGAGGCAATTGGCCAGTTCAAGATTCTTCCCTTCATGGTGCTGCTTGCACAGCTTTGTCCTTCAGGCAGTGAAGGCTCTCTCTTTGCCTTCTTCATGTCTGCACAGTGTCTTGCTGGCATGATGAGTGCATATCTTGGAGTTGGGCTTGCATCGTACCTCCACATTTCCTCAGGTTCCTTTGATGAGCTCCCCCAGGGCATTTTCATTGAAGCCATGTTCACCATGCTTCCTGTTCTGTGGATCAATTTCATGCCTGAGGATTTCAAGGAACTTGAGGCCTCCACTCAAGCTTCTCAACAAGAAGAACAAGTGCGTTAGTGACACAGTGTGGTGGCTTCCAAGTGTGGATCTGAGTGAGATAATTGTGTATTCTTTCCACACAAAAAAAAATTCGTCGAAAATCACTGATCAAGTCATGACTCAGCAAAAGATTCAGCAGTATCTGAGTGCAAGTCCTGACAGGAGTCCAATTCTTGGCTCAATTCATTCTTTCATGTGCTGATGAAGACCATTTCCAGAAGCAAGTTGGAAGTTGTATCAGTACAAAATCACAACATTTTTCTTCCAACAACCACAGTGATTTCAATGCAAGTGACTGACCACTGCAAGTGAAAGCTGTGAGCGGAAGGTTTGATTCTATTACATGGAACTCAACTGGAGCACAATGCAGAGGTTTCAGACTGAAATATGTTGATGATGATTGCTCCACCAATGATGTCTCCTGGAAATCTACTATGGAGACTGTGCTTGGTGGGCAGGAGCATTGCGATGATTTCAACTGACGACTGCAAAGAGGTAGAATACGAGTCTCAATATTTTAGTGTAAACTTGAAAACATTTTCAAGCAGGATGACAAGAAATTCATGAGGTTGAACCCTTTATCCAAACCCTGATTTGGACGGGAAATCCCCAAAAGAAATTATCTAGATTGAGCATGTGATTAGATTGTTTCAGTATATTATTATTTGATTAGTGTATTTTTCTCTCCTCCACCTTGGGATGAGATATCCTTTGCATTGTTATCAGCCCAGATTGTTTATGCCCAACTCTTCGTCTTTCCCCTTTCTTCAGGTCTTCCATTGCTTGATCAACAAATCTGCTCAACAATCCTTTTGATCTTAGATCATCATCATCATCATCATCATCAGGAATGTTTAGTCTTTCTCCGTGAAAGAACCATGTCACAATTTGATAAAGTGATGACCTTCAGAGGGAATATATGGATGGCCCATGAGAGTTTCATAACAATAGCATTGCAAAGTGTGTCCATATTCTCTTTTTTGAGGCTTCCAACACTTCAATTCCCTTCCAAGACTTGTGTGCTCACTACTCTTGTCAAGTCAAGCTCTCTATTTTAACCACTTATTGTTAAAATTGGAAAAAAGTAGATGATTCTCTATTATCTTTTTGCCTTCACAGTTTGGTTTGCAAAGTTGGGATCATGTTTGAGGCTTTCAGATCTCCACAAATCCACATGCATGCAACTTCTCCATCCCTTCTGTGATTGAACAAGAAGAATATGATCATTTTGACTTCAAACATGCAAAGGCTCATTCCAGGATCAAATCTGGGTGTGTGTAGCAAGACATGCAGAAGCATGAAAATCTACCATATCTACTTCTAACAAACATGACATAAAAATTGACTGAAATAGTTTTGAAAATGGAATTGAGAATTTAATCAACATGAGCAGTAGATCATTATGTGAGCATGACCTTCTTCAATGTTCACTCCCCCGTTGAATGGAAAACACGAAAAAAGGCGAGTGAGAGAATTGACATGTTTGAACAAGAGCATTCAATGAATACATGGTAAGGGAGTAAACATTTAACTAGATTACTTGAAAAAGGAATTTCAAATGTAAATCAAGATGGTTAGGCGGGGACTGTTCAATTGCCGTTGGAAACAATTTTTGGAACAACACACATACATTTGACCCATCTAGCAAGGATAAGAGGTTGGGCGGAGAGCCAAGTACTTTGATGTAACGCATACAATGTACAGGTGAGAGTTCAGATGGCTAAGCTAGCTGTGTTACAGTTAGTGTAGTTGGTTGGTGGTAGATGTATGACGGGAAGCCCGATCAACCAGGAGGTTGGGGTCCCATCCCTTCCAAGTTTTCCCACACAATGTTGAGTGTAAAAAGAGTGAAGAATAATATGCAGTTAGCTTTCATTGAAAAGTTTTTTTACCAACCGCGAGATTGGGACTAACGTGCAGACAAGATACTTGCACTTCAAAGGTATGTTGGATGAGAACGAAAGCTACTTGTGTGACATCAATTGTGTTTAGTTGCGAAAAGTTCTGGCCCGATTTCAATGTAGCAACATGCAATTTGAGGCAATGCTAGGTGCGTGGAAAGGCATGTCATACGTGGAGAGGTTTTGTCAAAGCTACGACTTAGGGAAGATAGAAGATGAAGAACACTTGTTCTTTGTCTATCCAAATACACAGAAAGTTAGGAACGCTTTTGTTTGACCTTGCCCCTCACCCACACAAGCACTCTTGCTGAACTCATGCAAACTATAAGCACAGTCACCTTTGCCAAATTTGTGGCATGCTACCAATACCAGAATACAATCTATCCTCCATGATCTACCTTTCATCTAATGGATTCTTTGGTCCCAAACAGACGTAAAATTGTAAACAATAAACAACAATTAAACTAGCATGACTCAAGAAAGTTAAAAACCTAATTTATGATGGTTGGGTTTAGGGTTTAGAAATCTTCAAAGGAGATGTGACTTAAACTTTAGTCATAACTAACTACTAATCCAACAACTTTGAACCAATGTTTTTGTTGTCAAGTTTGTGATGTGGCCAAAGTGGTGATCATCCATAGGAAGATTTAGCTAGATTTGGCTATATAATAAATAATATATGAAAGTTAAAAATCTTAAGCATGCTTCTATATTTTTGGCAACCTATAGGAGCCAAATATAAAAAATTTGTCAATTTTGTTTTTTGGGTTTACAAATTAGATTGGCTATTGAAAACCCCCAAAACTCACTTCATTTTCTTAAATTTTTATCATGAATAGTACTTCCTTGATGTTTACTATGTAATTGATTTCCACCATTAGTATATTGGCTGATACTATATATACTTTGAAATGAAATAGAGATTTAAAACAAGAATATTCTCCCTTTTTAGTACTATCAAGAATCAAATCAGCCTTTTATGGGGTGAAAATTAAATGATTTTTTGGGGAAAAAAGCCCCAAATTTCGAAAAAAATCGCCAGATTTCTTTAGATGGCTCAAATGGGTAGCCAAAAATATATAAGGAAGTTCAAAAAAGTTATGTTCATGTTTTATTAATATATGGATAAATCAGTTACATCACAAAAGCCAATTGATCCGTAAATTGATTTATTGGCTACAAAATTGGAAAAAAAAAAACACCCTGAAATTTCTAGATCCATATATTTTACAAACTATATTTGGGGAAAAGTTTTAACCCATTTTTTGTTGATTCTTACTGCTTGCTTCAGAACCTTAGCTTTCTTCAATACTAAGTGAAGCTCTTCAAGTGTGTGTTTTCAGGTTTTTGGAGTCTCTTCACTAATTTTTTTGGTCTTGATCCAAGAAGGAGAAGAGGAAGATCTCCCCACCATCTGAGCTGCTAGATTTTTTCTCGGGAACTGAACATAGCTGAAATTTTTTATGCAAGCTCATCAATGTGGATCATCCAGGAAATTTGGTGTTGAGTTCTGCAATTTTTCTGGTAATCTGCTGTTTTTTCTCATCTGCTGAAAAGGTGCAGGTTGCCAGTGATGGCGCAGTTAATGCAGGCCAAGTGTTGCCAGTCTTCCATGAATTCGAGCTTTTTCACAGGCAGCACCCGAGCTCGCCATACCAGCAGCAACACAACAATATTACCACAACGTCGCTGAGAGAGCGCTTGGCAGAAACTCTCAGTAGAGATGCATTGCGTTTACAGATGCTGAAAGAGCGCATCAGCAAGAAATTCCTTCGACCTGAGCTCAACATGTCGCGGGACGCTTTCGAGCTGCCATCTAGACTGCCCAAGGACTCAAACACTAATAGCAAGTTGCAGCCAATCTCGGGAGTTTCGGGTGTGGTAACAGCCGAAGGCATCGGGGAGTATTTCGTGTCAATCAAGGTCGGTTCGCCTGCACAAAATGCTCTAATGACCATCGATACTGGAAGCGGCTTGACGTGGTTGCAGTGCAGTCCGTGC
>Ga0116227_10014559_pt1 | contig 11940 bp, 12 predicted proteins | sample S1TSphgellanicum_FD_89693 | JGI IMG/M metagenome (GOLD analysis project Ga0116227, IMG submission 89693) | Host-associated microbial communities from peat moss isolated from Minnesota, USA - S1T2_Fb - Sphagnum magellanicum MG | ecosystem: Host-associated > Plants > Peat moss > Unclassified... | reverse complement strand
TAATCTTTCGTTTATATGCTTTGTTGTTTTTTTTTGGTTGTTTGTTGTGTAGGGGGGGGGGTTGGGAGCCTTATTAGAGTGCTTCAAGTTTCCTTCACAGTATAGGATTGTCTTGTGGATGATTCCACAAAATGAAGGAAAATAAAATAAAATACACTGGATCATGGATTTCTCAAATTCTAGGGGAAATTTTTCTTGGATGGAAATTCTGTTCTTGGGGACTTTTGGCAAAGCAACAATAAGTGCATGATCACAACCAGGAGCTTTTTTTTTTTTAAATTTTAAATTTTTAATAAAATAATTTTCAATTTTGCAGTATTAAAAAAATTGGCTAATGAGTTTCAAAAATAACCTAAATCAGTCGAGTTTACTCTCTTTTTTATTATATAAAAAAAAAACGAAAATTCACAAAATCTTCCCAGTTTTATTTGGTGGAAAGGCCAACAAAATTTTTGTCAAAGAGAATGTCACTTATCACAAAATCCCACCACCCAGAAAACAAAGCCAAAATAAACAAATAATTAAAAAAATTAAAAAATCCTGAAAAAAACAAGATGAAAACGAAGAAGCGGACGCCGACGGCGACGCTGAGGAAGGAGACGGCGATGGCGACGCTGAAGAAGCTGACGTCGACGGCCACGCACAAGGACAAAAGGAGGAGGAGGAAGAACAAGAAAAAGAACAAGAATCGTGATCATGTTAAAGCAGATGTAAGCAAAAGGTAGGACTAGAATCCAAAAGAAAATTTTCTAAAAAGATGACTGCGAAATAATCACGTTGATTCTTGCGCTCCTTCCTGATTTTCCAAACATCGATTCACTCTTTATAAATCTCACACCCATATTGCTGCATTTTGCCAAAGCAGCCGGCTGCAAATTTAAATCCCTCTGCAGCTCTCTCTCTCTTCTCTCATCTCGCCGAGTTGCAGAACCAACGGAATCCTTGTTGTCTGAAAGAAGAGAATAGAAAAGAAAAGAGAGTTGTTCGTTGTCAAAATCTTTAGCTTCTGTAGTTCTTGCACGTCGCGGATCCTTGGCTTAGACTGCAATTGTTTACAGATCGTGGATTTTTGTAGATTGAGAGAGGTTGAATCCGGGCTCGATTTTTTTTTTTTGGGTTGATTGTTTTGATTTTTGTTGGTGCGCAAAAAATGGATTCGGGGAGTCGGTTTGAAATGGATTTGGGGAGTGGGTTTGAAATGGATTGGAGGAGTGGGTATGGGAGTGATGGGATTTATCGGAGTTTACGGACCCAGCTGCATATGCCCAAGCAAGCGGAGTTGGATTTAGTGACGTTTCTGTTCTCGGGGAAAGCAGGAGACCCGCAGTTGGCGAACACGGCAGCGTTGGTGGATGCCGAGACAGGGGAGCAGCTGACATTCGGGGAGCTTGGCGTTACCGTGCGCTCCATAGCTGCGGGTCTCGCGGAGCTCGGGGTGCGACAAGGGAGTACGGTGATGATTTTGTTGGGAAACTCGATTTTCTTCCCGGTGATCTTCATGGCCATCACGTCCATAGGAGCCGTCGTCACCACCGTGAATCCGTTGAACACGCGATATGAAATCGCGAAGCAGATGCGCGACTCTCGCACACGTTTTCTCATTACCATCCCTCAGTTGGTGAGCAAAGTGGAAGGCTTGGAGAGTCTTCTTGGTTTGATTCTCCTGGAGAATCCATCATCGTCATTGTCGAGTGTAGCAGCAGCAGCAGCAGAAGAAAACAAAAACAACAAACTGTCTTTCACTCCTTTCTCTAAGCTCTTGGCAACAAATCCAGACAAAGCACCGAGAGTACGCATTCGACAGACGGATACCGCAGCGCTGTTGTATTCTTCGGGAACCACAGGAGCAAGCAAGGGCGTAGTCATCACGCACAAGGGTTTCATCGCAGCTCAGATCACAGCTGCTGATGGAATCAACGAATTCCGAGACCTTCCGCCTCATGAGGTGGTGCTGGGCCTGGTTCCTTTCTTCCATGTCTTTGGGCTGGCTCTCATGGGATGCGCCGATCTTCGACGCGGTGCGACAGTGGTCGTCATGTCCAAGTTCGGCATCTTCGAGATGCTGGAAACCATTCAAAAGTACAGAGTCACGAGTCTTCCCGTCGTTCCCCCCATCGTCTTGGGTCTCTGCAGACCCGGCGTGATGGACGCATACGACGTGAGCTCCGTCACCAACATCGCCTGCGGCGCAGCTCCTCTCAGTAAGGAACTGACCGAACGTTGCGCGGCAAAGTTCCCGAACGCAACTATTAACCAGGTAGGTATCTATCTCTCTTCTTCTCTAGTTTCTCGCTCTCTGTTTCTCTCTGTCTGTCTGTCTCTCTCTCTGCGAAGGACCGGCGCTTTGCAACAACGCCGCTGAACATGGACTTTTGTGCTTGTTTCCATGTTGTTTCTAGGGATATGGATTGACAGAGTCTACGTCCATGGGAACAAGCACCATTCCAGTGAGCAAAGACAGGAAACGAGACTTGAAATCGAGCTACGGATCTGCTGGCTGGCTGGTGAACATGCTCGAAGCTATGGTTGTGGATGTCGAGACGGGTCGCTTTCTTCCCCCTAACTGCACAGGCGAGCTTTGGATACGCGGTCCTTCTCTTATGCAAGGTAAGGAAGCTTCACAACTGATCCTCCTCCTCTCTGCATAACTTTCTGCTTCACAGTTCTGTCAAACTGATGCCACACTGCTGCTGCTGCTGCTGCAACATCACTTGGGATTCATGCAATCATCATCATCTTCTCTTCTCTTCCTCTTTCTTTGCTTGGTTTCTTTTCATTTTTCTGTTTTCTTTTTGTCCATGGAAGCTGTTTGGATGCTTGCTCAGTGCTAATTCTGTTGTCTCTTTCTCTTCTCTTGCTCTTTAGTTGCTCAGTTTGTTTCTCTTTCTGTTTTTCTCTGTCAATCGAAGCTGTTTGGTTCCTTGCTTGGTGCCAATTCCCTTGTCTCTTTGTTTTCTTCATCTTTCCTTACTCAGTTTGTTTGTTTGGTGTTTTCTTTTTTCTTTTTTTGGTTTTTCTTTTGTCCATGGAAGCTGTTTGGATGCTTGCTCGATGCCAATTCTGTCTTCTCTTCTCTTCCTCTTTCCTTGCTTGGTTTGGTTGTTTTTTAAAAAATAATTATTATATTATATTTTATTTTGCTGTTTTCCTTTTGTCCATGGAAGCTGTTTGGATATTCTTTATCCAATTTTTCAATTGATCCTTATCTTGCAGCCAACTTGCTTGCTACTATGGTTTTGCACAGTCTTACTTTCACATTTAATGATGATTATGTTGTCTGTGCACTGGGGTTTTGGGCAATTTTGGGTGTGGTGGAACAACAATAGAGTATTTGAACAATGCGGAAGCAACAGCAGCAACATTGGACAAACAGGGTTGGCTACACACAGGAGACCTGGTTTACATTGATAGCAATGGCTGTCTCTTTGTTGTGGACCGCATCAAGGAACTTATCAAATACAAGGGTTTCCAGGTGAATTTTCATATCATGGGTGCAAGGAATTTTATTTATAAGGGGAAAGAAATTGATTGCTGTCTTTTGTAAGGTGGCAGACATTTCTGGTGATTTGCATATTGTGGGTGCAAGGAATTTTTTTGTAAGGGGAAAATTGATCATTGCCTTTGGTGATCCATTTCCAAAAATGGTGTTGAGAAGGACTCTTGTTGTTATTTTGCAATGGAGAAGACTGGAAGAACAGTTGCTCAAATGATGTCATTCCTTAAGACAAAAAGAAATCACTTGCTGAATTGTTGTGGCAAATGACAAGTTGTGAAATTCACCTCCCTTGTACTTTTCTGCACAGGTTGCACCAGCTGAATTGGAGGCAATCTTGACATCCCATCCTTCAATCTTGGATGCAGCAGTTGTCCCGTAAGTTGATTCTGTATTGCCTTCTATTTCCATTTGAATGTATTTTTTCCCTTGCAAAAATATTCATCAGAAGATTCCCCAATAGCTTCGCTTGAGAATTTATGTTTGAATTGATTTGTCTGCCTATTTTTGCCCTTTCCTCTCTAATCAACAAATTACAGTCCTGAGTAATGAATGGTGTGTTGCTCTACCTTGTCAGTGCTTACACCTGCTGCTGTCAATGATCATTAACTACATAACAACAAACCCATCCTCATAATGGTGCAACACATAGAACCCTAATACGAACTCAGATTCTCCTGTGCAAGCAGAACTTCTGACAATGGCCATGAGAGTTTGTGCAGAAGATTGTAGGTGAGGTTGGACTCCATAAAAACAAGGAAGTTTACACAATCTTCTGTCTTGTAAACACAATGAACATGACAGTGATCGCCTCTTAATGCACATGTGTTTGTTAATGTCCAGACTTCCAGATGAAGAAGCCGGCCAAGTACCCATTGCATATATTGTTTGCAATCCAGAACACCTAGTAACAGAAAAGCAAGTTTTGGACTTTGTTGCTGAACAGGTTTGATTTTTTTACATGCCTGCATTGCTCTCAGGAGTTTTACAATATCTTTTTTCTGCGTCAGGTCTTTTAGGCAGATTTATTGGACTGTGTATCACATCAACAACTCCTCCCTTAGCTCTTCTACTCCCCTGTGTAATTTAGACAACAATTTGGAGAAAAATTATGTTTGGAAAAGACTTAATTGATCAGGGATTAGTCAAGGATATCAAACAACTAGAGTGGTTTGTTTATTGGCTTTGTGTTTGTGCACTACTGATGATGCTCTTGATTGAATGCATGGGGTGTGCAGGTTGCACCTTACAAAAAGCTGCGGAGGGTGACATTCTTAGAAGCCATACCCAGATCCTCATCTGGCAAAATTCTGCGGAGAGAGCTCACGCAAAAACCCATCTCCAAACTGTGATCTGGTTTTGTGTCTAAGCAATTCTGCAGCAGAACGAATGTACAATAAACCAGAGTAGTTCAATATAGACTGTAACTACTCTGGTTTATTGTACATTGTGCCAATACGGTAGCTAATTTCTTTTGAGTTTTTAAATTCATTTTCAACCGATGAAACATGATGGAAATTTTTATGTTTAGTCAAAAATTATCTTCAACCATTTGGGCGACAGTAGAGCCTGTGTGTTTCATGAAGTTTTTGCCAATAAATTCTACACTTTCTGCATCAAGATGTTGGAAACCAAATAACTTTCTTTGACAGGCTCTCATATTATTTAGATGTAGCCAGCTTCAATTAGATTTTTTAGGAAAATAAAATATAGCATAAATGCCAAAAACATCCTAGATACTGTAGTACCTTATACAATTTGCCCTGCCGAATAATTATTTTATTAATTTAAAAATTCAGTTCAGCAACGAAAGTGGTAATTTTGCTTGTAACAACCAATGCATAGATCCAATGGGCAATTCTTGTTGACAAAAATTAATTTGTCAAGATTCTCGGTTTGAAAATGGCATCTATAAAGTCATGTGAGGATTCAAATAATGAAAAAATCTTATCAATCTTGATTTAGGAAGTTAGAATGTTCAAGATGTGTTTCACCAACTTTGCAACAATAGGGAAGTTGTGTGATTTTGTCCACCACCAACTCAAGGCACATTTGCAATCCACCTCAATGGGATAATAGCAAAATCCATCAAGTTCCCTTAAATCAAAATGCTTCAAGGTGTTCAGATTTGTTTCAATGGTGTGAAATAAAATTTCAAAATCCACTTGCAAAGGTAACAACACATGAAGCTCTTCAATTGCAAAAGGCATTAATGACTTGTCAAATTACAAAACAAAGGCAATAACAACTATCAACCATGATTGACAACCAAACTAGTTGCATCCTCACAACTTACATATGATGTGATTAAATGCATACTCTTAAACTTAGGACCTAGCATAAGTGTTAACATGTAGTGACCATTTTTCCTATTAAAGCCATGCAAAAAAAATAAAAAATGAAAGGTAGAAGCACTTCCAAGATTTGTTTTTTCATGCAAATCTAGAGTTCTTTCAACTCTACATCAAAAGCAATTGCATCCAAATTAGTCAAATTGTCTCAAATAATTCGGTGTGCAAGTTCATTGTTTAGCTCATAACATGTGGAAATTATAAACTACAAGGCATCTCTAAGTAAACAATGTCCATAGCTTTGTTTCATCACACACCTAATTATTATGGGTGCCAATAGTTTGATAACAACTTCACATATTGCCTAGGTCTTTGGAGATGGTACATTTGTTAAAAATAACAAAAAAAATTGTTAAATGGAAAGTTAAGGAATAATAAAACCTAACTTGCAAACCTTCAATGACTAACCCAAAAAATAAACAACCTAGCCTAACACCAAAAATCAAAACAACTTATAAGCATCCCCATACATTTGCAGGAAAAAAACACAAAAAAAATCTACCAAAAAAGACATAACATAAAAGAGAACTACAAAAATAAATAAATAAAAAAGGTTTAGACATCCCCAAGCCACTATAAGAGATGATAAAATTCAAGGGAAATGCACACGTTTGCAAATCAACCCATTCATCTTTTACATACGTTAGAACCTTTTGTTTAAAAGAAAGCTTGTCAAGGAGTTGTTGGAGGTAGAGAACTATAACTACACCAAAAGTATCAAATGCTTCAAATAAACCAATTGTTAAATGCTACCAATTCTTTAAGATGAAATTTATAACCACAACAAACACATTGTGTGTTCCCTTATTCATCCAAAGATCAAAGGGACAAATTGTTAACACACAAGTGGCTAATGCGGGTGGTTGCACACACTCCACCAAATTTTTTTACGTTAATGCCGACAAAACTTTTTCGACAAAAACCTTTCAACATGGGAAGACCACCGGCATAACTTGTACACTAACCTTTGGAACGAAATGAACTCCACAGTCTTCAATGGCAAAAACTCCTTGACCGCATATAACATCAAATCTTCTATGAAAGCCTTTTGTGTGAAGTGTTTTTATGTCAATGGGTAGTAATTGCAAAAAAAAAAAAAAGATGGTAATGGGGTTAATATTGGACTTCTTACTAATTGGTTCCTAATAGTGTGTTGATTTAAACCGATTAGCTACATGTTCCAAATACTTTGTAAGCAAAGTTTTATGCAAAAAACTCCAAATGTTCTTTCATGGCAATAATGCCATTAACTTTGTGGTGTGCAATCAAACCTTTACAACACTTTATGCACAAGGGGCCACATATGATTATGGTTGATTATACATTTCATAATCTAGTTGACATTAAGATTTATAGGTTAGTTGTTGTTTACTTAGAAAAAAAAAACCATGTTGAAAAGTTGTGACTATACGAAGCTTCCAAACAAAACCCTACTTTTCCAACTCCTCCAAATGCATTAAATTTAGTGTGCATTAGTAGTAACATTTCTAGCTTAAAAGTTCCCACCTCCAATCACATCAACTATTTGCAAAATGTCATGGTGATATTATTCACACGACTTGCAAATCCAATTAAGAATAGATTGAGGTTAGTTTGAGGATTTTCCAAGTTTAGTTTAGATGCCATATTTCTCTTGTTGTAATGTTTTTTGCAACCAACAAGTTTGTAAAAATTGTTGCCTTCAACAACTATAATACCCTTACAAAATATTGTGATTATCAAGCAAAGGTGATGGCAAAGCATCAATTTTGGGAATAAACAACAAACAAATAAACATGCATGTTGTCAACTAATTCAAGTTTGTTGTTTTCAACAACCACAATACCCAAACAAACCACCAAGATCACCAACCAAAGGCAATCATGGTAGAAGCAATGGTGATTAAAAACAAACACAAAACCATGTGTGTTATGATGGTAGACATAACACCTTTAAGAACAAACAAACAAGCATTCATGTCTCAATGATAGAAGTAGCATTTCCAAAAACAAACAAAAAAAACAGACACATAGTGGTGGCAAAGGCAATGTCCACCTCTAGGAATAAACATACAAGCATGCACATCATGATGGTAGAGGTAATGTTCCTAGAACAAATGAACAAACATGCAATGGCAACGACATTAACTTCAAGAACAAACAACAAATGATCAAACAAAAATACCAAATGTTAATAAAGTTTACCTTATTCACGATCTTCTAGAATTTGTAGGTATAACAACAATCTACAAACTTTGTCAACTTGCATTACTTTGCCTTCATGAACAAGACACCCAAGGCAATAATATTCCATTGCATTACATTCAAAAAGGCAATGGAGATGGCAAAAGGGGAGTCCTTTGCAAAAATAATTTTTAGTGTTTAATTTGTCATTTCAAGTTGGACATGCAAAATGCAAAATGAACCCTAACCTTAAAAAATGAACATTAACACAAAAATTAACCCTAACCCTAACTCTACTATCCATCAAATATCTAGTGTCAACTTGTCAACTATGGATATTCAATGTCAAGTTGTGAGAGGGGTTTGTCAATTTAAAGTTGGGAAAAAATCCTAAACACTCCCAAGTAGGAATTAATTTGGGAGTTTTGGAATGTTTTAAATTATTGGGACAAAAATGTAAATAATCCAAATTGAACCCCCAAATAATATTTTAAATGCCTTGAAACATAGAATATCAAATATGAATTCAAATTTTCCTTTCAAAGTTGTGAGTTAGAAATTATATGGCCAAAAAAAAGGTCAAAAATCAAATTAACAATTGGACTCTCAACCACTAAAACTCGAGAAACATGAGTAAAATCATTTTCAATTGAAACATGTGACACAACATTGAAAAGATCTTGACGAGGACTATAAGATAATGTAATCACATGTTCAAAATAAACTTGGTTTTAAGGAATTTAAAAGGCTCCAAAGTTTCAAAACACTACATGTTTTAATTTGGGGAGTCATATCGAGACTCTTACAAGTTTTGGTCATTTCAATGTAAATTTTGTAAACAATCACATGGTATACTATAAAGGAGGAAACGATGAACTCCTCCCAAGTCCGAACCATGTGAATTATAAATGAGTCTATGACCCAATTTGGTTCCAAATTCACAAATTGTCATTTTTCTTCGTTTGTGCATTTTCAAATGTCAAAGAGTTCAACTTGAAGAGCTAGTCCTAATCCCATCTTAAAGTTTTTACATGTCTTTCTAGCCCCCCAATGTGAGAAGTTAAAAAACACACTTAATGCTTTGAAGTCTTCCATATTGAAATGTATCAAAAAGTTTACGTTCTCAATAGCTTATACCAAGACTTTGAAAGCACATCAAAATTTTACATAAAACAATGATTAATTCCCAAAGGTGGTTGATACAACATTGTAAAAGAACATTTCCAATGTTAATATAGGTTAAATGATGGTAATGGTGGTTTTTCAAACTATTGGAATTTACTCTGCAATTTATGTTATTGATGTTATTATAAAAATCAACATTGTATAATGATCTTTAGTATTTAGATGTACATGTTGATTTTATAGTTAATGGATTTTAGAAATTAATATAAACAACTAAAAAACATTCAACAACATTTGAAAACCATTTTGATTATTATAAACAAATTACATTAATAATGTTCCCATTTTAAAGAGGTTGCATTGTTTGATTTCTGGATCAATGAATGTAGCCTTTCCAACAAACAATATGAATAAAAATGTTTCAAATTTGATTTTGCTTGAAATCGATTTGATTATATAGAAAAAAAATGTTAAATAAGTTGTGCATTGATGAACATTTCAACCATTCATTAATGTGATCGATGTTCAATGTATGTGTATATCAATTGATGAAACATATTATTCATCCAAACAAATGTCAAATATGCATTTGATTTAGTCCATTTGGTCATTGAATATATTCAATCAAATGAACTTTTCATCCAATTACACGATGTTAACATTATTGGTATGTAGGAAAGGCTAGTACAAGTGGGAAAAAAATTCAAAGGTTATGCTAAGTGCATAGAAAGTGGATGATGAATCACATTGCGCCATGAGGTTGAAAACATGTGAATGGAGTCTATTGATGGCAATTATTTTGCATATTTGTTCATAAATATAAAGAAAATAAAGCTTTTAAATAATTACAAATGCAATAGCATACATTTCAAGACAAAGTGAATCAAGATCCTATGAAGGATGGATGATGGGTGGATAATATATATTTAAAAAAATAGTTGAACTTATTCTTATGGGTTTCTTACATAATTTGAAAGAGACAATCAAAACTTTTCAATTTAATTGCAAGAGGTTCTCATTTCAACTATTATATAAGGTTGCTCAATTGTTTTGCTTAACAAAATGGTCAAAAGTATTAACCACACTAAACTCAAAATCAAACAAAATTAAAAAAAAGAAATGCAACATTCTAAACTAAATGCACAAAATCCAAAAGAATAACAAAGCAAAGAAGAACAAAAAGCACACCACACAAAATTTGATCATTCAAGAATCAAACAAAATCAAATAAGGAGAGCCAACAACATTCTAACATTGAACGAGATCTCACCATCCAAAAGTCAAATACAAGCAAAGCAAAGAAAAAAGACAATGACATTAAAGTATTGAATAACATCTAACCATTCAAGAATCAAAGAAAACCAAAGAAAAAGAAGAAAAAACAACAAGATTCCACTATCAAACAATATTATATCATCCAATTAATATCAAACAAAAAAAATAAGAAGAAAAGAAAAAACAATCCTCCATGAAATAGCATTTAACCATGCAAAAATGAAGCAAGCATAAATTTCAAAAAGATGTGGCCTAGAACAATCAATTATTTAACAAGACCAAATAACCCAAAACTAAAATATTTATTAAAATCCAACCATCCAACATTAACCAAATGTAATAAGGAAGATGAAAGAAAAACAACATCCATGGAGAAGAAGGATAGAGAACAACATTTTACTATCAAACAAGATCTTCAAATAATCAAATAAAAGCAAAGAAGTAAAGACATGTTTACTAAAGGTAATGAAGACTATTTGATCATGTTATATAGGGTAATGGTTATGGCAAAAAATGTTATACAAATGCTTACAATTTTTTGAGAGTTTGAGATACTAAAATGTGGGGTTGAGTTTGAGTTTAACCAATGATTTAACTCAAAATGTGTGTGGTTGAATGAACCAATGGTTTGGTGCCTTTATATCTACACAAATGAACAAAATTATTATGGTTTTATAGTCAAGATTATGTATGTATTCAAATGAACATACACACCCAACTCTAGTAACAATAGCCCAGTATAAATCAAACAGAATCTGACCATCCAAAAACCCAAACAAAAATAATCAATGAAGAAGAAGGACAAGATCTTTCCACATAATAAAAACTCAAACGAAAAATAGCAAAGAAGCACAAGAAGAAGAAGAAGAAGACGAAGGGAGAAGGGAGCAACCGAATGAAAACCAAAGTTTTGTAACTTCCCGCCACACCTGCCCTTCTTCTTCTTCTTCTTCTTCTTCCTCTAGTGTTCTGCATTAAGTTGATGGTTGTGGGTTGAGGCTCTCTTGTTGCCTTTTTACTCTCCCCGAAAGAATTGACCCATTTGCTTGATTTTCACTCTTTTTGGGTATGTGCTTTTTTTTTTTTGTGAGGAAAAGAATTGCACCTTGTTGCCATTTTGTAACTACTTCGTGCAAAAGTCGAGCCTTTTGGTTTTCTGTTGTTGAATCCAAGTCGAGCTTTGTTGTAACAAACTAACAACCCTCCTGTAACTTATCTCAAGCTTTTGTGCTGTACCTGTGTCCGTGAAGGAACGTTTTCCGTGCAGCAATTTTTTTCTTGTTTTTGTTGGCTTTGAGAATTGTTGGGTTTCTTCCAGTTTGATCAAAAAGTCACTTCGCCGGATTTTCTGTGTTTGGTGGAAGGAGTTTCCTTTTTTGTTTTTGTGTTTTGTTTCTTGTGTTTTCGTGGAGGATTTTTGGTGGCATTTCCATTTGTTTGTGTTTTTTTTTTTTTTTTTTTTTTTTTTTTTTGTGGCGTTTTTTTGTTTTTTTGAGGGGCGGGGGGGGGGGGGGGGGGGAAAAAGGAGTTGGGG
>Ga0116227_10014558_pt1 | contig 11941 bp, 11 predicted proteins | sample S1TSphgellanicum_FD_89693 | JGI IMG/M metagenome (GOLD analysis project Ga0116227, IMG submission 89693) | Host-associated microbial communities from peat moss isolated from Minnesota, USA - S1T2_Fb - Sphagnum magellanicum MG | ecosystem: Host-associated > Plants > Peat moss > Unclassified... | reverse complement strand
GAAGGGCATCTGGATATCGAACTGGAAAATGGCACCACCAAAACCATCGGCATCACGCGCGCGCATCTGGAAGAAGATGCGGGCAAATCGATGCACGAGAGCTTTTCCGGTGCGACCGGTATCGATCTGAATCGTGCTGGTACGCCGTTGATCGAAATCGTTTCCGAGCCGGATATCCGCAGCGCTGCAGAAGCAGTGGCTTACCTGAAAAAGCTGCATCAGCTGGTGGTTTATCTCGGCGTGTGCGACGGCAACATGCAAGAAGGTTCGTTCCGTTGCGACGCGAATGTGTCCGTGCGCAAGGTCGGCGCGCCCAAGTTTGGTACGCGCACCGAGACCAAAAACGTCAACTCGTTTCGCTACGTCGAGAAGGCGATCGAGTACGAAATTTCGCGCCAGATCGAAGTGATCGAAAACGGCGGCACCATCCGCCAGGAAACGCGGCTATTCAATCCGGATACCGGCGAAACCCGCGCGATGCGCTCGAAGGAAGATGCCAACGATTACCGCTATTTCCCCGATCCGGATTTGCTGCCGGTGGTCTGCACGCCGGCGTATATCGACGCGATCCGCGCCGGCTTGCCGGAGTTGCCGGAAGCGAAGCGGCTGCGGTTTGAAAAAGATTTCGGACTCTCGCCTTACGATGCGAAGACGCTGACCAGTTCGCGCGAGCTCGCCGCGTACTACGAAGCGGTGGTGAAGGATTCAGGCGCCGACGCGAAATTGTGCGCAAACTGGATCAGTACCGATCTGCTCGCGGTGCTCAACAAACAGGGCAAGGAAATCACCGATTCGCCGATTTCCGCCGCCGCACTCGCCGGGCTGTTACAGCGCATCGCCGACAAAACCATTTCCGGCAAGATCGCCAAGGAAGTGTTCGAAGCGATGGTCGCCGGCGAAGGTGGCGCGGACGATATCATCAAGGCTCGCGGTCTGGTCCAGATCACCGACGAATCCGCCATCATCCGGGCGATCGAAGACGTGATGTCGAAAAGTCCGGAACAAGTGGCGGGTTATCGCGCAGGCAAGGACAAGCTGTTCGGCTTCTTCGTCGGCCAGGTGATGAAGGCGACGCAGGGCAAGGCTAATCCGGATGCAGTGAACCGGCTGTTGAAGGATAAGCTGGCCGGATGAAATTCCGCGGCCAACTGTGCTGCCCGCGCTGGGTTCGTCGCCCGATTCATCTGGCGTTTGCGCTCGGTATTTTGGGCTGCGTTCTTACATCGGCGCCGATATCAGCGGCGCCAGCGACGCCGCGCCCACCGAGCGATCCCTGGGATGAATTGCCGGCCGCAACGCTGGAAGCACAACCCGTCAGCGGGTTGACGTTCGGCAAGCTCAAGGTCTGGCTCGAATTCAATACGCTGGCCGATGTCGCCAAAATCTCGGGCAGCAGCCCGTTGTCGCACTATGAAGATAACGATGTCAGCTACGACTGGCTCTGCTACGACACCGAAGGGCATCGTCAACGGCTATGGTTTATTTCAGACACCGATAACGGCGGACCGCAACATACGGTGACCTCGATTGAGGCGATGCTGGTGGATAACGCCGCGGCCGGCGCCGAGAGTTGCCCGCTGATTTCAAAAGCCCTTGCCACGCCGGAACTGGATCGCGCCGTCTGGCTCGGAACTACTCAGGACGATCTGGAAAAAAAACTCGGCGCCGCGTCGTCGAGTTTGCAGGACTGGCTCAGTTTCTACGCCAACCACCGCATGGTCGCCCAGCGCGATACACCGAATGAAGATGGCAGCATGGAAGACGACGTGCTTGAGTCCAGCTATCTCAACGTGCGTATCGTCGAAGGCCGCGTGGTGCAACTCGTTGCCGGGAAACTAACCGGCCAATAAATCCGGTGGACCGGTATTTGCGCCCGGTTTTTGGTGGCCGGCATTTCGTAAACTTCAGGCGATGAATCTACTCACCGGCTTTGCTTTTGAAAATCACGTTGCGCACGGCGCCATCGTCGAGCTGAGCAGCGGCGTGGCGGAGTTGCTCGATCAGCGCGCTTACAGCGACGACGTGCGCCGGCTCGTTGGCGAGGCGATCGCAGCGATGCCCTTGCTGGCGACACATCTGCACGATGAAGGTCGCATCAATCTTCAATTCCAGGGTGAAGGCGCGATGAAGCTGCTGGTCGCGCAGGTCGATCAAGCGCTCAACGTGCGCGCGATGGCAAAAGCCGAGGCAGGACTTTCCGGCGATTTCGCGCAGCTGTTGTATGGCGGCCTGCTGGCCTTAATGATGGAGCCGGTCAACGTGCCGGGCGCGGAGCTGCGGCCGGCAAGCCAGGCGCTGGTATTGATCGAAGGCGCGCGTCTTTCGGATGCCCTGGAAGGTTATTTCGAGCGCTCCGAACAGCTGCCGACCTTGCTGCGTCTGGCCACCGATAACCGCGGACGTGTCGCCGGCTTCCTGTTGCAGCGGCTGCCAATTGAGGGTCTGCAAAATGCCGACATCGAATGGGAACACCTGCAAACACTGGCTTCCACGCTGACTCCGGAAGAATTGCTGGCAGCGGATGCCGAGACCATTCTGCATCGGCTGTTCCATGCCGAAGCGCTGCGCGTATTCGAACCGCGAGCGGTCACCGTTGCCTGCCGATGCAGCCGCGCTGGCATTGCACGCATGCTGCTTTCGCTCGGCCGCGAGGAAGTGGAATCCATCATCGCAGAGCAAGGCCGCGTCGCTGTCACCTGCGAATTCTGCGGCCGCGAGCATGTGTTCACGCCGCTGGAAACGGCCGAATTGCTGATTCCTTCCGGTACGCTGCCCAGCTCGGATCGCAAGCATTGATTATCCCGCGCTATTCGGTGCAGCCTTCGCGCATCGCCGGCGCGGGCAAGGGCTTGTTCCTAGAGGAAGCGGTGAGCCGCGGCCGCGTTGTGATCGCGCCGGACAATGTCCACACGGTCTGGCCGGAAGCGCGCTTGCGCCAGCACGCTGCGGATTCGATTGAAGTGGAATCCAGCGTGCGCTGGTTCGAGGACTATTTTTCGCTGACGCCGGAATGGAGCGACGAGTGCTACGTCAATCATTCCTTCAGCCCGAATGGGCTGTGGCATCTGGGCTTCATCTTTGCCGCGGAAGACCTCGCAGCCGGCGTAGAACTCACCATCGATTATCGTTTCGTCATCGGCAGCCACGAACACATGCCGTTTGCCGACAGCACCACCGGCCGCGAGATCGTCGGCCTGCCTTGGGCCGAAAATTTATCCTTGAGTGCGCAGAATTTGCTGCGCCTGTTGCCGCCTGTTTAAGCGGAACCCGGATCGGATAATTCCGGATCCCGCAATCTGCCGCGGCTAGTTTTTATCGGTGGCCCAGGGCGGATCGAGATACGCATCGACGCAGCGCATACATTGCGATTCTTCGCCGGAAACCTTCGTATCGAGTGTGATCTGTTCGATCTGCACGCCGAGACGCAGCAGGTAATTGCGCACGCCATCGGCACGTGCCTGCGCGGTTCTCTGCACGGCATCGTCCTTGACTTCGCCGCGCGAATGGCCGATCAACAGCAACTGGCTTTGCGGATTGCGCCGCAGGTAAACCGATAGCGCAACCAGGCCGTTCGAGGTATCGCGCGTCAGCGTAATCGTGCCCGGCAGCACCACAACATCATCGATGAAGAAATGCAGAGCGCCGCGATCGCGCGAGGGATGCAGCGCCGCTGCGCCGCGCTGCAATTCTTCCTGCTGCGGCGTGTCAATCGCCGTCGGTGTAATCTGCGTGAAGCCTGCGTTCGCGTTCGGTGAGCGATCGCGCTGTGCCACCAGCTGCTGATATTGCTCCTGCGCGTAGGCGGTCTGCGCGAGTGCAAGCGCCAGCTGTACTTTGCGGTCGGCGATGTAGAGCAGATAGGCGCCGCTGTCGGTATCGTTCGCCGCACCGCTCGCGCGCGACAGTGCCTCTTTTGCAGCGGCCAGCGCGGGCGCCGGCACCCGCGGCGCGAGCGCCGGATCGGCCTGCAATGCGTTGAACATGCCGGTGATGCGCGCCAGTTCGGTGGCACGCTGGGTTTTCGCAGTGGCTTCGGCGTCTTTCGGCGAACCGAAAGCGCTTGCGTCCGGCAGTTCGGATTGTGCGGATGCGGAATCAAAAATCACTCCGGCCGATGACAATGTCAGCAGGTAAAACGCTGCGGCGATGCGGCTGAATTTGCGGCTCATGCGGGTGCTCCCGGTGGCGTCTGCCCAGGAACATCGGTCGTGGGCAGCGCGTCTGGCGACATCGGGGGTTCGGGAATCGTGTCCGGTTCTGGCTGCATGGTTTCCGGCGGCGGTGCGGCGACCAGGCCGAGCTGTTGTTTCAACGCGAATGCCGCTGCCTGAATGCGCGCATATTGCGCTTTTGCGGTGGCGAGTTCGGCGTCGGCCTCGGCTTCCTCGGCGAGTTGACGCACGCTCCGCTTTGCCGCTGCATCGTTGCTCGATTGCGCCTTGCCGGATGCCGTGCGCGCTTCGATCAGACGCTGGCGCGCGTTGCTCATGTCGTCGTAGGCGTAGTCGCCGACGCGGGCTTCGTCGGCACGGGCGACCGCAAGTTGTGCGGATTCCAGCGGCGTCAGCGGCGGCCGGCTGGGTTTGGATGCGCAGCCGGAAAGTATCAGCATGCAGGCCAGCAGCACGCGGGAATTCTTGCTCATCTTTAGGTCACCTTATCGATCGATTGCGCAGGTCCAAGATCATTTTTCAAGACATTTTCCAGTTTTCAAGACCCGGCCCAAGTCCCAACTTCGAGTTTCGCATTTGTGCGATCTTACCTACGCTTTGTCCATCAAGTTTAGCCGTTACGATACCGGTCCGGCATGAACTTGTTTCATCCGATCGAGCCAAAGCTTCGTAGGGTTACTCTAGAATTTTTCTAGCCAGGATTTGAGTCAGCATGTCGCCGATTGCCGCAGTCGTTACCGGAGCCTTGTGCGTACTCGCCGCGCTGAACCTGGTTTGGCTCATTCAGCTGCGCACGCGCAACGCCGGCATGGTCGATCCGGTGTGGTCGTGGAGTTTGGGCTTTCTCGGCGTCTGGTTCGCCGCGTTCGGTAGCGCGCCGCCGCAGTTGCGCATTTTGCTGGCGCTGTTGTCGGGCATTTGGGGGTTGCGGCTCGGCGTGCATCTGTTCAAACGCAATTTCGGCAAGCCGGAAGATCGCCGCTACGCACTGTTCCGCCAGCAATGGGGTGCCGCGGCCAATCGCAACATGTTCTGGTTTTTTCAGTTGCAGGCGGTGCTCGCGCTGCTGCTGGCGCTGGGCTTTCTGGTGGTGGCTTATCGGCCCGATACGCCGGGTGTGCTGGCGATCGCGCTGTCGGTGGTGATCTGGCTGGCGTCGGTGATCGGCGAAGCGCTGGCGGATTGGCAACTCGAAAAATTCAAGCAGGATCCGGCCAGCAAGACTCAAGTGTGCCGGCTCGGTTTGTGGAATTACTCGCGTCATCCGAATTACTTCTTTGAATGCCTGCACTGGATTGCCTATCTGCCGCTGGCGTTCGGTGCGCCGTGGTGGTGGCTGGCCTTGTTGCCGCCGGTGCTGATGGCCTATCTATTGCTCAAGCTTTCCGGCGTGCCGATGGTGGAAGCGCAATCGGCGCAGTCGCGGCCCGGTTATGCGGAGTACATCCGCACCACCAGCATGTTGATTCCCTGGCCGCCGCGGCAGCGCTGAAAATAGTGTTTGCAGCGCCGCGTTTTCGCGGGCCTTGCTGCGCCTTTATCAACCTTATTCAAACCACTCAAGCCTTCATTCATGGATTTGATCGACCTTTGCGAGCGCGGCCTATTTCCGGATCCTCTAACGCGCGCCGGCATGCGCAGCCTGATGCGCCAACGTCTGCGCGACGAAGCGAATCAAGACGGCGAGTTGCGTTCGCAACGCTTCAACCGCTTCATTGCCGAACTGCGCGCCAGCCCGATTGCGATCGAAACCAAGGCTGCGAATCAGCAGCATTACGAAGTGCCGGCGCAGTTTTTTCATCGGCACCTCGGCCCGCGGCTGAAATATTCCTGCTGCCTTTATCCCACCGGCCGCGAAACGCTGGCGCAGGCGGAAGAGGCGATGCTGGCGCTGTATGCCGAGCGTGCCGAACTGGTGGATGGTCTGCGCATTCTCGATCTCGGCTGCGGCTGGGGTTCGCTATCGCTTTGGCTGGCGCAGAAATATCCGAATTCGCAGATCGTCGGCTTGTCCAATTCGCATGGACAGCGCGAATTCATCGAAGCGCGTGCGGCCGAGCGCGGCCTGCACAATCTGACCATCTGCACCGGCAATATCGTCGATTTCCAGTTCCCGGCGACGGCGCCGAGCGGAGTTGAAGTCGCGCCCGGTTTCGATCGCGTGATGTCGATCGAAATGTTCGAGCACATGAAAAACTATGGCCTGCTGCTGGCGAAATTGAAGCGCTGGATGAAACCCGACGCCAAACTCTTCGTGCATATTTTCGTGCACAAATTGCTGGCGTATCACTTTGAAGTACAGGGCCAGAGCGACTGGATGTCGAAGTATTTTTTCACTGGCGGCACCATGCCGAGCGAAAATCTGCTGCTGTATTTTCAGGATGATCTGAAACTGCAACAACAATGGTGGGTGAGTGGTGCGCATTACGAGAAAACCTCGAATCAATGGCTCGAGGGTATGGACGCCGCCAAAGGCCCGATCCTGGAAATTTTCAAGCGGTGCTACGGCGCGCAGGACGCCGCGATCTGGGTGCAGCGCTGGCGCATGTTTTACATGGCGGTGGCTGAACTTTTCGGTTATGCCGAGGGTAATGAATGGGGTGTCGGGCATTACCTATTTACGCCGCGTTGACGACTCCGCCGTGTGGACGCACGGCGCGCGCGGCGCTCATCAAGGGCGAGCTATCAAGGAAGAGGAACGCCATGAAACTACAATGGATGCTGGTATTCACGCTGATTGCCGCGTTGATTTCTGTCTCCACTGCGAGTCACGCGGCACCGGCTGAAATGAAGTTCTATGGCTATGCCTACGATCTTAAAACCGGCCAGTATCTGTACACCGAGGTATACGACGAGCAGGTCGAAAACGATCATTGGGAGCGTGGCCGCACGCGCTATTTTTCGATGGACGGCAAGCCGATCGGCGTCAAGCATGTCGATTTCAGCGCGGACCCTTTCGTGCCGGTTTACACGCTGGAATTGTCCGATGTCGGTTATACCGAAGGCATCAGCAAGGTGTCGGTGGACGGCATCGAAATGTTCAAGCAATCGCGCGAAAAAGGCCGCCAGACTGCCACCATCAAGAAATCACCAGTGATGGCTGCGGATGCCGGATTCCACGCTTTCATCGTCGCCAATCTGGATGCGCTGGCCACCGGCAAAATCATCCCTTTCCGGTTTGCGGTTGCCGGCCAGCTCGATACCTACAACTTCCGTGTGAGAAAAATCGGCGATACGGAGTTTGAAGGTCATCCCGCCATAAAGCTGCAAATCGAGCCGGATTCGCTGCTGCGCTTCGCGGTCGATCCCCTGGTATTGACTTACGATCCTTCGAGCAAGCGCCTGCTCGAATATTGCGGCATCTCCAATGTGATCAATCCGCTCACCGGCAAGGCTTACAGTGTACGCATCGCTTATCCCGGCAAGCCGCCGCAGGATGCGCCGAAAAATCTGCCGCCGCTGGATTGAATGTATTCTCTGTGCCGCAGAACGCAGAAGTTGATTCAGATCCTAAAATATGCGGGAAAATATCCGGGCAGCAATACTTCACAATCTCATTACTCGGGCCTGCGACACCTTCACAAGGATTTTTGAAGACTCCATATCGTTATGGATAGTAATACTTTTGCGCGTCTCGTCATTACTTGCGACGACCGGCCCGGCATCGTTGCGGCAGTGACCCGTTTCCTGTTCGAGCGCGATGCCAATATCACCGAGCTGGATCAGCATTCCACCGACGCCAGCGGCGGACGCTTCTTCATGCGCGTGGAATTCCAGACCGACCGGCTCAAGGTCACGCCCGAAATACTGGAGCAGGAATTCGGCAGCCACATCGGTGCGCCGTTTTCGATGGACTGGCATCTGCATTTCGCGGCGCAAAGACTGCGCATGGGAATTCTGGTTTCGCGGCACGACCATGCCGCGCTGGAACTCCTCTGGCGCTGGCAGCGCGGCGAGTTGCCGGTGGATATTCCCTGCGTGATTTCAAATCATCCCGATCTTCAAGCCGCAGTCGCCGCGTTCGGCATTCCGTTTCTGCATGTGCCGTTCAGCGCGTCTACGCAAATCGCCGCCGAAATGCAGATTCGCGCACATTTAGGCGAAGTGGATTTCGTCGTGCTCGCGCGTTACATGCGTGTGCTGAGTGCGGATTTCGTAGCTGCATTTCCAAATCGCATCATCAATATCCATCACTCCTTTCTGCCGGCGTTCGCGGGCGGCGATCCTTATCGTCAGGCGCAATTGCGCGGCGTCAAGATCATCGGCGCAACTGCACATTATGTGACTGCGGAACTCGATCAAGGCCCGATCATCGAACAGGATGTGGTGCGCGTGACGCATCGTCATGAACTCGACGATCTCAAACGCCTCGGCCGCGATCTTGAACGGCAAGTGCTTGCGCGCGCCGTGCGCTGGCATGTGGAAGATCGCGTGCTGATTGATGGCAACAAGACGATCGTGTTCGCCTGAGTGGCGCGTCGCTTTGGATGTACGCGGTTCAGGGTAGCGCAAGCTTTAGGAACCAATAATGTCGTCAACCTGCAAACGGTTTCCATAAGGAATCAGAACAGATGAAAACATTCCTGACCCAATTATCAAGTGCCGTGCTGCTCGCGCTGATCCTCGGTTTGTCGATTGCGCCTGCGAGCAGTGAGGCAGGCATTTTCATTTCGGTGAACATCGCGCCGCCTGCGCTGCCCGTTTATGAGCAGCCGCCTGTTCCTGCACCCGGATACATCTGGACGCCGGGCTACTGGGCTTATGCCGAAGATGTTGGTTACTACTGGGTGCCCGGCACCTGGGTTCTGGCGCCGCAGCCGAACTATCTGTGGACGCCCGGCTATTGGGGCTGGGCGGATGACGTGTATGTGTGGCACGCGGGCTATTGGGGGCCGCATGTCGGCTTTTATGGCGGTGTGAATTACGGTTACGGCTATGGCGGTTCAGGCTATGAGGGCGGCCGCTGGGATCACGGCGTCTTCAGTTACAACCGTTCGGTGAATAACGTCAACGTCACCAACATTCACAATACGTACAACACGATCGTCATCAATAACGTCACGGTTAACCGCGTCAGTTATAACGGTGGCAGCGGTGGTGTGGAAGCGCGGCCGACGCCACAGGAAGCTTCCTACGAGCATGAGAATCATCTCGAAGCCACGCCCATGCAGGCAAGTCACGAACAGGCCGCGCGAGAGAATCCGCAGCAGCGCGCGGCCAATAATGGCGGCAGACCTTCGATAGCGGCAACGCCACGGCCGGGTGAGTTTACCGGCGCAGGTGTGGTGCATGCGCGGGCGGAGGAGGAAGCGCGTCCGGGATCGCCGCATCCAGAAGCTCATCCTGCGCAGCAGCATCCGCAACCGCAGACGAAACGTCCGCAACCGCCAGTGCCGCACGCGGCACCTCGGCCGCAGTCGAAGTTTCAACCGCGCCCTCAGCAGGCACCGCATCCGCAACAACCGCATGCTGCACCACGTCAGGCACCGCACGAAGAAGGGCACGAGCGCCGTTGATTCAATCGAGCGTGGATCGAATTGGTTGAATCCGGGCTGATCCAGATCCAGTTCATCCAGCGAATGACTCCTTTTGCTGGATGAATTTGGATCGGTTATTAGCCAGCGATTTCGCCCGGCGAATACGGCTCAAGGCTCCCAGATCAGCGTGCGCTTGCGATCGCCCTCGGCATTTTCGATCAGCTCGTGAAAATGCTTTTCGATTTCATTGCGCCGGACTTTCATCGTCGGCGTCATCATATTGTTATCGATTGTCCAGGCCTGTTTGGAGACGATCACTTTCGCAATTGCCTCGTGCGCTTCCAGGCCGGTGTTGACGCTTTCCATCGTCGCCAGCAAGGCCTTGCCGACTTCATCCTTTGATTTCTTTTCGGCATCGGCGGTCAGACTCACCACCATTACCGGCTGGTTCAATCCGGAGCCGACCAGACAAACCTGATCGACATCATGATTGCTGGCAAAGCTGCCTTCGATCGGCGCCGGCGTTACGTACTTTCCTTTCAGCGTTTTGAATATCTCCTTAACGCGCCCGGTGATGAACAGATAACCTTCTTCATCGAGCCGCCCGACATCGCCGGTACGCAGCCACCCGTCTTCGGTGAACAACTCCCTGGTTTTCTCCTCATCCTTGTAATATCCGGGCGTGACGCCAGCGTGCCTGTTCTGGATTTCGCCATCCTTGGCGATACGGACCAGCGAATCCTCATACGGTTTGCCAACGCTGCCGAGCTTGTTTTCGCCCGGCATGTTGACGCTCACATAGATCGAGTTTTCCGTCATGCCGTAACCCTGGAAAACATCCATGCCGATCTTGCGAAACCATTTCAGCACTGGCAGCGGCATCGGGGCCGCGCCTGAAATCCTCAGCCAGGCTTGATCGAGCCCCAGGCCTTTTCGGATCTTGCGTTTCACATACCAGCCGAGCAGCGGAATGTTGATGAGCTTGTCGAGCTTTTCTGCCGGCACTTGCTTGAGAATGCCGGCCTGGATGCGTGTCCACACCAGCGGTACGCCGAAGAAGCGTGTTGGCCGCACATACTTGATCGTGTCCGGAAGCTTGTCCAGATCTTCGAGAAAATAAACCTGTCCGCCCAGATAGAGGCTGCCCACTTCCACGGCGCCGCGCTCGAAGGCATGCGCCAGCGGTAGATACGACAGAAAGCGTTCGCCGCCTGCAACCGCTGGCGTCATCCGTATCATGCCCGCTGCCGTGAAGCTGAGATTTTCTCCGGTGATGACCACTCCTTTCGGATTGCCGGTGGTGCCGGAGGTGTAAATCAAACTCCATAAATCCTTGGGATCGCGTGCGACCGGCTTTTCCAGCGGCGCTGTTTTGGCGACCAGATCGTCCCAGTGATATTCGCATCGGGCCACGCCCGGATACGGCAGCGAAATTTTCAGGATATCTTTCGGCAAGGCACCGATCACGCTGTCCGCGTCCGGCATCGGGCCGATGAAAACCGCCTTGGCTTCACTGTGCCCGGCGATGAAACGCACCGCGTCCTCGGCCTGCTTGGGATACAAACCCACGCCCACCATGCCGGCGAGTCCGCAGGCGAAATCCGCCATGAACCAGTGCGCCGTATTGGCGCCGGTCAATGCGATACGGCTGCCTTTCGGCAAGCCCAGTGCAAGCAGCGCCGCGGCCATGCGGCGCGCCTGATCGGCCACTTCGCCCCAGCTGTAAACACGCCATTGGCCTTGGATCGGCTGATGCAGGTAGGGTTTGTCCGGAATTTGTGCCGCCCGTTGCAGCAGCATCTCCACCGGATTCGCTATTTGATTGACAACCGGACTCATCCTCGCCTCGCATTTTGATTTAATTTGTCGCCGCAATGCTAACCAAACCGGCAGCGTCCTGCGCATTTTCCTGGGTAATGAATCCGCTTCCGGAATTGCCCGACAAGGTTGCTGCGCAGACTTGAGCCGATTGCCGCACCGTCACTGCATGTCTGCGCGTTATCGCCGGAATCCCATCAAGGCCAGATCCATCAACAAAAAAGCCCGCCGATTTCAGTCTCGGCGAGCTTTTATCAAACCGGCTTATCGCTTGTGCGGCTTCAGGCGTTGACGGCGCGCTTCAGCGGCAGCTCGCCATAACTCACGCTGCCATCCTTACTGATGATGCCGAAATACTGCTCCGGCGTGAACACGTCGACTTCGATGGCCTCCAGCCGCGCCGCAAAAGCCTTGCGCACTCCAGCCGCCTCTTCCGCAGTGATGATGCCCTTGTTGGCTGCATCCTGCGCGAAT
>Ga0116227_10014557_pt1 | contig 11941 bp, 10 predicted proteins | sample S1TSphgellanicum_FD_89693 | JGI IMG/M metagenome (GOLD analysis project Ga0116227, IMG submission 89693) | Host-associated microbial communities from peat moss isolated from Minnesota, USA - S1T2_Fb - Sphagnum magellanicum MG | ecosystem: Host-associated > Plants > Peat moss > Unclassified... | reverse complement strand
CCTATATAGGTGGGCCCAAGGGGAGGAACTATATACATCAAACCAAAACCTTCTATTTTGAGCAGCCTCCATAGTTTCATTTTTTTGGGAGCAATGGGCCAATCAAATTGGTTTTGGCCCAGAATTTTGGCACAGTTTGTTGATGAGAGTGAACACTCCCAAGGATTCACCAATCCCGAATTACCGAATCAAGCACGTGCGGACACCCATATTTTTATATAAGTAGATGAGGTACCAGTACTCCATTTTGAATCCCCTTACAGAAGGGATCCTGTCTCTGTCTCCTTTGGAAGAAAAAACAGTTGGGTGAATTTCACCTGGAAATTTGGGAGACAATTTACATATATTAGCACATTATAGGGATTTCTTGCATAGAAGTGTCAGAGCACCACACTTGTGAATGATTTGCTGCTTTTTGCTTTGGGCATTCGAACAGTTAGGGTTTGTTGAAGAACTGATTCCTTGAAGAACACAGATATATCCCAATCCAACATTTGTCTGTTGTCCAATGTCTGCCCCTGATGGTGTCAGAGTTGTTGTACATTGGTCTTCCCTCCTGAACAGGGTTTTCCAAATGGCAACAGATTGTACCCTTGTAGATTTTCACGCCTCCTCCCAACCTCACAGATTGGTGCACCTGGATGGTGCTACAATATGCCAAATCATGGTCCACTCCACATGTAAATGGGATCGTGTCACAAATTATTTGGGGTAAATTCTTGGAATCACTCTGGACCACTTAAAACAACACTAGAAAAACAAACCTGTCAATAACAGTAAGTTTGCATACCAGACTGGATTACACTACTACACATCTTGGAAAATACAAACTTTCTTAAAATTCAAGAGATGCAACTTCACGGCAATGGGAAAAGAAGTGGGGCACATTATGATCCCCTCTTTAACAACCATAGCCACCTACAAAGAATCATATCCTGGCAAGGCACTTGACAAGCTAAATCTTTCTTCAAGACAGGTACCTAATCCTGGTTTACATACAAAAAGGTTCACACAGCCCACCAACCAGGCCATCTTCATGTAAATACAAATAGATTCAAGCAGGGCCTGACTGACACGTGTGTCCCAACCACTAAACCCCATTGGCTGTAGGGGACCTAGGAATGTCCCAATTGTTTTGCATGAAGGTCTCTGAACTAGGTAACAAAGATAGAAAAGACAGTCACATACTGTTATAGAATGCCCAACACATCTCACAAGAAATAGTGAAGGGATGACTTCACTGTGGTTACCACCTGCAACCCTACATCCCTAAGCATGTTGCAGAAATAAACTACCAGGTGTTGCTCACCAATTCAAACATATCCCCCAATACAATGTGGCAAAGTGCCAGATCAACTGACAGTGCCATCCTAAGAGCAGCATCCACTCTTCTGAACAATGGCTTGTCCAGCTTTCATCTGGACAGTGCTAGGCTTGCTGCTAGTCATTGCAGGCTGACTTGCCATCCTGCAGAGAAATGCCAAAAAATTATTCATAATCAATATTCATCATAATAAATGAAGTTGGACATGACATAAAACATGTATGTCAAACAAAAATTGGCCAGTCAGACACATCAACAAGAAGTCACCAAAATACCTGTTCTTGATCTCTGCAGCCATTGTCATGAAAGCCTGCTCCACATTAGTGGCATTTTTTGCGCTGGTCTCCAAGAATGGGATGCCGATCTCATCAGCAAAAGCCTGAAAATAGAAAATAGCAACAGCTTGAATCAAGATTTTGCGAATCGACACATCCTATGTTCCTGAAACAAATATATCCAATGAGATAGCAGAGAAAACCACAAAAAACCCCTTCAAAAGTAACTGTCTTATCAGTTCCAGCCAACCCAAAAACATAGCAAGATCAGGTGTGGTCAGAACCTTATGAGTATCAGTCATAAAGTATCAGACTGTCACCCTCATCATGAAAGACTAGGAAAGCAGATGGAAATTAGTTGGCAGCCACAAGGGAAAGAAGAAAAAAGAGTAGAAAAATAGAACTCGCAATAGCTCTTTCTTGGAAACCATGAACCCAAAATTACAGTCCTTACCTTAGCTGTCTGGTAGTCAACAACCTTTTTGGTGGCCAGGTCAGACTTATTGCCCACAAGCAACTTGTTCACATTCTCACTGGCATATCGGTCAATCTCATTCAGCCATTGCTTCACATTGTTGAAACTCTCCTGGTCAGTGACATCATAGACCACCTGCATGTGTGCAATTGACTCCAATCATTACTACACATCATTGGATACAATCATCCAAGCATTAAACAAGTTCAATTTGTCCACATTGAGAACACATGTACAAGAGGTACTACACTGACCACAAGACAGGAAAGCTAAGCCTGGAGTTGAATGAATAAATTGCAAGAACTGAATCAGGGAAGTCTCATATATTTCTGTGCTTATCACAAGTGTGGCAGAACACTAATATTTTTTCTCCAATTAAATATTGGCAGAAGACAAGGCCACAAAAGTAAGATGCATGCCACATACTATGATTCCATGAGCTCCACGGTAGTAGCTGCTGGTGATTGTTCTGAAACGCTCCTGTCCAGCTGTGTCCCACTGCAATCACAATTGCCAGACATTTTTAGATCATAGATTCTATAATTGGCAGCTTTCTCAAGCCCTCCATAGAGTTATCTGAAGAAAATGTGTGCTTCAGACATCAGCAGTGTTCAGAGCACCCAAAAAAGTGTCAAGAAAATGCTTACAATTTGCAACTTAATTGTCTTCCCATCCAGCTCCACAGTACGGATTTTCTGTTCTCACACAAGTCAAAAGAGAATCTCAGGCTTCCAAGATAGTCAAAAACCATTCAGAACTACAGCATTGGGGAACCATCTGAATTACAACTAAATGTCCAAAACACTTCCCAAATTCCACCATAAGGTGCTAAGCCTACCAACAATAGGGCAGGCCTATGGGAAGTAACTAGGTTGGCAGACATGTAGATTCATGCTAACACAGAGGAGTACAGCGCAAGATACTTACGAAGTCAACTCCAATTGTGCTGATGTAGCTCTCCAAGTAAGAATCATCCTGCATCAGAACCAGTGTTGGGAGCTGACCATGGGCTAAAAGACAGAACTAAAAACTATCTTATCTATCATACTGAATGGACTGACCATGTCACAAAACACTTTAAAGGCCTACTGCAAATCTGTCCTAAACAAAGTTCTTCACTAGTCTACAGTCTTAAAAGGGATACCACTAGTAAGAATCCATAAGATCTGTCCCAATGAAACAGAAAACACCCTGTCAATCACATCTCTACTGCAAGCATGACTAAAACTTCACAGCTCAATAAAGGGAGGGACATCATACTGCAAAACGCAGAAGAAGGCAAGATTTTCCAACGCCTGAATCTCCAATCAGCAGCAACTTGAAAAGATAGTCACTGCATCCACATTCAAGTGAGGCAAGTATTAATGGGGCTCAGGGACTGCTCTGCAGATCAGCTCACAATAAAAGAAAACACTTAAAGCAATTAGCCAAGCAACAACACCTAAAAATAAAATTAGCCTGAGAGAAACTCCCACACTTCACACATGTCCTGCTTCAGCTTGTGACTAGTGGTACTAGCATACACACCAGAAATGCTTCTACCTTCTGTGAGCATCTAGCCAACACAAATGGGATTCACCATCTCTCATAAAACCTGGGTGATTTTGGACATAGCCATCCAATGAACATGGTAAGGAAGTTGCAGGAGGCACATAGCAAATCATGACATAGAGCTACAGCATGATCCTTGTGAGAACATCATTTGGAACAAGATGGGTTCATTCGATACCATGATAAGCACTTTTCCCACACCCAATGTTTTAGCTAGTGGCCATTAAAGAAATGACTTGATACTCTAATGTGCCTGAAAGAACCCATGTCAAACATCCCAACCTTCATCTTCAAGCACAAAACTGAAAAAAAAATTGTTCAAAGTTCTATTTGACTTCCCCAAAGCAAAGAGATTGCTAATAATATAAGAGTGTATCTGCAGAATCTGTATGAGGAACAAAATTTCCAGCCAGAAAATCTGTGAGAGAAACCTCTAAATCCACAAAAGGAAACTCAGAATGTCTGGGCAGGAAACTTTTTCTCAAGCACATAAACCATTTTCTTCCAAATTTTTAATATAATCAGACAGCAGCCAACCACTAACTGAGCAATATACCATGATTAAGGTTGTAAGCACAGGAAACTCTGTGATGCTCTGAACTAGGGTAGATATGGCTACAATGGTTGAAAGACAGCTTAGCATGATGGCAGACCACTACGACTTCTAGGTGAACATCACCAATCCAAATTGTTGGATCTACAATCTTTCATCAAAAAGCAGAAAGGAAAACAAACATAAATCTCATTGCCAACAAATAGAGAAAACAAGGAAAACCATGCCACTCCAGATGTTCAGACCCGCATCTCTTCGTGCCAAAAGAACAGGAACGACCCTGTCATGATTGAATTCCAAATTGCATGATGAAAAATGTGAGTCTACATTCAAATGATGAAAGAGCCCCCATCTCTCAGACGGACACCAAAACCGACTTCCTTCTCCAAAAGAAAAAAGAACCTCGGAATCAAATTCAGTCATATGAAATAGAAACAGCATCCCACATCCCAAACCCGACTCCCGAATCTCGACACTTCAACCACGAGAGAATCGCACACATAGCCGACAAGAACGAAGAAAAGGAGACGAGAGAGAGAGAGAGAGAGAGACTCACTATTCGGGATTCATCTTGCACGAAGCAGACCGCCACAAACAGGATCGGTCTTCTGGAGCTCCACGCCACTCACAACCGACCACGATCTAGAGGATCACAGGACACCGTCCAAGTTCTGCTCCTCCTTCTCCTCTCCGCCGGCCGAACACGGATGATGGTGCGCAGGTTTCTGGAACGGAAAAGAGTACCGCACGCAAGAGGCAGAAACAGCAGTAAATGGAAACACCAAAAGAAAGAGAAAAGAGAGGCAAAGAAGAGCAGAAGACAAAGAGAGGAGCGAGAGCGATGGCGCAAGAAAGCGAGGGTTTGCGACAACGAACGTCGCTTAACACTCGGGGAAACAACTTGGCGCTGAAAAACAAAAAGGAATTCCCATCTCTGGAAAACGCATAATAGGGTCGTAAGTGGCTATTCCACCTACGGCGGGTACATTCCTGTCCATAACAGTTACCATCACAACTGAGGCGGTTACATTCCAATCCATAATAGTCACCATTCCAACTGAGGCGGTTACATTCCAGTCCATAGCAGTCACCATTCCAACTGAGGCGGTTACATTCCATTCCATAACAGTGACCATGCCAACCTGAGGTAGTTCACATTCTACTACAAAACGGTGACCCATCACAACCGGAGGTGGGTACATTCCACTCCATAACAGTCACCATTCCAACTGAGGTGGTTACACTTTAAAGTACAGAACAATGACCATTCCAACCGAGGTGGTACATTCTGGTACAAACCAGTGACCATTCCATCCAAGGTGGTTGCATTCCCGTCCATAATAGGAGGGTAGAATAAACACCTTTCTTGTTGCTGAAACACACTTTCACTTCACAATTTTAGAGGGTTTGGAATTTATGCAAACCCTAGTAGAATTTGACCAAATTGGGTGCAAAACAAGGGACATATTCTTGGGCGGAATACGTACCTTGAACCAATGTGTGCAAGCGGTTCAAGTTCTCGATTAGGTTATAGGGTTATGAACTTCAAACAAGTTATTATCGCTTTTCTAAACAAGTTTAAATTCTCTAGTTATATTTATATAAGTACAAATGTTTAAAAGGGTAATAATCAAGCCTTGTTTTTTTTTAAAACAATTTCTTAGGGTTAATTGGTGTCACATACACAATCTTTTATTTTTGGTGTTATGCACTAGTTGGACAAAACTAATATTATAAATTATTTTTAGTTGGGTGGAATATAATGGGAAAAAATTTAGTTTTAAATCAAGACAATTTCAAAAAATATTACAAGGTGGGCATCATTGGCCAACACTTTCCAAAATTCAATGGAATTTAGTAAGACTTGTGGTGTATGCAAACATTAAAAAAACAAATTAGGTATTCATATTCATTTATGCCCAATTCCACCATTGAAACCATTTGAAAAGTTGGGAATTAATTTGATGAGGTTCCTTCCTATTAGTTTAAAGGATAATAAGATCTTTGTAGCGACAACAAATTACTTCATTAAATGGGCTTCATGTAAAGCTTTTGAAGATTGCAAAGGAGGATGTGACAAGGTTTATACCAAAAAACAAAAATTGTGATGCAATTCAAAATATTTTTTTAAATAATTCAAATTATGACCCACAATTTACAAACAATGTTGATGAAGAATTCATCAACAAATTAACATCAAACATTGCATAATGATAACATACAATCCTAACATGAATAGTTTGGTTGAGGTTACAAACAAAGTGTTATGCAACATCTTGCACAACGAAATGAAAAATGTGAAAACTTGAACAATTGGGACAAAAAAATACATCTGGTGAGGTGGGTGTATAATTTCACATTCAAATCATCCATAGCATTCACTTCCTTTTGACTTGCATAATGGGTGAACTCAACAAATTACCCATTCAATATGAAATACAATAGTTTTACACATGGTGAAATGACATTGGTTGGGAATGGAAGAGTCTCAACACAAAGGGCTTTTAGAGTTGGTGAAATTAGAGGAAAATCAAATGTAATCTTGACAAGTCATCAAGTTAGCCCAAACATGTGAAAAAAATATTTTAACAATAAACTAAGACCATGAAAGGTCAAAAAGGAGACTTGATCAAGGTTTATGATAGTCACCACAATTGTGGGATTTTTAAATGTTACTTTTGAGGTGGTTTGGTCTATGCATAATCACAAAGGTCTTTTCGAATAACAATAGAAAAATTTGTTCATTTCAATAGAGAGGAGAATGAAAAGATCAACTATAACAAACTCAAGAGTTTTCACGATAGTTAGTCGTTGTTTCAAAAATATAATAACAAAGTAAATGTGGGATTGGGACAAAAGCATACTTGGGTGGGACCATTAGGAATGCGAAAACTTCAATGTGTTGGACTCATAAAACTTTACTAAAAACATGAAGGGCACACTTATGAAAAGATTTTTGCTCTAAAACTTCATAAGTACATTCCCCAAATCTTGTAATATTTGAAAGTTTAATGAGATCAACAAAATTTGAATTTTGATGACAATGAATACAAAAAATGTTCCATGAATGTCATCCAAGGGGTTCCTTTGGAATGTGTTGTTTTAGGTTTTTTTCCTCCATTAATTTTTAATAGTACCTCAAATGTCATTTTATTTTTGCTAATAGATTGGGAAATTACTATTAGTTGCCAATTTTCAAAGGTCAAGAACATGGAGTCCTGAATGGCCATTGATGTTAGGAACACAAAGTAAATAGTAGTTATTCACATTTCTTATTGTCTACATGATGAATTGTAGTCATTCTTATGGCATGTACCCAATAAAAGAATATATTTATATATCACGTGTATGTGTAAGGACATTTAAATATAAAAGGTTGTGAATGGGGTTTTGAATCAATTTTCTTTTAATGCCAATGCATAGTATAAATCTTTAAATATTTATGTGCATAGGTGGGGAAGACATAGCTCACATGGTGCAAACCAATTAATTAATTAAAAAATGTTCATTTGGGTTGAACTTTGTTTTAATTTTGGCAAGGTGGTTCCTACTAATACCACCCAAGGATGTTTTCACCTATTGTTAGAACAATGAATCAATATAATAAATAAATAATAGACTTTATGTGCATTATGTTTAAGGATTCTTCAACTAGGGACTTACTTTGGACTCAAATAGATGGGTTAGTTAACTATTTCAAGTTAGACCTAAATAAAAGTTAATTAAGTTGACCTCACTTGTGACATTTAACACTATAATTTGAAGAAACATATGTCACATAATATACAGTTTCATCCATGGAAAAAATTAATGTTTTAATAGATTAGTAGGTGACATAACATCATTATCCTAAAATTAATGAATGATAATATCAATTAAATTTAGCTTTAAATGAAAATGATGGATGAATCATGATGAATCATCCATTTTTCCTTCAAGTATTTAAGGGGTAGTGGAAGGAGCTTTGGGTTCATTCTCCATTTCCATATTTTCATGTTTTTAATCCATCATTAAGTTGTGATAGGTTTTTTATGCATACTAAATTTATGATATTATAATAAACCCATGTGTTGTTTGATTGTGAAAGAATTCACAAAAGAAAATTTACATGTGTATTTCATGATTGATCCCCATAATGCAAGATCTTTGAGCACGTGCAACATGAATTCCCAATAGATTTACATGATCTTAGCCCAAAACATGTAGGTTTCACCCTTTGTATTGTATTCAATCTACCTTGCGTTAAAAATGATGTACCCAAATTGGAACTAAACATCGTGGGTTTACATGGACCTTTAAATGCACCTTAAAATTGGACCCAACATGCTTTAAATGTTTTTTTAAAAATTCAAGTCATATGTTTAAATAGGGGTAAGTTGGGGTCCTATGTTTAGGGTTTACCATTGATTTAATAGGTTTTAAGTAAATGAATTTTCATTATTCTTAGCATCACAATGAAGGTTCAAGCCTTTTTTTTCTTACAATACATTATTAGATTTGGGGGGGGGTTGCACAAAAATGTCCTTCCTTCACTATCAAGGTCCATAATTAAAGGTCAATGGTTTTTATCTTTATTTGTAATCTATTTATCTCTTTATCTTGATCTCATATTTATATGTGTGTGTCCATGGGCAACACATGCATTTTAAGCACCTACAACAAATGGTATAGTGGACAATCTCTCTTGTGGTCCTTCTAGTGCATAATGGTTTTGATTTGTCATGCATGATTTAAATCTTAAAAACATATGCACTAGAACCTTGGAAAATTAATGATTTCCATTTTAAGTGCCCAAATTAGAACTACTTGCTAGACAACTTTAATTCTAGATGTTTGCATTTGTCTTTTCCTCTTTTATAATCCTTAATTTCATGGTCTACCATATGATTTTTCAACATCTATATTTGCCTTAACAAAATGAAGCTCCCACTTTGTTCTTTACACAAATGATAAAAAAATTATAGTGTTTATCCAATCACTTTCAAGAGTTCTCTTTGAAGTTCTTGTCATAGGATTCAACATAGTTTGTTCTTGAAAGCTAATTTTAATGTTTTTTGAAAACCCTTTGAAACCTAAAACTAACCTTGAACCTAGCCTCAAAATTGTCCCAAATAAAGGTCTAAAGTTTGTCCCACCTTCAATTCAAAACTAATAAGTCTCATAAAGCCTAAAACCATTAACTTAGGGATTAACATTTTAAAAATGAAACCCAAGGTCTTAAAATTGACAAGTTTTAATTTTTGAAAACATTTCCCATAGCTAGTTCATAAGAGGGTTCAAAAATTAATATTTGAGCTCAATGGCTCTTTTAAAAACCAAGCATTAGCCAACTTTCATCCAAACCCATCCTCAGCTAATTAGATTTTTACAATCAACCAAAATAGTTAACAATGTTATGTTAACACTAAGAAAAATGCATTTTTTTGGATTGCAACATGAGGAACATTCTCAACAAATGAACTCTTAACAATTTTTCATAAATGACAACTAATTAACGTGTTGTGCATAAACACTAATTTTTTTGAGGAAAAAGTATAATGGAACATTTTTTTTGTTTGTTTGTGCAAGGGTTCATGTTTTCCAATTGTAAAAAAATTACTATTTTTGTCTTTGATGTTTTGCTTCAAATATAACTCACACTAAAATTAAATGAAGGTTCCATGATTTGGAAACAAATCCATTAAAAAAAAATGTATTACAAATCATAAATTTTTGGGGTAATGTTTGTGTGTGCATGTATGTTGTTATGAATAACATTTCATTTTTACAATTTTTTTGATTTTGCAAAAGTGGCAAATTTATGCTGAAAAAACATATGTTACACTGAAAATCAAAATTTTCCAATTTTTTCTCAAAAAATTTCAAAAAATACCATAAATGTGCTACCAAAACAAATCATTAATTACCATTGTTGGTCTAGTATTGATTGTCAAACATACCAATTGAATTTGGGTAGTGGGTACACTGTAACCTACATATCATGAATCAAAAATTCATATTTAAAAAAATAAAATCCATATTAGACTTGTCCATATATCAATGTTCATTTTTTTTCTAACATGGTATTTGGATGAATTCACATCTTGATATAAACAATTCAAGGAGGTATCAAATATTGAGTATCAATAAATAAGTAACATCATTTTAAAAATTTACCTATTTTGACAAAACAGTTGTTTGTGCTTGAATTGCACATTTAGCTAATTATATGGATAAAAATGGGTGGGTATTCATGAATACTTGGGGTTTAATTGTCCAAATAGAAGGTGAAAACAAAAAATGAAATTTGATACTAGATGTAATTTTTCATTATCTTTAGTTGATATTAATTTATGCCATGCATTAGAAATTCAAAATTTGCAAATTTGAAAGGTGTGAATTAGGCTTAAGCTTTCCCTTCATTCACCTTAAGACAAAAACATTGAACCCATATGATATAAACCATACATGAATTAAAGCTAAAATGAGCCATTCAAGGGCAAAGGGCAAGGATTGGTGGGAGTCCAAGTGGCCTTGAAATTGCCAAAAAGTGAAAATGAAATGACACAAACTTGGGTGAAATAAATACCACATCTTTGAAATGAATTTCATTTATTAAATAACCAAAAAATAATATAATTAATAATTTGCACTTCATATGTGGCTTAAATGTTATTATAGATGATGGCCATTTTTTTTACATTGTTTTGTGGATGATCAACGAACAAACTATTGTGTTGTTCTACATACATATACATCTTTGCATGACCCCCGATGTACTAATGGAAATGTGGCAACACAAGATTTTTTTCATTTGGGTCCATTTGTAATATAATTATGATATTCTTAAAATTGCATTAATACCTAGTTCAAACCTGTTCAACAAGTTTGTGGTAAAATTTTCTTGCATTGAACCATATTGGTAGAAATGACTATTTGTAACTGATTTGATACCCAACCTTTCATGAAATGAAAAAGAAATTATCGAAGATTTTTTAATTAATAAACCAATTTTAATTTTTTTTAAATTTTTAAAAATTAAAAAAAAATATAGTCGTGCTAATAGGAGCCACTACCACCCACCTAGGCGATTATTTTAAGGAATATTCTTGAAATATTTTCAAAACATTCTTTTTTAAAAAATCTATTAAATTTTTTCTATACTATCTTGTTAAGATTTTTGTTAAAAATTTGCAAAAAAAAATGTCATTTTCAAAATTTTCCAAGTCCATTTACAAGTCCTTTCATTACTTTAAAAAAGTGGTTACATGGATATTACACTACTTTTGAAAGTCCAAATGTCAATGGAATAATTTCATATTTTGAAAATTTGTAAAGTAAGATATTAGATTTGATAATGTGTAAAAGTTTTAACTTATTTTCAAGTTGAACTTTTTCAATAAAAATTTGGTGGAAAAAACACAAAATTAAACAGTGGTTATGACTACTTTTGATTCCTATTAGCATGACTGCACCCATATATATATTGGAGATGCTCTTGTGAAGCTTGTTAATATATATATATATATATATATATATATATATATATATATATATATATATATATATATATATATTTATAAAAATATATGTGTAATCATAAATATAAATACACACATATGTGTGTATATATATATATATATATGCATGTGTATATGAGCATATACGTGTAATAGCATATATATTTGAATAGGATGTCACGCTGAAAATAGTTCTTGTTGCATGCATATTCCGCCTGTGTATGTGTTACATACGCATAGATACACATTCATACACAGATTTGT
>Ga0116227_10014556_pt1 | contig 11942 bp, 5 predicted proteins | sample S1TSphgellanicum_FD_89693 | JGI IMG/M metagenome (GOLD analysis project Ga0116227, IMG submission 89693) | Host-associated microbial communities from peat moss isolated from Minnesota, USA - S1T2_Fb - Sphagnum magellanicum MG | ecosystem: Host-associated > Plants > Peat moss > Unclassified... | reverse complement strand
TGGCACGCTCTGCCTGGAAACCGGCCGCAACAGATGGATAGTAGAAGCCGCGCTGCGCCCGGACTAACTCGTGTGCCTGGGCCAGCGCCGCCTGCGCTGCCGTAACAGTCGGATTCGCCTTGAAGGCCTGCGCGACCAGCGCGTCGACTGCCGGAGACTGAAACAGCTCCCACCATTCATAGGAGATATCGCGCCCGCTGATCAGACCCTGTGCCTCGCCGCCATGGACCGGTGCCGTAGCGCTCGAGTCCGGCAAGGGTGTCGGCGCGTACCCGGCATTGGAGGGGGCTGCCGGGTGGTGATACCGCGGGCCGACCGCGCAACTCGAGGCAAACGCGACAAACGTCACGAGCAGGGTTGTTCGAGCTAAAGGCCGTATTGCCGACATGACCGATTTCACCTGCGGTGCGGTGGTGGTGGTCATGCCGTCGCGCCGACACTCCGCTGGGCTGCTATCGACACGTAGTGTGTGCCGGCGAGCGGCCCTCCCACAACTCGGAAAATACACAGTGGACTGGCTGCTGCCACGTCCCTGGCTATGCGGGCGGTCTATGCGGGCGGCGGAGTCACGGTCCCCGGCAGAGGTGCCTCGTGAGCGCCCGGTCCAGCGGTACTGTGTGAATCCCGAGTGGCCGGCACCGCAGCTTGCCTCCATTGTCTGTCCTGATCGTTATCACGGTGCGCTGCGGAGCGCGCGAGAAATCTGGAGTAACGGCAATGCGCATTCGGTTCTCTCGGATATGGCTTCGGTACTCGTGGATAGGGCTTTGGCGGAGCAGCGGCGGACCGCGGCGAGCGATCGTCGCCGCCACGCTGGTGCTATTGGCCGCCCTCATCGGAGTCGTCCATTACAACGCGAAGGCGGCGTCATCGGACAAGGAGAACACAGGTTCGACCGCCGGCGGCGCGGTGCCGGGTTCGAGCGCCGGCGGGGCGGCGCGGGGATCCAACACCGATACATTGGAGCTGTCGGACGCTCAGCTTGGACAGATCAGCCTTGGCACCGTGTCCGAACGCGCGTTTCCGATTCAGACCGAGGCCGTCGGCAGCATCGATTTCAACGAGGACATGGCCGCCCAGGTGTTTCCGCCGTACCAGGGCCGCATCGTGAAGTTGTTCGCCATGCTGGGCGACAACGTGAAGCGCGGGCAGCCGCTGCTCACCATCGAGAGTCCCGATCTGATCCAGGCGGAGTCCACCTTGATCGCCGCCGCCGGCATGCTCGATTTGACCACTCATGTACTGGAGCGCGCCAAGCAGTTGTCGGCTGTCGAGGGCATTGCGGTGAAGGATCTACAGCAAGCCATCTCGGATCAGCAGACCGCGGAGGGTGCGCTCAAAGCCGCACGCGACGCCGTGGCTGTCTTCGGCAAGTCGCCGTCCGAGATCGACCGCATGGTGCAGACCCGCACCATCGACCCCGACTTGGTGGTGCCGAGCCCGATCACGGGACGCGTGACGGCGCGCAACGCCGCCCCGGGCGATTTCGTGCAACCGGGCATCTTACCCGCTCCTTATTCCGTAGCGGATATCTCTCGGATTTGGATGAATGCGAGCGTCACCGAGAGCGACATGCCGATGGTGCGCAGGGGACAGCCGATCCACGTCTCCGTCATGGCGTTTCCCGGGCGAGTGTTCGACGGCGATATAGCCATGGTGGGGGCATCCGTGGATCCCGTGCTGCATCGGGGTCTGGTGCGGGCCGAGATCGAGAATCCGACGCATGAACTGCTGCCCGGAATGTTCGCTTCGTTCGTCATCGTCACCGGCGCGCCGGTGAGCGGGTTGGCGGTTCCCGCGGACGGCGTGGTTCGAGAGGGTAACGGCACCATGACCGTGTGGCTTGCTACGGACGGCCATCACTTCGCGAAAAGAACCGTCAAGGTGGGACTGCAGGATGCGGGCTTCGACCAGATCGTCGAGGGAGTGGGACCGGGCGCGCAGATCGTCACCAAGGGCGCGGTCTATCTCGACGTCTTGGCCAGCGGCGAGTCCTGACCGGGAGCCGCGCGATTTTTTCCGTCTGCACTGCGTGCGGGAGCAATATAAGTGTTCAAGGGCATTCTTGCGTTCGGACTCACTCGCCGGGCCATCATCATCCTGGGCCTGCTGGTCTTCATCGGCGGCGGCCTGATCGCCTTTTACAAGCTCAACATCGAGGCTTATCCCAATCCAGCGCCTGTGATCCTCGAGATCACTGCGCAGGCGCCCGGCCTGTCCGCCGAAGAAATGGAGCGGTATTACACGAAGCCGATGGAGGTGGGCATCTATCCGACCCCCGGCATCGTCAACATCCGTTCCACGTCCTTCTACGGACTGTCCTTCTTGAGCGTCACTTTCAAATACGGTGTGGATTATTATTTTGCCTACACGCAGGCGCTGAACAGCATTGCGCAGAACGTGTCGCTGCCGGGCAATCAGGTGCCCCAGATCCAGCAGTCGAGCCTCGTCGGCGAGGTGTATCGCTACGTCGTCACGGGACCCAAGGATTTCGGGATCACCAACCTGCGCACGGTGGAGGACTGGGTGGTGCTTCGCAGGCTCTATACGGTCCCGGGCGTGGTCCAGGTCAACAGCTTCGGTGGTCCGACCAAGGAGCTGGAGGTCGAAACGGACCCCAACAAACTTCAGGCTTACAACGTGACGATTCCGCAGATCGTCGCGGCCCTGGGTAACGCCAATGTCAACGTCGGCGGGCGTGAGATCGCCATCGGCCAGCAGTCGGCGAACATTCGCGGGGTCGGGCTCATCGACGACGGCGGTACGTATGACATCACCAAAGGACAGGATGTTTCAGACATCGAAAATGTCGTGCTCGGACAAAGCAACGGCACTCCGGTGCTGGTCAAGGATGTCGCGAAGGTTTACGTGGGCTATGTCCCGCGGACCGGCATCGTGGGCAAGGATCACGACGACGACGTGTCCATGGCGATCGTCGTCACGAGCCGTACGTCCCACACCAATGAGGTCGTGCCGCGCATCGCGCACGCCGTCGATGCGATAAACCACGACGGCTCGCTACCGCCAGGGGTCAAGGTCGTATCGTTCTACGACCGCATGGCCTTGGTCGGCGTTACCACCCATACGGTTTTGCACAATCTGGTTTTCGGATGCCTTCTGGTGTTTTTGATCCAATGGATCTTCCTGGGCGATCTGCGCAGCGCCGTCATCGTCGGCGTCAACATTCCATTCGCACTGTTCTTCTCGATCATCTTGCTGGTATTGCAGGGCGAGGATGCGAACCTCCTGTCGCTGGGCGCGGTCGACTTCGGCATCATCATCGATTCCGCGGTCATTTTGGTCGAGAACATCTTCCGCAATCTTCAGGCGCCGGCGCACGAGCAAGACCAGATGATCGAGGACCTGCACGAAGGAACTTATGGCGACGATCCGACCCGCGGGGGAAGCAGCTGGACCAGGCGGTTACGCCTGATTTACATTTCGGCGTTGCAGGTTGACAAGGCCATCCTGTTTTCAACCGCCATAACCATCGCTGCGTTCGGTCCGCTGTTCACCATGCAAGGGGTCGAAGGACAGATCTTTGGTCCCATGGCCCGGACCTATGGCTACGCCCTGGCGGGGGCGTTGATCGCGACCTTCACGGTGACGCCGGTGCTGTCCTCGTTCTTGTTGCCCGATAACGTCAAGGAAGTCGAGACCCTCGTGGTTCGCGGGTTGCACGCGCTGTACAAGCCCGCGCTGAAGTTTGCGCTGGAGCGGCGGGGGCTGGTGGTGGCAATCGGCGTAGGTTTTCTCGTGCTCACCGGATTGCTCATTCCGTTCCTCGGCAGCGAGTTTCTACCTGCCCTGGAGGAGGGTAATTTTTGGATCCGCGCCTCGCTGCCGCCGAGCATGACGTTGGATGCCGGTACGGAGGCGACGCGCAAGATGCGCGAGATTCTTCTCAGTCATCCGGAGGTGGTCACCGTGATTTCCCAGCACGGGCGGCCCGACAACGGGAGCGATCCGTCGCCTTTCTCGAATGTCGAGCTGTTCGTGCCGTTGAAGCCCTTCGACGACTGGCCCCACGGCCTCACCAAGGCGAACCTGACCGCACAGCTCGAGCGAGAAATGCAAACTGCGCTGCCCGGCGTCAACTTCAATTTCTCGCAGTACATTCAGGACAACATCGAGGAGGCGATCTCGGGAGTCAAGGGTGCGAATTCCGTAAAGATCATCGGTCCGGATCTCACTGTGCTCGAGGATCTTGCCAGACAAGTCATGGCGCAAATGTCGCAGGTCAAGGGCGTCGACGATCTGGGCGTTTTCCACGTGCTCGGCCAGCCGAACCTCAATATCAAAATCGACCGTAGGAAGACGGCGCGCTATGGGCTCAACACCGGCGATGTGAATACGGTGATTCAAGCCGCCATGGGCGGTGCGGTCGCATCGCAGGTGCTCGAGGGCGACCGCTTCTTCAACCTCACCGTCCGGCTGGCGCCGCAGTACCGCTCGAGTACCGAGGCGATCGGCAACATCAAAGTGGGATATCAGACGAGTTCGGGTGCGAACGCCTACATTCCGCTGCGTGAGCTGGCTGCGATATCCCTCGACACCGGACCGGCGTACATCTATCACGAGGCCATGGACCGCGACATTCCCGTCAAGTTCAGCGTTCGCGGCCGTGACCTCGGCAGCACGGTCGCGGACGTGCAGGAGCGGATCTCCCACAACATAAAATTTCCCCGCGGCTATCGCCTCGAGTGGGCCGGCGAGTTCGAGGACCTGCAACTCGCGAAGCAGCGCCTGGCCGTGTTCGTGCCCATGAGCCTGGCGTTGATCTTGATCTTGCTCTACAGCCTGTTCAATTCGGTGCGCGACAGCTTGTTGGCGCTGGCTGGAATTCCCTTCGCCATCGGCGGTGGGCTGATTGCGTTGTTCGTGGCGCGGCTGCCGTTCAGCGTCTCGGCGGCCATCGGTTTCATCTCGCTGTTCGGTGTCTCCGTCATGAACGGCATTCTGGTCATCACCTATTTCAACCAATTGCGGGCGCAGCACATGTCGCCCGTGCAGGCCATGGGCCAAGCCGCCGAAAAACGCATGCGGCCGATGCTGATGACGGCGTTGTCCGCCTGTATCGGCTTGGTACCCGCCGCCTTCTCGACGGGTATCGGCAGCCAGGTGCAGCGGCCGCTGGCCACCGTCGTCGTGGGCGGCATGCTGCTCGGGCCGATCATGCTGCTCGTGGTCGTGCCGGCGCTGCAGCTGGTGTTTCTACGCAAGGAGGAACCCCGGAATCCAGAGCCGCAGCCGCCGAGCGGCGCGCTTGCAGGCGAGACGCCCTAGCCGCATCATTCATGAACGATGACTTCGCCGCTTCCAGCTCCGGCTCCTCGCCACAACCGCCCGAGGCGGCGATATTTGGAATGACGTTGTCCCCTCGGGTGTGGGCAGCGTTGGGGCTGGCGTGCGCTCTGTTCACTTCCCCTGCTCGTGCCGCCGCGGCGCCCGAATATTTGTCATCAGCACCCCAGAACGCCGGATCAGCAGCGGACGGTGCTGCGCCGGTCCGGGATGCGCACACCAAGTCGGAGCGCCCGGGGGACCCGCTGTCACCCCGGACGGGCGAACAAGCGGGTGCGGGTTCGAAAGACCGAAATTCGGCGGCGGCGCAGCGCCCCGCCTCCGAGACGCCGCAGCGTGGCCTACAGCAAGGCCCAAGCGGCGGTAATGCCGATCGTGTCCACTCGTCGCTGATGAAAAGTCAGGTGCGGGGGCACCTTGCCCGTCAAACCGGCCGCCCCGTTAACTCGAATCGTGCCGCAAGCAACGGCCTTGCACCGCCCCGCGCAGGTAACGACGCCCTGGCACCGCCCCGAGCGGGCACCGATGACCTTGCACGGCCCGGAGCAGGCAACGATGGCCTTGCACCGCGCAGAGCAGGCAACGGGCTTGGAGCAAGTGCGGCCACTCCGGCCGCATCGCAACGTAGTGCTTTGCCGGTCCCGAAGATCGCAACGGTGCCGAGGAACTCCGCGATAGGCGGTCCGCGCCCTCAGAGTGCCGGACGGCTGGACGGCGCGGTGATGGGTCGCACAAACCACAGCGCCGCCATCGACGGTACGCAGTTCCGCCCCAGATTCTAGATCATGGCCTGACTCGCGGGGGTACAGGCTATGCGACTAAACTAAAACCCCGGCGTGATATCGAACCGCAGGACTTGTCCGGCGGGGGCGGGCGCCGCGCCCAAGTTGGAGATATACAACTTCCCTCCCGGCCCAAACGTCATTCCGGTGGGCACGGCAAGCCCCGTGATGACGTCTTCGATTTTTCCATCGTGCAGCACTCGAACCACCTTGCCGTCGCCGGGGGTCGGATCACCGGCAGCGTCCGAGAGCTCTAAAACGTAAAGCAATCCATCCTCGGGTCCAAAGGCCACTGCGACCACCGTGGTAAAGCCGGCCTTCGAATCGACGATGTGATGACGGTGGTAATCTTCCGCAAACCCCGGAGCCAGGTTCTCGGTCGGGAAATAATGATCCCTGGATATGGTGAGAATTCGCGCCCACTGCGGATCGATGGGAAACAGATTTAAATTCCCGACATAAAAGTAACCGTCTCTCTCGGCGATCGATGTGGGGACAATGTGGCCTTCCGAAGCGGAGATATCGATCACCTGTTTGATCCTCCCATCCGGGGTGACCGAAATGACCTGGCCGTGATTCGGCTCGACGGTGATCAGCCGGTCGTCGAGTGAGATCATGCTATAGAGGGTACCGTCCGGCTCGAAGTCATCGGGACTCTCGTAAGCGGAGGGGTGGGACTTTAACCACGCCCCGATGTCGGCAATCATGGTCCAATTGCCCGTCCAGCGGTCGACCTCAGCGATGCCCGAGGGATGGCCGGGATTGCCGTGAGAGCATCCGCCGCCCGCGACCAGAGCGTACAACTTACCGTTCAGGAACGTGACATCCGCGACGCCTATGGTTCCGCCCGCGCTGATCGTCGAAGGAAAACCGGATGCCACGGTCGTGCGCTTGCCGGTGCTGCTGATCTTGGAAATTCTGGCCGTCAGGCCGCCGGTATACGGCCCGGGTCCACCCGGAGCGCCTGGCACCTGGGTGCAGATTCCGGCTGTGCTGTGGGTACCACCGAGCCCCGCCTCGGCGACATAGAGATCCCCATCGGGACCAAACCTGAGGCCGCGAGGTCCTTCCAAGCCGGTTGCGACAATGGTCGGGGGGCCAGCCACTTCTGCCGAAACGATTGCCGGACCAAAACCTGCAACCGTGGCAGTAACCGCCAGTACCGAAGATCTGAAGATATTCATGTTGGTCTCCCCGATTTTGTTCGTGTGTACATTTCCAATTCGCACCACTCCCAGCCTCGCCATGGCGCGGAGCCTCCCGCAGCACGCGCTCCGGGCCCAATCATCAGGGTCCAAGGCGGCGGAGCTGTGCTTTTCTCCACGCGTTCGGCTTTCGAAGTCTAAAGGGGACGATCTTTCCGATGACTTTCCAAATTTGGGTTTCTTGGGGTATGCTTCGCATCAAAACGTAGACCCGAGCCCCTATCCGATGCCGTCGGTTCTGCGGGACTCGGCGAGAACCGCGGGGCATTTTTCACGACCTCTCATAGATAGCCAGCTGGAGCAGGAACGCGCCGGTGAATACGCGACCACGGCGATCGCAGAGCCAGCGGATCACGCGCCCGTTGCCGGCAAAGCTCGCGCCGCCTGCGACGCATCAACGCTATCTGCGAGAACGCCTGCATCAGCGCCTCCGGCAACTGGCGACGACTCCCCTGCTATGGCTCTCGGCCCCGGCGGGCTATGGCAAGACGACCTTGGTCGCGAGTTATCTGCAGGCTTCCGTGCGATCCCACATTTGGTACCGATGCGACCCTGGCGATGCCGACATTGCGTCCTTTTTCTACTATCTGTCGATGTCCCGCGAGAGATGCACCCCGAAATCCCGCATACCCCTGCCCGCGTTTCTGCCAGAGCACTACACCGCGATTCCGACCTTCACCCGCAACTTTTTCCGCTCGTTGTTCGCCTCATTCGAGGGTAACACCACGCTGGTTTTTGATAATTTGCAGGAGGTCCCCGCCGACGCCACCCTCATGCAAATGCTGCCGGTATTGGCCGAACAAGTTCCGGCGGACGTGCAAATCATCGTCATCAGTCGCGGCGATCCCGGGCCCGCCTTGAGCCGCTGGATGGCCGGGGAACAACTGGGCCTACTGAACGCCGAGGATTTGAAGCTTTCGCGCTCCGAAACCGAGGAGGTCATCGCCGCTGCCGGTGTGCATCTGTCCCCCGATCGCGTCCGGACGACCGATGAACTCTACACCCTGTCGCAAGGCTGGGCTGCGGGCCTCACGCTGTTGTTGCGCCTCGACGCGAAGGGCGGCGTGCGGACCGACGGCGGCGTGCCGGCATCGCAGGCGGTCTTCGATTATTTCGCGGCGGAGGTGTTCTCGCGCCTGAGCGACCCGCTTCAGGAATTCCTACTCGAGACATCGTGCCTGGAGGTCATCCCTGCGGATGTTGCCGAACGTCTGACCGGCAGACCTGAAGCGCAGTCGATTCTGGAGCGGCTGGTCCATGACAATGTGTTCACGGCTTATCTGCCGACCGCCCGTGCGTACCAATACCATCCGCTGTTTCGCAGTTTCCTGCAGAGCCGCGCACGGCAGCGCAACGGCGCCGCGGTTGACCAGGCGCTGCTGACGCGCGCTGCTCGCGCGCTCGCTGACGGCGGCGACGTGGAGGCAGGTATCGGCCTTTACCTTCAGGGCGAAAGTTGGGATGCGGCGGCCGATCTCATCGAGCACGTGGCCGCTGATTTGGTGACGCAGGCCCGAATCCAAACGCTCGCGGCCTGGATCGACGCCCTCCCCCCGCCGATCGTCGAACGCAGGGCATGGCTCACCTACTGGCGCGGCATCTATCAAGTCACGACGTCGTTCGTCGATGCGCGGGCGACTCTTGAACTGGCGCACGCCTTGTTTTGCCGCGACGCTAATCCCCTCGGGCAGATGCTGACGTCTGCGGCCATTTTGCGTCACATCAACTATTGCTACGCCGACTATCTGCCGATGCTCCCATGGATCGAGCGTCTGTCGGCACTGTTCAAGAATGGCCCGTCCTTTCCCTCCGCTAGTATCGAATTGCAGATCATGGCCGGATTCCTCTTGTCGATTTCACAGGCCATGCCCGATCATCCCGACCTGCGCCCGTTGATCGGCCGCGTCACGGAACTGACATCGGGCGCGGTCGATACCGCAAGCCGAGCTGCGGGCATCTCCGCCTTGCAACATTTCTTCGCTGGTGTGGGTCGGACTGCGCAATACCGCGATTTGGACCGCCACGTTACAGAGATACTCAATGACCCTCGACTCGCGCCCATGAGTCGGCTTCAGATCCTTTGGCTGCATGCCTACCAATACCACTTGTCGGGCGATTCGCCGCTGGCCTTCGATCTGCTGCAGCAGGCGATGCAAATTGCCGAGCATCATGGCCTGGTGGGCGAGACCAAGCGACTGCGCGTGTGCCAACTCCAGGCAGGCGACCCGACCAAGAGCGCGCGCGAGATCGCGCAGGAAATCGCCGAACTGGAGCCGATGGCCAGGAGGATGCCGCCGATCGCCCTTGCTCAATTCCTATACATGCGAGCAATGCACGAATACTCCATGGATCACGTGCAGGATGCACTGCAATTGGTCGAAGAATCCATTCCATTGATCGATGGCGCGCACTGGCCGTTGGGCGGAGCCCTGGTAAAGCTCGCTGCCGCGGAGGTCCTGTTCGGGCTTGGGCGACATGACGAGGCGCTGCAATTCGCCGCAGCCGTTCGAGCAATCGCCAACGATCTGGATACGCCGCTGTTGGACTTCAATTGCATGCTCGTGGAGGCAGCCGTCGCGGGCCGCACCGGCCCGGTGTCGAGCTATACCAAAAGTCTCGCCCGCGCACTCGAACTCGGTCGACAGCAAGGCTATGCCAACAGCTTTCACCACGGGTGCCAGCTGCTGCGTCAATTGATTCCCGACGCCTTGCGATTGGGAGTCGAAGTCAGCTATTGCCGTTGGGTCATCGGCAAGCGAGGTTGGCAGCCACCGCCTCGCTGCGGTGTCGACTGGCCGTGGGCGGTGCGCATTCGAGCATTAGGTCCCTTGACGATCGAATTGAACGATGTCCCGCTGCACATGGCGGGGAAGGTGCCGCGCAAACCGCTGGAGCTGCTGAAAGCGCTGCTGACCTCCCGGCACGGGCTCGATGCGGCCGCAGCGATGGACCTGCTCTGGCCGGAACTGGAAGGCGATGCCGCCCGCAATGCGTTCGATCTTGCCGCGCATCGATTGCGTAAGCTGCTCAAGTGCAATGAGGCGGTGCTATTCGTCCAAGGCCAGCTGACGCTCAACCCCAATCGAGTGTGGGTCGACGCGTTCGAGCTCGCACGGATTCTGGACCGGGATTTCGGCGACGAGGATGGCGCTGAACAGGCGACACACGCGCTGCAACTGTATCGAGCACCCTTGCTGAGCGGCGATTCCACCTCCCGGGTCGTCGACGCGCGCTGGCGGATGCGCAACGTGTTCCTGCGCATCGCCAAGAAGCTGACTGACAGCCTCGCAGAAAAGGGCGAATGGAGCACCATCAGAAAGTTTTGCGATGCGGCGATCCCGATCGAACCCGGTGATGAAGCCCTATACCGCGCATGGATTCGCAGCCTCGTGGCTCTGGGTCTGGAGGAGGAAGCCAAGCTCGCGTACCGGCAACGCGAGGATGCGCTGAGCAGACAAACGGGGCGGGCACCGGTGGTGAGCGCCAAGCATTTTTTGGGTCGCGTCTAGCGCTGGCGCCGTGCGCCGAATCGGGCCGCTGTTCTTGCGCGCGCGCGCTCGGCCTCGACGGCGCGGTCGCGAGGTTCGGCTGCGGTGATCAGCGCTCCGTTGAGCGCCCGGGCCGAGGCGGCAACTTCATCGACGGCGCGGTCGAGGCGGCGCGGTTGGCCATTGATGGACTCGTAAATCCGCTGAGCTTCCTGACGAACTGCAGTGACGCAGCTCGAATCTCCTCCTCTGTGGCGGGTAGCGCGAAATTGAAAAGAGTCTTGATGCTCCTGCACACGGCCGTCGCCTCTTTCGCCCTACTCGATATCATCGAAAAATTCCACTTCGCCCGTGTCGAGCGAATACTCCGCACCGACCACTAGCAGGCCGTCGTTCTGGATCAAGTGACGGACGATCTCGGAACCATGCCGCAGGTTTCTCACCGAGGCCCGGATGTTGGCGCGCACCGCCTGACGTATGAGCGCGGGCAGATCGTCCTTGAACTCGGACGTCAGCAGGCTCTCCACGGCCGGTCGCACCAAGTCGACAATGGCGCGGACGTTGCGGGATTGACGTTCCCTCGGGCTCTTCAGCTGCTGCAGTGTGGTCGCGACGGCCCCGCAATTCGAGTGGCCGAGAATGACCACCAGCCGCGTGCCGAATCGGTCCGCGGCAAACTCGATGCTGCCGATCTGCGAGGGCGCGACGATGTTGCCCGCGACGCGAATCACGAACAGATCGCCGAGACCCTGATCGAACACGATTTCCACCGGCACTCTCGAGTCGGAGCAGCCGAGGATGGCGGCGAAGGGAGCCTGGCCGGCGGCCAGCTCGATGCGGCGCGCATGCAGCGACTCCGGATTTCGAAGATCGTCCACGAAACGGCGGTTGCCTTCCCGAAGCAGCGCGAGCGCCTCCCGGGCCGGTACCATGTGTACTTAAGGACTGCGGCCGGGCGTCTGGCCGCCTCGCAAAATCCGCGCGGGCAAAAACAGCACGGCCCTCAAGAAGGCGATGAGTGCCTCGACGACCACCGCGAAGATGCGAAACGGCAGCGACAGCAGCCACAAGAACGGCAACAGAATGATCGCCGCCAGGGCGACGGGCCAGCACAGCACGAACAGCAGGCACCATGCGACGATCAGCAAAAGCGTTTTCATCAT